>ERZ1026844.1337-NODE-1337-length-15118-cov-9.762398_pt1 | contig 15118 bp, 16 predicted proteins | sample MGYA00380152_ERZ1026844 | MGnify/ENA primary metagenome ERZ1026844 (study PRJEB33269, sample SAMEA4719788) | human gut metagenome | biome: human-associated habitat; feature: organic feature; material: feces | place: Cameroon | collected 2013-10 ... | reverse complement strand
CTTTACTAGCTTATTCATATTTTCTCTTTCTCCTTTCGATTTTGGGTATGAAAAAGACGCTCATTTCTGAACGCCTTTGGTAAACTAATTTAACCTAACGGGTATCTTGTTTCTTTGTGATAAATGATATTTAAAATACGGTTGTACTATTGTCCGTAATTCCCGAAAAAGTAGTTGGTTTGCTAACAGCCTGCTAACACTCTAAAGGATATAATTGAATATTAGAGTTTATTAACAGAGTCGTTGTGCAAGCCCTTTTCCTGCTTTTTTGGGTGTTAAACGTCCCTTACGGGATAATCGAACCACTGTATACTAATCGCCACAGGGAACTCCTAAGCGAAAGGTCGTAAGTTCAAATCTTATCTGGGACGCCAGTCAAATAATGCTGAAAGCTTTAGGCTTTCAGTTTTTTTATATAAAAAAACTCTCGAGTAACTGCCCCACAGGGGAATACTTTCTAAAAATCCACAATCATTGACAGCATTAATGATTTCTTGAGGTAAAACAGTTTCTGTTGCATTACCTATACCAACAGTAGTCATAATGGTAGAAGTAATCCCTTGTATGATTTCAAAGACAGCTACCATTAAATCCATTCCATAGACAACTAAACCTCGTGTTATTGCAAAACGTAAGAATAACTTTAATGCGTGTTCTGGTCTTTTTATTTCTGTTAGATTTGTACACGAGTTTGCAACACCATAAACAAAAAACAACACGAGAAGGGCTAGTCCTATCGCAAGCAATGCTCCATGAATTTCTGTGATAATATCCCAAATACCTCCAACTTTAAAATCTTGAGGTGATTGTGTAAGCAATGTCCATATTTCAGCTAGCTTCTCATTCCATGTCTGTATTGCATTTTCTAAGTTATCAATAATTTCATCCAACAAAATCACTTCCTTTCTACAAAAAAACCTTTAGCTAAATAGCCAAAGGTTCAAGTAATTGTTCTTCCCACTTGTTTAATGATGCATTCCAATTCTTTTTGAAAGATTGCTCGTTTAATATTGCATCAACAATAGGTAACAATAAATTCATGTTATGAGTTATTACAGTTCTAAAATCGATATCTTGGTTTACTTGTTTCTTTTTCATAAATGATTTCCATTTTTTATCTAAAGTCGGATCATTAATAAAGTCGTCATTAAAAGCTACGATATTTTTAAAAGTAGTATTTCGATGATTGAATGTTTCGATTAGAGCGTTATATAAACTCAATCCATCTATGTCATATTTTTGTGATATAGCATAAATATCATAGAAATCTTTATATCTGCTGTTATATCTACCTAAAGATACAATAGCTTCAAATTTTTCAGCAATAGCAGAATAAACTGAATATGCATTTACTACTGGAATTTCCATATCTAACAATACAGGGAAGTCCATTTTCACTCTATCCGGATAAACTATATCACCAAATCCAATGTCGATTGAAACGGGAATTCTAGTCTTCTCTAAAAATGCAAATATTGAAATCTTGACACCATGATATTCTTTAAACTCAGTTATATTTTCTACCTTAAGTGAACTTAAATCAAATAATAAGGCATCGTCACATTGAATTGAGAAAATCTCAGTAAATACTTCTTTCATAATATGGCTGTCATTCGCAATTTTATTTGCTAGAAAATCAATATCCATTGTTGCTCTTGGATATTGTCTATTGAATAAAGCATATAAGAAAATCCCACCTTTTAGAGTAAAATTATCTGCATATTTAGAAATAGACATTCTATATATTGTTCTTTCTAGTGCATAAGTAACCAATTCATTTTGCATTGTTGACTTTTCTTTAATTGATAAATTTTTTAATCTAGATTTTATAGAAGCTGCCGAAATCATAAAAGAACCTCCATATAAGATTTTAATATTTTTTCACAGTTTAATTTTTTAGCATAATTGTATCTGTCTCTTATACACATCTGACGCTGCCGACGAAGCGTCAGATGTGTATAAGAGACAGATAATAAATAATATCGACAACAGTTTTTTCTACATCATAAATTTTGAAGTGATGGTTATTTTCATTTGCATCTATAACACCAGTTTCATATCTTTTGTCAGAAAAATAGTAAACTTTAACATCTGGCCAATCTGGAAGATTGCGGACTTTTGACTTTCTATGAACCGCGACTTCAATTTCCATCATTCTAACAGATGTTAAATTATAATACGAGGCTGCACTCAATAAACATATGATTCCTGTTTCTACATAAGCATTAACAAGGCTAAATTCATTGTAATCACCATTGAAGTTTGGATTTATATAATATTTACGATTTATTTTTTTTAGTTGTCCTTTTTTAGTTAATTGATTAATTTGATAATCACTAAGATTTAAATCGTGTAGTTCTGATTTTTTATAAATCATTTTATCAAAAGATTCTTTCAATTTAGCCACCTCACTTTGATATTTGTCGGCAGTTTTAATTTTCTGCCGACACTTCGCTTATATACTATAATGTATTCTATACACAGTCAATTCATTTTAACCAACTACTAAATTTAAAATTTCTTTAGCAAAGGTAATGATGATACCACCAGCCACAGTTATGAAGCCATTAGCGCGTTGACGGATTCAATTTCATAGAAATGTCTTTCTTCGATATTAGTAATTCTCATTAGTTTCAAATAATGTGACCAGCTTAGATAGAATCTACGTCCTGTTTTCACAGTCATTGACCTCATCAAAAGATATATTAAATTTTAGTTTCATTATCTTTATATTTACATTCGTCAGAACAAACAAAATTCCCAGTCTTTTTGTTAACGAAACTAGTCAAAGTAGAACAAACAATGCATTCTCCACTATAATCTTTTTGAATTATATCCAGGGCCTCAATATGTTCATAATATCGTTCTATTGCCTCTGTATCAGATATTTCTAATTTGAATCGCAGTAATGCTTCTTTATACTCTTGAATCCATTCATCTTTATTTAGATAATCATTATATTTTTTGTGCCACATCAAAGTGGGATGTAAATCATTACACTTTGGACAATATACACCATCAATCTCTATATCAATACCTACATCATTCAACTCTATTACTCCCTTCAAATTTAATGACTTTCTAATATTCAGATTATCTTATTTTTACAAACTGGAATTTATTTTAATAAATATTTTTCAAATGCTTTGCGCGTGTCAAAGTGAACCTCTTTGAAAAATAAAACGAGCCAAATAATAAAAGCCGGAATAGCCATATATGGTGTTAAAAAATAAGACAACACTGCTCCTACTAACATTATGCCAGCCCATGTAAAACACTGATTTTTTATATCACGAGAAATATGAGCTTTATCATACAATGCCTGTTCTTCTTTCGGTAACGAATTAAATCCCGAAACAAATTTAGCCGTTTTTTCTTTAAATAGTGCAAATAACACTCCTATAATCACAAATTGAATAACCAAAACTCCACATAGCCAAAACCCTATATTCATAGTATATTTCCTCCATAAATTCCGATTATTTATTACTTTTGTTTATCAACGAATATTGGCTTTCTACCATCATCGATTTCAAATGTATTACTTCTAGTTCGGATATAAACACTTCCTATTTTTGCATGAATATAAGGAATAATGTCTCTGTCATAATTGCATATTGTATTGATGGAAAATACATGATGATTGTTCGAATAGCTCATGTAAGCCTCATCTTCATCACCTGCTAAAAAACGCCATCCACTATCTGGGTTCTCTTTATTTGGAGTTTCTCGATACATATATCCTACTTTATAACCTTTTTTTGTTATTCTGTCAGATACAATGCATCCTTCTCCATTTGGTTCATTCCAATCAATTAATTTCTCTATTTTGATACTAAGAAAATCATTGTTCTTCTTTCTCTTGAAAAGCATGATGATTCACCTTTCTAAATGCGTATTTGTAATTCTATTCTTCATTTAAAAGATGTTGTAATTCTTCTTTGCTTGGTAATACTGTTTGGAATTTACTCGCAAAGATTTGATTGTTATTTTCAGGTAAAGTCATTTCTACAATGGATTGTTTTTTGTCTTTGCATAGAATAATTCCAATTGTATTATTTTCATCTTCAAGTTTTACTTTACGGTCATAGTAATTCACATACATTTGCATTTGTCCAATATCTTGATGTTTTAGCTCTCCAATTTTTAAATCAATTATTACAAAACATTTTAGTATTCTATTGAAGAACACTAAATCCACTTTGAAATGTTCCTCATCAAATGTTAGTCTAACTTGTCTGCCTACAAATGTATAACCTTTACCAAGTTCGAGTAAAAATTGTTGTAAATGATCAATAATCTTATTCTCTAACTCAGTTTCGGAATATACAGGTAATTCTGGTAATTGTAAAAATTCTAATACATATGGATCTTTAATTGCATCTGCTGGTTTTTCGATTATTTGTCCCTTTTGTGATAACAACATCACTTCATCTTTGTTTTTACTTAATGCTAAACGTTCATATAATGAAGAATTATATTGTCTTTTTAGTTCTGCTAGACTCCAATCATTTTTTACAGATTCAATTTCATAGAAATGTCTTTCTACGATATTAGTAATTCTCATTAGTTTCAAATAATGTGACCAGCTAAGGTAAAATTTACGTCCTGTAATGGTAACGGGGTAGTTTTTGAATTGGGGAAACACTGTTTCCCCAATTGAGTCAGTTTTATAGATTGTATAAAACCTTCTCATTAATTTTAGGTTGTCAACGGAATATCCCTTACCATAATGCTCAGTCAAAAAGGATGATAAGTTTCTAATTATATATTTACCGTATTCAGCTCGATTATCTCCATTTTGTTCTTCTTCAATAATCATTCGTCCAATCTCAAAATATGTATAGACCATAGCAATATTCACAGCAGTCTTAACATTTTTTTTAGCTTCTTCGATTAATGGGAAAAACTCTATCTAGAAACTCGTTGCTTACTTCATTCATATGTAATACACCACACTTTCGATATATATTCTCATTATAACTGCATTCACAATTTGTATCTATATTACAATAGATAAAACGTTTTTTTTGCTAATGAGACTACATACATGAGAGGGTACTACTATCCCTATAGATTCATGGTGCATGGATCCCTTAAGAGTGATGAGTGAGTAATCAAAAAGAGATTTACATACAATCGATAAATCATAATCTGATGGAGTACTGTATTTGTAAGAATTATCTCAGCAGTATTAGCTTTACTTCTGACAAGTGTTAAACCACAAACGTAATACATGAAAAAATATACAAATGCAAGGGCTGTAGAAGGTATAAACTGCCCTTTTTTATAAAAATATATAATAGCATGCTATTGAATATTAAATGAGAGCATGCTATTATATATCCAGAAGGAGGGAAAGTTATGGCACAAAAAGATAGATGCGCTGCATTAATCAGGCAGATTCATACTGAACTGGAGAAGAATGCGAATAATACGCTCCGACAGGATGATTTAACAATGTCACAGATTGTAGTTCTGATGGAATTAGACAAAACGGCTGATAAACAGTTAGAATTGAAATGTTTAGAACAACGACTTCATGTTGCACAATCCACTGCAGCTGGTATTGTCCGTCGCTTAGAACAGAAAGGTTTTATCGAAGGCTTTACAAGTCCTGAGGATAAGCGCGTTAAGATGGTTAGAATTACGCAAGAGGGTTTGGCTTGCTGTCGTAAGGCGGAGACGAACGCACAAAAAGTTGAAACGGATTTAACCGCTGCACTAACAGATACAGAATGTGCTATTCTGACTACTTTGTTACAAAAAGTGCGTGACTCATTTTCATAAAGATTGCATAGCTTATGGTTATATGCCCACCTTAGGGTGGGTATTCTCAAATATCTATCAAGAGCATGCTATTAAAAAATATTTTCGTAAAAGGAGTATGGAATATGACAATAATTATGAAATACTTGACCAAGCGTCAATGGGGATGGATTGATATATGCGTTGTGTTTATTGTAGGTCAGGTTTGGTTAGACTTAAAAATGCCGGATTATATGTCGGCAATTACTACGCTAGTACAAACTGAAGGAAGCTTGATGCACGATATTCTGATTCAGGGTGTTTATATGCTTTTGTGTGCTTTAGGAAGCATGGTGTTCTCAATTATCGTAGGTTATTTTGCGGCAAAAACAGCAGCAGGACTTGCACAAACACTTCGTGGAGAAGTATTCGATAAAACAATTGGTTTTTCACTAGAAGAAATTGATCATTTCTCCACTGCCAGTCTGATTAGCCGTAGTACGAATGATATTACACAGATTCAGAATATTATTGCAATGGGACTTCAAATGGCTGTTAAGGCACCGATTATGGCAGTATGGGCAGTTATGAAAATTGCAGGTAAGGATTATTGGCAATGGACTGCTACAACTGCTGTATCAGTTTTTATCTTGATGATTTTTTTAGCAATTATCATCATATTTGCACTTCCACGTTTTAAGAAAATTCAGGGATTGACTGATAACTTGAATCGTATCACCCGTGAACATCTTACAGGTATCCGTGTGGTTCGTGCATATAATGCAGAACAATATCAGGAAAAAAAATTCGCAAAGGCAAATGATGAAGTGACCGAAACAAACATGACAGCGAACCGTGTCATGGCGTTGATGTCTCCAGCAATGACTTTAGTGAGTTCTGGTTTAACATTGGTTGTTTATTGGTTTGGTGCTTATATGATTGAAGCTGCAGGTATTACCGCAAAACTAGGCGTATTTTCTGATATGGTGGTATTTTCTAATTATGCGATTCAGGTTATTCAGGCATTTATGATGTTGAATATTATATTTATTATGCTACCACGTGCTCAGGTATCTGCAAATAGAATCTGTGAAGTTTTGGAAACTGAAAATCGTATCCAAGATGGAATGGGTCATCCATCTCCTGCAAAACAGGGTTCTATTGAATTTAAGAATGTAACTTTTCGCTATCCTGGTGCATCTGCCGATACTTTAAACAATATCAGCTTTACTGCAAAAAAAGGTGAGACTATCGCATTAATTGGAGCAACTGGATGCGGTAAGACAACGTTAATTAATCTGATCCCTCGCTTCTATGATGCAACACAGGGGCAGGTACTGGTAGATGGTGAGGATGTGCGAGATTATCCACAAAAGGAACTTCATAAATTGATTGGTTATGTATCACAGAAAGCGGTGCTTTTCTCCGGTACAGTTTCTTCAAACGTAGCATTTGGAGATAATAGAAATGGGAAAGTTCATGCTGAAGATGTTCACGAAGCCGTTTCCGTTGCGCAGGCTACAGAGTTTGTTGAGCAGATGGATGGAACTTATGATGCGCCTATTGCGCAGGGTGGCACTAATGTCTCTGGTGGACAGAAACAGAGACTTTCGATTGCACGTGCTGTGGCAAGAAAACCTGAAATTATGATTTTTGATGATTCTTTCTCTGCACTAGATTATAAAACAGACAGAACATTACGAAGCACCTTACTAAAGAAGACAAAAGATACCACAAAGCTAATAGTTGCACAGAGAATCAGTACGATTAAAGATGCTAACCAGATTTTGGTATTGGACCATGGAAAAATCGTTGGTAAAGGTACACATAAAGAATTGTTGAAGAATTGTCCAGAATACTTGGAAATTGCACAATCCCAACTTTCAAAGGAGGAAATTGAAAATGGCTGAAAAGAAAACTGTGGATTTGAAGAAATCATTTAGTGACTTCTTTTCCTATATTGGTAAACATAAAGTCGCATTGTTTGTTTCTGTTGCACTCTCTGTCATTGGTTCTGCATTAACATTAATTGGTCCTGGAAAAGTTGGTGATATGACTAATCTCATCAAGGATGGGTTGACTGGCACAATGGATATTTCTGCAATCACAAAAATTGCTGTGCTTCTTGCTGTTTTGTACCTTTTAGGCTTTGTAGTGAATTATGTGCAAGGCTTTCTGATGGCTACTGTGACTCAGCGTGTCACTCAAGGTATGCGCCAGGACATTTCTGAGAAGATTGATCGTATGCCTTTGAAATATTTTGATTCACATACAATTGGTGATACTTTAAGTCGTGTGACTAATGATGTTGATACAGTTGGTCAAACAATGAATCAATGCTTCTCTACTATGATTTTCTATATTGCGTTATTGATTGGTGCCACATTGTTGATGTTACACACAAATTGGATTATGGCATTGTGCGGTATTGCAGCATCTCTTGCGGGCTTTGCTGTGGTAATCATGTTGATTTCAAAGTCACAAAAATATTTTAATCTCCAACAGCAGGAACTAGGTGGTATTAATGGTTGCGTTGAAGAAAGTTATACTGGGTTACAGGTAATCAAGGCTTATAATGGAGAAAAAAGCGTTCAGATGGATTTTCATGCAAGCAATGAACAGCTTTATGATAGTGCATGGAAAAGCCAATTTCTTTCTGGTATTATGCAACCTCTCATGACTTTTGCTGGTAATTTTGCTTATGTTGTAGTTTGTATTGTAGGTGCAGTTCTCGCTGCTCAAGGTAAAATTGAATTTGGTGTTATTGTTGCCTTTATGCTTTATATCCGCAATTTCACATATCCGCTTCAGAACATTTCTCAGGCTTTACAAAGTGTTCAAAGCATGGCTGCAGCCTGTCAGCGTGTCTTTGAGTTTTTGAATGAAGAGGAAATGGAAGATGAAAGTGAGAAAACAGCTTACTTGCAGCAAGTCAAAGGAAATGTGACTTTTGATCATGTGCATTTTGGCTATAATCCCGATAAAATAATTATTAAGGACTTCTCTAATCAGGTGAAAGCTGGACAAAAAATCGCAATTGTTGGACCAACAGGTGCAGGTAAGACTACGATAGTTAATTTGCTGATGCGTTTTTATGAGGTAAATTCAGGCAGTATTTCTATTGATAGAATTCCTACTACATCACTTACACGAGAGAATATACATGACTTGTTTGGCATGGTTTTACAAGATACCTGGATGTTTGAAGGCACTGTACGTGAAAATCTTGTTTACAATAAACAAAATGTTTCAGATGAAAAACTAGATGAAGTCTGCCGTGCAGTAGGACTCATTGATTTAATTGATCAGCTTCCTCATCGCTATGATACTATGCTATCTGATAATGCCAGTATCTCTGCTGGGCAAAAACAGCTATTTACTATTGCTCGTGCTATGTTGGAAGATGCACCACTCATGATACTTGATGAGGCAACAAGTTCTGTGGATACTAGAACTGAACTTCATGTACAGCAGGCAATGGATTTATTGACACAAGGTAGAACGAGCTTTATCATAGCTCACCGACTTTCTACTATTAAAAACGCAGATTGTATTTTGGTTATGAAAGATGGTGACATTGTTGAATATGGTGACCATGAAGCTCTGATGGGTAAGGGTGGTTTTTATGCTGATCTTTATAACAGCCAATTTGAACAGGCATCTTAAAAGGAGGTAGACTATTATGAGTGAGGAGTTAAAAGAGAATGGAACTGTCAATTTTCCGAGTGAAGAAGAGTTTGGTCAATTTATATCTCAATATAGGCAAATTATGTTGCTTTATGAAAGTGCAGTTCAATGTGTGACTGTTAGACTAGATACCATTGGAAAAGAAGTAACGATTCGTGAACAGCGTTCTCCCATTCGTAGTGTTACCAGCAGAATCAAAGAATTACACAGCATTTATGAAAAAATGAAAAAGCGTGGATATCCTTTAACACTAGAATCAATTATGGAACATTTGAATGATATAGCAGGTGTTCGAGTTATCTGTGAATATCTTCAAGATGTATACACAATTCGTGATGCAATAATTAGTGGTGACTCTATTCGATTGGTTAAGGAAAAAGATTATATTAAACATCCAAAACCTAATGGATATCGTAGTTTGCATATGATTGTAGATGTTCCAATCATGTTGTGTGAAGGAAAAAAATATGTTCGTTGTGAAATACAGATTCGTACGACTGCTATGGATTCATGGGCTGGATTAGAACATAATCTGCGATACAAAAAGTATCGTGCGCAGGATAATGATACAAATCAAAAACTAAAGAAATGCGCGGCACTTTTAGCAGAAAGTGACGCACTAATGCAGGAAATCGCAGATGCTCTTGGCTTGTTTTGGAAAATGTAAAGACTAGTAAACTCATACCGAAAGCCTTTTTAGGTTTTCGGTATTTTCTTATATAAAAGCACCTGGTAAAATGTACCAAGTGCTGTTTGTGATATCTCATTTAGTTTTTGGTTTGAAACGTTTGAAACGTGATCTTTATTTTTTCTGCAAGTTGTTTATTTCTTTACTGCCTTTAATGCTTCCTCTACATCAGAGTAGCGTTTTACAGATGGATCATGTGCAATGTGTTCAGCTTCTAACATTGCTTCTATCGTTTCCTTATTTGGCTGCTTTAAGCGAACATCGAAAGGAAAACCGCCGACACGAAGTGACTGATGAAGAAATACATTGATAGCAGTACTAAGGTCGATTCCTAATTCACCATATATTGCTTCGCATTGTTTCTTGATATCAGTGTCTATACAGATGTTAAGATGAGTCATGTTAGCCATGAATATTAACTCCCTTTCTCTTTTTTGTATCTATAATTTTCTGGATGACATATTCAATCTATTGATTTGTAAGGAAAAAATACAATCAGAATCCTAAAAACTGTTTTACATAATATAATGCGGCTCCAATAGCTGGAGTGTATTGTCCATGCGTACCAACAAGTAATTTATCTTCTTCTATTTCAAAAGGAGAGTGTTTATTGATTTTTTCTATAAGATATCTCATATCTTCCTTCTGGAAGTATGGTGCAAGATAACCACTAATAATTACTGGACAATCAATCACCAAGTTTAAGTTACGAATTGCAAAAGCAAGATAATCTAGATAATCTTCCCAAATCTGCTGAAGATACTCTTCTGTATGTAATATATTAAAGAATTCCTTAATAGGCATATTGGCAGCTGCTTTTAATGCATTAGCTGAACAATATGTTTCTAAGCACCCATGATGTCCACAATAACATTCTGGACCATCTGGATCAATACACATATGTTCAATCAGACCACTACGCATATGATGTCCTACGTGAACTTCATGATGAGTGATGATAGCTCCTCCAAGGTTTGGATTCAAAAGAATAACAATCGCACTATCTAATTGTGGATGATTCCATAGTTCGAGATCCGCAGCGGATTTAGAATCATGTTCTAAGTGACAAGGATAAGGTAATCGAGATGAGAAATCTGAAAGCTTCATTTTTATATTCCCCATGATGTTTCCATAAGTCATAGATGTTCCATCTAGAGAAATAATGCCTTGTGTCGCAATGGAGATACCTTCTATTTTATGTGTGTCATAGTGATGATTCTGGATAAACTGTTCTACTTCTTTCGCAAGTGTGTCATAGTATGCATCATCACTTTTATATGAGAGTTCAATTGTTTCTGTTGCGATTGCTTCACCATATAGATTGACTGCTACAATATGAAACATATCTTTCAATATACCAAGTCCAATACTAATACGATTATCTTCAACGATTTGGATGATTTGTGCTTTTCTTCCACCTGTTGATTGAAAATAACGATCACGACGAATGCGACCCTCTTGTTCTAATTCATTTAAGTTCTGACTAACAGTAGAAAGACCTAAATGCAGATCTTGAACGATTTGTTGTTTAGAAACCTCTTTTTGTTGATAAATATATTTATAAACCTTATCACGATTTATTTTTTTTAGTGCAGCTGGATTCATTCCTTTTTCAACCATAACAATCTCTCCTTATCTAATCTGTTGTATATTCTATAATGGATTTTCTTACTTTTCTACTTATAAACTAAAGTTTAACTTTAAATTGTAAAAAAATGAAAACGCTATATTTTTTGATAGACATTTATTTTGAACGGGTATATACTTGACTTATGACTTAGACCTAAGCATAAGTTATATGTCAAAGGAAGAGGTCTAAACGGAGGCAGATATGAAATTAACATTGGAAGGTATTAAAGATTGTAAAGCATGGGAAGACGCAAATATTGTACTCCCAAACTATGATGTAGAGAAGGTTTCAAAGAAAGCACAAGATGCACCTAAATGGGTACATTTTGGAGTAGGTAATATTTTTAGAATCTTTATTGGAGGCATTGCAGATGGTCTTCTAGAAGATGGAAATCTTGACAGAGGAATCACTTGTGTAGAAACATTTGATTATGATGTAGTGGATAAGATTTATAAGCCATACGATAATCTTGGACTGAGCGTTATTCTTCATGGTGATGGTACTCGTGAATATAAAGTCGTTGGATCATTGGCTGAAGCAGTTAAAGCACAGTCTTCTAACGCAGAAGAATGGAATCGTTTAAAAGAAATCTTTACTAGTGAATCATTACAGATGGTATCTTTCACTATTACTGAAAAAGGTTATGCACTTCAAAAAGCAGACGGCAGCTGGTTCCCATTTGTAGAAGCAGATATTAATAATGGACCAGAACATGCCACTGGTGCTATGGCTGTTGTTGTCGCAATGTTATTAGAAAGATATAAAGCAGGTAAATATCCTCTTGCATTAGTATCTATGGATAACTGCTCTCAAAACGGGGCTAAACTTCGTGAATCTGTATTAATGATGGCAAAAGAATGGGAAAAATTAGGATTTGTAGATTCTGATTTTATTGATTATGTAAGTGATGAAAATGTTGTTGCATTCCCTTGGACAATGATTGATAAGATTACACCTAGACCAAGTGAAAAGATTGCAGATGATTTAGAAAAACTTGGTGTAGAAAACATGCAGCCAGTTATTACAAGTAAGAAAACTTATATTGCACCATTCGTAAATGCTGAAAAGCCACAATATCTTGTTATTGAAGATCATTTCCCAAATGGACGTCCAGCATTAGAAAAAGGATTTGGTGTATATATGGCAGATAGAGAAACTGTTAACTTGAGTGAAAGAATGAAAGTAACAGTATGCTTAAACCCAGTTCATTCTGCAACAGGACCACTAGGTGTTGTACTTGGATATGATTTATTTGCTCATATGTTAAATACTAATCCAGATATGATGAAGATGGCTCGTATGGTGGCTTATGATGAAGGGTTACCAGTTGTAAAAGATCCTGGAATTCTTTCACCTCAGGCATTTGTGGATGAACTATTTAATGATCGTTTCCCTAACGAATATTTAGGTGATACAAATCTTCGTCTTTCAGTAGATGTATCTCAGATGGTTGGTATTCGTTTTGGTGAAACAATTAAGGCATATGTTAAAAAGTATGGTGATGCGTCTCAGCTTACTGCAATCCCTCTAGGAATTGCTGGATGGCTCAGATATATGTTAGGTGTAGATGATGAAGGTAATACATATGAACTTGCACCAGATCCAATGAATGAAGAACTTCAGGAACAGCTTGGTGATATTGTTGTAGGAAAACCAGAAACATTTAAAGATCAGTTAAAACCAATTTTATCTAATGAACGTTTATTCTTTACAGATCTTTACAAGGATGGCGTTGGTGAAAAGGTTGAAAAAATATTTAGTGAAATGATTGCTGGCAAAGGTGCTGTAAAAGCAACAATTCACAAATACGTAAATAAATAATTAATGTAGTTGTAAAAAATGTGCTACACATGAGGTTGTGCAGCACATTTTTTTTGCTAAATAAATGGAACCATATAAATAGGAATATATTGAATTCCATTTTCTGATTTATAATCTTTCGTATGAACAACATATTTATTTTTGATTCTATTGCTGAATTTATCACAAAATAAATCTAATGATTTGTGAGATCTATAATTTCCTGATTTTACTTCTATAGGACATACTTTATTACCTTTTGAAAATAAGAAATCAATTTCATATAGGTGATTAGAATTATCACTACTCATTGTGTAATAAAATAAATTATTACCTTTTGCTAATAGCATTTGAGCTACGACATTTTCGTACACATATCCCAGATTAGTATCGAGTTTATTTGATAAGAGTTTATTGTAGATGATATTTTCGGTAAAATCTTTATCTTTGAATATAAGTGTTATAAACAATCCTACGTCAGAAAGAAATAATTTATAACGATTAATATCCTTTTCTAGAGACATACCAACATTAGGGTTGTTTGCATGATATGCAATATTTACAGTGAATGAACTAAGCATATCAGGAATTAATTCTCGAACTCTATTTGATCTTATGCCATTTTTTGCGGTTGATAAAACATATCTTGATGCACTACTGCTTAAATTTGCTGGTATAGCATCATAAATGTCTCCTGCAAGTCCAGTTCCATCGATTTTGATAAAGTCTTCTTCATATAAGTCTATAATTTCTCTTTTTACTTCGTCTACTACTTGTAAATTGTTACTTTCTAGATATGATTCTATAGCTTGAGGCATGCCACCTATAAGCATATAAAGTCTGAAAGTGCGCATAAGATTTCTATGTAGTGCATTACCAGCTGGCTTCTTACTTTTCATTAGTAATTTTATTGTATCGGCTGTCATATTATCACCGATAGCCCATAAAAACTCTTCAAAGTCCATAGGGTACATAGATATCTTGTGTTCTTCGCTAGGTATTAAAATATCTTTGGTGTTTTTCTTAATGGATAAAAGAGATCCTGTTTCAATATATTTATATCTTCCATCAGCCACCAAATATTTAATTGCTTGTCTAGCTTTTGGAAGAAGTTGTACTTCATCAAAGATAATGACTGATTCTTTTTCGTATAATCGAACACCTGTGAATTGCTGTAGTTGTAAAAAGAAAAAGTCTAGATTGTACATGTCATCGAATAATTCTATGATTTCCTTGCTTGTATGTGCAAAGTCTATTAGTATGTATGATTTAAATTCTTTTTCTGCAAACTCTTTAGCAATTGTACTTTTTCCTATACGTCTCGCCCCTTTGATTAGTAATGCATATTTATCACTTCGATTTTCTTTCCACTCAAGTATTTCATTGTATATTTTTCTTTTGAAAACTGATTTTTCCATAGATTATCACCTCACATTTTCTATTATAACTTGAATTAGAATGCAAGTAAACGCAGAATATACGCAAATCCCCATTCGTATAAGTACTAAACATACGCAAATCCCCATTCGTATAAGTACTAAACATACGCAAATCCCCATTCGTAT
>ERZ1026844.1332-NODE-1332-length-15169-cov-5.663425_pt1 | contig 15169 bp, 14 predicted proteins | sample MGYA00380152_ERZ1026844 | MGnify/ENA primary metagenome ERZ1026844 (study PRJEB33269, sample SAMEA4719788) | human gut metagenome | biome: human-associated habitat; feature: organic feature; material: feces | place: Cameroon | collected 2013-10 ... | reverse complement strand
ACGACGGCGACTGCATCCAGCTGGGCTTCGGCGGCATCCCCAACGCCATCGGCTTCGAGCTGATGAACCGCCACGACCTGGGCATCCACACCGAGCAGATCGGCGCCTCCATGGCCCACATGATCCAGAGCGGCGTCGTCACCAACCGCTATAAGAACCTGGACAGAGGCTGGTCCGTCGGTGCCTTCATCATCGCCGACAACTTCACCTATAACTACGTGAACAACCATCCCCGTATCATGATGCGCCGTGGCCGTTACACCAACGACCCCATGATCATCGCCCAGCAGGACAACATGGTCTCCATCAACGCCGCCCTGCAGATCGACCTGACCGGCCAGGTGGCCGCTGAGGCCATTGGTACCGTCCAGTGGTCCGGCACCGGCGGTGCTACCGACTACGCCTACGGTGCCTACCACTCCCGCGGCGGCCGCGCTATGCTGTGCCAGATCTCCACGGCTAAGAAGGGCACCATCTCCCGGATCGCCCCCATCCTGGATCCCGGCTCCATCGTGTCCGTGTCCCGTAACCTGACCGACATGGTCATCACCGAGTACGGTGTGGCTAAGTTGCGTCAGCGCACCGTGAAACAGCGCGTGGAGAACCTGATCGCTGTTGCTCACCCCGACTTCCGCGCCGAGCTGCGTAAGGAAGCCAATAAGTATATGTATTTCTAAGAAGCAGTCCACCCTCCCAGAAACGCCGCTGGGGGACGCCGTATCACACGGTGTCCCCCAGCGGTCTTTTTATTCCATCGTGATGATGCAATCCTGTAACGTCACAATTTTCATCATGTTATGATTTTTATGTACGCCCCCGCCGTGCAGTACATCTCAATCCAACAAAATCGCGTCTCCCCCCAAGCTCACCCGGTTCTCCGGGGCCAGTCTCTGACATAGGTCCCGCAGTGCCAGCAGCTTGGGGTCTTTTGCGTTCCGGCTCTCCACCCCAGGCAGGCCATACTCCTCCCCGATCATGGCATACTTCGTCTCACCCAGATCATGGTACGGCAGCAGATTCAGCTCCGGCCGCCCCGCCAGCCCCGCCACAAAACGCGCCCCCGCGGCGATCTCCTCCTCGCTGTCGTGATACCCCGGCACCAGCGGCATCCGCACGATGACCCGCCCGCCCTTCTTCGGCAGTTCCTCACACAGTTTCTCGATGTTCTGCAAGATCCGCTCGTTCGGCACGCCAGTCAATTCCTTGTGCTTCCCGCTGTCCATCGCCTTCAGATCGACAAACACGGTGTTGCAATGCTGCGCCACCGCCCAAAGCTGCTCCCAGGGCGCAAAGGCCGAGGTCTCGATACAGGTGTTGATGTAATTGGCCCGGCAAAGCCGCAGTGTCTCCGCCGCCACCTCATGCTGTAACAGCACTTCCCCGCCGGAGAGCGTCACGCCGCCCCCGCCCTTCCGATAAAAGGCCGCATCCTTCGCCGCCTCCCGGTAGAGTTGCTGGGCCGTATACGCCTTCCCTGCGATCATCCGGGCCTTCGCCGCGCACAAAGTCACGCAGGCCCCGCACTGGACGCAGGCAGAAAAGTTTACGGTCACCCGTTCCCCCGGCACCACCGTGTTGACCCCATGGGAACAGACCTTCTCGCACATCCCGCACCCGGTACACTTCTCCCGGTTCACCGCCAGCTGGGGCCTGGCCGCCAGCCCAAAGGGATTGCTGCACCACCGGCACCGCAAAGGACATCCCTTAAAAAACAGGATGGTGCGGATGCCCGGCCCGTCCGCGCTCCGAAAGCGCCCGATGTCAAATAAAATGGCCGTTTTCTCGCTCATGCTACGCCCTCCCCAAGATAGCAGTTTCCCGGAGCCAAACGACTCCGGGAACTGCATCGGAAGAAAAATTAGAAGGTATGCTCCGTGCGGTTGATGATATCGTCCTGCACGCGCTCTGCAATGTCAGTCCAGTAGACGCTGTACCCCGCCACACGAACCATCAGCGTAGGATAGTTTTCCGGGTGCGCCTTGGCGTCGATCAGCGTTGCCTTGTTGATGGTGTTGAACTGCACGTGGTACACCCCATAGTCGTTGAGCATGGTCCGCACCAGATTGGTGAAGTTCCGCATCCCGGCCTCTTTATACTCCGGCTGCACATAGGTGGCGTCGGGGCAGTTGAGAGGAATGTCTCGAATGGTATTCATAAGATGATCTCCTTTCCGATCTCCGGTCCGATCACTGCATCAGCTCGCTCTGGCTGATCCACATGTTCAGCAAGGTTCCGTTGGTATAGGCCGGGAAGTCCAGCTTGCCATAGCTCCGGGCCGCCGCCGTGGGACCGTTGGTGTCGGCCTGCTGGGTGGCGGACATGGTGTCGGAGATGGGCATCCCCGCCAGCCGTCCGTTGGGGGTGGCGCCGGTCATCGCGCCGTAGCCCACGTTGGACTGCACCATCTGCACCGCCGCGTCGCAGTAGTGCCCGCGGTACATCTTCAGGCGCATGGTGCAGTGGGCGAACCACTCCCACAGGTCGGCCGCGATCTCGTCGGCAAAATCATCGTCGTTGCCATACTTGGGCGCGGCCAAGAGCTTCGCCCGCAGGGCCTCGTAGCCCACGAAGTTCTTCTTACAGGCGTCGGCCACTTCGGAAAGCGTGGCTTCTTTGTCTACATAGACCACTTTTTTAATGGCTGCCACCGAGTCCACCATGGTGGCAAAGCCGACCATCTGCATCGTGGGACCAATGTTCACCTTGGCTCCCCCCGCCGTGGCGTCCTTGGCCCGCTCCAAAGCCCCGTCCAGCAGCACGGTAAAGGTCGGCAGATTGAACTGCTCGGCCAGGAGCTTCTCGCAGATCAAGAGGTTGGCATGGCACTCGTCAATGGCATACTTCACCTGCCCCTTCACGGCAGCATAGAAGTCCTCAAAGGTCGTCAGCGTCTCCGGTGCTCCGGATTCATAGGTCACGACCTGGCCGCAATAGGTGCCGTCCACGCCTTCTGCTTTCTGGCCGTTTGTCACCGCGGCAAAAATACATCCGGCAACGTTGATGATACCAGAGTCCGTGTGGCCATACTGCAAGCCCTCGGCCCCCGGCTCCACACAGCCGATGGGAGAACCATATTTCAGGATATCCCGCCGGTTGTAGTTGGAGTGTCCGTCCAGGCCCCCGGCCCGGTGTTCCAGCATCTCATACAGCCCTTCGCAGTTGAAGAAGGAGGGGTGCCCCATGCCCTCTGCCGCCAGCTCGCAGGCCTCGTAGAGCAGAGCATCCGGCGTTTTCTGGTGCAGCATCAGCGACACCGCCGGAGAGGTGGTCTTCGCGTACCGCATCGCCCGCAGGCACAGGTAGGAAAGCTCGTTGGACGCATCCTTCCCCTTCTCGTCCAGGCCGCCCACATCCAAATGGGGATAGCGGTAATACCCGCCAAAGATATAGGCCATCTGGGTAGACTGGAACCACACATTGGAGGTCACCCGCACATACAGCTCCTCGATCAGCTCCATGGCGCTCTCCGGCGTCAGGATGCCCTTTTCGATGTCGGCTTTGTAGTACGGATACATATACTGGTCGAACCGTCCCCAGGTGATGGACGGCCCCGCCCCTTCCACGAACAGGAAGAAGCATACGGCCCAGGCCGTCTCGCAGGCATCATGGAAGGAGGTGGCCGGCCCCCAGGGGACGCGGGTCATCATCTCCGCCATCTTCTCCAACTCCTGCTTGCGCACCGGGTCTGTTTCCTGGGCGGCTTTCCGGGCGCAGGCGGCGGACATCCGCTCGCCCCAGTCCCGAATGGCCTCCAGCACCTCGATAATGCCGTTGTAGAAAATGCGCTTGTCCACAGATTCCGGGTCGTTGGGGTCCAGGGCCGCCCGCAGCGCCTTGACCTTTTCATAATACTTCACGAACCCATGCTCGATCACATCCGTCCAGGACGGGATGAAGTGGGAGCCGTTGGCGCACAGGTAGTTGGACACGTCAGACACGCCGCCAAACTGCGCCCGGTCCCATTCCTTGGGGTCCACGTAATGGCCCCACTGGACGGCCATGGTCTTCTCCTTCCAGTAAGGCAGAAGATCCTCTTCCAGCTCTCGATAGTCTTCGTCCGTGATCTCAAAGGGGTCGTAGGTCCGCCCCCGCAGGTTGGGCAGGTCGTTGGCCAACCAGTGGGCATGCAGCTCGATGGCGAAGTTCGCCCCCCGGATGCGCTTGGTGGGCCAGCCCACCAGCTGCTCGTAGTCATACACGTTGTCGCTGAGGGAACGGTAGACCTCTGCCGAAGCCTTGTACCGCCGCATCATGCTGGGCATCCCCTCCGTCTCGCGGTACACCTTCGTGTACGCTCTGGCGCGGGTGATGTCCACGTTGGGGCGGTTGGAGTGGAGCATCCCGTTCAGCTCCTGGATCCGCTTCGTGCTGCCTACCTTGGCAACGGTGCCCGCCCGCAGCTCATTGCCCAGGGCGGCCCCGGCGGTGGGGGTGTGATTGGTGGCCATAAAAACCCTCCTGTTCTGTCGTTGTCGGACCTTCGTGATCTCAGGTTTGTGTTGCGGTTTGCTTAGTCGATGGGGCTCTTCTTCGCCCAGTCCGTGATCTGGTCAATGTCGTGTCCGAAGAGCAGGGTCGCGTCATATTCCTTCTCCAGCGCCTGGATGCGCTTAATATTGTCAAAGAACTCATCCGTGGTCTTGTTGATGGTGCCGCCGGGGGGCAGCTGCTCGCGGTAGCTCTGGGCAGTGTAAATGGTGTCGCTGGTGGCGATGATGTTCCCATGGTTTTCGGTGCGCAGGATGAGGCCGATGACACCGGGGGTGTGGGACTTCTGGATAAACAGCGTCAGGTCATCCGCCAGCTTGGTCGTCTCGTGGATGGGTTTGAACTGGATGCCCTCCACATCAAACAGGGCACGGATATACGCGCCGGGGTTGCCGGTCATGACGCTGAAGTACGCCTCCTTCAGGTCTGCCTCCGAGACGATGACGTTTTGGATGGCCTTCGTGCCCACAAAGTGGCTCAGGCCGCCCGCGTGGTCAAAGTGCAGGTGGGAGATGATGAGGAGGTCGATCTCCTCCGGCTTCAGACCCTTCTCGGCCAGCGCCTCCTCGATGGTGATGCACTCGGTCACGGGGTAGTTGTGCAGCATCTCCTCGCTGTACAGCGCGGCAAAATGCTCGCTGTTACCGGTGTCATAGAGGATGTTGCCCAGGGTGGGGTGCTGGATGAGCAGCGACACCGCCGGTGACACGACCATCTCGTTCTCATCCTTCCAGTCCACCAGACGAAATTTCGGAAACTCCATTTTCCCCAAATACAAGACATGTAATCGTAAGCCCATGACACTGGCTCCTTCCGTTTTCATAGTATCATATTCATTAAACCCCCGGCCCCCGAAAAAATCAATTCTCAGAAATGCAAGCACTCATTCCTTTTTTGCATGGATCGTGCTATACTAACCCAAAAAGGAGGTTTCTTTCACCATGAACATCGACCATCTCCGCTACTTCCTCGTCCTCACCCAGGAGATGCATTACGGCCGCGCCGCCCAGCGCCTGAATATCTCCCAGTCCGGCCTCAGCCACGCCATGGCCGCCCTGGAGCAGGAGCTGGGCGCCCCCCTCTTCCAAAAAAGTGGCCGGGGCATCGCCCTGGGGCGCTACGGCGCCGCCCTTCTCCCCCAGGCTCAGCAGATCGTGACCCTGGCGGACAACTGTCTGCGCAGCTTCCAAATGCTCCGGGAGGGCATCGGCACCCTCCGCATCCAGACCATTCCCCTACTCCTCGTTCCCCTGGTCACCCTCCTGTGCCGCCAGTTCAAAGCAGCGCACCCCGGCTGTGACTTCACCTTTTCCACCGGCATGTCCAGCCAGGTCTGCCAAAGCGTCCTGGAGGGCGAGGCCGACCTGGGCTTCTGCTCCAAGATCTTCTCCGACCCCCAGCTAGAGTATGCGGCCATCCAGAGCCGCCCCATGGTCGCCGCCGTCCCCCTGGACCATCCCTTGGCCCAGCAGGAGAGCGTCACCCTGGAGGAAACGCTCCCCTATCCCCACGTCACCTACTCCTGGCTCAGCGGTCAGCGGGACCCGGTGGACCGCCTCTTTGCCCCCGTCCGGGACCGGTGGCACATCGCCTACGAGGTGGAAGACGCCAATTTTATCCTAGAGCTGGTAGCCCAGGGCTTCGGGATCACCGTCCTGCCGGACACCCCCCCGGTCCACCGCCCCGGCGTGAAGCGCCTGCCCGTCACCGATCCCGTCCAGACCAGTGACTTCTACATCGTCCGCCAAAAGGCCCCTCATCTTTTGGCCGCCGCCGACCAATTCTTTGACTACTGCGTCGGCCAAGCAAACGGCATGGACCTGACAAACGAACAGCTGCCCCCGTCCGCTCGGTGAAACCCAAGCCAACGGGGGCAGCTGCTCATTGACATAAATACAATAAAATTCGATCCGATCACAGGTCACAGGCCACCAGGTCGGCAAAGGTCTGCCGCCGCACGGCCAGCCGCGCCTTGCCATTGCGGACCATCACCAGCGCCGGACGGCACAGGCGGTTGTAGTTGGAGGCCATGGTAAAGTTATACGCCCCCGTGGTCAGCACCGCCAGCAGATCGTTCCGCCGCATCTCCGGCAGCTGGATGTTCTCCTGAATGAGGTCGCCGCTCTCACAGCAGCGCCCGGCCACGGTGCAGGTAAGGTCCCGTGCGTCGTTCATCCGGCTGGCGGGCACAACGGTGTAGGGTGCCTTGTACAGGGCATAGCGGGGATTGTCCGTCATGCCGCCGTTCACCGTGACATAGCTCCGGTAGCCCTCGATGGTCTTGATGCCGCCCACGCGGTACAGCGTCAGGCCCGCGTTGGCCACGATGCTCCGCCCCGGCTCCAGCAGGACCTTCGGCACGGGGTAGTCTTTCTCCGCGCACCCCTGCCGCAAATGCTGCGCCAGCGCCCGGATGTTCCCCGGAATGTCGACCACGGGGTCGCTCTCCAGGTAACGCACGCCAAAGCCGCCGCCCAAATTCAGCGTTTCGGCCACAAAGCCATGGGCCTGGCGCATGGCCTGGGCAAAGTCCAGCAGAATATCGACCGCATCGCAGAACGGCTCCGCCTCAAAGATCTGGGAACCGATGTGGCTGTGGAAGCCCTCGACGATCAGGTTCTTCCGGCTCAGCGCATCGGCGACGAACCGCGCCGCCTGCCCCGTCTCGATGGGCACGCCGAACTGGCAGTCGATGCGTCCGGTGTTGATGGCCTGCAAGGTATGGGGGTCAATGCCCGGCGTCACCCGCAGCAGCACCCTCTGGCGGATGCCCCGCACCCCGGCGGCCTCGTCCAGCCGGGCCAGCTCCTGGTGGTTGTCCACGATGAAGCACCCCACGTGGCTGTCCAGGGCATAGGCAATGTCCTCGTCGGTCTTGTTGTTTCCGTGGAAGTAGAGCTTCTCCGCCGGGAACCCACCGGCCAGGGCCGTGTAGATCTCGCCCGGAGAGACCACATCTGCCCCCATTCCCTCCTCGTTCAGCACGGGGTAGAGGCCCTTAAAGCACAGGGCCTTTCCGGCAAACAAGGGGTAAGAGCCCTCCGGCATATTCTCCCGGAGCGCCTGGACATAGGTCCGGCAGTTCTCCCGCAGCTTGTCCTCGTCCAGGACGTACAGGGGGGCGCCAAATTCCTCGGCCAAGGCCACGGTGTCCAGGCCGCCCACGGTCAGGTGGCCTTGTTCGTTCACAGCCAGGTTATCATACAGCATAGGTCAGTTCCCGTCTTTCTCGTTCTATATTTATATAAAGTATCTCAGTCGTCGTATCTCACGGACCCAGCAGATCGTCCATGTGGTAGAAGCCAGCCGGCTGGCCCACCAGGAAGCCCGCCGCCGTCAGCGCTCCCTCGGCAAACAGCGCCCGGTCATGGGCCTGGTGCTTCAGGGTGATGGTCTGGTTGTCGGTGGCAAAGATCACTTCATGCTCGCCGACCACGTTGCCCATTCTCAGGGAGTGGATGCCGATCTCGTTGGGCTGGCGCTTGTGCTGCCCGGAGCGGCCATAGACGTACTCGGCGTCGGGCCGCTGGCTCTTCACCGCGTCGGCCAGCATCAGGGCCGTGCCGCTGGGGGCGTCGGCCTTGCGGTTGTGGTGGGCCTCCACGATCTCCACGTCACAGCCGCCGAAGATGGCCGCTGCCTGCTTCACCAGCCGGGCCAGCAGCGCCACGCCCACGGACATGTTATAGGACTGGAAGATAGCGATCTTCTTGGCCCCCGCTTCGAGCTTGGCAAATTCCTCCGGCGTGTAGCCGGTGGTGGCGGCCACCAGAGGCAGCCCCCAGCTCACGCAGTAGTCTACCAGCTCCCCCACGCCGGCGTGGTTGGAAAAGTCGATGACCACGTCCGCGGGACCGGTGTACTCTGCCAGGCTGGACACAAAGCCCTCTCCGCCGCTGCGGTCCACGGCGGCGGCCAGCGTATGGCCCTCAGCCTCGACCAGGCGGCAGACCTGCTGCCCCATACGCCCGGCGGCGCCGTTTACGATGATATTCATAGTCGTTCCCTCTCTCCGCTGCAAAGCTTAGACGTTGATGCCCAGGGCACGCATGCGCTGGATCATGGTCTCGTAGTGGTCCTCTTCCATGGGGACCAGAGGCAGCCGCAGGAAGTTCTCGCAGTAGCCCATCGCAGCCATGGCGGCCTTCACGGGGATGGGGTTGCTCTCGCAGAACAGGGAGCGGATCAGGGGCATGTACTTGCACTGTAACTGGGCAGCCCCGGCCACGTCCCCGGCAAAGAACTTATCCGTGATGGCGACGGTCCCGGCAGGCACCACGTTGGACAGCACGGAGATGCAGCCCATGCCGCCCATGGACAGGATGGGCACGATCTGGTCGTCGTTGCCGGAGTAGATGTCCAGCTTGTCGCCCACCAGGGAGAAGGTCTCGACGATCTTGGAGATATCGCTGTTGGCCTCCTTGATGGCGGCAATGTTGGGGTGCTCGGCCAGCTTCACGTAAGTCTCAGGCTGGATGCCGATGCCGGTGCGGGAAGGGACGTTATAGAGGATCACCGGCTTGGTGCTGGCGTCGGCGATGGTGTTGTACATCGTCACCAGACCGCGCTGGGTGGTCTTGTTGTAGTAGGGGGTCACGACCAGAACGGCATCGGCGCCGTCGGCGCAGGCGCTCTTGGTCAGCTCCACGGCGTAGTCGGTCTCGTTGGAGCCGGTGCCGGCGATGACAGGCACCCGGCCGTTGACCCGCTCGCAGGCGTAGGCGATGGCGCGGCGGTGCTCGGCGTCGGTCAGGGTGGAGCTTTCGCCGGTGGTGCCGCAGATGACCAGGGCGTTGATCCCCTGGGCGATCTGCCAGTCGATCAGGGTCCCGAAGCGGTCAAAATCAATGCCTTCGGGGGTGGTGGGGGTGACAAGGGCGGTAGCAATGCCTCTGAAAATAGGATTCTGGTTCTTCATGGTAAGTTCCTCCTGCATAATGAAATCTTTTTGTCGATTCCTGCCCGATCTTCCCGTCCCCCTCAAAAAAGGCAACAAAAAAATCAAGCAAGCTATGCGGGGATAGCTGCTTGATAACATCATATCCGCTTACGGCAAACTGCCGAAGCGTCTCGGTATCAAGGATAGCCCTCCGCAAATACCCATTTGCGACAGTCGGGCAACTCTTAGTTTGCCCGCCCAGCACAGCCCCCTTTGCAGCAAGGACTGCCTTCGGCGTCTGCCCCTTTCCCCGGCCCTGCCCTGCAAGGCATCTGGTACCGGTTACTCTTGGCGAAACGCGCCTCTATCTCTGGTTGCTCCTGATTGTATGGCATTTTTCTTGGTTTGTCAAGGAATTTTTTTCGTCTTTTTCCACAAACCCAGTCGTTCTTCTTGGTCTTTTCGCCCAAAATACCTTGCAGATCCCCAAGAAAGGGCAGACAAATGCCCCCGGATATGCTACACTAAGACAAACGACATGACCCACAGGAGGGACGTAAATTTTATGAATCACATCAAAGACGAGCTGTCCCATCTCGGCGGCATGAGCAGCAACGACGCCTTCGATCTGCTCACCCTAGGCCTGTTCCCCGACGAGGAGCCGGAGGAGGAAGCACCGGAAGAGGAGGACATCGTCCAGCACGTCAGCCCCCTCACCGACATGGACAGCCTGGACTTCTACCTCTGGGTCGAGGAGGGCGCCCAGGCCGAGGCCGACCGCCGCCAGAATAAGCCCAGCAAGCCCCCCAAAGCTGAATAAGCAAACATGCGCCAGCCCACCCCCAAGATGATCCCGTGCTAGATCCCCCGCTTGGTGGTGGGTTGGCGCTTTCCGCTTCCGCAGCTGATTGGCAACGCAAGACGTGCAATTCCTCGCGTTGCCCCCAGCATAGCAGATTTCCCTGCGCACTTGCAACCTTTTTGCAAAATTAACGCGTTTGGAAGCAAAATTAGCAACTTTCTTTCCCTTTGCAAAGTTATACTTGAGATTATAATAATCCGCAGTATAATAATAGAAAGTATAACAGCGAGGTGATCTCATGCAGCATTTTGTAGACCGTGAGCAGGAGCTTCAAACCCTGCAAGCCGAATATGACCGCCCCGGCAGCGCCCTGGTCGTGCTGTACGGGCGGCGCAGAGTGGGCAAGACCACCCTCATCTCCGAGTTCATCCGGGAGAAGCCCGCGCTCTTCTTCCTGGCCAGTGAGGAATCCGAGGCACAGAACCGGGCCGTCTTCAAGAAAAAAACCGCAGAGTTTTTGAACAACGACCTGCTCCGCAGTGCAGAGGTCAAAAGCTGGGACATCCTCTTCCGCACCATCCTGGATAAACCCTTTGACCGCAAGCCCGTCATCGTTCTGGACGAGTTTCAATATCTGGGCAAGTCCAACCCGGCGTTCCCCTCCATCTTCCAGCGCATCTGGGAAGAAATTCTCAAAGACAGGTCTGTCATGGTAATTTTATGCGGCTCCCTCGTCTCCATGATGGAGTCTCAGACCCTCTCTTACAGCAGTCCCCTCTACGGCAGGCGGACGGCGCAGATTCGCCTGAAGCAGATCCCCTTTGCCTACTACCACGAATTCTTCCCCGAAAAGAGCCGCCGGGAGCTGATCGAGTGGTATGCCGTCACCGGCGGGGTCCCCAAATACATCGAGCTGTTCTCCGGCAGCCAGGACCTCTACCAGGCCATCCAAGCCAATATCCTCAACCGCTCCGGCTACCTCTACGACGAGCCGCATTTTCTCTTGCAGCAGGAGGTCAGCGAGGTGGGCAGCTACTTCTCCATCATCAAGTCCATCGCCGCCGGAAACCAAAAGCTCTCCGCCATCGCCGCCACCTTGGAGGTCAAGTCCACCAGCCTGACCAAATACCTCAAGACCCTCATCGACCTGGATATTTTAGCGCGGGAGGTCCCCGTCACCGAACCCAACCCGGAGAGGAGCAAAAAGGGCCTCTACAAGATTAGGGACAACTACCTGCGCTTCTGGTTCGCCTTCGTCTACCCCAATATGAGCTTCATCGAGAGCGGCCACAGCACCCTCGTCCTAGAGAAAATTCGCAAGAGCCTGGTGAAAAATCACATCGCCTTCGTCTATGAAGACGTCTGCCAGGAGCGCATGTGGGACCTCAACGCCGCCAACGCCTGGCCCTTCCACTTCTCCAAGCTTGGCCGCTATTGGGACGCCAAGCACGAGATCGACCTGGCCGCCCTGGACCCAGACGGCAAAAACCTGATCCTCGGCGCGTGCAAATACTGGCAGGAGCCGGTCGGCCCCCGCGTCTTCTGAGACTTGGTCGCCAAGACCGATGCCGTCCCCTGGGAGCGGAACCACCGCACCGTCTGGTACGTCCTCTTCAGCGCCTCCGGCTTCACCGACGACCTAAAAGCCCTCGCCGCCCAGCGGGAGGACTTGCTTCTCTTTGACGAAAAAACAGCACAATGACAAAAGCGCACAGATTTTTTAGGTCTGTGCGCTTTTTGTGCGCTGAACAAATGCCAATCAATTCACGATAAACACGTCTGTTCCATCTATGTTCTTTACCTGGATATTTTCAAATTTATCCCGAATCACCGGGTCAGTGATTCCAAAATAATCCAACAAACCGTGTACATTAAATACCGGCTGATACCCGTATACAGTTCCTACGTTGTCAAGTTGTTGTTGATATGGCAGCTGATTTTTTTCCACTTTACACTTTACTCCTGTTTGTTGATAGATAGATGTACTTAGTTCTCTTTCTATCTTACTTCTTTCAGTCCAATCAATAGAAGAATTGTTGTCTGCCTCTGTCAACGAATACTTTAAATCTTTAGATTTATATGCCACACTAACATCTGATTTATAGTTGTTCAACGACACTTCTTTTCTTTGGACACGGTAGGCGCACCCAATATTTCTTTGCGTCAGCCAAACAACACCAGATGCAAATTGGCTGGTCTTGCTATCAGATGCGCGTATCATTCTATTATAGTCACCCGAAAATAACGTGTTTAAGGCTGCAAAAGTATCAAGAGTTACATATGGATCCCCTGTATATTTATCAAAATATATCTCTACAATTCCAGATATCCCCATCCATGATGTCTCAAAAAAGTCATCATCATAATCGTCGCTTGTGTATGACCAAAATGTTCCATCACATAACCGATAGAACTTTGCTCCATCTTTTACATACTGAAATGTAGTTCTTGAGGAGTTGAAATCCGGAATAATATCTATTCCAGATTTTTTAACCATTTTTTGACTAATTATTTCTTCATTTAACAATTGTTCTAATAATGTCCAGTTATATTTATTAGAAATAGAAAGCGCTTTTAAGGAGATTATCGCAACATCTCCTCTAGTCATTGACCTATCAGAAGTATATTGACCAGAAGTTAGAGCTATTTTATCCGATAACTCCCATGCCTTATCCCACTGAAAGTCTGTACCATCTTCATAGTCAAGTGCACGTAAAACAAAGGTAAGGTACTGCATTGCACTGACCTTCTGTTTTCCTCCAAATGTGGTTTCTGATGTTCCCGAAGTCAGCCCCCAATAGTACGCAGCCCCTACATAAGGCTTTGCCCAACCAGATACATCTGTAAATGGCATTTCCCAATTATAACCTTTTGCATCCGATTCTTTTCCCATCAAGCGAATCAACATTGTAATGGCTTCTTCCCGTGTCGGAGCGCGGTCCAGGTCATAGATGGGGTTGCCGTTTGCGTCGGTGCCTGTGCCGTTGAACAGGCCCAGCGTATGGAGTGCGTTTGCCGCTTGTACCGCTTCGTCGCTGGCAGCAAATGCAGAGGGGACCAACGAGACTGCAAGAGTAAGTGCCAGGATGAAAGATAAAAACCGTTTCATATTACACCTTCCTATTCTTCATGAAATCGACTCTTTCCAGGAAACAATGTCCTCTAAATGCAGTATAACATCTTTCCGTGTTCATTTCAACGCATTTTAACATTTTTAAGAAGCAATCTTATAGACCCGGATACCATAAAATAGAGCGGTAGGAGGGTTGCCGCTATGGATGAACAGTTTTTGCGTGATCGCATTTCCCAGCTAAGGATGAAAAAAGGGGTATCTGAATATCAAATGAGCCTGGAGCTGGGACACAGCCGAGGATATATTCAAAATATCTCAAGCGGGAAAAGTCTGCCCTCCATCACAGGCTTGTTTGAAATTTGTGAGTATTTCAACATAACCCCCGCCCAATTTTTCGACGAGCAAACGGATGATCCTTCCTTGGTTTCCGGTCTACTGAAAAACATGAAAAATTTAAAGGAAGAGGATCGTCAACTCGTTCTGTTGCTTTGTCAGAGATTATCAAAAGAATAGCTATATTGATTCAAAACGCAGAGAGCCACTCAACTCCCTGCGTTTTTGCTTTGCCTAAAGAAAAACCTTGACCAGAAAATATAGAAAAAGACCTGAAATCCGAAGATTTCAGGTCTTGGTGGAGATAAGCGGGATCGAACCGCTGACCTCTTGAATGCCATTCAAGCGCTCTCCCAGCAGTGTGTCCGCTACGCGGCCACACAAGGAGATGCTTTTATCGTCCAAAAACCATTGATACTCCTACATTTTTGATATTTTTATTATACCATAGCCCCCTCTGTCTTTCAACATCTTTTTAGGTGTTTGCAAGAAAAAAGCGCACAGATTTTTAGGTCTGTGCGCTTTTTGTGCGCTGAACAAATGGCAATCAATTCACGATAAGCACGTCTGTTCCATCTATGTTCTTTACTTGGATATTTTCAAATTTATCCCGAATCACCGGGTCAGTGATTCCAAAATAATCCAACAAACCGTGTACATTAAATACCGGCTGATACCCGTATACATTTCCTCCGTTATCAAGTTGGTGTTGATACGGCAAGTAGTTCATTTCTACTTTACACTTCACTCCTGTTTGTTGATAGATAGATGTATTTAGCGCTCTTTCTACCTTACCACCTACTACAATTCCATCATGTGTATATGGCTCTGTCAAAGAATACTTTAAGTCCTTGTGCTTATAGGTCACACTAACATCTGATTTATAGTTGTTCAACGACACTTCTTTTCGTTGTACGTGATAGATACATCCAATATTTCTTTGCGTTAACCAAACAACACCAGATGCAAATTGACTGGTATTGCTATCAGATGCACGTATCATTCTAGTATAGTCACCCGAAAACAATGTATTTAGAGTTGCAAAAGCATCAATAGTTAGATAAGGCTCATTAGTATACCTATCAAAATATAACTTCAAGTCTCCGTCTAACCAATTATTTTTTCTGTTATTATAAGCATCATCATACTCATCATAATCTTCGTCATCTTTTGTATAGGTCCAACATGTACCATCACATAGGCGATAAAATTTTTCTTTATCTTTAACATACCGAAATCTTATATCATCATAGCTAAAGTCAGGGATAATATCAAGCCCAGATGCCTTAATCATCTTAGGAGTAATCACACCTTCATTCAGCATTTCATCCAACAAAATTCCATAATTTTTCATAGGAGCAGAAACCGCTTTCGCAGAAATTATCGCTAATTCTCCTCTAGTAATTGACCTATCAGAAGTATATTGACCAGAAGTTACACCAATCTCATCCGATAACTTCCATGCCTTATCCCACTGGAAGTCTGTACCATCTTCATAGTCAAGTGCGCGTAAAACAAAGGTAAGATACTGCATTGCACTGACCTTCTGTTTTCCTCCAAATGTGGTTTCTGATGTTCCCGAAGTCAGCCCCCA
>ERZ1026844.1329-NODE-1329-length-15190-cov-5.663231_pt1 | contig 15190 bp, 10 predicted proteins | sample MGYA00380152_ERZ1026844 | MGnify/ENA primary metagenome ERZ1026844 (study PRJEB33269, sample SAMEA4719788) | human gut metagenome | biome: human-associated habitat; feature: organic feature; material: feces | place: Cameroon | collected 2013-10 ... | reverse complement strand
TAACGCATCATAACGAAAAAGGAACGCACTTTTTTGAGTGCGTTCCTTTTTTATCCCTTGCCGTGCGAGCAGAAATCGTCCTCCGCTGAAGGGGTTCACTCCCTTGCGCCGGGCAGAAAGCGCCGCTCGACTTCTTCCGCGCTCAGCTGTCCGCCGGAAAGCTCCGTGAGCGCGGCGGAAAATGCCTCCGTCTTCCCCACAGGCAGCAAGAAGCTCAGCGTCACCGCCGCGCCGTAGTCGCTCGACTCGATACGGCCCTCGTGATCTTCAATAAGCAGTTTCACGCGCTCAAACATCGGGTACGGGCACTCGAGCAGCAGCACGGAAAAGGGCAGCATCCGCGCCTTGCCCGCCTTGTCAAGCGCGTCCTTCGCCGCCTTGGCGTAGGCGCGCGTCAGCCCGCCCGCGCCGAGCAGGATCCCGCCGAAGTAGCGCGTGACGATGCACACCAAATTCTCCACACCCTCACGCTGGAAGACGTTGAGCATCGGCTGGCCTGCCGTGCCCTGCGGCTCGCCGTCGTCGCCGTAGCGAACGGTGCCGTCGTGCAGGACGAAGCACCAGCAATTGTGGCGCGCGTCGTAGTATTTCTTCTTCATCTCGTCGATGCGCGCGCGGGCCTCCGCCTCGCTCTCCACAAGGAAAACGTGGCTGATGAAGCGCGAGCGCTTTTCTTCAAACTCGCTCTCCGCGCTTGCGTATGGGACAAGGTACTCTGTCATGGTTTCAATGTTCCTTTCAGCGGGTTTTCTCCCACTTTTCCTTCGTGAGGGCGTAAAAAAGCGTTGGCCGCAGCGCATCGTCCACAAGCGCCGGCCTTTCACAGGTCAGCTGATAAGAAAAGCCACACTTTTCGATCACGCGCTTTGACTTCTCGTTGCCGGCATAGTGCGAACACCAGACCCGCTGTGCGCCTTTATCCTCAAAGCAGTACCTCAGCAGCTCTCGCACGGCTTCGGGGATAAGCCCCTGACCCCAGAACGGGCGGCCGATCCAGTAGCCGATTTCCGGCTCACTCCCGATTTCCGGCGCTTCCGTCGGAAACACGCCGATGGAGCCGATAGGCTCGTTGGGCCGCTCCTTCAAAATGACTGCAAACGTGTCCGGCTCCGAGAGGACGGTTCGGATGATCTCGCGGGAGTTCTCCACGCTCGTATGCGCCGGCCAGCCTGCGGCGGGGCCGACAAACGGATCCCCCGCGTATCGATAGCAGCTCTCCGCGTCGCTCTCGCACCACGGACGCAGGAGAAGGCGCGTCGTTTCAAACGTCATTCCTCCCAGTCCTCCTTCGGCTCGCGGTAGCCCTCGATGTAGTCCTTCACCTGCACGATGACGCGCGGCACGCAGACAGCCACAACATCGATGGTCTCGCCATATTCGACAGATTCGACCTTTGCCTCGCGGTAGAGTATATCGAGAAGGCCGCCCTTGTCATAGGGCAGGTGGATCGTCACGCGGCGCGTGCCCTTGTCGAGGAGCTTGTCGATGCGCGCAAGCAGCTCATCGATCCCCTCGCCCGTCTTGGCGCTGATGTTGACGCTGTCCTCCCCGTGCGGGCGAATATCGCCGAAGTAGCGGTCGGACTTGTTGTAAACGCGCAGGCAGGGAATTTGCTGCGCGCCCAGTTCTTCAATGAGCTCATCTACGATCTGCGCCTGCTCGAGCCAGTGCGGGTCGGAAATGTCGATGACGTGCAGCAGAAGGTCAGCGTATTCGAGTTCCTCGAGCGTTGCCTTGAAGGCCTCGACGAGCTGATGCGGCAACTTTCGAATGAAGCCGACCGTGTCGGAGATCACAACATCCAGCGTGTCGGACACCGTGAGAAGGCGCGTCGTCGTATCCAGCGTGTCGAACAGGCGGTTATTCGCGGGAATGCCCGCGCCGGTCAGCGCGTTCAGGAGCGTTGACTTGCCCGCGTTCGTGTAGCCGACGATGGCGACGACGGGAATTTCATTCTTGCTGCGGCGGTCGCGCTGCGTTGCGCGCACGCGGCGCACCTCTTCAAGGTCCGCCTTCAGCTTGTCGATCTTTCTGTGGATGTGGCGGCGGTCGGTCTCAAGCTGGGTTTCGCCCGGGCCCTTCGAGCCGATGGGGCCTTTGCCCGACGTGCCCGCCTGACGCTCCAGATGCGTCCACATACCGATGAGGCGCGGCAGCAGGTATTGATACTGTGCAAGCTCCACCTGAAGGCGACCCTCTTTTGTCTTTGCCCGCTGAGCGAAAATGTCAAGGATGAGTCCACTGCGGTCGAGCACCTGCACGCCGAATTCTTCGCACAGAACGCGCATCTGCGAGGGCGAGAGGTCATTGTCGAAGATGACCATCGTCGCCTCCTGCGACTTTACCAGCTCGCGGATCTCATCCACCTTACCCTCGCCGATAAAGGTGTGCGGATTGGGCGAGGGCAGTGTTTGCAGCACGACGCCGACGCTGACGCCGCCCGCCGTTTCGACGAGCGCACCGAGCTCTTCCAAGCTCTCCTCGTCCGCGTTTTCCTTTTTATCGAGCCGCGGCGAGGAAAGGCCGACCAGGATCGCCCGGTCGCGCGGCGCGTTGTTCTCTTTCAATTCTTCCATAGATTCTCCTTATCGCGCCGTGCGGCGCTGTGCAAATCATTTTTATTATAGAGTATTCTCCGCCAAAAGAAAAGGGGGTAACGCTTTTCATTGACATTTCCGCCCCTTTCATGCGAAAATAGGGTGGACGCAACCTCAGGTTGACAAAAAGAAACGCCCGGTTGGTGGTGTTTTCTCCCGTTTTCCTGCTATGCTTTTCCTGCAAAGGCGCAGTGCACGGCGTCGAACGCAGCATCATTCCCCAAAGGAGGAATCCCGCATGGAACTTTATGAAAAGCTATACGAACTGCGCCGCGCGAGCGGTATGTCGCAGGAGGAGCTTGCCGAGAAGCTCGGCGTTTCGCGTCAGGCCGTTTCCAAATGGGAGAGCGGCGCGACGCAGCCGGAGCTTCCAAAGCTCATCGAGCTGAGCAAGATCTATCAGGTCTCCGTCGACGCGCTTTTGAGCCTTGAGCACGCCAAGAAGCAGCAGGACAGTTCCCCCGCCGCTCCCGCCGCCGAGGGCGCAGCACAGGACGCTGCCGAACGTTCTCCCGCGGCAAAGCCCGACTTTCGCACCTTCTGCGCGCAGCACAAGAAGATCGTCGGCGGTGCGGCCGTGGCGCTTGCCGCGCTCATCGCCGTCGGCGCGCACTACAATAACCGCATCAACACGCTCAGCATGCAAGTGAATGACCTTCGCAGCCAGCTCTACAGCGTGCAGAACAACCTCTCCAGCCAGATCGACGGCATCAGCAATAGCGTCTCGGACATTTTGACGCGCGAGTCGAGCCTGATCTCGCAGTATAATTACGAGATCACAAACGTCGATCTTAAAAAGCAGGAATGCACCATCGCGTTTTCCCTGCTGCCAAAGACAATCAGCGAGGGAACGACTGTCATCATCGGCGTGACCGACCATGGCAATTCCTCGCCGCTGGACAGCTATCGACCGGGCTACTCTGCCGACCTTACGCAGGATGGCTTCGGGTATCTGCACGGTAGTGTAACCGTCCCTCTGAGCGACGAGCTCGGCGTTGGTGTCAACTTCAAGCACGACGGTGAGACACAGTCAGAGGAGCTTGACACGATCTATGATCTCAAATCCCGCTATCAGCCGCAGCTCATCGATTTCATCACCCCCATCTCCTACGAGCGCAGAACCGGCAAAGCGTGGCAATACAGCCTTGCTGCCAATCCCAATACCGTTCTCGGCAGTATTTCGCTCGGCGCGCTGTCCGATGTTTCCATCCGCAGCGCGTATCTTGAATACACGCGCGCCAATCAGCTGCTCAGGCGCGTGATGCTTGAAGCGTCGTACAGCAACGTCAGCGACGGCACCTCTTTCGGTGACGACACCGCTGAAGCCGTTGCCGTCCCGGAGGGCGCTGCCTATTACGATCTCTCCACCGCTTCCGGCGATGAACCGATCGCTTTCTCCCTTTCTCTCGAAGAAACGCCGCTCGTCTGTGAGCTTGTCGTCAACCTTGCAGACGACACCGTACTGCGCGTTCGCCTCTTCCAGGTGCGCGCCATTGCAGGCGGCGACAACTACGAGGAGATAAACTACCTCGACCAAAGTCTCAGTGAGCCGCTCTCCTTTATTGTCAAGTACCCCGATGAGCAAAGCTGAGTGTTTTCCCAAAAATGCAGAAAAAAGCAGCTCTGCCGTAGCAGAGCTGCTTTTGTGATTGAATTAGTTCAGGCCGAACTTCTTGTTGAACTTGGCAACGCGGCCGCCGGTATCGACCAGCTTCTGCTTACCAGTGAAGAAGGGGTGACACTTAGAGCACACTTCCACCTTGATATTCTGCTTGGTGGAACCTGTCTCAATCACATTACCGCAGGCGCAAGTAATAGTAGTCTGCTGATAATTGGGATGGATTCCTTCCTTCATTGCTCGTGTTCACCTCTTTCCGATCCAAATGTACCTTGATAACAAAGCCATTTGGTATGTTACCACGCTTTCTGTCAAATTGCAAGAGAAATTTTCAAATCTTTTCTCATTTATGCTTCGTAACCGTTTTTCCCAAATTTCCTCCTTGTTTTTTCAAGATCTGTCCGGCAATTTCTCTTTACTTCTGTCCCTTCCGGTCATATAATGGCGCTTGGCGCGCTGCGCCACAGACGATCCATCAAGTAAAGGACTTATTTGATTATGCCAAAAAGACATTTCCTGCGGGGATTGCGCGACGGCTTCCCCATCGGGCTCGGTTATTTTGCTGTGAGCTTCGGCCTCGGCATCTCCTGCCGCGCGGCAAATCTGACCGCGTTTCAGGGCTTTCTGCTCAGCTTTCTCAACAATGCCTCCGCCGGCGAGTACGGCGGCATCACCATCATTGCGAGCGACTCCGGCTTTCTCATCATGGCAGCGATGATGCTCGTCGTCAACGCGCGCTACATGCTGATGAGCTGTGCGCTCAGCCAGCACCTCTCTCCCGACACGCCGCTCATCTTCCGCCTCATCATCGGCTACGACCTGACCGACGAGCTCTTCGGCATCGCCATCTCGCAGCCGGGGTATCTGAATGTCTGGTACTATATCGGCGCGATGTGTGCGGCCATGCCCTGCTGGAGCGCCGGCACCGTCATCGGCGTGCTGCTCGGAAATCTCATGCCGGTGTGGGCGGTCAGCGGATTTTCTGTCATGCTCTTCGGCATGTTCATCGCCATCATCGTCCCCATGGGCAAGCGCGACCGTGTTGTGCTCGGCTGCATCATCGTGAGCTTTCTTCTCGGCTGGCTCGCAAGCGTCCTGCCCGTTCTGCGCGAGCTTTCCGAGGGTACGCGCATTCTGATTTTGACCATCGTGATCTCAGCGGCAGCCGCTGTGCTCTTCCCGCAGAAGGAAGAAACGATCGAAGGCGAAGCCGTAGAAGAGGAGGTGCGCGGCGTATGAAGACCTATCTCTATATTCTGGTCATGGCGGCCACGACTTATCTCATTCGCGTCCTGCCGCTCACACTGATCCGCAAACCCATCCGCAGCGTGTTTCTGCGCTCGTTCCTCTTCTATGTTCCCTATGTCACGCTTTCGGTGATGACCTTCCCCGCCATCATGAACGCCACACAGTCGCCCATCGCGGGCGCTGCCGCCATGGTCATCGGCATCATCGCTGCATGGTGCGGGCTGGGGCTTCTTCCCGTGTCGCTCATCTGCTGCGCATCGGTCATCGCACTGGAATTTTTCATTGTATAAGAACATGCATCAAAAAGCGTCCGCACATTTGTGCGGACGCTTTTTTCATCTTTACAGCCGCACCTCTTCTCCTGCGGAGAAGAAATACAGCACCTTTTCTTTGACTTTTTTTCCCATCACGCGTGTGAGCGCCATGGAGTACGCCTCAAGCTGCGGGCGATAGTGCTCGGCGCGCTCGTCAAGCTGCGCGCACGAAACATGATCGGTCTTGAAGTCCACGACCACAAGCTCGCCGTCCTCTTCAAAGAAGCAGTCCACCACGCCCTGCAGCAGAACAGAATCGTCCGCGTCGAGCGAGGAAAAGTCCCGCACGGGCCGGAGCAGAGAGAAGTGGTACTCGCGCTCGACCTGTTCGCTTTTCCGGATGCGTGCAGCAAGGTCGCTCCGCAGAAACTGGACGATCGCGTGCACATCTGCGGCCTTTGCCTGCTCCTCTGTCAGCTTGCGCTGTGCGCGCATCGCTTCGATCTGCGCGCGCACGCTCTGCTCATCGGGTTCGCAGAAGAAATCGAGATCCTGCATCACAAGATGCAGCGCCGTGCCGCGTTCGGCGCCGGTGAGCGCCGTCTTTCCTGCAAGAAATCTGGGTTTGCAAAGGCTTCGCAGCCGCGGCGGCAGCGTCGTATTTTCAGAGATCTCTTCATCAATCGCGCGTCCCTTGAGCTGCGTGGCAGTCAGCTTGGCGGGAAAGGCTGTCTGTTCTGCATAGGGGTAACGGTACGACAGAGCGGCAAAATCTGCCGGCAGCTCTTCACGCTGCGGCGCGCATTTCTCCGCCGTAGCGTCGCTTTGCTGCACGGGCGCAGCGAATTGCAGCCCGTCGTGCACACACACCGTCCACGGCGTTTCCTCCGTGAAAAAGCGGCCCTCGCTGTTCTGCCCTGCAAATGCGCGCAGCGCCCCCGCCTCGCTGCGCTGCAATAGTGGCAGCATGATCCAGTCGCCCATGCATTTTCCGCTGTCCACCGCTTCGGGCAGCACCGGGCAGTCGCTCAGCGCCATCAGATCGGCAACGCGCCCGCCTGCGTTCGCCTGCGTATGCACCATGACGAGCTTTTCCTTCGCGCGCGTCATCGCAACATACAGCACGCGCAGCTCTTCGGCCTTGGCCTCGCGGCGCAGCGTGCGCTCAAGTGCCTGACGCGCGATCGTCGGGTACTGAATGTGTCGCCGCGCGTCCACGCACACCGGCCCCAGCCCGAGCTGCGGATGCACCAGCACCGAACTTTGGAAGTCCATGTTGCTGAAGCGCCGCGCAAGGTCGGAGAGGATCACGACCGGGAATTCCAATCCTTTTGACTTGTGAATGGACATGATGCGAACGCCGCTGGAAGCGTGCGTCGTCTGCATGGCGGCGGCTTCCCCGCTCGCAAGCTGCTCGCGCAGCGTGCGCACAAAGTCGAAAAGTCCCTGCCGCCCCGCGCGCGCGAAATCCTCGCTCAGTTCCAGAAAGGCGAGCAGATTATCCTTTCGCTCTGCCCCGCGGTGCATCGCGCCGAAGACGCCGAGCACGTTGCACTTACGGTAAATTTCACTCAGCAGCTCGCGCACGCTCAGGTGCGCGGCACTGTCGCGCAGCGATCGCAGCACCGCAAGAAATGCTTTGCTGTGCCCGTCCTCGCTCAAAAGCAGCGCGTCATAGAAGTCGCCCGTGCGCTGCTGCGAGCGAAGCGCTGCAAGCTCATCGGGCACAAAACCGAACAGCGGCGAGCGCAGCACAGCGATCAGCGGCACATCCTGGCGCGGATTGTCGATCACCTGCAAAAACGAGAACAGCACCGCGATCTCCATCGAGGCAAAAAAGTCCTCGCCCGCATCGGCGGCACAGCGGATCCCGCGCGATTCCAACGCGCGGCGATAGTCCAGAAGGCGCGTGCTCGGTGAACGCATCAGTATGACGATGTCCTCCTCGCGCACAGGCCGCAGCTCCCGCGTTTTGTCGTCCTGTACAGGAAATTCGCTTGACAGCATGTTGCGGATATAGTCCGCAACGAACGCCGCTTCCGCCTCGCTCGCGCGCACGCGATGCTCGCCTGTCTGCGTCGGCAGATCGAGCAGATGGAATTCCGCGCTGCACACGCTCGATTCGGCATAGCTTGCGCCGGGGCGCAGCATTTCGTCCTCCCCATAGTCCAGCTCTCCCATTTCCCGGGAAAGAACATTGCGGAAGACGAAGTTTGTCGCCTCCAGCACCTCCTTGCGTGAGCGGAAGTTGCGCGAGAGCAGCAGCTTTGCGCTCTCGTGTTCGCCCGCCGCCGCAAGCGGCGGCCAGGTGTTGTAATGCTGCAAAAAGATGCGCGGATCGGCCAGACGGAAGCGGTAGATGCTTTGTTTGACGTCACCTACCGTGAAAAGGTTTTCCCCTTTACAAGATATCGCGTCAAAGATCCGGTTCTGCACCTCGTTGGTATCCTGATACTCGTCCACCATGATCTCGCGGTAGCGCGTGCTCACAAGCGCCGCAAGCTCCGTCGGCTCACCGTTCTCTGCAACAAGCAGGCGGATGGCCTCGTGCTCCTGATCGGAAAAATCAGCTGCGTTGCGCCGCCGCTTTTCCTCATTGTACCGTCTGGAAAAGTCCGCCGTCAGGTCGATGAGCGCAAGCATGGCGGGCGCCATTGTACGAAGATCTTCCACCGCCTCGTCTGAAGAGGCGGCAAAAAGCTCTGCAAATCCCTTGACGGTCTCCTTACAGTTATCCCACAGTCCCTTCATGCGTGCTTTCATCTCGCCGCCGTCGCTGTCCTTCACCGCGGCGAGCCGCGGGAACGCAATGGTCACGCCGCGCGCCGCGTCCCACCCCTGCGCTGTCTTTCCTTCCAACGCTTCCAATTGGTAGGAAGCGTCGAGGAACGCGGGGGCATATTTCTGGTTCAGCGCGTCGTTTGCGCACATCTCCTGCGCTGCGCGCTGCAAAAGGCCTTTGCAGTGGCGCGCCTTGCGCTCCACCTCGTTCAAAAGGATCTTACCGTAGGGCGTTTCTTCGATTTTTTCCGGTACCGCGCGCCAGAAGGCGCGCTGCGCGTCGAGCCATTTGTCCTCATACGGCTGCGCCTGCAATTTCGCGTGCAGCTCCAGCACCAGCTGCTCCAGCGCACTGTCGTCGCGCCCCGCACCGAGCGTGTCGGCAAGCAGCGTGCCGCCGCTCGTCAAGTGGTCGTAAAAGTCCTCCAGTGTGCGCGCAAGCACGCGCCCGCGCAGCACCTCTGCCTCATTTTCATCCAACACGCGGAAATCCGGGCGCAGCGCGTGTCCGCGTGCGTCCTCTCCGAGCAGATGGCAGTTTTCGCGCAGGAGCGAGGTGCAGAACGCGTCCACCGTTTTGATGTCCGCGCGGTAAACGCGCAGCATCTGCTGCCTCAGATGATAGTTGCCGGGGTCGCGCTCCATGCGCTCATTGAGCGCTTTGGCGATCTTACCGCGCAGCTCGCTCGCCGCGGCGCGCGTGTAGGTGATGATGAGAAAATCGTCGAGGTTCGCACCCTCGCGCTCCACGTAGGAAAAGAGCCGCTCGACGAGCACCTTCGTTTTGCCCGAACCCGCCGCCGCGGAGACAAGGAGGCTGCGCTCGCGGCTGTCCACCGCTGACTGCTGTTCGTTCGTCAATTTTTCAGCCATCGCTGCGCGCCTCCTTTCCGTTCACCTCGTCGATATGCTGCCAGAATTCATCGTTTTTCGTCGCCTTGATATACTCCATGCGGTCGCTGCCGCAGCCGTTTTCAAAGTGGCATGCGCTTGCAAATTCGCAGTATGTGCAGGCCGACAGCTGCGGTGTGCGCGCGTAGGGATCGGCGTCGATGTTGCCTGCAAAGACCTCCTGCGTGATCTCATGCAGCAGACGATCGACGTATTTCGAGAGCTTGCCCAGCTGCTCGGCAGAAGCAAGGCTCCCTGTCACCGCGCCGTCTTTTTTCACCGCGATGGGCAGATAGCAGGGCGAGGTCAGCGCGCTGTGCTCCATCGCCTGCAAGACCGCCGGATCCTCGAGCACCATGCCGCTGCGGCGCAGCTCCTTTTTGCGCGCTTTCTCGATCTTTTCCGGTGCGGTGTCACGCGCGCAGCGCAGCATCGGCTCGCGCGCGGGCGTATAGAGGACGCCCGCCGGCACGATCTCCTGCCCGCCGAAAAGTGCCCGTCCCTCTTCCTTGAGCGTAAAGAGGTAGAGCAGCATCTGAAGCCCCAGACCGTAGCGCAGTTCGGCGAGGTCGAAGCTCTTCTTGCCCGTCTTGTAGTCCACCACGCGAAGGTATAGCTTCCCGTTGTGCAGCCAGCCGTCCACGCGGTCGACCTTGCCGACAACGCGCGCCGTGCCGTTTTTCTCGCGGATCGTGATGGCCGGCAGCTGGCCGTCCGCGCCGAAGGCAAGCTCAAATGCCAGCGGCTCAAAATCAGAGCTTTTCAGTTCCTCGCTCACCTCGTCCATGATACGGTCGACCGCGGCGCACAGGCGGCGGAAAAGATATTGGAAGCGCGCGCTTTTTTCGTTCAGATCCGGCAGCACACGGTCGATGTATGCCTCGATCGACGCGCGCACAAGTTCGTGCAGCGCTTCTTCGGAGAGGGCATGCAGCCCGCCGCGCTCTTTCGCCGCGCGCAGCGTATTCTCCATCACATCGTGCACGAAAGTTCCGATCTGGGGCGCGTCAAAGCCCGCGCCCGTGCGCTCCTTGGCGCGCAGGCCATAGCGCATGAAGTAGGCAAAGTGACACGAGCGCGCCTTATCCATGCGCGAGGCGGACAACGTCACCGCATCGCCGTAGAGCGCGCGCACCGCGCCCGGCGACAGCCGTCCGCGCGTATAATGCGAAGCTGCTCTCATCGCGTCCAGCGCGCTCTTCGCGTCGCCCTGTTTTTCGAAATACTGCCACAGCGCGCCGCCGATCTGCTCGCCCGCATACTCAAGCGCAGTCGTTCTTGCCGACAAGCGATATTCCTTGTCAACACTCTCTGTTTCTACGCTGATCGACGGCAGCAGGCGCGCAATGCGGCCAATGACAAAGGACGGACGCTTCTCCGCGCCCTTCCCGTCTGAAATGGGATAGGAGACCGTCAGCTTCTCCGTCGGCTGAGCAAGCGCGGCGTAGAGATTCTGGATCTCCAGATGAAACTGCTCCATCCCGTGCGGCGCAAGGAAGATCTCGTGCTGCTCGAGCGCTGCGCGATCCTCGTCGCGCAGTACGCCGCCGCGGTTCTCCGCTGCGGGCAGCACCCCGTCGTTCGCGCCGAGCAGGAAAAGCGTTCGCACCGTGTGGCGGTCGTTTCGCGTCATTTCGCAAAGGTTCACCGCGTCGAGCGTCACAGGGATCGTTCCCACGCTGTACTGTGTGAGAATCAAACGCATCAGGCTTGCAAATTCCTCGGCGTCGAGGGTCGTGTCTCCCAAAATTTCCACAAACTGGTCGAGCACGCCGCAAAGAATGCCCCACAGCTGTGCCGTTTCCTCTGCCCGCTGGGCATCGCCCGCGGCAAAAAGCCGCTCGGTCTGCGCCTGCAAGGTCTCCGGCAGGTTCACCTCTTCCAGGTAGTCGTACAGCGCGCGCACTTTTTTCTCCGCCGTGCCGCTGCCGCCCACGCCCTGCTTCAAGCGCAAAAATGCTCCCTGCACGCGTGCGCGCAGCGCATTGACCGCTTCGAGCCGGGCTCTCGCCTCGTCCGTCCAGTCCGCACCGTAGCCGTCCGGATGCGCCGTCCACGGCGCTTCCCGCGTCCACATCGCGCCGCGCAACTCCCACTTGAGCGCATAGTTTTCAAGAAGATCGCACTCTTCCATGCTAAGTCCGGCAAGGCCGGTCTTGAGACAGCGGAACACATCCTCATACTCAAAGCCGCCGCTTGCAGCGTCGAGCGCGCCGAGCAGCAGCGTCAGCACGGGGCTTTTCAGAATGTCGCTGCGGTGGGCATAATAGAGCGGAATGCCGTAGCGGGCAAATACGCTCTCGATCGCCCCCGCGTAGGAATCAAGGCTGCGCGCCGTAACGGTGATCTCGCGGTAGCGGTAGCTTCGCTCGCGCGCAAGCTGCAAGATCTGCGACGCGACCCATTCGCACTCGCTGTAGGCAGTGCCCGCCTCGTAGAGCGTGACCGCATCGGTCGCTTGGTCATATTCGTCCGCCGCACCGAAAAAGCAGCGCTCGATGTGATCGAGCGCGCCATGCGCCTCGGCAGGCGGCAGGATCTCTTCCTCGCAGGAAACACCCACATCGCGCGCGAGCGCATACAGCCGCTCCCGCACACGCAGGCTTTCGGAAAAAAGCTCGCGCTCCTGCGTATCGCCCAGCAGCGTGACCGTCACGCTGTTCGCGCGCCGCAGCAGAAGGCGCAGAATGTTCAGCTCCCGCCCCGTAAAATAGGAAAATCCGTCGAGGAAAATGTCTTTATTGTCAATATATCCCGACGCTTCGAGGTTTTCCTCCAGCTTTTCGAGAAGGTCGCGCGCATCACGACCCGGTGCGTGGAGCTTGCCAAGATAAATGCCGTAGATCAGTGCAAGGTCGCGCAGCTTGTCACCGCTCTCCCCTTCGATCTGCTCCACGCTCTGCGCAAGCTGCTCGGGCGAAACAGCGTAAGCCTGCAATTCCTCCATCACGGCGAGCAAACTCTCCAGGAATGCCGCGCGCTGCGACGGCCGCTTATAGACCCTGAGCGACGGTGCAAGCTCTGTGAGGGTACGCTGAAGCGTCAGGAGCTTGCCTCCATTGTCGAGCGTCACGTCCGCGCTGCCGCCGCAGATGCCCAGCACACGCGAAGCAAGCAGCTTGAATGTCAATGCCTCGGCATGGCGCGAAGCGGTATCGCCGCAAACCCTGCAAAGATCCATTTCCGCTACATGCGAAGCATGCTCCGGCACGAGCAGAATCTGCTGCGAGGAATCCCCCAGCGCGGCGATCCTTTGCAGCACGCGCCCGGATTTACCCGTGCGTGCGCGTCCCATCAGTATGTGCAGCAAGCAACCTTCCCCCTTTTGTTTCGACAACATTTTTAAAAAGTTTATCACACTTCTCCTCTTCGGGCAACGGAGAAAACATCCGCGCGCATATTTCAGCAGCCAATGGAAAGACTACCAAAGACCAAACCATCTTTTTGAGGAGGGAACTCTATGGTCATCGACAAGATCGCACTGACGCTTGCCGTCATCGGCGCGCTCAACTGGGGCAGCGTCGGCCTTTTCGGCTTTGACTGCGTCGCCTTTTTATTCGGCGGGCAGACCGGTATGCTCAGCCGCGTGATCTACACGCTGGTGGGACTCGCCGGCATCTGGTGCATCACGATGCTGTTTCGCGAGAAAGAGCCGACGGAAAGCGGCGGACAGGCGTAAAAAATAAAAGGAGGGCAGTGCCCTCCTTTTATTTATGTTTCTCCGGTCGTCTCTTCCAACGCGCGCATCGAGCGGCGGAACTGACGATAGAACATCACGCTCGTCATCACCACCGCACCGAAATCGGCAACAGGTTCTGCCAGAAATACCGCAAACGCCTTGTCCGCAAAAAAGCACGGCAAAATGTAGATGAGCGGGACGAGCAGAATGATTTTTCTCCAGACAGCAAGCAAAAGTGAAGTCTTGGCATTGCCCAGCGCCACAAAGGTCTGCTGGCAGGCCGTCTGGATCCCAAAAATACCGCTGCACGCCATATAGATGCGCACCGAGCGCGAAGCATACGCGACGAGAGAGGGGGTGCTGTTGAAGATCCGGACGAATACGCTCGGAAAAAGCTCAACAAGAAGCCAGATCGCCATCGAATAACTCAGGCAGGCGCGCAGCAGGCAGGAAAACGCCTCGCGCACGCGCTGGGCATTCCGCGCGCCGAAATTGTAACTCACGATGGGCTGTGCGCCCTGCGTCAGCCCGTGGAGCGGCATATTGGAAAACTGCATCACGCTTGTCAGCACCGTCATCGCACCCACGGCCACATCTCCGCCGTAGCGCAGGAGGGAGGCATTGAAGCAGATGGCAATGAGGCTCTCGGTCGACTGCATCACAAAAGGGGAAAGCCCCAGCGCAATGCACGGCAGCACGACCTGACCGCTCACACGGAGGTTTTTGCGTCTGAGCTGCCAGCGCGTTTTCTTCCCGGTGAGGAAGGCCACCACCCACACGGCCGACACCGCCTGAGAAAGCACCGTCGCCAGCGCCGCGCCGCGCACGCCGAGGCCAAACACAAAAATAAACACCGGGTCGAGCGCAGTGTTGAGCAGCGCACCGAGGAGCACCGTTTTCATACTCACGGTGGTAAAACCCTGCGCCGTGATGTAGGCGTTCATACCAAGCGTGAGCTGAACAAAAACCGTGCCGAGGGCGTAAATACGCATATAGTCAAGCGCGTAGCCCACGGTGTTCTCGCTCGCGCCGAAGAGCAGCAGCAATCTTTCGGCAAACACTTCAAAGAGGATCGTCAGCACAAAGGACGTGATGAGCAGCATCGTCAGGCAGTTGCCCATAATGCGCTCTGACCTTTCACTCTCGCCCGCACCATCGGCAATCGAAGCGCGCGGTGCGCCGCCGATGGCCATGAGGGAAGCAAAGGCCGAGATGATCATAATAATCGGCAGGCATACGCCCACGCCCGTGAGCGCGAGCTTGCCGACCGTTTCCGCCGGCTGCATGTGACCGATGAACACGCGATCCACCAAATTGTAGAGTAAGTTGACGATCTGCGAAGTGATCGTCGGCACAGAGAGCGAAAAAAGCAGTTTTTTGACGTTTCCGTGTCCCAGATCTGCGCGCTGCGCCAAAACCATCACCTGAATTCTTTGTTTTTAGCATTGTTTGCCAGAATATCACGCTGCACGGCATTCGTCAAGCATGCAAAAACAGCCATCGTGCCATTGCAATAAAGCGTTTTTAGACATTTTTTCACTTTCTCCATTGCTTTTTTTCTATGCCCTTTGTATAATTTATCTGATACTATCGCACCGGAGAGCGTTTCTCTCCCCCTTATCAAACAATATCTGGAGGAATCACCATGAACGAAAAGTTTTCCAAGCTTGGCTTCTATCCTTCCGACATTCTGCTGCCCAAGAATGTCGATATGAGCAAGTGGGCGGTCGTCGCATGCGACCAGTTCACTTCTGAGCCCGAGTACTGGGAGCGTGTGGAGAAGACCGTCGGCGACGCGCCGTCCACCCTGCGCCTCATTCTGCCCGAGGCCAACCTGAAGGCTCCTAATGTTGACGAGTACATCGCCGACATCAACGCCTCGATGAGCAAGTACCTCGAAGAGGGCATCTTCGAGACGCTCAAGGACTCCCTCATCTACATCGAGCGCGGCCAGAGCGACGGTAAGATCCGTCACGGACTCATCGGCATGATCGACCTCGATCAGTACGACTTCACGCCCGGTTCCGGCGCGCTGATCCGCGCCACCGAGGGCACCGTGCTCGACCGTATCCCCCCGCGCGCCCGCGTGCGCCGCAATGCTCCCATTGAGCTGCCCCACGTC
>ERZ1026844.1327-NODE-1327-length-15200-cov-4.348960_pt1 | contig 15200 bp, 13 predicted proteins | sample MGYA00380152_ERZ1026844 | MGnify/ENA primary metagenome ERZ1026844 (study PRJEB33269, sample SAMEA4719788) | human gut metagenome | biome: human-associated habitat; feature: organic feature; material: feces | place: Cameroon | collected 2013-10 ... | reverse complement strand
GATGTGTATAAGAGACAGCGCCAAATAGCGAGCGAAATACGAGAAAAAACCGGCAAAAAGGTCGAGGTTACTGACGTTCGTCTTCTTCTGTTCAATCCGGTTGATTTAAGGGGCATTCCTACTGCAAACGAGGATAAAACTTTGGCTGTATGGTTGAAGCCGAAGATATTTCAAATGGATCCAAGTGAGGATGTTATCAACTTCCTTTTCCTGGACGAAATATCTGCCGCGCCCCAGTCTGTTCAGGCGGCAGCTTACCAGATTACGCTTGACCGTACAGTCGGTGAGCATAAACTGCCGGAAAACTGCGTCGTTATTGCTGCTGGCAACCGTGTAACCGACAGATCCGTTGCTTATACCATGCCGAAGGCTCTTGCAAACAGATTATGCCATATCGAAATCGAAAGTGATAATAAGAGCTGGCACGAGTGGGCAATTGCAGCCGGAATTAACCCCATCGTCCTCGGATTCCTCGACTATAATCCGAGTATGCTTATGGGGTTTGATACCATAGACAATGATCTTGCATTTCCTACTCCGCGTTCGTGGGAAATGGTAAGTAATATTCTGAACCACGTGTCGGAAAACATCTCGGAATTATTTCCTTTGATAGCGGGTTGCGTGGGAGACGCGGCAGCGTATGAGTTGCGAACTTGGAGCGAGGTCTACAGCAAAATTCCTTCGGTTGAAGATATTTTTTCGGGTAAGGCTACGGGAGTTCCTACACGACCTGAAATATTGTTTGCTGTTTCCGCACAAGTCCCGATGTATTCTCACCAGCACCACAGTGATGATGAAATTAAGAATGTAGTCGGCTATGCATCACGGCTCCCTGTAGAATTCAGGAATAAGATCTTCACAGATTTATTGCAAATCAAATCCATACGTAAGCAGCTCCAAAAGAATCGCACATACGATGACTGGTTTATGCGAGCCGGTTACGACTGGGAAGATTATGGGCTATGACTGAGCAACGAATTCGTAGACTGAGGACAAAGATACAGGAATCGCGAACCCGCTTAATGTCATCGCATCCGTTTTTTGCGCTATTGCTGATGTATTTGAAGTTCGTTGCGGTTCCAGATATGAAAAAGATCTCGACAAACGGAAGGTGCATCTATTTCTCTCCGGATTTTCTTGATAAGCTGTATTGGCATGAATTGGATTATATTCTTTGCCATCAGGTCATGCACATCATTTGCGGAAACATCTGGAGACCGTTTGACTACAAAGGCGATGATTACCATTACGCATGTGATATCCTAATAAATCGGCTTCTTCAAAAACAAGGTTTTTCGGAGACAAAGTACGCTCATTTAGGGAATGTGACAAGCTCCATCCGGGGAACGGATAGGGATGTCGCAGAACTAACTCCGGAAGAGATTTTCTCTTTGCTCCCGTACAGTTTGTATATTCTTGACGAACGTGCAAGAAGTAGGTTTTTACCCGACAGCGATGTGTATTGGGATCAGGTTGAAACGATACAGAATGGCGTTTTGATCTTGAATATTCCCGAACTTGAAGGCATGTTGCGGGAAAAAGAAATTAACGGAGGAACTGGGGCCGGATCCGATAGCGATGGCAACGGAGACGGAAACGAAGAGCCAAGTGACAGTGGAGAACTGAAGCAAATCTGGCAAGGGAGAGCAGCTGCGACAGCAAAATCCCTGAAAGGTTCCGACTCAAAAAGTGCTGGAGATACTCCTGATTTTATTAAGCGAATGATTGATAAGCTTCAGGAGCCCAAAGTTGATTGGAAGAAAATACTCAACAACTTCATCCAAGAAAGAACTTGTGATTACTCATTTTCGCCTCCGGACAGACGATACGAAGATACGGGATTTTTTCTACCGGATTTTAATGAAAAGGAATTCGTTTCCCGTGACATTTTGTTTATGGTGGATACTTCCGGCTCTGTAGATGATGATAGTTTGGCTGTCGTTTATTCAGAAATCAAAGGTGCCATTGAACAGTTCAGCGGTAAGCTCAGCGGAAAACTCGGCTTTTTCGATGCAGGAGTAAAAGAACCATTGCCATTCAGCAGCGTTAATGATTTGCCGCGTATTATCCCCTATGGCGGCGGAGGAACTGATTTCAGGCCTATCTTTGATTATGTAAGAAATCACTATTATGACGAGTTACCTGCGTGCATCGTAATTTTCACTGACGGATTTGGACCATACCCGCAGGAAAATGAAATACTTGGTATACCCGTGCTTTGGCTGCTAAACAATTTTGAGATCACCCCACCTTTTGGAAAGGTAACACGAATCATTCCAGAAAACTAAAAACGGAACATTAGTGCAAGTCAATTGACGTCGTATTACGAATAGATTGGCACCGGTTGCGAGTCGTTACCGGGACTGCGATACTGTTTAGCATTCGCTGCGCTCAATCAAAGTTGACTCCACTGATGTGAAGCACACTTCATGTGCATTAATCATCAGTTCCGCAACTTCGATATGCTCACTGTTTTGTTCCGTAAAATAATGAGGGAGGAAAGCAAAATATGATAACTTACCGGGAGCTTTCCGCCCTCGAAATCGATCTTGGGTACTCGGCAAAGATGATGTATTCCCTAAGCAATTCCATTCGCACTCATTATCATGAGGCGTCCATTCCGAAAGGAAACGGTGAGTATAGAAAACTCTATGTTCCAGACGAAGAACTGAAAGTGCTTCAAAAAAGAATTGCAGACATCATCTTAGCTCGCGTTGAAATCTCTCCTTATGCAACAGCTTATCGTGTTGGAGGAAGTCCACTTAAAAATGCCGCACCGCACGTGGGACACGAACTCTTGTTAAAACTCGATATCAGACATTTTTTTGATAAGATCACATACGCGCTTGTCCGAACCTATGCATTCCCTTCTAACGTTTTTTCGGATTCAAACAGCACTCTTCTTGCGGCGCTTTGCTGCTATAGGGATTGTTTGCCGCAGGGAGCCCCATCATCTCCGGCAATATCGAATATAATAATGCGGGATTTTGACAATGTTGTCGGGGCATGGTGCAGCGAAAGAAATATAACTTATACCCGTTACTGTGATGATCTCACTTTTTCCGGACTCTTTGAGCCGTCTTCGGTAAAACAATTCGTTTCTGACGAATTGCACAAGATGGGATTTTTCTTGAATGAAAAAAAGACCGTCTGCGTGCGCGATGGGCAGAAGATGTCTGTAACCGGCATCGTGGTCAACCACAAAACAAACGTCTCTTCCACTTATAGAAAGAATATCCGTCAAGAAATCTATTACTGCAAAAAGTATGGAATTCAAGACCATCTCAAAGCAAAAGAAAGCAACGAGCCAGAAACAATATATTTAAGGAAATTGCTCGGGCGGATAAACTACGTTCTATCAATAGATCCAGCCAATGCAGAGTTTATTGGATACAAGAACTGGACCATTGAAAAATGTCGTGGTAAAGGCGACCAATAGTTTTTGATAATCCTTTATAATACAGATAGACTAAATCAATTGCACAACAGAAGATAGGTGCAAAATAGTAGTTGCTTCTAAAGAGGTGTTTTGAATGTTTAGAATGAAAGGAACGGACAATTATACAGATCATTTCGATTTCTTCAAATGGTCTGCGCCGGTATATGAAACGCCCAAAGAAGTAGTAGAGGCCTTAAATCAAATCGATTTCAAAAATAAAAAGATCGAGCAAATAAGATGCATTGGAACTGCTGAGGTCGTGGGATTTCGATCTCATAGGTTATACGATGCTATAAAAAACGCCGGAATAGAACCTGAAGACGGTTGGTGGGAAAAGTATCCACATCTTTCTAAAATGCCAATTGAGCGCAAGGTTAGACTCTGCGAACCTATTCAGATTGTATTCTCAGATGGTTCAACATTTGAATTTATGCCCATGGAGGGCGGCGGCGCGAGGTTTTCCCAAAACAGTATTCCGCTGAACGTCGCCAATGGCATAAATAAGAATAACATAGATTTGGGCGCTTTCTTCGGCAATCAGGTGAAGTTGAGAGAAATCGAGTCATGCCGGATGCGCGTCCACCGGAATGAAAAAGAATACTACGACTATCCTTACTGTATGGATAAAGATAAGCCTTATACAGAAACAAGAACTCAAAATGGGTATGTTTTTTCATTAGGATATCCATATAGTATTGTTGTAGAAATGGGATGGGAAAGCTATTTTACAGTCGAGCTTGACCATCAAAATGGATGTGACACCCTTCCGTATGGAGAAGCACAAGAATGCGTTTGGCCTGTTAAGCAAATATATATTACTGCTGGGCGTGACGGTGGCGGAACTTTTTGGATCATCCCTACACACTCTGACGATAGACCATATAAGAAAGAGCATAACATTTCTGATTATGATAATTGTGGAATGTCCGTAGATGATTCTTACATTTACGAGTTTGTAATTGAGTTTTTATATAAGTATTTTGATCAGAGTATCCAGGACGAGGATCACGATAGAGATGGCTTTGATGGATATGGTGGCAACCTGTATTCAAGAGAAAGCATGGAGAAAATTGTTGAAGAAATCAGAGAGACCGTTTCCCTCCTACAGACAGATTTCGATAATCCAATGCTTGGAGAAATAAAAAAGAATTTCAGCCCTTATACTTTTTCACCGGAAACGAGTGGCAAACTATCCGAGAAAAAGAAGAATGAGCTTTATCAAAAGAATATTGATCTTGCAATTGATTTCTATATTCGTTTTGCGGATAGAATCGAGTCTATGCTTGTTGAGCAACCGGATTGCAATGTAATATCCTTCGCTGGGCCATAACTAAGCCGAAAGGCAGGTGATAACACAATGATGAATAAAACTTATTATACAAACGGAAAAAACCAATTCAAGAATGATGAATTTGATGGCAACGAATGGTCGGCACCGTATATTGTTGACGTTAATGAGATAAAAGATCGGATTAACAGTTTTAATCTGGTCGGTCGTCGAATCAAAGACATCCGATTCATTGGGTTGTGTTATAACCTGCGTAGAGATTGGATAGAGGAAGTTGCATATAATGCAGCGTCTGGAACAGAAGAAGAAAAACAGTACCAGTCTGATTATTGCAACATAGCGGGTGATCTTCAGTATTTGCGTTTCGCAGAGATTGACGAACCGATGCTTATCAAGTTTGAAGAGGAATCTGAAACCGACGACATATTCTATGACGGCGATATTTTTGAAATCGATACTCCTCAACAGCCTGAGTTCAGAATGAGCATGAATTCAATTCCATGGTGGATTGTTGCAGGAACAAATCTGCCCAATATGGAAGCAAAGACATTGTTTTCTCCCTGTATTGGAAAAACAATTACCGGCGTGGAAGTGAATACCTATTTGACAAAAAGGGATCCAATGGCATTTGATGATTTCCCAAATGGTGCCGAGAAAGAATTGGTTTCAAGCATTGTGCTTAGACTCGAGGACGGCATAGGAATAAAAATAGAGGGTTGGATAGATTTTTGTCATGTTAGCTGCGTTAATTCAGAAAATGAAGATTTAGTAATTCCGTTTGATGAACTTAAGAAGGGTTTATTTAACTGGGAGGACTTACATATAGACGAAGTAACTGGATTTGAATCAGGATATAGCACGCTATTTTTTGGACGGTGCGGTGCAGACCACTGCGAAGAACCTTTCATGACACTTAGTCCGAGCAATAGTAATAGTAGACTGCATATATCTGTAGATGACTTTACATTATTGGGCTGGAGTATAGGTGATCTGTTCGAATGGTTTGACGAGTATGGACACTATAAGTATTCGTATTTGCAATGGATCTCTATTCTTGATGAAGCTGAAAAACTTCTCTCGTTTTCTTCATTTGATGCTTTATTTGATTACAGAACCAGTTTTGAAGTCAGAGCAGAAGACAAATGTCGGGGTAATTATTTTTTGAATGAAATGAATTACCAAGGGCGCTCCTTTTGGATAGAACGAGAGAAATACCAAAAACAACTGCAAGAAATGCGGGAATGGACAGCTTTGGTGCTTAGAGAAAATGATTCAATTAGCATCTATGGCTTTTAGGTGATTGATATGAAAAGATATGAACGAATAGAATTATTAGGTCGCGCCTTCGCATACGGTGAAATTGACGCATTTGTTGAATGCATGAATGTCGATTGTAAGTATCACTCGGACTATGCCAAAAAACATCTGAATTCAGCAGAACAGATTGAAGAAAGCATGAGAAGCGTTTATGCAGCGGTCCAAAAAGACATAAAAAACGGGAAAAACAGCAGCTATTCTTACGAGATTGTTTCTCTATCAGATTTTTTTAACGACGGTATTACGTTAAGCGATCTTCGTCAGAGGTCGCTATCCGAGGTTGGCGAATACGGATTGCTCCTTAGACAATACGAAGACGAGCAACCTGTTGCTATTGTGTTTGCACATTTCAATCCAGGTGATCAGGTAACAGAAATAACTCTTTCAAGAAACAAAAAGTGGTTTAATGTCAGTTTTTATGGCGACGATGATTTAGAAGACTCCGAAAAAGATGTTCCCTACACTGTAAAGCCTCTAACCAATCATGACCGACAAGTAAAGGAACTTCAATCAGCGTGGACTCATCAAAGTCATGAAGAAGCAAATTTTGATGATGGCAATATCTATATTTGGAGACAGGCGGACGAATATATCAAAAACTGGCTAAAAAACAGAGGGTATAATGTCCAAGAGTCTCAGGTATTAGATGACTGTATCGGATATCGCTGCAATCGAAACGGGTATGCGTACACAGTTTTCATGTTTGCATACGGAAAAGAAAAAACAACACAGCTTGATGGGGATTATTGCAGTAAGTTCTTTGATATGAGATTCTCCAGAGGAAGTACTGTCCTAATTGTTTACTTGAACATAAAAAGATCTAAAAATGGTGGTAGTTACAATTACACCATTTGCAATTATTCCGGAGATGAGGATCGCGATTTAGAGTTATGGCGCTTGACGCGAGTTAACGGGAAACCCATTCTTCAATTCTATCCCCGTAAGGAATTGTTGGATATAACTTGGAAGCTCATGTACGCATTTAACCGTGATGACATGGATGTGTACGAGTGCATTATCCGGTATCATAATCCATCAATAATTGGCCCCGGTGATTCGGGATATTTGATGAATGGTGCTGTCTACGGGCGTTTACATCGTCTCCATGAGAAGTATGGTAATATGAAACTCGGCTATGTGCGCTATAACGACGTAGTTTATAGTGCTGTTCCGTATTTGGACGGATACGGATACTTTAGTTTTACGGTTGATAATACTCTTGATAAAATCAGCGACATTAAGGGCCATGGTTTTGATGAGGAAGAACGCAAAATTGCTGAGTTTATCAAAACCGATATTATGCCGGAAGACAATCTGTTTGATCATGTTCCGAGGCCAATTAGCGTAAATGCACTCAATCCCGTGAACAGTGAACGGTTCGCCTTGAAAATTGTATATGATAATGGCGAATGCAGGAAATATGTTCTGCCTATCGATGGTGATCAGGAAAACGATGAGGTCGTAGAGTATCGTGCTCATGCTTTTACAGACACGATTTGGCAAAGTGCTGAAATTTGCGAAAAGCATTTGGATTCATCATCGTTCTTTCCTAACAGAAGACCTGGCATTAAGTTTAAGAATGAATATTGCATTTCTTCAATGATTTGCTACGAAGAAGGCACTCCTTATTCTGAACCAGAGGAAGTTAATGTAGTTGTCTATGAAGACTCAAAGCAAAAGATTACTGCTTTGTGGAAATGGGCTGTCGAATCATTATGGGAAGATGAGGAAACCGGCTTGCTGAAGGTATTGCTGTCGGGACAGGCTTTCAATTGGTATGGAAAGTCGACATTCGCTTCTCTCGATGGTAAAAGATTGTGCAGCCTAAATTTCGATTATCTGGATAATTTTCATAATGGGCTTTCACTCGTTTGCATTGCTGGCAAAGGCTATGGTTTCGTTGATACAAATATGAATTTTGCCATACCTTTGAAGTATGAAAGAGCTGATGAGTTTAATAACGGGAAAGCTAAAGTCGAACTTGACGGAGTATGGTACAGCATAGATACAGCCGGAAATTTAACAGAACTTTCGCCGAAAGATGATAATAAATATCAGGATATTGGCGAATACTCTGAGGGACTATGCAAAGTTTCGACGCTTAAACTTGGATTCATGGATCTGGCATATCATTCTGATTATGAACAAATTGCCGGTACATGGGGATTCGTTGACGAGGCAGGAAATGAGGTTATCAAGCCACAGTATATTTACGCCTATGATTTTGAGAATGGGATGGCCATTGTATGTAAGGGTAAATGGACCATTGATAAAAAATGGGATAATGAATGTAACCAGGGTCGGTATTGGACTGAAGAAGAACTGTGGGGAGCCATTGATGCTGCTGGGAATGAAATAATCCCGTTTATCTTTGATGAGATTAAGTTCTTCAATGATGTGAACGATGTCTTCATGGCCCATTATGGCGGATGGAAAGAAGGCCACTGGGGAGTAATTGATAATCGAGGAAATTGGTTGGCAGAACCAATTTTTGAAGACCTTGATTACGAATACTATGATGGCTTGTTTGCGTTCTATGCTGATGACAAGTGGAACGGAGATGATGTTCCATTGGGCATATATGATGTCAAACAAAGAAAGGTAATTTTTGAGCCTCAGTTCTTTGATGTAAGCTTTAGAGATGATGGATATATTGAGGTCGAGATATACGATGACTCTCTCGGACGCAGAATAGAGAAAATGATAGACCGTTTCGGCAACGAGAGATTCCATTCTGAGTATTCTTCTATTTATGGTTGGAAGGAACCGTTTGAAGTTGTAATTCGCGATGAAAATGGTGATCGTCATGGTTTAATTGATAAGGACGGCACAGTTATTCTTCCGTGTAAGTATGATGTGTCATGGGGCGGAATCTCCTATGAGCAGAAACTTATCATTTTTGAACGTGACGGAAAACAAGGCGTTATGGACTTTGATGACAATATCCTGGTTGATCCGATTTATTTAGAAATTCACGGAATGAGGGAACCTCTTCTAACAGTCAGAACTGGCGATAAAGAAAACTATAGAGAAGGGCTGATTACATCGGACGGTAAAGAAGTATTACCGGCAAAATACGAGAGAATTGCTTGGTGCAAAGGCAATAAACTGATATGCCGCGCTGATGGAGAATGTATAGTCTATCAATATGAGAAGAAATAACGCTTGATTATAGTGCAGCAAAGTAAATAACTGACAGCATATTCGAGAACGAGGTGGCGATTAGAATCGTCACCTCGTTTTTGACTTTGGCAAAACCTATTGCTTTTCAAGCGATCTTGAGTATAATAATGATAGTGGGATTTGAAATCCCACTAAAGAAACAGAGGTGTTGAACATGAGACCATACAATCAAGAAACTCTGGACAAGGTCCTGAAATTCGTAAACAAGTATTATCAGGAACATCACGCTTCCCCGACAATTAACGAGGTCGCAGCAGGTGTCGGTGTGGCACGCTCGACCACCCATCGTTATATTCAGGTTTTGAGTGAACGTGGTTTGATTGACTACGACAGAGGTATCATGTCCGCTCCCCAGAGTGCCAAAATGAAGACTGCCTATGTATCCGCCCCGTTAGTAGGTTCCATTCGTTGCGGCTCTCCGGAAGAAGAGGAAGAAGCTATTGAAGAGTATGTCAGCCTTCCTGTTTCAATGTTTGGCAAAGGAGATTTTTACATACTCCGAGCCAAAGGCGATTCCATGGTCGATGCCGGTATCGACGAAGATGATCTGCTTGTCATCGAGCGTAATTGCCCTGCTCTCGAAGGGGATATAGTCGTTGCGCTGGATGAAGACAATCAGAACACTCTGAAAAGATATCGAGGCTTTGACGAAGACGAAAAGTGCTTTGTTCTTGAATATGAAAATGAAGCACGCTATCCCGGAAAGGTCATAAAGGTGAACGGCTTCCAAGTGCAAGGCGTCGCCCGACACGTAATAAAGGCCCTCTAAAACAAATATCTTAGACCGATTGGAGATGTGTTGTTTTGAATGCTACAGATGTTGAGTGCCCAATTTGCGGCGCTTTGAATGAAAAGCTTGACTTGGATGAAACCGACGGCTGGATGGAATGCGAGAAATGTCATAATGCAGTTCAAGTTATGAAATATGTAAAGACCCGACGGGTTCCAGTATATCAACTGAAAGACTGCCAGATTCTCGTTCCTTTACCACGCAAATAACCGAAAAGGAGCAAGGCGATGCTGGAGGATTGGACCATTTACTCCTGGTATTGCCCGAACTGTAAGAATGAAGTTGCGGGGCTGAAAAACAAGAAAAACCAGATAAGAGTAAGATGTAGTAAGTGCGGAGCAGAAATGGTTCGCACAGTTGTAGGCCGGAGACATGATGTAATCGACATCTATGCTCCGACAGGAATGGAACATACTGATTTATCGTTAAGAGAACACTAAATGTTAGTGATGAGGAGATATTAAGATGACGATGCTTGAAGAATTCGTAAAGGAGCGCAATGAGGCGCTGTTCAGCTTGGATCGCAACAAGATCGAAGCATACATGAAGAAATATGGGCAACCGGAAGTTGAAGAAGTCCCTGACGATCTGTTCTGGGCTTCAGTTTATAAGGCCATTTGCGGAATCAGCAATGCTCCGGATGAGCTTGTATCGAAACGGTACGCTTGGCGCACAGAAACGGGCAAGTGACGCACCGTGATATGTTGAAAAAGGATATTGACTATTGCTTACAGTATTCATCAAACGGCTCGGAATTTGAACGGCAGTTATGGGGACTCGGCTACTCTATCGACTGGCGGCGCTTATCTATTAAGCATAAAGGTTGGGATAGAGCCGTGCGACTTAAAAACCTCGGGATTACGGAAACAATCCTTGAGGCGTGCTTCTCTAAAAACAAAGGCAAATATTACTTCTATGACGAATGGAACACTCATCTGCCGTACAAGGCAAAGCAAGCACCCATTATCAAGCTAATAAATCAACTTGATTTTACCGTAGACCACGCCAAAGATCCGTCGAGGGTACTTGTCAGCGCGGTATTTTATATCATCTTATCATTGTTTGAAATAGCAAAGACAGTGAAAAATTTTGTTATTGCAGATGTTGAATTGCGGCACGAGGTACGCAATGTAAAGAAGTATGTTAGCGAATACCGCTTTTTGCAAGCTGAAAAGCTCAATACAATGACGGATATCAAAAAATATATTGACACAACTAAAGCGGAAATAAACAAATTTGAACGCAGCCGCGCCCTTACCGAAACAAGCGCCGTCGAGCAAAAACACCGGAAGAAAAACAACAGTACAAGGATGAGCGCAAGACCATAACCGAGCGCATTACGCCGTTACGCAAGAAGCTTAAACAGGCGGAGCAGATTTATAATAAGTCGCCCCGCCTTATTGATTTACTTGACAAGGAATATCAAATTGAAAGAAAAACTTATGAAAGGACGAAATAGTATATTGTTTACCGGCTTATATATTCGTGGACCTTAACGGGCAATTAACACCCACAAACAAATTCTTTGAAAGGCAGTAATTATGAACCGAAAAAACTACGCTGCCGTTTCAATCATATTTTTATATATACAATTTTCTACAACAGAAACGGCAGACAAAAAGAAATTAAAATCAGGAGGAGAAACCTTATGAAAGAAACGAAAATGTCTGCCGAAAAGGTAGTAAAAGAACCTAAACCGAAGCTTATGAACATTAAGCTTGAAAAGCTTCATCCTTTTGAGGATCACCCCTACAAGGTGCTGGATGATGAGTCAATGACGGAGTTAACCGAAAGTATAAAAGAGTACGGACTTCTAAACCGCATTATCGTCCGTCAGCTTGAGGATAAGCCTGATGAATACGAAATCATATCCGGACACCGCAGAGTGCACGCCGCCGAGCTTCTTGAAATAAAAGAGGTCCCGGCGGTTGTCCATTTTATCGACCGTGACCAAGCCACGATTTTAATGGTAGATTCAAACTGTCAGCGTGAAAATCTGTCACTTATGGAAAAGGCGCGGTCTTACAGAATGAAAGCGGACGCACTTTCTCATCAGGGACGCACTTGTGGACAGACTGGCCACAAGTCGCGAGACAATGTTTCGGATGCCGACAGCGGAAGAACTGTGCAGCGCCTAATTCGATTGACCTATCTAATGCCCGAACTTCAAGAATATGTAGATAGCGGCAAAATGAAAATGCTGCCTGCTTACGAATTGTCTTTTCTAAATGAAGAAGCACAAAGAGATGTCATTGACCGCATTGATGAAACGGAAAGCTTTCCGTCCCACGCACAAGCTCGTCGTATGCGCGCCGCTTTTGAAGAAGGCAAACTTGACTACGATACCGTAACCGAAATTATGGCGGAGGTTAAAACCAATCAAGTGGAAAAGCTGAAAATCCCGATGGACGATATTCGCAAATATGTACCGTCCTCTATGACACCGGCTGAAATGTTGGAATACCTGCTTAAGCTTGTCAAAAGAGAATATAATCGTCAGCACAATCGCGACGCGAGATAAGGGGGTGGCAAATAATATGAAAAATCGCACATTTGCGAAAGAAAAAACGGAGAGTAGAATAATTAGTGAGCAATATCCTGACAGATGCTTTGCCGCCCTGAAATATATCGAGCAGCTCTGCAAGGACGGGCTTATCAGCAAAGCGGCTTTTAAAAGCATATTAAAAGACTATGCGGATATTGTGGATGTTTCAAAATTCATCACTTACGGAAAGGAGAACAGTAATGTTTAACATGGAAACGCGTGACCGCAATGTGGTCATTTATGCCCGTGTTTCAACTGAACACGAGGCGCAAATAAATGCACTGGAAAATCAGCTTGACTGGTACAAACCGATTTTGGAAATGAACAAGCATTGGCATGTGGTGGACTGGTATGTGGACAAGGGTATCACGGGTACCTCCGCTGCAAAACGCCCTCAATTTATGCAGATGATGGAAGATGCCAAGAAAAAGAGATTTGACCTTATCATCACCCGTGAAGTTTCCCGATTTGCCAGAAATACGGTTGATACACTGCAATATACCCGAATGTTAAAGGAACACAAGGTTGAAGTGCTGTTTATAAATGACGGCATCAGAACATTTGACGGCGACGGTGAGCTTCGACTTTCGCTAATGGCAACTTTGGCACAGGATGAAAGCCGCAAAACCTCTGTTCGCGTAAAAGCCGGTATGCAAACTTCTATGAATAACGGCGTATTTTATGGGACAGGCAATATTCTCGGCTATCGTCGAAAGCAAAGTATTGATGAAAACAACAAAAAGAAGGTTGAATTTCTGATTGATCCTGAACAGGCAAAAACGGTGCGGTTGATTTATGATATGTACCTTGACGGATGTGGACTGCAAAAGATTATGTATGAGTTGGAGCACCGCGGTATGCTTACCGCCACCGGCAAAACAACGTGGCACTGCACGGTAATATCGAATGTTTTGAAAAACACATTTTACTGCGGAATTATCACCTATCATAAGGAATATGTCGACGATTATCTCAAACAAAAGAAAAAGAAAAATTACGGAGAAATTGAATTAACACAGGTAAAGGGCTCTCATGAACTTATTGTCACTGTGGAAGAATATGAAAGGGTGCAAACAATTATGGAATCAAAAAGACGCACATGTGAAAGTACCCCAAGCGGAAAAAGCGGCACACCGCCGAGAAAGGATTTGTGGACGAAGCTTCTTGCATGCTCTTGCGGTCATCAGTTCTCAAAAAGAGTGTGGACGCGAAAAGGCGGAGTTGTCAATCCCGGATATCTTTGCTATTTCACTACACAGCACGGCTCTGTGCAGACACGAATTAACAAAGGACTTTCTTTGGAAGGCGCTTGCGATACTCCGATGATATCCGAATGGAAGCTCAGAATGCAGGCAAATATCATTTTCAGAGAGTTCCTGCATAACAAAGAAAAAGTTCTTGAACTTTGCAATTCTATATTGCAGGAACATGATATTACGCTTGAAGAAGAAAGTCATACAGAAGAAATTCTTGAACAAAAGCAGGCTGAGCTTGAACGACAAAACAAAAAGCGTGAAAATCTTATGGATATGCGTGTGGAAGGCGTTCTTTCAAAATAAGAATTCGACGACCGAATGAAGCCGATTGAAAAAGCTATTTCCGATTTGAGCGCCCAAATAAGCGAACTTACGCCGAAGAATGAGCCTGAAATTGAAATTCCGAACTACGAGGAAAAGATTGAGGTGCTACGTTATGCTTTAGAGCAGTATAACAACTGGGACGATAAGGATGTGCCGGACGCAGTCATTGAGGCGTATGTGGAAAAAATCGTTGCCTCAAAAGACGGGTTTGAATGGTATCTTCGGTTTGACGGCGATCCGAACGATCCGATAAAGTGCAAGGTTACCGGAAAGCGCCGCCAAACGGCAACCTATACGATTGGCGAAAAAGAGTTTCCTACTGACCCGAAGGAAAACACAGGCTGCTATTAAACAAAAGTAGGCTATCGTCCCGTCAGCGGAAAACTGAATAGACCTATTATCGTATGTACGGTGAGGATGCTCGTCATCCTCACCGTATTCTTGTAATCGAAAACCACGCGACTATCGCGTGGTTTTCGATTACAAAAAATCGGTTCCGAAGAGTTTCAGTCTTCGGAACCGATTTGTGCTGCTTTATATTCTATTTTTCTGTTCCCGGAAAGAACAGCGCCACGGTCCCGGGACCGACGTGTGCGCCCGTTACGGGTTCATAGCAGACGTTATAACATTTGCCCGTGAATCCTCTTTTGCGAAGTTCTTTGAGTAATATTTCCGCGTCTTCGGGGGCGTCCGCATGAGCTATGCCTATCTCCGAGGATTTATCTTTTGCGAGCTTTTCATATTTTTCCGCAAGCATCAAAAGCGCCGCCTGTCTGCCGCGTGCCTTGCCGCAGGAAACTATTTTGCCTTCTTCGTCTCCTTTGAGCACAGGTTTGATTTTAAGAAGAGTGCCCACTATCGTGGCAATTCCGCTGAGTCTTCCGCCTCGTTTCAGGTATTCAAGGTCATCGACCGTGAAATATTGACACATCGTATTGCGGTCTTCTTCGATGATATCAACTATTCTTTCAAGTTCGACCCCTGCCGCAAGCATTTTTGCCGCTTTGATAACGAGCAGTCCCTCTCCGAGAGATGCCGCAAACGTATCTATCGCAACA
>ERZ1026844.1326-NODE-1326-length-15206-cov-5.147383_pt1 | contig 15206 bp, 16 predicted proteins | sample MGYA00380152_ERZ1026844 | MGnify/ENA primary metagenome ERZ1026844 (study PRJEB33269, sample SAMEA4719788) | human gut metagenome | biome: human-associated habitat; feature: organic feature; material: feces | place: Cameroon | collected 2013-10 ... | reverse complement strand
TACAAGCTGGAGCGCTAAGCACATTGACATAGTAACGATTCTATCTAATTTAAGGAGGAGCACATGATGAATTTTCCCGCTGAACTGAAGTATTCCAAGTCCCACGAGTGGATCAAGACCGAGGATGGCATCACGGTCGTCGGCATTACCGACTTTGCACAGGACGCGCTGGGCGATGTGGTGTTCATCAACCTGCCCGCCGAGGGCGACGCCGTCACCGCCGGCGAAAGCTTTGGCGATGTGGAGTCCGTCAAGGCCGTGAGCGATATCATTTCTCCCGTCACAGGCGAGATCTGCGAGGTCAACGAAGCGCTCGCCGACGCGCCCGAGACGCTGAACTCCGACCCCTACGGCGCGTGGATCATCAAGGTCAAGGATGTGACCGGCAGCGAAGAATTGCTCGACGCCGCCGCTTACGAGGCGCATTGCGCCGAGGAGGGATGAGATGGGCTCCTACGTTCCCACCACCGCGGCGGAACGGGAGGAAATGCTTGCCGCCATCGGGGTCGAGAGCCTTGAGGGGCTTTACAAGGCCGTTCCGCAGGAAATGCTCCTGCCCGACGGCGGGCTGAACATCCCCGAGGGCATGAGCGAGCTTGAAGTGCGCGAGGCTGTCACCGCCATGGCTGAGAAGAACATGGTCTTCAAGACTGTTCTTCGCGGCGCGGGCGCTTACCGCCACTTTATTCCCGCCGTCGTCAAGTCCATCACCTCGCGCGAGGAGCTTGTCACCTGCTACACCCCCTATCAGGCGGAGATCAGCCAGGGCGTTCTGCAGGGCACATTTGAATTCCAGACCATGATCTGCGAGCTGACCGGCATGGATGTTGCCAACGCCTCCCACTATGACGGCGCGACCGCCGCCGCTGAGACCATCCCCATGTGCAAGGACCGCAAGCGCACAAAGGCATACGTTTCTGCCTGCGCCAACCCGCAGGTCATTGAGGTCATGAAGACCTACTGCTTCGCCTCGAACACCGAGCTTTTTGTCGTCCCCGAAAAGGACGGCAGAACGGATATGGATGCGCTCAAGGAAGCGCTCGGCGAGGATGCCGCGTGCTTCTATCTCCAGCAGCCGAACTACTTCGGCCAGATCGAAGACGCCAAGGCCATCGGTGAGCTCGTTCACGCCGCGGGCGCAAAGTTCGTCATGGGCGTGAACCCCATCGCCTGCGCCATCCTGCCCACACCGCGCGCGATGGGTGCGGACATTGCCGTCGGCGACGGTCAGCCCCTCGGCCTCGACACGGCGTTTGGCGGCCCGTATCTCGGCTTTATGGCCACGACCGCCGCCATGACGAGAAAGCTCCCCGGCCGCATCGTCGGCGAGACAAAGGACGTGGACGGCAAAACGGGCTATGTGCTCACGCTCTCCGCGCGCGAGCAGCACATCCGCCGCGAAAAGGCCAGCTCCAACATCTGCTCCAATCAGGCGCTGTGCGCGTTCTCCGCGGGCGTCTACATGGCCGCGATGGGCGAAAAGGGCATGAAGCAGTGCGCGCGCCTCTGCACCTCGAAGGCGCACTATTTCGCCTCCGAGCTTGAAAAGATCGGCTGCGCGCTCAAGTACAAGGGCGAATTCTTCCACGAGTTTGTCACCGAAGTGGAATGTCCCAACTGCCGCAAAAAGATCCTCGACGCACTTGCCGCCGAGGGCATCCTTGGCGGCGTGGAGGTCGAGGGCGGCATCCTCTGGTGCGTGACGGAGCTTGTGAGCAAGGCACAGCTCGACCGCGCCGTTGCCATTGTGAAGGAGGTGCTGTAATATGAAGCTCATTTTTGAACTTGGCGCCGAAGGCCGCGGCATGACCCTCATGCCGGAGTGCGACGTGCCCGAATATCAGCTCCCCGAAGAGCGCAGCGAAGCGCTGCACCTGCCCCACGTGAGCGAAAACGAGCTCACCCGCCACTACACCGCCCTCTGCAAGCGCATCCACGGCGTGAACGACGGCTTCTATCCCCTCGGCTCATGCACGATGAAGTATAATCCCAAGATCGACGAGGATATGGCGGCGCTGCCGGGCTTCACGCAGCTCCACCCGCTCCAGCCCATCGAGACCGCGCAGGGTGCGCTCGAGGCGCTGCACACGCTGGGAAGCGAGCTGGGCGAAATTTTCGGCATGGACGCCGTGACGTTCCAGCCCGCAGCGGGCGCGCACGGTGAATTCACCGGCGTTCTGCTCATCAAGGCGTATCACACCGACCGCGGAGACACCGCGCGCACGAAGATCATCGTGCCCGACTCCGCCCACGGTACAAACCCCGCAACCGCCGCGATGTGCGGCTATCAGGTGGTGAACCTCTTCGTCGGCAGCGTCAGATGTGTATAAGAGACAGCGACGCGCTGCGCGCCGCCGTCGGCCCAGACACGGCGGGATTGATGCTCACAAACCCCAACACCGTCGGCATTTTCGACAAGAACATCCTCGAGATCACGAAGATCGTCCACGACGCGGGCGGCCTGTGCTATTACGACGGCGCGAACCTCAACGCCGTCATGGGCGTCGTCCGTCCCGGCGACATGGGCTTTGACTGCATCCACTCGAACCTGCACAAGACGTTTGCCACCCCGCACGGCGGCGGCGGACCCGGCGCAGGCGCGGTCGGCTGCAAGGCATTCCTCAAAAAGTACATGCCCGGTCCGCTGGTCGTCGAAAAGGACGGCAGGTACGGCTTTGCATATCCCGAAAAATCCATCGGCCGCGTGAAGCTGTTCTACGGCAACTTCGATGTGTGCGTCAAGGCGCTGACCTATGTGCTCATGCTCGGGAAACACGGCATCCGCGAGGCCGCGATGAACGCCGTGCTGAACGCGAACTACATGCGCGCAAAGCTCAAGGACACCTTCACCATGGCGTACGACGAAATCTGCATGCACGAATTTGTCATGTCGCTTGTGGACCTGCACAAGGAGACGGGCGTCTCCGCGCTCGATCTTGCCAAGGGAATGCTCGATCACGGCCTGCACCCGCCCACGATGTACTTCCCGCTCATCGTCCACGAGGCGCTTATGGTCGAGCCTTGCGAGACAGAGAGCAAGGAGACCATGGACGAGGTCTGCGATATTTACTGCAAGCTCTTTGAACTCGCGCACTCCGATCCCGAGGCGCTCCACACCGCTCCCCACGATACGCCCGTCCGCCGTCTCGACGAGGTCGGCGCGGCGCGCAGCATGGTTTTACGTTATCAGTTTGCATGATCCGGAAATTACAGTATTTTATCGGTTCCTGCACCGACCCGCACCGCAACCTGGCGCTTGAAGAGTATCTGACCGATACCGTCGGCGCGGACACCTGCATTCTCTACCTCTGGCAGAATAAGCACACGGTCGTCATCGGCCGCAACCAGAACGCGTGGCAGGAATGCCGCACAACTGAGCTTGAGCATAACGGCGGGACGCTCGCCCGCCGTCTCTCCGGCGGCGGCGCGGTCTACCACGACCTGGGGAACCTCAACTTCACGTTCTCGCTCCGCACACAGGACTATGACCTGGGCCGCCAGCAGAGCGTGATCGTCGAGGCCTGCCGCTCTCTTGGCATTCCGGCGGAAATTTCGGGCCGGAACGACATTTTGACGAACGGGTGCAAATTCTCCGGCAATTCGTTCTACTCGCACGCGGGATGCTCGTTCCACAACGGGACGCTGCTCGTGAACGTCGACATGGCGAACCTCGGCAAGTACCTCACGCCGTCGAAGACAAAGCTCGAGAGCAAGGGCGTTGCATCCGTGCGCTCGCGCGTTATCAACCTGACGGAATTGAAGCCCGATCTGACGATCGACGGCATGGCGTGCTCCATGGTCAAGGCGCTTGAGACCGTGTACGGTCTTGAAGCGGAGGAGCTTCACGAAGAGGACTTCGATGCCGCTGAGATCGAGCGCCGCTACCAGCGCTTTCACAGCTACGACTGGGTCTACGGCAAGAGTATACCGTTCTCGTTCTCCTGCGCCAAGCGTTTTGCATGGGGCGAGGTCACGCTTGAGCTCGCCGTGGAAAACGGCTGCATCGCCGACGCCGCCGTCTGGTCGGATGCAATGGACGCGGAGTTTGCCGCGCCGCTTGCGCAGGCGCTGCGCGGCTGCCGCTTCGCTGTCGACACGCTCTGCGAGCGCGTACAGTCGGTAAGGGAGTGCCGCGACTATACGGACGGCCTCTGCGCACTGCTGCGCGAGCAGGACATCTGAAAACCTTTAAAATCACACCTGCAATGCCGCCGGAAAACGGCGGCATTGCTCGGAAAAGGAACGAAATACTATGTCTGATTATCAACTCATCGTCATCGGCGCAGGTCCCGGCGGCTATGAAGCGGCGCTGCGCGCGGCGAAGCTGGGCCTCAAGACCGCCGTTGTGGAAAAGCGCGAGGCGGGCGGCACCTGCTTAAACCGCGGCTGCATCCCCACCAAAACGCTGCTCCACTCCTCCCAGGTCTACCACGACGCCAAGCACGGCGCGCACATCGGCGTGCACACCGAGGACATCACCGCCAACATCGAGGAAATCTTCGCCTACAAGCGCGAAATTTCGCAGAAGCTGTCGGGCGGCATCGAATCTCTTTTCAAGACCGCGAAGATCGACTTTCTGCGCGGCACGGCTCTCATCACCGCGCCCGGCACGGTCCGCGTGACGGACGCCGAGGGCGGCACCAACGACTACACCTGCGACGATATCCTCATCGCCACGGGCTCCGTCCCGTCCCGCCCGCCGATCCCTGGTCTGAAGCTTGCGATGACCTCCGACGAGCTGCTTGAGGGCAGCGACCATCTGTACCGATCCATCGTCATCATCGGCGGCGGCGTCATCGGCATCGAATTTGCGACGTTTTACGTTGACCTCGGCTGCGAGGTCACCGTCATCGAGGGCATGGACCGCCTGCTCCCCAACATGGACAAAGAGCTCGGCCAGAACCTCGCGCTGATCCTCAAAAAGCAGGGCGTGAAGGTCTTCACGAACGCGATGGTCCAGAGCGTCGAGAAGGCCGGCGAGGACATCGCCGTGAACTTCACCTGCAAGGAAAAGAACGAGACCGTCGTGGGCGAGGCCGTGCTCTGCGCCATCGGCCGCCGTCCGTACTGCGACGGCCTGTTCGCTGACGGCATCTCCGTCGAGATGAACCGCCGCAGCATCGCCGTGAATGAGCGCTATGAGACGAGCATCCCCCACATATACGCCATCGGCGACGTCTCGGCCAAAATTCAGCTCGCCCACGTGGCAACCGCGCAGGGCATTGCCTGCGTCGACATGCTCTGTGGAAAAGAAAATCACACGTCCATGTCCGTCGTGCCGAGTTGCATCTACTGCCGTCCGGAGATCGCGGTCGTCGGCCTCACCGAGGCTGAAGCGAAGGAAGCCGGCATTGCCGTCAAGGTCGGCAAGCACGTGATGTTCGACAACGCCAAGACGCTCATCGCCGATCCCGGCCGCTGCTTTATGAAGTTCGTCGCGAACGCCGAAACGCACGAGCTGCTCGGCGCGCAGCTCATGTGCGAGCACTCGAGCGACATGATCGGCGGCGTCTCGCAGGCGCTCACCAACCACATGACGGTCGAGCAGTTCCTGCTGGCTATGCGCCCGCACCCCTCGTTCGAAGAGGCGATGGCCGCCGCGCTTGAAGATCTTGCACAGAAGCTTGACTGAGCGGCGCATCAAATGATTTGAAAAGCGGGAGAAGCCTTTTAGGCTTCTCCCGCTTTTTGTTCTTCTGTGTTTGAGCTACATAGTATCCCACATTCCGCCAGTGTAAGTTTTCAAATAGGAAATAAAGTGCCGTGCAGCGGGGGAAAGCCGCTGCACGGAGGGATACGCGATTCCCAACTCTGCCTACCAGTGAAATTACTCTGTATGCCGTATTTGTAACCCCTGATTCCGCCACGCTTTTATATACATACATTTCCCGGTTCACTGTGAACCCTCACCATCAGCAGATGAGAAAAATCCGGCAAAGCTGCCGCATAAATTTTATCCACCAACCGTTTCTCATCCCGATTTTTAACTTCTCCCACAAATGCCCACGTTTGCTTTCATAGGCGAAATCGGGTACACACTCGGCTCTCTGAGAAAAATCGCACACAGCGGCTCACACGCCGAAACACGGGACATTTCAGATGGGGGCGCTATCACTACCCTCGGACTGTTTCACACGTTTCGGAAACCCTGCGTGGCCGGGTGTCAGAACAGCGTACTTTGCCGCTTTTGGGCCTTGGTCGGGGGCACTCCCGAAGAACACAGAAAGCCTTCGGAACAGCGATGCACTCATGTGCGTCGCTGTTCCGAGGCGTCGCGGCCCCGCTGGGCTGCGTGATCTTTTTTACTTCTGTCGAAATTGTAGCTTGTACACCCTGCGCTCAGAACTTTCTGAGTGTGCGAGGCAGGGGTGGTATCACTACTCCCGGTGTGCTCCGCATGCTGCTGAAACTCCCGGCCCCCGCTTGTCAAAGCGACTAACTTGCCGTTTTCTGAGGTCATGTAGTCATCAGGGAATTTTCCCGTGCTCTTTGCTATCCCCGATAGGCGCAAAGCAGGAATGTAACAATCTGGGCGCGGGTACAGCTATTGTCCGATCCGAACAACCTATCGCCAATGCCGTTGGTGATGCCGTTCTCCACGGCCCACACCACCGCGTCATAGCAATAGCTGCCGGAAGGCTAATAACTTGATTATCAGTGGAAACCTTTCCCAACAAAACGCATGGGTTACTATCCGCACGAGCCGCAAAAAAAGGTCTATCTTTTTCCGAAACATTGTGTTATATTTTTAGTAGGATAACGGATGGAGGACCTGCCATGCGAAAAAAAGGGCTTCGATTAGTGGTTGCGTTCCACACTACTGCTGCTGCCATGTCTGCCGAAAAGATTTGCAGCAGCAAGGGGCTGGAAGGGCGTCTGATCCCCGTTCCGCGGAGTATTACCTCAGAATGCGGGATTGCCTGGAGTGCGTCTCCAGAGCTGCGGGAACAGCTTGAGGTGCTTTTTCGTGAGGCGGGTCTGGAGGTCTCTGGATTCTATCTGTTGTAATCCGCACACATCATAACAATCAGGAGGAGAAAATGTAACATGAAGGAACATCATTGGCTGAAAGAACACTGGCTTATTTTGCTCACCGGCGTGGTTGTTGGTATTGCCACGCTCGTCCTCACTGCCGCCGGAAACCCAAAAAACATGGGCTTCTGCATTGCCTGCTTCGAACGGGACATCGCCGGTGCGTTGAAGCTCCATAGTGCCGCTAAGGTGCAGTATATTCGCCCGGAGATCATCGGCATCGTTCTGGGCGCGCTTTTCACCGCCGTGGCTGCCAAGGAGTTCCGGGGGCGGGCCGGCTCCTCCCCTGCTTCCCGCTTCATTGTTGGTATTTTTGTCATGATCGGCGCACTGGTGTTTTTGGGCTGTCCCCTGCGCATGGTCATCCGTCTTGGCGGCGGTGATCTAAGCGCAGTTGCCGGTCTTCTGGGGTTTATTGCCGGCATTCTGGTCGGTACAGCCTTCCTGAAAAAGGGCTTCACGTTAGGTCGGGCATATCCCATCCGTAATGGTGACGGCATGATCCTTCCCGGCATAATGGTTCTGCTGCTGATCCTGCTGGTGGCCACTCCTCAACTGCTGAATTTCTCTGAGGAAGGCCCCGGCTCTATGCACGCATTCTGGCTGCTGTCCCTCATCGCCGGTGCTATTGTCGGCGGCATGGCGCAAAAAAGCCGTCTCTGTATGGCTGGCGGCCTACGGGACGTGTTTCTGCTGAAGGACTATACCTTGCTGACTGGTTTTCTGGCCATTTGGGTCACGGTTACCATCGGCAATCTGATTCTGCACAACTACAACCTCTCTGCTCTTTCCCAGCCCGTTGCGCACAGCCAGTATCTGTGGTCCTTTCTTGGCATGGCACTGGCCGGCTGGGGATCCATTCTCTTGGGTGGCTGTCCGCTGCGCCAGTTGATCCTCTCTGGCGAGGGAAACGGCGACGCTGCCGTTACCGTGCTGGGCATGATCGTCGGCGCAGCCATTGCGCATAACTTTGGTCTGGCCGGTAATCCGGACAGCGTGGTAGACGGCGTGTACAAGGTCGGCGGCATCGGTATTCACGGTATGGCGGCGGTCATGCTGGGCTTTGCAGTGATGTTAGCTGTTTCCTTCCTCCATCTCCCCAGAAAGGAGGATGCGTGATGATTGATACACGTGGGCTCTCCTGTCCGATCCCTGTTGTTATGGTACAAAAAGCGGTGAAAAACGGTGCTCCCTCAAAGCTGGAAGTATTATCTGATGCCAAGGTTGCCGTTGAAAACATCACCCGCTATGCCGGGACACAAGGCTATCAGGTAGCGGTGGATACCGTTGGAGAGGATTTCAAGCTGACGCTTACAAAATGACATAGGAAAACGCCGGACGGCCGGCGTTTTCTTAATATCGGAAAGTTTTCACCCGATGGATAACGTGGACTGTAGTGCAGGGTTGCATCTCGCCAATTCCCTGCGGATATTACAGTCTCTGACCCACTTTTGACCCAGAATAGGATTGGAACGGGCAGGGCTGGGCGGAAACAACGGAAAATCCGCCGAGCGAATGGCGGTAAATAGCACAAATCGGAGCCGAAATGACTCCGATTTGTGCTTGAGACTGCCTCATAACCCGGAGGCCGTAGGTTCGAGTCCTGCCTCCGCAACCAGAAGGAATTCCGAGATCGCAGATCTCGGAATTCCTTTATTTGCGCAAGGAGTTCAGACAAAAAAGCCGTCCGGTCAATGACCGGACGGCTTTTTGTGATGCGATTTTCAGGCGGCCTTCTTTCCGCGCGCAAAGTGAAGGATAAGGCCGATGGCCGCGCCGACGAGCGTCGGGCAGACCCAGCCGAGGCCGAGCTTGGCAAACGGCAGATACGCCGCACCGAACGCCTTGATGGCGTCGCCGTTGATGGTGTTGTAGACGCCCGCGGGCAGCGCGACGACAAAGTCGTAGATCGCGGCGATGAGCGTGAAGCCCATCGTCCAGCAGTACACCGTGCGGTCGTGGCCGAAGAACTTGCCGAGCAGTGCCAGCGCGATGAGCGCGATGGAGAGCGGATAGAGGAACATCAGCACCGGCAGGGAGTAGGCGATGATGGCATTGAGGCCGAGGTTTGCAAGCAGGAGCGAGATGAGGCTGAAGATGACCGCCCAGGTGCGGTACTTCGGGCCCTTGGGGAAAAGGGCGGTGAAGGTCTCGGCACAGCTCGTGATGAGGCCGACGGCGGTTTTGAGGCAGGCGAGCGTCACGGTGGCAGCCAGGATGAAAAGGCCCGCCGTGCCGAGATAGTGCTGGGCGATCTGTGCGAGCGCCGTGCCGCCGTTTTCGGAGGCTTCGAGCACGCCGCGGCTCTGCGTACCGGCAAGGGTCACGGCAATGTAGATGAGCGCCATGAAAAGGCAGCTGAAGATGCCCGCGCGGACGGTGCTGCCCGCCACGGCGGAGGGCTCTTCCACGCCGAGATCGCGGATGACCTGCACCACGATGATGCCGAAGGCGAGACTTGCCAGCGCGTCCATGGTGTTGTAGCCTTCAAGGAAGCCTGTGAAGAAGGGCTGGTCGGCGTAGCCGCCGAGCGGCGTCACCTCCGCAACAGAGACGCCCGGCGTAGCGAGCACCACCACCACCAGGATGGCGAGAAAGACGAGAAAGCAGGGCGTGAGGATCTTGCCGACCCAGGTGAGGATCTTGCCCGGGCGCAGCGCGAAGAAGAGCGCCGCGGCGAAGAACGCCACCGAGAAGAGAAGAAGGTAGAGCGTGGTGTTTCCGTCCTGCGGCAGCACCTGCTCAAGACCCACGGTGAAGGATGTCGTGGCGCAGCGGGGAATGGCGAAGAACGGCCCGATGGTCAGATACAGCGCGCAGGTGAAAAACATCGCATAGGGGCGGCTGACCTTGCTGCTGAGGTCGAAAAGTCCCGCCGAGCGGCTGATGCCGAGCGCGGCCACGCCGAGCAGCGGCAGGCCCACGCCTGTGATGAGAAGGCCGAGGATAGCGAGCCAGACATTCGAGCCGGCCATCTGGCCGAGGTGCACGGGGAAGATGAGGTTGCCGGCGCCGAAAAAGAGGCCGAAGAGCATGCTGGCAACATAGGTGTATTCTTTTGCAGAGAGTTTACGTTTCATAATATTTTTCCTTTCGCGGCGGCAGAGGGAAGAAAAAGTGCCTCTGCTCAAATGATTCGGGTAACAAAAAACCGGCTGCTCCCTACCCTCCGACCATCTCGGGGTACTACTCCCCTGCCTGCGGACAATGCCGAAGGCGCGTGTGTCGGATCAATGGAACATACCGGATCTGATGCTGCCGATCATTGCAGCCGGCGAATCAAACGAACCTGAAAAAAGAGGTCGATCAAACCGCTGCCAACTGCTTCGACGGCATAGATTCGGACATACGCTCCTCTACGCCTACGATCAGTCGCCAGCTTACCCCAAGCATGACTTCCTTGGATGTAACCATAGCCATCAAACGATCGCCTCCTTTTTTTGGGAAATTGGTGTTATTATACCATGGCATTACATTTTGTCAAGGATAAATGATGATTGAACATGCAGAAATTTCGTAAAACCTTGCGTAAACAAGCAGGGCGCGGACTTTCTTCCGCGCCCTGCCGGGGCAATTCCTGGTTTTTTCGTTACAGCGAGCCGACCTTCATCGCGTTGGCCCACTCCGCGTCAGTGAACATCGCACGCACATCTTTGCCGCTGTACTGCGAGAGGAGACTGATGAAGAGCGTAAAGTTCTCTTCCGGCGTGAGGTTCGTGGTGTCAGGATAGCTGCGGAAGGTCTGCTTGGCGGCGTCCCAGCCGATCTCCTTCATCACCTCTGAAAGCTTGCCGCAGAGGGAAAATATGGTCAGCGTGTCCTTGAGCGGCCCGTCGCCGCGGTAGACGTCGATCACGTCCCAGCCGGTATACTCCTTTTTATCGTTGTACCAGTCGGCGGGCACGGCGGCGCAGTTGTTTTTCGTCATGACGTAGGCGAGCTTGTAGTCAGCCAACACCTCGGCATGGAAGTCCCACGGCCGACTGTCGGCCTCAAAAAGATGGCTCAGCTCGTGCAGCAGGCCGAAGTTCCAGTCGTTTTTGCGCCGCGCGAAGTTCAGGCTCAGATCCTCATAAATGTCGTCGGCGTCGATTTGAATGACGCCGTCCTTGCCGGCGTAGCCCCAGTTTGTCTCCGGGGCCAGCATGTTGAGATAAACATGACGGTACGGCGTCCAGCCGGTGAGCTCTGCATAGTCGGCGTAAGCAGTCTCGAGGTCATTGACCCACTTTTGCAGCCGTGCGCGGCTCAGAACATCTAATACACGGTGTTCCAGCCGCATCGTGATCACATCGGAGCGACCCTCAATCTCCATATAGTTGTCCCGCTCGGTCCCGACCAGCGTGAGCTGCCAGTTTGTTCCGGCATTGCCGCGCTTTTGCAGCGCCGCGCCGCCCGATGAGGCTGACAGCGCCAGCTCAGGGTGCAGCGAGCAGACAAGCTGCCACGTATCCTTACCACTTTGATAGAGCTTCCAGTGCTGCGCATCATGGCCGGTGCCGTCGCAGATGCCGACGCGGTTACCCTCTTCAAACCATGCGTTGGAAACATCCAGCATATATGCCCGCTTGTTGTCGGGGCGAAGGGTAAAGCTGTCACCCGCGGCGGGCAAGGCATACCAGGCAAATGGCTTGTCCGACAGCGTCAGCGCATCGCCGGAGGCGGCCAGATATTTGCCGTCCGCGTTTTGCAGGGTATAGCGGCTTCCGGCAATGTTCAAAAAGCCGCCGCTGTCCGCTGCAAGGACCAGCCCGCACTCCGCCGCGGTTTTTGCCTTCACCGCGCCCTGCCGCACGAGCTGTGCGGCCAGCGTTTCGCTGCTGTCCTTGCGCGCCTGCGCGAGCGCGGCAAAAGAGATGCGCGCGGTGTCGCCGCGCGTGAAGCTGCGCGATGCACGGTATTCCCCGTGCGTCAGACCAAGAGAGTCGCTGAAGGCGTTGGCCTTGTCCCACTGGAAGTCTCTCTCCGAGGAGTAGCCCAGCGCGCGCAGGATAAATGTCAGGTACTGGTTGGCTGTTACCTTGTCATCGCTGCCGAAGCGCTCTGCGCTCAGGCCGTTGGTGAGGCCGTTTGCATAGGCGTAGCCGACATAGGACCTTGCCCAGTCGGCAAGGTCGGAAAAAGGAACCGTCCAAGTGCCGGCCTTGGCCTCCGCTTCCTTGCCGAGCAGACGCACGAGCATGGTCACGGTCTGCGCGCGCGTCGGCGCGGCGTCGAGACTGTAGATGGGCTTGCCGTTCGCCGTTTCACCGGTGCCCTGAAAAAGGCCAAGCTCATAGAGCGCGTTGGCCGATTCCTCGGCGCTGTAGTCTGCGGCGAACGCCGCGGTGGAAAGCGAAAGCACGATGAGAAGCGCAAAAAGGGGACACAATAGTTTCTTCATGACCGTTTCCTCCGTCTGATAATTGGCTGGGGATCCGCTTCCGGGAAAATGCTTGAAAGATTATGATACGCAGCAGCTCATGCTGTTTCTGCCGATATGCCGCGCGGCATTACGTTTTTTTCCGTGCCAGCACACAGTACCAGTTCGATCTTTCCGGATCGAACGCGCCGAACTGCACGGGAAAGGCGCGCACGCGCACGTCCTCATACCCGAGCTGCGCGAGCTGATCGAGCAGCAGCTTTTGCGCTGCGGGGTAGTAATGCTCTTCGAAGTGCTCCTTTTGGAAGATCTTGCCCGCGCGCTCAAAGGTGTAGAGCAGATGGAAGGTGATGGAGCCGTCGGGTAAGTGATCCCAGACCTGCATGAGATTTACGCGGTCACCGTTTGGCAGGAATGCGGGGTCATAGAAGTAAAAGCGCTGCTTCTGCCGCACGATCCTGTCCCAGTTGCGAAGATCAAAGTAAAGAACGCCGCCCGGCGCAACAAGTGCGTCCATCTGCTCGAGAACGCCCGTGATCTCGCTGTTCGGCACATAGGCAAGCGAGTTGCCGGTGCTCATCACGCAGTCGAATGTTCGGTCGAAATGTGCTGTCAGAGCGCGAAAATCACTCTGCCGCAGATCGACGGAAAGGCCGCGTTCGGCTGCCTTTTCCCGGCAGCGTGCAAGCATCGTTTCGCTCAGATCCGAACCGTAGAGCGAAACGCCAAGCGCCGCAAGCGGCAGTGTGAGGGAGCCTGTGCCGATGCTCACGTCGAGCGCAGTGCGCACGGAGAGACCGGAAAGAACGGCTTCCCAGTGCGCTTTCGTCATGTCATCTTTTTTGGGAGAGTCGAAGAGATCGTAGATATCGCTGCGGTCATATACGCTGGCCATGGGACAACTACCTCCTGACGAACGATTTTTGTACAAGCCTGCTGCGCGGCGGGGCTTGAGCACTTAAAGTATATCAGCTTTTGTCCCGCTGCGCAACTCGTACCCCGGCGGGAGAGAAAGACGGGCACGCGGGGAGGTAAAAAAATAAAGCCGGCCTGTTGGCCGGCTTTATCAGCGGGAAAATGCCGTTACGGCAGAGGGATATCCTTGCTGTCAAAAAGCGTTTTCAGCTCGATCGAGGTGCGCGAGTCGCCAAACTTCTTGATGAGGGACAGAAGCTGGTCGAGCTGCTGCGTATCGCGCACGGCAAAGCGCAGCAGGGCGTTGAACTCGCCTACCACATGGTAGTGGCTGATGACGGCGCTCTGCGAGGAGCAGAAATCACAGAATTTGTCGTACTTGTCCGGCTCGAGGGCAACGGAGATGAAGCCCGTAATGTTGCAGTCGAGCTTGGTACGGTCGATATCGATGTGATAACCGCGGATCACGCCGCTTTCCTCCATCCGGCGAATGCGCTCAGACACGGCGGGCGGCGTCAGTCCCACAAGGTCGCCCATGCGGCGCAGTGTGCAGCGGCTGTCGTCCTGGAGGAGGTTGAGGATTTGGTAGTCAGTCCGATCCATCATGGTCTCCTTATACCGCCTTCTTACACGATTTCACCGCGCTTGATGACGGTCTTAGCAAGGTTGCTGCCAACGCGGTAGCAGATGTAGTCAAGGTCGGGCGCGTCCCAGATGACAAGGTCGCCGAGCTTGCCCTCTTCAACAGAACCGACCTGGTCGGCCATGTCGATGGCGGCAGCGCCGTTGAGCGTGACAGCCGTGAGGACTTCCTCCGGCGTGAGCTTATACTTGAGACAGCCGAGGTTGATGACGAACTGCATGTTGAGGCAGGGGCAGGAGCCGGGGTTGAAGTCCGTCGCCATTGCAACGGGCACGCCGGCTTTGACCATGCCGCGCGCGGGCGCGAACACCGCGCCGAGGTTGAAGCTCGTCGCGGGCAGCAGGCACGCGATCACGCCGCCCTTTGCCATGCTCTCGATGCCCTCGGGCGGGCAGACGATCAGATGCTCGGCAGAGATCGCGCCGATCTCACCGGCAAGCTGGCTGCCGCCGATGGCTTCGATCTCGTCGGCGTGGATCTTGGGACGCAGACCGTACTTGAGGCCCGCCTCGAGCACCTGACGGGACTCCTCCACCGTAAAGGTGTCGGCCTCGCAGAACACGTCGCAGAACTTCGCGATGCCCTGCTCCTTAACGAGCGGCATCATCTCCTCGCACACAAGGCGGATGTACTCGGCGCGGTTGGCTTTGTACTCAGCGGGCACAAGGTGCGCGCCCATGAAGGTCGCGACCATGTCCATCGGGTGCTGCTCGTCGAGGTCGCGGATCACACGCAGCGCCTTGAGCTCATGCTCGGTGGCAAGACCGTAGCCGCTCTTGGCCTCGCAGGTGGTCGTGCCGAAGGCCATCATCTCGTCGAGCGCCTTCGCCGCCTTTGCGGTCAGTTCCTCCTCGGTGGCTCCGCGCGTGGCGTTGGTGGTGGACTGGATGCCGCCGCCGGCATTCTCGCTGCCGCGATGGGCGATTTTGCCCTCGGGCGTGGCGAGCAGGCCGATGTTTTTCACCAGTAACTTTTTCATAAAAGCGGTTCCTTTCTTACGGTAAAGGGACTTGTTTCTTTGATAATAACACAAAAAGGGGCATATTGCTATGCCCCTTTTTGATTTTATTTTTTAGTCGAGGTATTCCTTGACGACCTTTTCGCACAGAGCATCATCCGCGAGGTACGGCATGGTGATGTGATCCTGGCCCTCGTACATCTTGTTGTACTCGGCCACGGTGGTCATGGCGTTCTCATTGCGCGCCCAGCTGCGGCGGGCCACGCCGACCATGGTATCCCAAGGCATGGACATGC
>ERZ1026844.1325-NODE-1325-length-15220-cov-8.540257_pt1 | contig 15220 bp, 11 predicted proteins | sample MGYA00380152_ERZ1026844 | MGnify/ENA primary metagenome ERZ1026844 (study PRJEB33269, sample SAMEA4719788) | human gut metagenome | biome: human-associated habitat; feature: organic feature; material: feces | place: Cameroon | collected 2013-10 ... | reverse complement strand
AGGAGTTGGCCGCCGCAGGCGGACAAGTAAGCGGCGAAGCCGCGCCCGCGAATGGGAGTGCTTCGCAAGTCAACGGGAGTCCCGAGGCGAGCGGGGAGGTCCGGAGGGCGATTGGCCCTCCGGAGCCATCCGCATAAGACGTAACGCCCAGTTTGTTGCCTGTAGTGGCCTTTAAGTAATGGCCTTTAAAAGAAACACAACCGACTTATGGCGGAGGTAAAAATGCGTAACAAGGTAAAGGACAAGGAAATGCAGCAAGCAAAACACGCCCGGCACATTAACATACTCGGCATTATGCGCCGGAATTTTACGCTGATTGAGCTGCTGGTGGTAATTGCGATCATCGCGATTCTGGCGAGCATGCTGCTGCCGGCGCTGAACCGGGCGCGAACGACCGCGCAGCAGAGCGCCTGTACCAACAATATGAAGCAGATTACCACGGCGGCGACCATGTATTCGACGGAGAATAACGACAATATGGTGTTCGCGGTTTACGGTACGAGATGGTCGCCGGTGTGGAGCTGGCGCAACCTGCTCGGACCGTATATCGGGCTGCCGGAACTTCTGAATGCGGGGGCGGACGGCAGTGAGGAGACGAATCCGAAAATCTATGAGTGCCCCGGCACTCCCCGGGAGCGTTACAATGAACTGGGGTGGACGCAGGTCGGCAAGACCCGCGGCGGTTACGGCATCAACACCTCCACGGACGGCGACGAGGCTTCCGGCTTCAAATCAATCATCGCCGGATATTTCACCAAAGTGACCGGCAAGACGTCGCGGTTCCGCTACCCGACTGAAACCTTCCACTTTTCCGACGGCTACTGGGAGTTGAGCCGGGCGCGGCTGAACGGAGTCAACAACGAGGCCAGCGACGGCAGTTACAAGATGCCGAATCCGCACGGCGAAAACCGGGTGATCGGCTGGCTCGACGGCCATGTCAGCTCGTGGCGCGGCTATATGCCGACTTTCGACTGGAGCAGTCAGCGCGCACAGCGTTTCTATCTGGGCTATTGACCGGGAGGGCATGATGAAAAAACATCTGCTGCTGGGCATGGCGCTGCTGGCATTCGGGGCGGGCGCGGCAACGCTGCCGGTGACGCTCCGCAATCGGGCGAGCGCGGTTCTGAAAGAGGCGCCGGTGACGCTGCCGGTGACCGTGCGCACGGAAATCGCGGTGACGCCGGAAGCAAATGAGCCGGAACGTTATAAACTCGGCGGCCTCTGGCTGGGGACTCCCGACCGGAAAAACGGCTGGTTTTTCCACCTTGCCGAACGCCCCGCCTCCAAACAGTCGCTGCGTTTCGTGGAGCTGGTGCTGGTCAAAGACGGCAGATACCATGCCCAGAATGAATTGGCCGAGCTGACCGTGCGCAGCAACTCCGAGCTGCGCTGGGAGACCGGCAAACCCTATATCCTGCAACTGGCCGCGGACCGGCAGGGAGCCGACGGCCGGGTGCTGGCGCCTTCCGGTGAACTGCTTGCGGAGCTGCGGTATGAATTCAGGCAGCCGGTGGAGCTCCCCGCCGGGGCGGTGACGGCCCGCACGGAGCTGGCCGAAACGGTGGTTTCCGCATGCCGGGTTACCGATGAACCGATGCCGGTTCCCCCGCCGAAACCGGCGAAGAAGATCGTATTGCAGGCCTCGGACGCCGGATACGACGCCGGGAAATTTGAATCGGTCGAAAACCGGGTGTTTTCGGATGGGCGCGGACTTCGGCCCAGACAGGAAGCCGGTGAACTGACCTTTACTTTCCGGACCGATCGCGACTGTGACTATCTGCTGAAAAGCAGTGTTGCATCCCCCAGTCGCGACGTTCCGGTTTATTCTAAATTCAGTCTGGACGGCGAACCGCCGCGCCGCCGCGTGGTGTTTCCGGCCTGGCGGCGCGGCGCGGGCTGGGAGAAGCTGATGCGGCTGCCGCTCAAGGCGGGGGAACACACGCTGCGGGTCGAACTGCCGCGGTCGATCACCCTCGACTGCCTGACGCTGGAGCCGCTGCCGCCGGAGCCGGAAGCCCCCGCCGCCGCCCGTTCCTATCAGCCGAAGCTGACGCCGCCCGCCGGACATCCGCGTCTGCTGCTGACGCCTGAAACCATTCCGGCGGTGCGCGCCAACCTGAAACACTCGGAGAACGCGCAGGCCGTCGCGGTGCTGCGCCGACTGGCCGCCGCGCCGCTTCAGGCTCCGCAGAAGGACGGCGTGACGGTCTATGACCGCAACTATCTGCTCGCGATCGAAGCGCGCGCGTTCTTGTATGCGCTGGAAGGCGACCGCCGCCTCGCCCGCGAAGCCGTGGACGCGATGAAAACATATCTTGCCGGGGTCGACTTCGACAACCTGATGGATGTGACGCGCCTGATCGGGCATACGATCTTTGTTGCGTCGGAGGTGTACGACTGGTGCTATTCGCAGCTCACCGACGCCGGGAAGGCGGAATTGCGTGCCGGAATGCTGCGGCTCGGGCGCGATACTGAAATCGGCTGGCCGCCGTTCCGCCAGTCGGTGATCAACGGGCACGGTAACGAAGCGCAGTTGTCGCGGGATTTCCTGTCGATGGCGATCGCGGTGTACGACGAGGACCCGGAACCCTACCGGCTGTGCGCGTACCGGATTTTCGAGGAGATGGTTCCGGCCCACAACTACGAGTACCGCTCCGGGAGACATACGCAGGGGAGTAACTACGGTCCCTGCCGGTTCAGCTGGGACCTGCATCTGGCGATGACTTTCCGGATCATGACCGGGAAGGAGATTTTTTCCGCCGACATGGCCAAGGTACCGTATTTCTGGATTTACATGCTGCTGCCGAATCAGGAGCTGTTCGACGACACCGACGTGTTTTTCGAGCACGGCACGCCGTACCGTTACGGCGAACCGGCCTTCAACATGTTCGCCTATACCGGCGATCCGCTGCTGAAGGGCGAATTCCTGCGCCAGGGCGGGCTGCCGTGGATTTCAAAGTACATGCCGGTGCAGTTCCTGATCTTCAACCGCCCGGAAGTGGCTGCGTCGCGGGAGTATTCCGGACTGCCGCTGACCCGCTTTTTCCCGGAGCCTTTGAGTTCGATGATCGCCCGCACCGGTTGGGAGTTCGGTCCGGACTCCCGGACCGCCGTGGTCGAGATGAAGGCCGCCCCCTACAACCGGCACGACCACCAGCACATGGATGCGGGCGCGTTCCAGATTTTCTACCGCGCCCCGCTTGCGGTGGATATCGGCGTCTACGGCCACTGGGGGCAGCACTACGACTTCACTTTCGCGAAACGAACCATTCCGCACAACGCATTGCTGGTCTACGACCCGGATGAAAAGTTTGCGGTGCCCGGCAACGACGGCGGCCAGCGCTTCGTGAAGACGATGCCGTGGACGATCCGGCAGGTGATCGACCATCCTGAAATTCATTCAACCGGCCGCCTGGCCGCCCATTACGCCGGCCCCGACGCCGACCGGCCGCTCTTCAGCCACATCAAGGGGGATATCGCGGCGGCGTACAGTCCGCACAAGATGAAGGAGTACGAACGCAGCTTCGTGTTCTGCCGCCTCGACAATCCGGAAACGCCCGCGCTGCTGATCGTGTATGACCATGTGGTTTCGGCTCGGCCGGAGTTCCGGAAGTATTTCCTGCTGAATACCATCGCGCGGCCGGAACTCATGGAAAATGCCGTCCGGGTGGAAAACAGCCTGTCCGGAGGAAAGCCCGGAGAGCTGTTCGTGACCACGCTGCTGCCGCGCCGTGATAACCTTGAGGTTACGACGGCGGGCGACGGCAGGGCGCTGGAGTTTTTCAACGAAAAAGTGGAGATGCCGCCCCGCAACCGGATGCTGAGCCGCGGCTGGCGCACGATGATCTCCCCGAAAACACCGGCGGCGGAGGACCGTTTCCTGCACGTGATGCAGATCGGGGAGCCTTCCGCGCCGAAGCTTCCGGCGGAGTTGTTTGAATCCGGTACCCGGATCGGCGTGAAGGTCGCGGACCGGATCGTGACCTTCTCGAAAAACGGCCGGGCGACCGCCGACCCGGTGGAATTCACGGTTCCGGCGGGCGCTCCGCGCCAGGCGCTGCTGACCGACCTGCTGCCGGGCGACTATACGGTGATGCGGGACGGCAAACCGGAGCGGAACATTACGGTTACGGAAGGTGCCGGGACGCTTCTGCTGCCGGTCGAAGCCGGCCGCACTTACCGGGTCATTTCCGCTTGCAAAAGCCTGGACGCGGCTGTATAATAGGGATATTTCGAGAAACAACAAACGGGGAATCCACCGATGAATACGCATTCTGCTGAAGGAGCGCCCGCGTGCAGGCAGTGGCGCGCCGGGACTTTGACCTATACCTTTGCCGGTATTGTCGCGCTCTTTTTCCTGCTGCTGGCGGGGGATTTCGTATGGTCGCTGCGGGAGCGTTCGGTCGGAGTGATCACCCAGCTGCTGCTCAAGCAGCACGGCGCTTCGGACTTTCTGGTCGGACTTTATCTGGTCGCGCTGCCCGGCATTCTCGGACTGCTGGTCGGGCCGGTCATCAGCTACCGCTCCGACCGCCACCGGGGACGCTGGGGGCGGCGGATCCCCTATCTGTTCTTTTCGACGCCGATCGCGTTCCTCGGCATGGTCGGCATGGCGTTCACCCCGTGGCTGGGAAGCTGCCTGCACCGGATTTCCGGCTTGCAGGGTATCTCCGAAAATCAGTTGATTCTGACGCTGTTCGGCGTATCGTGGATGCTGTTTGAATTCGGTGTGTTCATCGGCAACGCGATCTTCACCGCACTGATCAATGATGTGGTGCCCCGGGAGCTGATCGGCCGCTTTTTCGGGCTGTTCCGCATTGTCAGCCTGGCGACCGGGATCATCTTCAACGCATGGTTCCTCGGCTATGCCGAAACCCACTACATGATGCTTTTCCTGACGGTGGGGGGAATCTACCTGATCGGCTTCATGGTGATGTGTTTCCGGGTGAAGGAGGGCGAATACCCGCCGCCGCCCGAGCAGCCCGAGCAGCGGCATTCGCCGCTCGCTGCCGCCGGGACCTATCTGCGCGAAAGCTTCACCTCCGGCTATTATCTGCTGATCTTCATCGCCGTGACGCTGGCGGCGATCGTGTTCATGCCGGTGAACACCTATTCGATCTTCTTCATCGGGGAGCTGAATGTGCCGCTGGACCATTTCGGCAAGTACATCGCGGCGAGCTATGTGGTTTCGATCGTGCTCTCCTATCCGCTGGGAGTGCTGGCCGACCGGTTCCATCCGCTGCGCTGCGGGATCACCGTGATGCTGCTGTACGGGATAAGCTGTCTCGTCAGCGGGATTTTCATTCGGGGGGAAGCCGGATTCGCGGCGGCGCTGATCGCCCATACGGTTCTCTCCGGAACCTATTTCACGCTGACGGCGTCACTGCTGCTGCGGCTGTTCCCGCAGTCGCGGTTCGCGCAGTACCAGTCGGCGCAGGGGATTCTGGGCACGCTGGCGATGATTTTCGTGGTGCCGTTGATCGGCAAGCTGATCGACCTCTCCGGCAACTACCGGCTGATCTTCTACGCCGGCGCGCTGCTGGCGCTGCTGACCGCGATGTTGCTCTTCGCCTGCTACCGCCGGTTCAGGCAGTACGGCGGACCGGATCACTACACGCCGCCGGAACCCGAAAATTTTCCGAATGCGCATTGACTTGCGCGGAAAACTCATCCATATTAATCCTGTGACGGAAATGTTAGCTCCGGCTGGCCCGGAGTCAACCTAAACACAAGGTGAAAGGATGAAAATGAGATTTCTGCGTTGTCTGCTGGCGATCATCGCCGTGACGGTGCTGGCGGCGGTTCACGCCGCGGAAGCAAAACCGGTCAAGTATGTGTTTTTGTTCATCGGCGACGGCATGTCGATCCCGCAGCGGATGATGACCGACGAGTTCCTGAACCGCACCGAAAAACGCGGATTGCTGATCAACCGGTTCCCCGGCCAGGCGATCACCACCACGATGGCGGCGGACTCCTTCATCACCGATTCGGCCGCCAGCGGCACCGCGATCGCGTGCGGCGAAAAGACCAACAACGGCCGTATCGGCATGGATGCGACCGGAAAGCGCAAACTTCAGTCCGTCGCCGAAGCCGCCCGCGACAGCGGCCGCAAGGTCGGCATTGTAACCTCGGTGACGCTGAACCACGCGACGCCGGCGGCCTTTTACGGGCACAACGCGAGCCGGGGCAACTACTACCAGCTCGGATTGGATCTGGTCGCGTCGGATTTCGATTATTTCGGCGGCGGCGGCATCGCCCGGCACGACGACAAGAAAGACAAGCTGTACCGGGGCGACATTTACGGGCTGGCCCGGCAGGCGGGTTACACCGTCAGTCGCAGCAAAGAGGAGTTCGGCAGACTGAAGCCGGGCGTCGGCAAGGTGATCTCCGTCGGCGCGAAGGCGGACTTGCCCTATGCGATCGACATGGATGCAGACACGCTGCGGCTGGCCGACTTCACCCGGCAGGGCATCGAATTGCTGGATAATCCGAAAGGCTTCTTCCTGATGGTCGAGGGCGGCAAGATCGACTGGATGTGCCATGCGAACGACGCGGCCACGACGCTCCGGGAGGTGATCGACTTCGACAATGCGGTCCGGGTCGCCTATGAGTTTGCGCGGAAACATCCCGACGACACGCTGATCGTGGTGACCGGCGACCATGAGACCGGCGGCCTGACGCTCGGTTTCGCCGGGACCGGCTACCGCTCCTATATCGAAAATCTGCGGTTTCAGAAGTGCTCCCGCGACAGGATGACCGATCAATTCAGGAAGCTGGAGCAGCCGTCCTTTGAGCAGGTCAAACCGCTGATCACGGAGATGGCGGGGCTGGTGTTCGCCGCGGACGGCAGGCGGGAGAAGGGCGGCCTGAACCTGACCGAAAACGAGGAAAAGACGTTGCAGGAGGCGTTTGAGCGGCAGTACAAGGACGGCAAATTCACCGGCGGTGCGGTGCTGACCGACGCGGTGATCCGCCTGCTGAACAACAAGTCGGCAGTGGCGTGGACGACGGGAGCGCACACGGCGCTGCCGGTCAGCACCACCGCTTACGGCGCCGGAGCGGAACTTTTCTCCAACATGATCGACAACACCGATATCTCCAAACGGCTGAAGCAAGTGGTGCGCTGAGCGATGCCGGGCCGGAAGAAGCTGCCGGTTTCCCGGCGCGACCTGGTGATGTTTCTGGTGCTGGCGCTGCTGTGCGCGGGGCTGGCCTGTCTGGACCTCTTTCCGAAAAGCGATCCGCAGCCGGGCCGGAAAGTCCGTGCCCGGGTCGTCGCGGTGGACAACACCGACGTGGAGGAGTTCGGCCTGCTGAAAAAAGGGTCGCAGTTGCTGGAGGTGGAGGTTCTCGGCGGCAGGTGGAAAGGGCAGCGCTTCCGGGCGGCGAACATCCTGCGCGCGCAAATGGAGCTGGATAAGCTGTTTGAAGCGGGGGATACCGTTCTGGTCGGAATCCTCGACGACGTCGACCCGGAAACCTACACGCTGAACGCGCAGGATCACTACCGGATCGGCTATACCGTCATCCTGTTCAGCCTCTTTGCGGTGCTGCTGGCGGTGTTCGGCCGGTTCACCGGAATCTGCGCGCTGCTCTCTTTCGTATTTTCCTGTCTGGTGATCTGGAAACTGGTGATCCCGCTCTGCCTGCTGGGCTGGAACGCGCTGCTGGTCTCCTTCGCGGCGGTGACGCTGCTTTCGGCGGTGATCATCTTTCTGGTGGCGGGACTGACCCGCAAGGGAGCCGCCGCCTTCTCGGGAGCGATCGCCGGGGTGTTCGCAAGCTCGCTGCTGGCGTATGTGTTCACCCATCTTTTCAAGATCAACGGCGCGGTGATGCCGTATTCGCAGTCGCTGCTCTACTCCGGCTACGAGTTCCTGAGTTTGTCGGATATCTACATCGGCGCGATCTTCCTCTCCTCCTCCGGGGCGGTGATGGATCTGGCGATGGATGTGGCCGCCGGAATGGAGGAGGTGAGGTTGAAACAGCCCGGAATTTCCCGGCGTGAACTGATGCAGTCGGGGCTGCGGATCGGGCGCAGCGTGGTCGGCACGATGACCACCACGCTGCTGCTGGCCTACTCCGGCGGCTACCTGACTTTGATGATGACCTTCGCCGCGCAGGGAACCAGTCCGGCGGATTTCATCAACAACCCCTACGTCGCTTCCGAAGCGGTCAAGACCATCATCGGGAGTTTCGGGCTGGTGCTGGTGGCTCCGCTGACTGCGGCGCTCGGCGCGGCGATCCTGTCCCGCCGGTCCAGTTGACCAGCCGCTGCACCAGCACGTAGAAGGCCGGGATCAGGATGGTGCCGCCGATCACCGCGACGAACATGCCGCCGAACACCGCCGTGCCGAGCGAGCGGCGGCTGGCCGCTCCGGCCCCGGTCGCGATCACCAGCGGCAGCGTGCCGAGCAGGAACGAGATCGCGGTCATCAGCACCGCGCGGAAGCGCAGTCTGGCGGCGGCGAGCGCCGCGTCGTACAGCGGCGTTCCCTCGTCATATTTGTTTTTGGCGAATTCCACGATCAGGATCGCGGTCTTGCAGGCGATGCCGAAAAGCAGCACAAAGCCGACCTGCGTGTAGATGTTGTTGTCGATTCCGGCCAGGTAGAGCGACAGCAGCGAGCCGAAGAATGCGATCGGCACTGCCAGCAGCACCGCGACCGGCAGCATCCAGCTTTCGTACTGCGCGACCAGAAAGAGGTACATGAAGAGCAGCGCCAGCGCGAAGATGACCGCCATCATATTGATTTCAATGCTGCCGAGGCTGATGCCGGCGGCGGACTTCTGCTCCTGATAGGACATGTCGGTCCATTCGAACTTCATTCCGGCGGGCAGCACCTTGCGGGCGATCTCCTCCATCGCCTTCATCGCCTGTCCGCTGCTGTAGCCGGGGCGCTGCATGCCGTTGACGGTGGCCGAGGAGTAGAGGTTGTAGCGGTTCAGGTATTGCGGAGAGGGGCGGGTTCTGATGTTGACCAGCGTGCCGAGCGGGATCATTTCGCCGGATTTATTGCGCACGAAAAGGTTGCGCAGCTTGGCGGTGCTGTCGCGGAAGTTGGTTTCGGCCTGAATTTCCACTTTGTACACCTTGCCGTATTTGTTGAAGTCGTTCACGTAGGTGTAGCCGGTCAGCCCCTGCAGCGCGGTGTTGAGGTCGGTCAGCGCGACGCCGAGCTTGAGCGCCTTTTCCCGGTCGATTTCAAGGAAAACCTGCGGCACGTTGGCGCTGAAGGTCGAATAGACCGCGAGGAACTCCGGACGCTTGCGCGCTTCGGCGGTGATCAGGTCGATCGCCTCCTGCAGCCGGTCGGTGTGGGTGCCGGTGGTGTCCTCGATCACGAAGGAGAAGCCCCCGGTGGTGCCGATCCCCTGGATCGACGGCATGCCGAAAACGCTGAGCTGCGCTTCGGGGATCGCATTGAATTTCGCCATCAGCTCCGCGAGGATCGCATTCTGCTGAAGCTCCGGCTTTTTGCGCTCCTCCCACGGTTTCAGGCAGACGATCAGCAGCGCGTTGTTGGAGGCCTGCGCGCCGGTCAGGATGCTGAAGCCGGGCACCGCGATCACGTCGATCACGCCGGGGACTTCGGCGGCCAGCTTCGCGGCCCGGTCGGTCACGGCGGTGGTGCGGTTCAAACTGGCCGCGTCGGGGAGCTGGACGTTTACGAAGAGCTTGCCCTGATCCTCGTCCGGGATGAAGCCGGTCGGCAGATGGTTGAAGAGCTGCACGCACAGGAACGCCAGACCCGCATAGCAGACGATCATCAGCGAAGTGCGCCGCACGATCGGCGACACGATTTTGCCGTAGCCCGCGGTCAGCTTCTCGAAACCGGTGTCGAACCAGCGGAAAAAGATGAATTTCTTCGCATTCGGATCGATCGGCCGCAGGATCATCGCGCTCAGCGCCGGACTCAGCGTCAGCGCGTTGACGCTCGAAATCGCGACCGCCACCGAGATGGTGATGCCGAACTGGCGGTACATTTCTCCGGTGATCCCCGGCAGGAAACAGACCGGGATGAACATCGCCAGCAGCACCAGCGTGGTCGCGATCACCGGCCCGGTGACCTGCTCCATCGATTTGATCGCGGCAGCTTTGGGATCGAGGTGCTCCTCCTCCATCAGCCGGTTCACGTTTTCGATCACCACGATCGCGTCGTCCACCACCACGCCGATCGCGAGGATCAGCCCGAAGAGCGTGATCAGGTTGATCGAATATCCGATCACCGCCATCACCGCGAACGTGCCGATCAGCGATACCGGAATCGCGATGGTCGGCACCATCGTTGAACGCCAGTCCTGCAGAAAGAGATAGGTGATCAAGATCACCAGCAGCACCGCTTCGATCAGCGTGACTACCACTTCGTCGATCGAGGCGGTGATGAAGTCGGTCATGTCGAACGGGATCGCATAGTCGAGGTCTTCCGGGAAGTAGACCTTCAGTTCTTCGAGCTTTTTCCGGGCGGCTTCGGCGATTTCGAGGCCGTTCGCGTCGTTGAGCTGGTAGATCGCGAGCAGCGCGGCGGGCTTGCCGTTGAAGCTGCCGCTGGAGGAGTAGTTTTCGGCGCCGAGTTCGACCTTCGCGATATCGCGCAGCCGCACCTGTTCCCCGGCACTGGTGGAACGGACCACGATATTTTCAAATTCCTTCGGCTCGGTGAACCGCCCCTGCGTCTGCAGCGAATAGCGGAACACCTGCTTGCCGGAGATCGGCGCGTCTCCAAGCGCTCCGGCCGAAACCTGCACGTTCTGCGCCTTGATTGCGGCGATCACGTCATCCACGGTCATATTGAGGTAGGCGAGCTTGTCCGAATCCAGCCAGATTCGCATCGAATACTTGAGTTCGCCGAGCATCTGCACGTCGCCGACGCCCGGAATGCGCGCAAGCTCATCTTTGAGGTTGATCGAACTGTAGTTGTTCAGGAACAATGAGTCATAGGTCCCTTTGGGGGAATAGAGCGCGATCACCTGCAGCATATTGCTGGATTTCTCCTTTACGATCACGCTCTGGCGGCGCACCTCCTCGGGCATCTGGGCGCTGGCCCAGTTGACCCGGTTCTGGGTGTTCACGGTGTTCTGGTCGCCGTCGGTGCCGATGTCGAAGGTCACGTTGATCGTGGCCATGCCGGTGTCGGTGGCGGTGCTGCTGATGTAGAGCATCCGCTTCACGCCGTTGAGCTGCGCTTCGATCGGCTGGATTACCGTCTCCTGCACGGTTTTGGCGTCGGCGCCCGGATAGGTGGTGGTCACTGAAATCAGCGACGGCGTGATGTTCGGGTACTGCGCGACCGGCAGCGTGAAGATCGAAATCAGTCCGGCCAGCGTGATCACGATCGAGATCACGAAGGCGAACCGCGGCCGCTCGATGAAAAAACGGCTGATCATTTCTGCTTGGCTCCGTCAGTTTTCGGCGCTTCCGGCTTCGCGGCCTTCGGCAGCTGCACATTGGGATCGGCGGATTCGACCGCCCTGACCTTCGAGCCGGGGCGGACTTTCTGCAGTCCCTTGACCACGACCCGGTCGCCGGGCTTCAGGTTGTCGGTGACCACTGCGAAACTGTCGTCGCGAAACGCGGTTTTGAGGGTCTGCCGCTTCACGGTGCCGTCGGGCGTGACCAGATAGACATAATCGCCCGCCTGATCATTCATCAGCGCCGCCAGCGGCAGCAGCAGCTTCGTGCTCGGTTGCCGGGGTTCGAGCTTGACCCGCACGAACATGCCCGGGAGCAGTTTCCGGTCGGGATTCGGGAATACCGCCTGCAGCTTCAGCGTGCCGGTGGTATTGTTGATCTCATTGTTCCAGAAGGAGATTTTTCCTTCGGTCGGATAGACGGTACCGTCCTGAAAGCTCAAACTGACCTTCACATCCGGATTCCGGCCGTCCTTGCGGAACTCGTGCATTTTGAGAATGTCCATTTCGGTGATCACGAATTCGACGCGCATCGGATCGGTCTTGACCACCTTGGCCAGCGTGCCGGTTTCGAGGTTGACCAGATTGCCGGTGCTGACCGCCGAAAGGCCGACCCAGCCGTCGAAGGGGGCGCTGATCCGGGTGTATTCCAGATTCTGGTTCGCGGTTTCGAGCCTGGCCTGACAGCCGCGCACGTCCGCCTCGGCGCTGAGCTTGTCGGCTTCGGCGTTCTGGAACGCACGTTCGCTGGTGGCGTCCCCCTTCAGCAATGTCTGCTGGCGGTTGTACTGCTCGACGGCATTGGCCAGATTGGCCTTCGCCTTGGCCAGTTCGGCTTCGGCGGCCTCGACCTGCGCCCGATACAGCACCGGTTCGATTTCATAGAGAAGCTGATCTTTTTTGACCTCCTGCCCCTCCTTGAAATTCCGGTTGACCAGATAGCCTTCGACCCGCGCGACCAGATTCACCTCATCGTAGGCTTTGGCGACCCCGACGGCGGGAATCGTTTCGGCGATCGGCGCTTCGGCCGCCGTAATCACTTCGACCTGCGGCGGCGCGGCCGGGGCCGGAGCCTCTTTTTCACATCCGGCCAGCAACAAAGTTGCGGCACCCGCAATCAGGAACATTCGAATCATATTCACTCCTTTCCGATCAGAAAAACGGCTGAAATTTTTTATAAAATACCTTTCAAACGCATTTTTTGCAAGCCGGGAGTGAGCGGCGGATGACCGCGCGGCTGAACTTCAACGATCAATTTCACTTCGCGAAGCTGTTCCGGCAGCATTACAGCCTGCCGCCGGGACGCTTTCGCGAACGGTTCCGCTTCTGATCCGTTATCGGGAACGGCTGAGATAGTCGGCGGCGCAGACGAACACGCCGGCGGTCCATCCCATCATCGCGGGCATCGGATGCGTGCCGCGGATATCGACGGTGCCGTCCGCCACGTTGTACTTCTCCCACAGTTCGCCGGTCTTTTCAAAGTTCGCCGTGACCAGATCGACGTACTTCTGAGCGAGACGCCGGGCGGCTTCGGTGAAACCGTTGCGGTCGAAAGCTTCGATTGCAATCAATTGCAGCGGCGCCCAGCCGTTCGGGTAATCCCACCGGCATTGCCGGTCGGATTTGCCAGGTTCGCAGGCGGCGAGGCCGTAGTCGCACTCCAGATACTTTTCCGCCGCGAACAGGGTGGATTCCGCCTGTTCCGGCGTCGCGAGGCTGGCCCAGAGCGGAAACAGCGAGGCGGCGGAAAATACCGGTGAATGCCGCTTGTTGACGAAGTCGTAATCCAGAAATACGCCGCGCTCCTCATTCCAGCAGTAGCGATTGATCAGGTTCCTGCGGATTTCGGCGCGCTGTTCCCACTCCATCGCATGGCCGAGGTCACCGAGGTCGCGGTAGAGCAGGGAAATCTCCCGCCGGGCGATATACATCAGCACGTTGAGGTCGATCGGGGCGTAGTCGAGACAGCGGTGTTCGAAGCGGGGCGTGAAATCCCAGCCGGATTCCGCTTCGGCAAGGGCATGGAGCGCCGCGGCGCATCGGGCCGCCGGATCGGCTTCTTCCGCCGGGCAGCCGGGACGCCGCACACAGCAGTCCGCATAGAACTCCTCAATCGCCGCCGCGTCGGGATTGCCGCTGTAATGGTGGAGGCCGCAGGGAGTGCGGCGGTGGTCATTCCAGAAGGCCATCTCCTTTTCCAGCCCGGCGACCGCGCGGGGCAGCCACTCCCGGTCGTTCGGGAATTTGCGGGCGATCAGTTCGATCATCGGGGCGAGGAAGGGCGGCTGGGAACGGTTCAGATGGAACGTGCGGTTCCCTGCCGGCACAAAGCCATAGGTTTCCACCTCGTAGAGCAGGTTTTCACAGTTGTTCCGGGCCTGTTCGGCAAAGCCGTCCAGCACCAGTCCCCGGCTGGCGAAGTAGGTGTCCCGATAGGAGAACTCCTGAAACGCCGGCCGGGCGCAGGGAACGCTATAGGGATGGGGCAGGCCGAGCAGGGTGCCCTCGGTGGTGCGGTGGATGCGGGTCGTTTCCGGCCAGCGCCGTTTGATGAAGTCGAGAACCTTCTGCATATTCTCCCCCCGGGTTGAATGATTGCACTCTCCGGTTTAATATAGCGCTCCATCCGCCGTTGTCAACCGGAAGAAGTTACTCTTCACCGAGCAGGTTGCGGATGCGGCTGGTCAGCAGCGAGCACTCGAAAAGCAGCCGGTCGAAATTCCGGGTGTCGGCGGCGTCGCCGTAGAAGGAGACGCCGTAATAAATCTCTTTGCACCGGACCGGGAAACAGATGTTCCAGCGCTTGTTCGGCTCCATCCGCAGCAGATAGCCGTTGGTCAGTACGCTGTCGACCAGCTTTTCCAACAGCTCCCGTTCTTCGTTGAGGTAGGCCGGATCGGCATTGTCGTTGCGGGCGGAATCCATCAGCTTTTGCAGCGCCTCTTCGCGGGAGAACGCCTGCGAAAGGATCACGATCGCGATGTTGGAGCGGTGAAAGGGCACCTGGCAGGGCAGGCCGTACATCTGGTTCTGGCTGAACAGGTCGCTGCGGTACAGATAGACCAGCTGACCATGCTGGATGCCGGCGAATGCGCCGTGGACGCCGAGCGCTTCCGCCTTGGCCCGGATCAGCGGATTGACCGTGCGGGGCAGCGGGGAGCTGTTGATCGCGTTCTGCCCGAGCCGGATCAGTCCCAGCGCGGCTTCGAAATGGCGGTAGCCGGATTTGGTCACATAACCGGCCTCGACCAGATCGGCGGTGATCCGGCTGGCGGTACTGATGTTCAGGCCGAGCGTGGTGCTCAGATCCTTCAGCGAAACAGGTTCCGGCGAAGCGGCGATCGCCTCCAGCACCAGAAAAGTCTTTTCCAACAATTTATTTTTCATCACAGGCTCTTTCGACAGATAATTTCTTGTAAGGAAAATAATATCTTACGATGTTAAATTCAAGCTCGGAAATTGTAAATTGACCAAGTTCATACAAAAGATTTGCATAAACAGTGCGTTTCTTTGCACTGTCGGCATTTGCACAGTATAATATGGCTGGAGACTTCGGAATGGCCGGGAGGGACGATGTCGGGAAAAAAAACTCCAAATCGGAAAAACGATCCGCTGTTGCAGACAATCGTCATTCTGCTGCTGGCGCTGATTCTGCCGGGGATGGCGCTGCGCATTTTCAGCGGCGTATTCGAGCTGCTTGCTGCTTATTTTTAATCGTTCAAAATATCATATTGTAATATTTTTGCAAAATAATTGCATCATTTGATAATCTTTGCCTTGTCATTTCTGTAAAATCCATTATAATTAA
>ERZ1026844.1324-NODE-1324-length-15231-cov-4.003822_pt1 | contig 15231 bp, 8 predicted proteins | sample MGYA00380152_ERZ1026844 | MGnify/ENA primary metagenome ERZ1026844 (study PRJEB33269, sample SAMEA4719788) | human gut metagenome | biome: human-associated habitat; feature: organic feature; material: feces | place: Cameroon | collected 2013-10 ... | reverse complement strand
AATTAGGACACAGCAAAGGAAAGATATGTTCGGAACTATCGTATTTGTGTTAGTAGTGATGTTGCTATTATTAGCTGCACTTGACTTGTTTGTTGGCGTTAGTAACGATGCGGCAAACTTCTTAAATTCATCTGTAGGAACAAAAATCGCGCCTCTATATGTGGTTCTGATAGTTGCCTCTGTCGGTGTCCTTACAGGTGCTACATTTTCATCAGGAATGATGGAAATTGCAAGAAAAGGCATGTTGCATCCCGACATGTTTGCCTTTGAAGAAATTATCCTCATCTTCGTAGCAGTGATGATTTCTGATGTACTACTGTTAAATACTTTCAATTCTCTAGGTCTTCCTACTTCTACAACAGTTTCTATTATTTTTGAAATCTTAGGTGCAGCAACATTTGCTTCAGTCTACAAAGTATATGATTCTTCAATGTCATATACAGAGATTTTCAATTACATTAAGCTTGATAAAACCGCCACAATTGTGTCAGCAATTTTGCTGTCTGTAGTCATTGCTTTTATCTCAGGAATGATTGTACAGTTCGTCGCAAGACTGCTGTTTACATTCCGCTTTAAATACTCAGTTAAGTATTTAGGAGGTTTATTCTGTGGTATTTCATTATCAGCTATTGCTTACTTCCTAGTTATGAAAGGAGCTAAGGGCGCATCTTTCATGAAACCTGAATACCTTGAGTACATGGATCAGCACTTCTCAACTATCATGTGGTGCATCTTCATTGGATTTACAGTATTAGGTCAGGCAATGGTACTGCTGAATCTGAATGTATTCAGACTTATTATCTTAGCAGGCACCTTTGCTTTAGCATTCTCTTTTGCTGGAAATGATCTTGTAAACTTCGTGGGTGTGCCTCTAGCAGCCTTGGACTCTTACAAAGATTGGAGTGCAAATGCAGGTGGTGATCCTACTTATTTAATGGATTGTTTAAATACCACTAATGTTACCGAGACATTCTGGCTGTTCTTAGCTGGTCTTACTATGTGTATCACCTTGTGGGTAAGTAAGAAAGCTCGTCAGGTAGTACAGACTTCAATTAACTTATCTTCAAGTACATCAGGTTCTCGTGAGCAGTTTGGCGCTTCTACCTTAGGTAGAATTATCACTAGAATGGGCTTAGGTGTATCACGCACTGTTTATCACTCAATGCCTGAAAAATCACTAGAGTTTATCCGTCATCGTTATAAGCAACCTCTAATTAAAAAAGGTCAGGAAAGATTACCTTTTGATTATGTTCGTGCGTCTATTAACCTAGTTGTATCAGCTGCTTTAATTTCTGTAGCAACATCATTAAAGTTGCCTTTATCTACAACTTATGTAACTTTTATGGTTGCTATGGGATCATCTTTTGCTGATGGTGCTTGGGACAGAGAAAGTGCTGTTTACAGAATTTCTGGTGTGATAACAGTTATTGCAGGTTGGTTCTTAACCGGAATTTGTGCCTTTACCATTGCCTTTACAGTTAACTTTATTCTGTTTAATTTAGGCTTTGTGGCTGCTTTAATTTTAACTCCAGCTGTATTCTGCCTAATTATTTACACCAACTTCTTTAGAAAGACTAAAGCCGAGGTTGCTATTTCTCAGTTAAGTGCTCAGAACGATGAGGAAATCTTACATTCAGTAGCTTCATCAGTTCCTGTTTACTTTACAAAGGATCTTGATTGTTTAAAGAACGCAATGGACGCTTTCTTTGATGATAACGAGTTTGCTTTAAGAAAAGCTCGTAACAAGTCTTCAAATGTAACTGATGCGTTGTCATTAAAGCGTTCGGCTTACTATTCTCTAGCTGTAGGTAATGACACATTGCTTGGCAAGAACACTAAGTGCACAAATGATGCAAAGTTCTTCTTCTATTTAGTATTCTCAAATATGAGAGAGGCTGCTAAATCAGTTAGATACTCTTTAGATCAGGCTGTAAATCATGTGGCAAATCGTCATACTATTTTTGAAGGTGTGATGAAAGAGAGTCTCTATGAGTTAATTAGACGTTTAGAGAAACTTACAGAGGATCTGAAACTGATTGAAACTGAACCTAATGCAGAACACTTTGAAACAATGGTAAAACATTGCAAAAAGTTAAATCGTGACATCGATAAATGTCAGTTAGAGTTAGTGGCTATTATTGGTAGAGAACATGTTTCAATGCATTCATCTGAGATGTATCTGACTTTCTTACAGAGTATCCGAGATATGGCAAACAGATACGTAGCTGTAAGTATGCAGGAACATGCTTTAACTGAGATTGTTTTAAGTGGAACTGAAAAAACTCAAAAAGTTCTTGAAACTAAAGATGACTCAGCTGACAGTCAGGCTCAGAGTATCGTCATGGCAACTGCTTTTAGATCAAATCGTGATGATCTTGCAATTTCAGATGATTCTGATGCAGATTTAATTGATTTACCTAAATCTCCAGCCGAATTAGAACTAAATTCAGAAAAAGCAAAATAATTATTTAGTTAAAATTCAACATATAGCCATTTACAAATATGCTTTATAGCTCTTCATGTATTGTCAAACAGTACTTAAGAGCTATAAAATGCGCGCTCGTGCGTAAAATCAAGTTATATTTTTTGATGTAACTCATATTCCTTAACAAAGTTATCAAACAAAACTAGCAAGATTGACGATAATAACCATGTTTACTTATAGATGTCGTTCACTATAAGAACTAGTAAGATAAATAATAAAAATTTCAAAGGGACATACTATGTTTGGTTGGTTTCAAAATCTAGGTGTAAAAGCTAAACTTTTAACTGCTTTCACTACCGTTATCGTGCTGACTTTAGTTATTTCAGCAGTTTCTTATATAACCTTCGAAGCATCAAAGGAGCCGTTTCTTTTACAGATTCAATCCTTTTGACAAAATATACCCCGAATACAGAATTAAGTTCTGATATCAACGAAGTAAATGATCAGATGTTTACCTTTGTAAGTAACATCAGAGAATTTACTCAGGATAATAGAAGTGCCGTTGATGACAAATTAAACAAGATTGCTCAACAGGTAACTGCTCTTGCACAGGATAATCCTTCAAACCTTACAGCTTCTGTAAAAGATGATGTGTTATCAGCAATTGATAACTATAAAAATCGTTTAGTTCCAGTGTTAGAGCGTAACTTCCAACCAATGGCTCGTGGTATCTACACTGTTGAAATTTATCCTAAGATGTCTAATGCTAAGAAATCTTTAGTAAAGGTTAATGTTGGTATCTTAGGCGAGATTTTAAATAACTTAAGATCGTTAAATTCTAATGTACCTATTGTGGTAGTTACCTTTGTTTCTATTGCTGTGGTTATCATTTCTTTATTTGTAAGTTTCCTCTTATCATCAATCTTCGTAGGTTCCATTAAGAAGGCTGTAGAAGTTACATCTGCTTTTGCTAAAGGTGATTTAACTCGTGAAGTTAAGACCAGATTAAAGGATGATTTTGGCGTACTCTTACGCTCATTAGAAGATATGCGTAAAGAGTGGCAGGGAATTGTTGGCGCGATTAAGAGTTCTGAGTCAAAGTTAAATCAGAACTTTGATGAAATTCGCAGCTCAACCGATGCTATTGCAGATTCTGCTAAGTCAACAGGGAATAGAGCTTTAACAGTTGCAGCTGCTGCTGATGAGATGGTGTCTACAACTTCAGATATCGCTAAGAACTGTCAGGAAGCAGCAGTTAATGCTGAAGACTCAAATAAGACTACTCGTGAAGGTGTGGATAAAGTACGTCAGACTATCGATGCAATTCAGGAGCAGGTTGCCAAGTCAAAGCATGATGCTGAGCAGATCAGATCATTAGTAGATAGAGCCCAAAAGATTGGTACTATCGTACAGACAATTGATGAAATTGCTTCTCAGACTAACTTGTTAGCTTTAAACGCAGCTATTGAGGCTGCCCGTGCTGGTGAAGCTGGTAAAGGTTTCGCCGTGGTTGCTGATGAAGTTCGTGCTCTTGCTTCAAGAACCTCAAAATCAACTCAGGAAATCACCTCCATGGTTTCACAGGTTCAGACTGAGGCAAATCTTGCAAATGAATCTATGACTAAGTCTGTTGAATCAATGGATACCTTAGCTGCTGACGCTTCTTCAATTGAGTCATTATTAAATGGCATTATTGAAAAGGTTGAAATTGTAAATTCTCAGATTGGTCAGATTGCAACAGCTGCTGAAGAGCAGACTACTGCAACTTCTGAAATTTCAACCAACATGCAGAGTATTACCTATTCTGCTCAGGGTTTCGCTCAGGAAGTTGATACAACACAGCAGGTTGTTAATACCGCAACTGATAGCGTAAGTGAACTTACACAGCTAGTATCAAAGATTAGAGTTTAGTCAGATAATACTTAACTAATAAGAAGCCTATTTCAATGAGAAATGGGCTTTTTTATTGTTCAGAGTTGAGTCGTGTCTAAAAATAAACTTTGGTCGTATGCTAGAATCAAAAATGTAAAAAATAATTCTATTTCTTGTTTGAAATACCATAGGTATGTGATGCCTAATAATACGTTCATTCTGAACGGAGAATAAGCTATGTCAAAAGCAAACGATGAGAATAACTTTGTAAAAGCTTATGGTGAAAATGAAGTTAGCTTTCAGAATTTTGATGAGAACACAGATCCTCAGGATCAGTTACAAAACTCTGCTTTTTCGTTAATAAGACAAATTGCAAAAGAACAGGATGAAAAGGAACATCCTGAATCTCTTTTAGGCAATGGTGATGGTCTTAAGGATCATGACTCTGTGATGTCTTTAATCAAAGGACAACATTCAACACCAGTCAATTTTAAACAAGATCCTATTAATATTGCTCATATTGCAAAACCATTGAAAAACAGAAGTTCTCTTATTTCTTTTTTACGAGAGGATAATGATGATGTTGGTTTTGCGGCTCGTGCTCCTATAGACTATCCAAAAGATAACTATTCATTTAACAATCAAAACCGTGCCTTAAAAAACAGCAGCTATTCAGAGAAATATTCTGACAAATACTCAGAAATTCACAGTAATACAAATTATTCTGAAAATACTAAATCTAAAGGTAGATTTTCTGCTTTATTTAAGTCAAATCATGAAACATCTTCAACCAATGAAGATTCTCTACAAGCTATTTATAAGAGATTATTAAAATGCCAGTAATAAGTGTATGTTCACCAAAAGGTGGTGTTGGTAAAACTACAGTAGTTGCAAATTTAGCTTATGCCTTTTCAAGAGCTGGTACTAAAGTTGTTGTAATTGATTTTGATCCTCAAAATGCATTAAGACTATATTTTGGCATGTCCTTAAATGATGAAAGAGGCTTTGTATCAATTCCTGATAAGGACTGGATCAGTGCATGTATCAATGTAGACAAGAACCTTTATATGTTGCCTTTTGGCAAGTCAGATAAAGAGCAAAGACAAGTCCTTGATGATGCTCTAAAGACACCTGACTACTTTAGAACAGTACAAAAATCACTATTTAATAATCCTGATCTTTTGGTTATTGCTGATTTTGCGCCTGGTTACACTCAAGCTTTAGAGTCTATTGCTTCTGTATCAAATATGCAGATTGTGCCTTTACTTGCAGATGCAGCATCAGTGTCTTTATTTTCTCAACTGCTTGCAGGCGGTCTTATGGATGGCCTTGTAGGTGGTGGTCTTGGTTATTACATTATTTTGAATCAGATTGATAACAGAATTAAATTAAATCGAGAAGTTCAAAGCTTTGCAATTAAGAATTTTAAAGATAATTTGTTAGGTATGATCCATCGTGATACTTCAGTAACCGAGGCAGCAGGTCAGCAGATCTCTGTATATGACTATAACAAAAATTCAGCTGCCGCTTTTGATATTGAAGTTATCGCAAGAAAGGTTGCTTCTATCTTAGGCTTTGATGTTAAGAAAGGCACAATGATCATCAATCCATTGAGAAAGCAAAACTAAGAGGGGATAAAAATGAAACATCCTTATCTAACGTTTTTCTTTTTAATAGCGATAGCACTACCTGTTTTAGTTTTGGTTATCGTAGCCCCAATGAGTGCACACAATCAGTTTATCTTTGGATTAAGTATGATTGGTGCTTGTCTTATTGCTCATTTTTGTTCAAAAAAGCACTTCGTGTCATTCTGTATCATGATGGTAGCTGTTGTCTGCTCTACTCGTTATATGTTCTTCCGTATAACACAGACTCTCGTCTTTCCATCATGGATTGATATGATCTTCGGAATTTTATTGCTGATTGCTGAAATTTACGTTTACATGGTTTTGCTGTTAAGTTTCTTCCAGCTTTCATGGTCATTGAAACGTAAAATTGTGCCATTACCGAAGGATACCTCTTTATGGCCAACAGTAGATGTATATATTCCTACCTACAATGAGTCATTAGAAGTAGTTCGCGACACAGTTCTTGCAGCTCAATGTCTTGAATATCCAAAAGATAAGATTAAGGTTTATCTTTTAGATGATGGTAAGAGAAAAGAGTTCGCAGCCTTTGCTACAGAGGCAAATGTAGGCTACATCACCCGTCAAAAGAATGATCATGCAAAAGCTGGTAACTTAAATCATGCAATGACACTTACTAATGGTGAGTTAATTGCAATTTTTGACTGTGACCATATCACCACTAAGATCTTTTTACAGTCAACTGTAGGTGCATTTTTACAAGATGAAAAGTTAGCTTTAATGCAAACTCCTCACCATTTCTATTCACCTGATCCTATTCAGAGAAACCTTTATTTAGGTCGTGATATTCCTCCTGAGAATGATCTATTCTACGGTCCTATTCAGCGTGGTAATGATAACTGGAATGCTACATTCTTCTGTGGTTCTTGTGCTGTAATCAGAAGAAAGGCTCTAGATGAAATTGGCGGATTTGCTGTTGAGACTGTAACCGAGGATGCTCATACCGCTCTGCGTCTACAAAGACGTGGTTGGAAGACAGCTTTCCTAGATCATATTTTGGCAGGTGGTCTTGCAACAGAAAAATTAGTTCAGCATTTGCAGCAAAGAAACAGATGGGCTAGAGGTATGATCCAGATCTTTAGATTGGACAATCCTCTTTTAGGTAAAGGTCTTTCATTTGCTCAAAGACTTTGCTATTTATCAGCTACAACCTATTTCTTCTTTGCTGTTCCATGTATTATCTTCATGGTAACTCCGTTACTGTACCTGATTTTTGGTATTTCTATTGTACATGGTTCCGTAGGGTTGCTCTTATCTTATGCTTTACCTCATTTAGTCTTATCCATTTTCTCAAATTCAAGACTATATGGTAACTATAGATACAGCTTCTGGGGACAGATTTACGATACCATTCTGTCTTTCCATCTTGTATTACCTACACTTGTAACCTTATTCTTGCCTCATCATGGTTCTTTCAACGTTACTGATAAAGGTCAGACTGTTGAAAAAGCCTTCTTTGATGCAACCTCAGTAAGACCTCATTTAATCACTTTAGGTCTGCTTATCTTTGCTGTGATTTTCAGTATTGTTAAGCTTTCTATCCCAAGTTACTTTGATTTGCAATTAGGTCCTACTTTGCTGAATATATTTTGGGCTTGTGTAAATTCAATCTTACTTTTAGCTGCTATCTGTGTGGGTAGAGAAACAGCAAATAAACGTAAGATGCAGCGTCTGTATTTAGAGACTCCTGTAAATGTGTATCAGGCAAGTGGCATCTGCTCAAGAACTATCATGCGCGATCTTTCTATGGGAGGTTGCCGTGTTGATAACTTTGTAACAGGCGAATTAAATATTGATGATGATCCTATTACCGATATCGAAATTGCAACTGATTACACCACTATGTGTGTTCCTGTTAAGAGAATTCACAGAGATAATGAAAACGAAGATTATTTACGTTTTACCTTTGTAAATGTCGATTTGGATACAAGGCGTGAGTTTGTGCGCTTACTCTTCTCACGTGCTGATACTTGGGTAAGACCTGATTATAAGAAAGATAATCCTATTAGATCATTTATTACCATTCTTGCATGTATTAAAGATTCTTTATTTAGCAAGAGAAGAAGTGATGATATTCATGTGTCTGTGGTAGGTAAATAAGATGAAAAATTTATTTAAGACACTGACTTTAGTTTCATTGTTGTGCGCTGTAGCCTCTTCTTTTGCGGCTTCCAATTCTGCCAAAGATAGAGATTTTAGACAGCAAAAAACTGCGCTTAATGCTACAGCAACTGCTGATAATGAATTACCAGCAGCACTACAAGAGATCCTGTTAGATTCAAAGCCATTAGATAACACAGCAAGTGATCAAACTACAAGTGACAATTTGTATTTCTCAAAAATGCAGAATGATGACAACTTACAGAATCATCAGCTACTAACTCAGGACAATGAAATTAAGCCATATGCTTCAAAAATAACCTTGACAAACATGGGAAGTCCAAAAGGTATTGAAATTTATCCTGGTCAAAAGAGTGCTGGTATTTCATTTACCTTACCTATTGATAAGGTTATCACCTCAGCAAGACTCGATCTTTACGTAAGTATGACTGAGGCTATGCAGGGGAATACCAACCATATTGATGTGAAGGTAAATGGTCAGGCTTTAGGTTCACTACCTGTAGCTAAAACAGAAATAACTAACTATGAGTTGGATATCCCTGCTGAGTATTTAGCTCAGGAAAATTCACTCACACTTGAAATGACTGATGAGGAATTTGTTTGTAAGATTGATTATTCTGGCAAGCAAAAGATCTTAATCGATCCTGAAAGTTATCTTTCAGTTAATGGTTACAATTTAGAATTAGGCTCAGATTTAAGTTTGTTCCCATTACCATTTTTTGATAGGTTTAATTCAGCTCAAACTCTAATTAACTTTGTTTTACCAAAGAATACCTCAACTGACATCTTGTATGGACCATTGATGTTAGCATCTTACTTTGGGACTATAGCTGATTACAGAACAGTTAAATTTAATGTTTCATCTGATACCTTGCCTCAGGACAATTCAATTGTCTTTGCCCATCCGGGACAAACTGTAGCTGGTATTGATATGCCTAAAAAGGGAGGCATTTACATTAAAGATAATCCATATAGCAGACCTTACAAGAATATTTTTATTGTAGCTAAAAACAAGTCTGATTTTATTAAAGCTGTTTATTCTTTAGTGAAGGCAAACTTATCAACAGCTACAGATTATTTAAAAATAAAAGATGATAAGCCTGAATTAAGAGAGGCTTATGATGCTCCAAATTGGATCTCCTCAAATAAAAAGGTTCTATTAAGTTCACTACTTAAAAACAACCAGTCTTTAGTAACTCATGGCTATACTCATGGTCCTTTAAATCTGTCATTTAAGGCAGCTCCAGATCTTTATCAGTTATATGAAGATTCAGGTGATCTTTATGTCGCTTATGAGTTCCCTTTAGATAAAAATATTGACGAGAATGAGTCAGGTTTAAATCTGCTGTTATCAGGAGCTTTTTTAGATAAGTTACCTGTAAATAAGAAAGGCTTATTAGAAAATATTTGGAGATTGTCTGGTGGTGATGCTCGTGAAGATAAGCGTCATGTTCAGATTTCTCCAAGCATGATATATGGTGATAATAACTTAGAGCTTTATTTTGATTTAAGATTAAAGCCAAATACACCTTGTTCAGTTATCTCAGATCCTAATGTAAAGAGTGTTATTGATGAGTCAAGTTATATTGATCTTTCAAAAACAAGACATTTTGCACGACTACCAAATTTATCTTATTTTGTAGGAGCAAGCTTCCCATTTACAAGGTATTCTGATTTTTCTCATACAGTTGTTCTGTTACCTGATAACCCTACAGCTGTTGAGCTCAATACACTTATGAATATGGTTGCAAGAGCAGGAAACTCAACAGGATCCATGGTAAGTTATGAGCAAGTTGTCATAGGTTCAGATTTATTTACAAAAGAGCCCGAGTTCTTTGAAGATAAGGATTTACTGGTGATTTCAAATCTGTCTCATAAAGACTATTTATCTAAGTTATTTGATGGGTCAGCTTTTATCTTTAACGGTAATGAACTTAACATTTATGATTATGGTCTTATATCTTTTAGAGGTGGATTCTTTAGAGGTTTAAGACGATTCTTAAGTGGTGATTTTAGAGCTGAAAATCTCGATGCCAACCGTTATGTAAGAACTTCAATGGCTTGGCGAGGCTTTTTAAGTTTCCTCTCACCATTTGATTCAGATAAAATTGCTGTAGTTGTTACAGCAACTGATGATGAAGAACTAGATAAATTAACCGACGATTTGTCAAATTCAAAAGTTAACCGCGAAGTTCGTGGAGACATTACTTTAATCTCAGGTCTTAATAAAGTTATGTCATTTAATGTTGGCGATTACATCTTCTCAGGAAATGTTTCTACCTCCTTTAAGATCTTAACCTTTGCTGGTGAGCATGTAATTTGGTTATGTATTTCATCATTTATTGTTTTGATCTTGTTGTCATATATCATTTCAAAATATCTACAAAGAAGATCTCGTGCTCGTCTTTTAGAAAACAGTAATAGACAAAATGGTTAGATAAGGTTTAGGTAAACGGTATGTCAAAGACAATAAATAAGCTTAATGCCATCTCTGTGATCCTGATGGCCTTATTAACTCATGATGCAACAGCAGCCTCTTCCTATGCTGAAGATCAGTCTCAATCTATGTCAGGACGCGCTGCAATGAGAGGCGGTTCTGTTGCATCTAATAATGCTCAAGCTGCAACAGAGAACAGAGCAACTAATACACAATCTCAAAGTGCTCAACAAGCTCAAAGTGATCAAGCTCCTGCCTTAAATAACAATAATTCAAATTTAATTCAGGGATTAATCAAACAGGCTAACTTTTGGCATGACAAGCAACAGCACGATAGAGCTATGCAGTCATTGCAAAGAGTTTTAATCTCTGATCCTCACAATGAAGAATGCTTGTACTTAATGTCATTGTGGTCTTTTGAAGTAAAAGACAATGAGAATGCAAAGCTCTACAGAGACAAGCTCTATAAGCTATCTCCTGGCAGTACCTATATCTTGCAACTGGATAATCAGAGAAATATGCAGTCACTGTCATCTGATCAGCTAAATCATGCAAGAGCTTTAGCCTCATCAGGCAATGTAACTGCAGCTTTAGTTGAATATCAAAAGTTGTTTACAGGTGTAATGCCACCAAAAGAGTTAGTATCTGAGTATTACCTCACAATGTCAGGTGATCCTAACTACTATCAAAGGGCATTAACAGGATTAGTCAATTACATCAAAACTAATGCCAATGATGTCAATGCTCAGATAACTTATGGCAAAATTTTAAGTTACCGTCAGAGTACGATTAGAAAAGGTATCTCTGTATTAGCATACTATGCTCCTAAATCTCAGGATGCAGATAAAGCTTTAAGACAGGCTTTATTATGGCTTGATCCTGAGCAAAATGATGAAAAATACTATTCAGATTATGCTTCACGTCATCCAAATGACAGTGAGGTTAAAGCTCACTATGACAGCACTATCATAGGAGGTATGACTAAAAAAGCCTATGACAAGTCAGCTTCAGATAAGTTAGATGCTATTCATGATTTTGAAAAGATCTTGGCAAAAAATCCTAATAATCAGGATGCATTAGAAGCAATAGGTTACTTGCACTTAGAGCTTAAAAACTACGTAAAAGCTCATGAATACTTAGCAAAAGCAGCTTCTTTAGGCGGAAGTAAAAAGGATAAATTAGATCATGATGCAAACTTAGCTGCAGCTTCTTCATATGAGGCTACAGGTAATTACAAAGAAGCTTTAGCTCAATTAGATTCAATATTACAAAAGAATGCTTATGATGTTGATGCCTTGCTTACAAAGGCTGACATTTTAAAGAAGCAGGGTAATGTAGCTCAGGCTGAACTTGCTCTTACTACTGTATTAGCTGCAGATTCTACAAATGCTGGTGCTAATGAAATGCTCTATTATCTGTACAGAGACAGTGGCAAGAGTGAAAAAGCTAAAGGTTTACTTGCAACCATGCCTGTATCTTTAGCTGATAAGATCCGCAATGCTACAGCATCTAAAGCTTACGTTGATCCAATTCCTCCTATAAGAGAAAGTGCTCAAAGAAAAGCAAGTACAGGAGATGTATCTGGTGCTATTGAAACTTTACAGCAGGGACTTAACAAATATCCTAAAGCTTCATGGCTTCACTATGATTTAGGCAGACTCTTAAAACAACAGGGATATGAGGCAGGAGCTTCTTCTCAGATAAGTTATTTGACACGAGATAATGCAAATGATGAGGATCTTTTAGCAGCAGCTTCCTTGTTAAGTGAATTCAAACAATATTCACAGGCAGATAACGCTGTTTCAAGGATCAGAAAAGATACACCACAGGTTAAAGCTTTAAAAGAAGAACTTGCAATTAACAGAACCTTCAGTCAGGTTGAACTGTATGAAAAGGCTGGTAATTCTCAGGCAGCCTTAAATACATTGCGTATGATGAACCTGAACGAAGCAAGTCTTTCAAATACACAGCTTTCACATTTAGCCTTTTTATATTTAAAGGCAGGCGATCCTAATAAAGCTTTGAGTTTAGCTGATACAGTGGCTGCAAGACCAATGGATCTTGATGCATCTATCTCTGATTATGCTGATTTAATTACAGTTTATAACCAGACCGGTAATGAAGATAAGGCAAGAATGTTCTCTGAGAATCAGCAATTGTTAGCTAATTCTAATTACTCAGATATAGAAAAGATAGCTACAGGGGACGCTGTAAGAAAAGCTGATGCCCTGCGTAATCTAAACCGTTATGCTGACGCTTATGATGTGATTTATCCTCTAATTTCAAAAGATCCTGAAAATCCTGCCCTAAGAATGGCAATGGCCAGAATTTATCAGGATAATGGCATGTATAACGAGTCATATAAACTTTATGAACAAGTTTTAAGTGTCAATGCTGATAATCAGGAGGCCTTACAAGGTGCAATCAACGCTTCTTTAGCTAATGAGGATTATGACACTGCAACAGTTCTTGCTATGAAGTTGCAGAATACTGATGATCCAAAAGTCTTAACCTTGCTAGCTAGAATTGATAACAAGAACAAAGACTATAGAGATGCTCTAGAAAAGTTAAACAGAGCCCGTGCTTTAATTGATAGTCGATATGACTATGCCTCAGCTAATAATGTAGAAGATCCTGATTTATCTGTAGCTTCAACATCAAGAGCTCCTAATAACCCATTTGCCAATAAGAGCAATTCATCAGAGATCATGAAGACTAAGGTAATATTACCTTGGGAGAACAAAAAAGCTAATAGTTCTTATTCTTATAATATGTCTCCAACTGAGAAGAGAAATTCATTAAATGAAATCAACTTCATGATAAGAGATTTAAAGGATAAGGTTGCAACAACAGCAAGTGTTTCTGTTGAAGGTCGACAGAAAGACGGTGAGGATGGTATGAGTAAATTACAGGGAATTTCTGTACCTGTAACTGTATCAACTCCTGTATTAGGTGGCCTAAAGCTTGATCTTACTGCAAGAATGGATAGCTTTAGCGCAGGTACTGTGCTGCCATCATCATCTAATGAATTTGGTACTAATGCACTAAATGTTGGTGTTCAGAACTTGGTTACTAGAATCAATGCATTAAAAGAGTCTTATTCAAAACTGACTGATGCTGGCAATATCAATGCTTTCATGGTGCAAAATGGCCTGGATAAGATTAAAGATCAGGCAGATGTAGCTAAATTATTACAGGGCCGCTTGTTAAATGCTGCTGATTTTTCATTGCAGTCAGCACAAGGCAGACAGAGACTAATGCAGTACTTTGCTCAGTTTAAAGATGTAAGAGCTGTCATGAAGGCTGTTAATAATCTGCAGTCTGCTAATGCAGTAATGGCTGATGCTAAAGCTAAGAGAAAGACCGGTGTAGGTTTTGCTGCAGCTTTATCTGATGATAATTACAAGTTAGACTTTGGTATAACTCCTGTAGGCAAGGAAGGTACTACTGTTGTCGGTGGAACTTACTTTAAGATACCTTTAAGTGCCTATAGCGAATTGCGCTTTAAAGGCGAGAGAAGAGCTATGACTGATTCTTTATTATCCTATTTTGGATATGAAGACAGAATGTCTGGCACTTATTGGGGGGGGGTTACCAAGAACGGTGGCTCTATTGAGTATGCTTACGATGATGGCTTTGTAGGAGCTTCACTTGAAACTAATGCCTATAGATATTTAGGTAAGAATGTCCTGTCTAACTCAAGCTATGGTTTAAAGAGTACTTTATATGTTCATCCTTTTAAACCTACCATGTATGAGGATATGACTGTAGGCTTATCATTATCCTATGACAACTATTCTCATAATGAGAATCACTTTACTCTAGGTCATGGTGGTTATTTCAGTCCTCAGAACTACTATATTGCCTCAATTCCATTTACCTATATGAAGAGAACTGATGATCTGAAATTTACAGCAAATATTGCTTTAGGTTATCAGTCATATAAAGAAAATGAAGAGGATTACTTCCCAACTAACAAACAGTATCAGTCAGATCTGAATATGCTCAAGGATTTTGGTTTAGCTCCATACTCAAGATTCCCTTCAAAGAGCGAAAGCGGTATTGGGGGCTCTGCTAAGTTAAATCTTGATTACTACTTGTTAGATGATTTAGTAGTTGGTGGTTCTTTAAATTACAACACCTTTGGCGATTACAACGAAATGTATGAAATGCTCTACATCAAGTCAGTCCTAGGAGGTCATTAAATGAGCAGGTTTTTTCAAGATACCAGAGCATCATCTAAAGGCTTTTTAGATTTAGTTACCATCATGATGAAAATGATGGAAGCTAATGCAAGTAAAAATGATGTCTGCGACTTTATTTACGAAGCAGGTTTAAGACTGTCTGATGAGTATCCAGTGCATGTAACAGATTCACTGTCTCGATTGAATCTTGAAATGAATGATATTTTAGAGGACTTAGGCTTTGGTGTAGTTACTCTGTCTGATGAAGGGGATAATTTAAAGATAAATCTAAGACAAGTTCCAGAGTGTACAGATAATGACTATGCAGATAACTTTTTAGAATTGTTCTCTGTACTATTATGTGGTTTATATAAAGGCTGGTTTGAGCAGACAGGTGCACCTAATGCTTTAAAGTGTGTGGTGGTATCTTTAAAACCTCAGGAATTGGTCTTAGCTTTGAATGCATAGGAAAACAGGCAAACGATCATTTGATGCAGATTAAATAATGTGACTTAGCTTAGATAATTTTAGTAAAAATCTGAGTAT
>ERZ1026844.1311-NODE-1311-length-15328-cov-6.477771_pt1 | contig 15328 bp, 10 predicted proteins | sample MGYA00380152_ERZ1026844 | MGnify/ENA primary metagenome ERZ1026844 (study PRJEB33269, sample SAMEA4719788) | human gut metagenome | biome: human-associated habitat; feature: organic feature; material: feces | place: Cameroon | collected 2013-10 ... | reverse complement strand
CCTCGAAATTCGCCCGCAAATGCGAAGAGGCGGGAGTCGATGCCATCGTAGCCGAAGGTTTCGAAGCCGGCGGTCATAACGGACGCGAAGAGACCACCACCTTATGCCTGATTCCGGCCGTACGACGTGTCACCTCGCTGCCGCTGATCGCTGCGGGAGGCATCGCTACGGGCGCCGGGATGCTGGCAGCCATGACCCTCGGGGCCGAAGGCGCGCAGATCGGAACCCGCTTCGCATTCGCCGCAGAAAGCTCGGCACACGAAAACTTCAAAAACCGCTGCCTGAGTCTGGAAGAGGGCGATACGATGCTGATGCTCAAAAAAGTTTCTCCCACGCGCTTGGTCAAGGGCGGTTTCTTCCGCGAGGTCGAAGAGGCCGAGAACCGAGGAGCTACGGCCGAAGAGCTGAAAACGCTTCTCGGAAAAGGACGCGCCAAAAAAGGTATGTTCGAAGGCGACCTCGATAACGGAGAGCTTGAAATAGGGCAGGTGGCCTCGCTTTTCCGCGAGCAGCAAACTGCGGCAGAAATCGTGCACGACATCGTGACAGAATACCGCAACCTACTGAATGAAAGCAAAGAGAAACTGTCCATCTAAACCGACGCACAAAGAATGATCAACTACCTCCAAGTCGAAAATCTGACCAAGTCGTACGGCGATCTGGTGCTTTTCGACAATATCTCTTTCACGATCGGCGAGGGGCAGCGCATCGCTTTGATCGGGCGCAACGGTTCCGGTAAAACGACCCTGCTGAATATTCTCGCAGGCAAAGATACGGCCGACAGCGGAACGATCACGCCCCGCCGTGACCTGCGTATCGCTTATCTGGAACAAAACCCGGAATATGCTGCGGATCTAACCGTACTGGAAGCCTGTTTCCGTTCCGACAATCCGGCCTTGCGAGCCATCGCAGCCTACGAACAAGCCGTCGCCGATCCTGCGCAGGACGGGTTGCAGGAGGCCATGAGCCGTATGGACGCCCTCGCTGCCTGGGACTACGAACAGCGGGCCAAGGAGATTCTGTCCCGACTAAAGATCAACGATTTCGACAAAAAGATAGGCCAGCTTTCCGGCGGACAGCTCAAACGTGTGGCATTGGCAGCGGTGCTGATCAGCGAAGCCGACCTGCTGATCCTCGACGAGCCGACCAACCACCTGGATACCGACATGACCGAATGGCTCGAAGAGTACCTCACGCGAAACAAGGCAGCCTTGCTGATGGTCACCCACGACCGCTATTTCCTCGACCGGGTGTGCAGCGACATCCTGGAGGTGGACCAACGGTCGGTCTGCTTATACAAAGGAAATTACGCTTACTACGTCGAGAAGAAGCAGGAGCGGGCCGAGGCCGCCGAAGCCCGGCGCGAGAGCGACCTGAATCTCTACCGCCGCGAGCTGGAGTGGATGCGCCGCCAGCCCCAGGCGCGGGCGACCAAAGCCCGAGCCCGCATCGACTCCTTTCACGAACTGGACGCCAGGCTGAAAAGCACCCGCACGCAGGCGTCGCTGAAGCTCGACGTTCAGGCTACGCGCATCGGTACCAAGATATTCGAAGCCAAAGAGCTCTGCAAGCGTTTCGGGGATCTGGTGATCCTCGACCGTTTCAACTACAACTTCGCCCGGTATGACAAACTGGGTATCGTCGGGGACAACGGCTGCGGCAAATCGACCTTCCTGAAGCTGCTCACCGGCATCATACAGCCCGACAGCGGCACGATCGAAGTGGGCGAGAGCGTCCGCTTCGGCTATTACAGCCAACAAGGGCTGGACTTCGACGAGGGAAAGAGGGTGATCGACATCGTAACCGACATCGCCCACGAAATCCACCTGGGCGACGGACGCCGGATGAGCGCATCGCAATTCCTGCAATATTTCCTCTTCCCGCCCGAGGTGCAGTACAGTTATGTCGCAAGGCTCAGCGGCGGCGAACGCAAGCGGTTATACCTCTGCACGATCCTGATGCAGAGTCCCAATTTCCTGATCCTCGACGAGCCTACGAACGATCTGGACATCGTGACGCTCGGCGTACTGGAAGAGTACCTGCAAGCGTTCAAGGGGTGCGTGATCGTGGTTTCGCATGACCGCTACTTCGTCGATAAAGTCGCCGACCATCTGCTCGTCTTCTGCGGAGGCGGCGAGATCCGCGAATTCGCCGGCACCTACTCCGACTACACCGCTTGGAAACGCGACTACGAAGCGGCGAAACAGGCTGCCGTCGCCCAGGAGAAAGCCAAGAGCACGGCATCCGGAAGCAGGGGCGGGGAGATCCGGAAGTCCGGGACGGCCCCGGCAAAAACAGGAGCGGCACGCAAGCTCACCTTCCAGGAAAAACGGGAGATGGAGCATCTCGAAGCCGAAATACCGGAATTAGAACAGAAGAAAGCTGCAATCGAAGAAAAACTCTCGTCCGGCGACCTGCCGTTCGAAGAGCTTACGGCGCTTTCGGAGCAGATCACGGCACTCATGGACCAGATCGACACCAAAAGCATGCGATGGCTGGAATTGAACGAGATCGGAGGTTGATTCCTTCCTGCATACACTCTGAAACATCAGAATAGGTTCTAAAGCCGATACACTCCCCGAAAAGAGGAGTGTATCGATATTTTTTTCTCGCAACAATTTTATTTTTCGAAAAATTTTTCTTAATTTTATTTCCGGAAGTTTACGATAAACAACCAATTCCAACTAAATTAACTCTCCATTTTTCTCAAGCCGCCTTCCCGGGCGGCTTGGTTTTTTAACCTTTCCGCAAGCATCCTCCATCCGCAAGAACTGATTTCTATATTGAGCTTAAAAATTATTCGGCGAACACCTCCGATACATCGATGGCTGCAACCCGATTTCACGACCATTTGCAGCGATAAACCGTCGCCCCCTTGGATTCTTCGGAACGGGAAACAAAAATCCGTCTGAACCACACTGCGTAACAACTCGCAACCGCAATAGTAAACGATACACATTCCGCAACCGCTTTTCGAAAAGCGAAATACCCGACACTTTTCAGCAATCGGAATAACATCCACAAAGCAAAACCAGCCTCCGATCCGGAAGCTGGTTTTTACCTCCAAATAATATACTCCCCATTTCCGGGAAAGCGGAACAATATATCGATCAATCGTCGTACTCTTTCAACGCGAAACGCTTGTCATCGAAGGTCAATTCGATCGTATTGTTCAACTTCACTTCCCATTCCCGGCAAGTATGCTCGATTCCGACGAGGAAGGTTCCCGGAAAGTTCCGAGCGACGTAATCCGCAATCTGCGCCGGAACAACAGCCGACGGAACCGCCCGCGAACGGCTTTTAATTTCTCGCCACATTCCATTTCGGCGAAATTTCACTTGGGTACCATCGGCGAAAACGACTTTATACGTAACTGCAAGTTCGTCGAGCGTCTTGATTACCAAAACAGGATTCTCTTCCGGATAATGCTGTGCGATAAAAGAGCGGGCCTCACCGGGCAGTTCCTGTGGCGCTACGGCTCTTTCACACTCTATATTCCATGCGATTGCAAAGAGTAGAGCGAATATAGCAACGACACCCGTGATCCATACCCACCTTTTTCCCGAGCCGGATTTCAAAACTTCGGGAATTTTAGTCATCATAGTCTGTGACGTTGAAATTCAAATCGAATTCGACTTCCAATCCGTTCGACAGTTCGATTTCCCACGAATAGGCATCACGGTCGATCTTGCGGATAAACTGACCGGGGTAGTTCATCTTCGCTACGAAATCCGCGATCTGCTGGGGAACGATCGCCGCAGGAACGGCCGAATATTTACGATCGACCGCCGACCGTCGGCACGGAATTCCACTTCCGTGCGGTCGGTATAAGTCACCTCATATTCCGAACCGAAGTATTTGCTCTCCTCAACCGCATAAGCTACGGTCAGATCCTTGAAATACGTAGCGAGAAATTCCTGCGCGGCTTTAGGAAGGTTGTCGATCGTAATCGGTTTCTCGCGTCCGTCGGCCTAGGCCGACACGATGCCTGTAAGCAACAATGCCACGGCTAAAATCATCTTTTTCATAATACATTGATTTTAATCAAGTGAATATTAGCCATACAAAAATTCAAAAGTTGTCTAGCCGATCCATCAATCTTCGTAGGCCTCGATATTTCCGTTCGTATCCACACGCAAATCATACTCTCGACGGTCTTTTCGTGCTTCGAACTCATACCACATACCGCCGGAAGTTTCGATGCATTCAAATTCGTCGTCGTCGAGGGTATAGCCAGCCTGCTGCACCGCATCCAAAATATTTTGCGGCAACCGGTGGAGCTCCCACTCGGTGCGGAGCCAGTTGTTGCGACCGTCGAAAAGCACCTCTTTCCTGAGATTTTCGTGAAGAATCGTCAGTTCAAGACATCCGTCATCATATTCGCGTTCCACGACCTTAGCTCCCGGATAACGATCGTTCAGGAAGCGCTCGATCTCATCCTCTACCGGCAGTCCATTACCTCCCGTGTTTCCCATATCTATTACAGGACGGGAAATGATCCGAACAGGGGAGTCGTTTACGTAAATATCGACCTCTTTATGCCGTGTCTCCACTTCGACACACCAGAAAACGCTGATTCCGTCTGCCGTAGCCTTATCGAGTGACCATTTTTCGATGTCGTCGATATCGTTGGGGCTCGACAGCTGCTGGTCGGCCGCTACCGCATTGTAAATCGCTTCCGGCACGGCCGAACCAATATCCCGACGTCCATATTCGATCTTTGCATAGATGCGGTTCCCCTGCGCATCGAAATAGAGTTCATGCTTGTAACCGCCGCAAACAAGCTCGACTTCCGTACCTCCGTATTCCCGGTCCACGTCTATCACCGAGCCTCCGCCGTTATCATCGAGGTAACCTTGAATCTGCTGTTCGATACCCGCCGCAGGTTTCTCTGGAATATAGTCTTCATAACCATCATCCGCAGCATTGGTTACTTCGTTCACCAATACGCCTTCGGTCGAAAAATACAGGTCCATCCCGGTCGTTATGCCGTCTGCCGTGCGGGTGACGCCGATAACATAGACAACGGTCACACCCTCGCTGTCACCGGCCCCGACGACCTCCTTGCGCTCGAGCTTATCCACCTTACCAGTACGGGTCCATCCTTCGGCTTCGGTATATTTGCTGGCATCGAAACCTTCCCGGACAGCCTGCGGAAGTGCCGCGAAGTCGATATTCGTTTCGGTCATGGCCCATTGTCCGTTTGCATTTTCGAACCATGCCGCATTGTTGGCCCTGGATTCCGTCCGGGCAGCCTCGAAGAAAAAGTTCGCCACAGCATAGTCGCCTCGAAGGGACCATCGTACATCTTGGGCACCCGGATAACGAGCGTTAAAAGCCGCCAATACCTCCTGCGAAATATGTGAGTCGCCCGGTCCTCCGACTTCATCCTTGTCGCACGCAGCGAACAGGAGAGCCGTCGCAGCCATTGTTAAAACAGATAATGTTTTTTTCTTCGTATTCATTGTTTCGTTTACTTAAATGTTTATCAATAATTTGTACTGCGAAATCACAGCCTGAAAAATCTTTATCGGAAACGGACGGGGTATCAATCGTCGATACCTATCAAATTATGACTTCGATCAAAAGTCAGCTCCATTCCGTTATTCAACTTGACCTCGACCTCCTGCTTGTCGCGTTCGATTTTGATGACCGCAGCACCCGGATACAGCTCCTGTACTTTGGTTTCGATCGGCATCGAAACGATTCCTGCGGGTAACGACGAATAACGGCAATCCACCTCTTTCCACGCTCCGTTTCGACGGAACTCGACCTTGCTGCCGTTCGTAAACATCACTTCGTAAATGACTTCGAAAAAATCGCTCTCTTTTTTTGCGTAGGCGATTTTTTCACCGGGAAAATACCGGGCAATGAACTCTTGCACCTGTCGCGGCATCTGTTCGGTTGTGACCGCACGGTCGTGATCGGCATAAGCCGGCGAGATTGTCAGCAGCGTGATGCCGATCAAAAACGCCATCATTTTTCTCGTGTTCTTCATTTTCTCAATATTTTTTATCGGGAGATCACCCGATCGGTTTGTATGGTACAAAATTGAGAACCGATTTTGGAGCGAATTTGGAATTTCGATATTTTAACAAAATATTTTTTCCGAACCCGATTATATATTTCGATACCCCGATCCGAAACCGGCCGATATGCTTCGACTTTCCTCCGAGAAAGGGATTTCGGACAGAGTCAGAACCGGTAACAGAGGATTATCGCCGAAATCAGCAAAAAACAGTCGTCATATTCGAATGCAGCTGATCGTCGTCCCAATTATCGCCAGCTTACGCCAAAATGGTGGCGGCCATTTTCGAAGTAATAAATTAGTCCGAGGCGATAATAATCCGTTATGGCTTTGACCAGTGCCAAACCGAGCCCTGTCGAGCCTTCTTTTTGCGACCCCTGATAAAAGCGTTCGAAAATATGTTTCTCATCAAGCGGCGATACTCCGTCGTTAATAACCGTCAATACATTTCCCTCGATACGAATATCTACGGCGGCTCCGTCGGCACTGTGAAGGTAGGCGTTCTTGATCAGGTTGGAAACCAATATCGAACAAAGCGATTCATCCATCCGGACCGAGAAGGTACCGGGCAAATGCAGACGACAACGGATTTTATGCTCTCCGTATATATCGTCATAAAGCGCCTTCCGCTCCTCGACCAGGGGAACGAGATCGATGTCGGTGCTCTCCGAAAACTGACCGTTATCTATCTTGGTAAGCAGCAACAGCGTTTTATTCAGCCGGACGATATGGTCGAGCGTACGCCGCATCTGAATAATTTCGCCCGTCGTTTCCTCGTCCAGGTCCGCACAATCGAGCAGATACTCCATACGTCCGCCAAGTACAGCCAACGGAGTTTGCAACTCGTGCGAGGCATTGCCTATAAACTGTTTTTGACGCTCGAACAACTCCTCGGAGCGATCCACGGCCTGCTGTGCCGCAACATTCAATCGACGGAATTCGGTAATAGAGGTATCGTTCGGCACAGGCGCGACTTCGCGCCCGGGAGCATAGCTATCCAACCAATGCAACAACTCATAAAGCGGCAGCATGCTTTTATGGAACACCCACAAGGTCGTTCCGGAAACTGTCACCAAAAGGAAAAGATAGAGCCACACGACCCACCACATGACTGTTTCCAGCAGATCGTCTTTTTCGAAAGTAGGCATAGCCACCTTCAGTTCATAAAAATTACCGTCCTTATCCTGAAAAATAGTCGCCAACACCCGGGCCGGCTCGGTTTCATCCTTTTCCGGAATATACACCTCGGTATCGTAGTAGTCGATCGAAGGACGGGTGGCGACGTATCCGGATTCAACGGGGATGATCGTGTAACTGTTATTGGAACCTTCGTTCGAACGGGGCAAAGGCTCCCCGGCAAGCACCCTCATTACGATCAATTCCGAATAATCCTCGAGAGCATCGTCCGCTTCATCGTTTATCTCGTCCATCATGGTAAAATAAAACACGACCGCCCATAAAGCGATCAGCGGGAACAAGACCAGCGACAAACGAAGCGATATGTTATAGATCAATTTCATAAATGCATTGCTTAATCAATCAGTTTGTAACCGAAACCGTACACAGCTTTGATTTCGATCGAGGCTCCGGCCTCTTCGAGTTTGCGGCGCAGATTTTTGACCTGCGAATAAACGAAATGGAAATTATCGGATTGATCGACATGATCCCCCCATACGGCTTCGGCCAAAACTGCCTTATCGACCACATGACGCGGACGCTGCATGAAATACGAAAGAATATCGAACTCCTTTTTCAATAAAGCGACCTCCTTGCCGTCTATTTCCACTCGGCAACTTTCCGGGTCGAGCGTTACATTACCCAGCGCAATGCCGCCTTTCCCGCCACCGCGACTACGGCGAATGACACTCTGGATACGCGCCGAGAGTTCCGCCAAATGGAACGGTTTAGGCAGGTAGTCGTCCGCACCTTCTTTCAGCCCGAGGACCTTGTCTTCCAAAGAATCCCGAGCCGAGATAATGATTACGTTTTCGCGTTTATCCGCTCTTCGAAGACGCTCGAGAAGTTGCAACCCGTTGCCGTCCGGCAGCATAATGTCCAATAAGATACAATCATACGAATAGGCTGCCAATTTGTCCGAAGCCTCGGCGTATGTACTGGCCGTTTCCACGACATATTGCTCTTTGCGAAGTGCACGTGCCAGCAACTCACGCAATGAGGATTCGTCCTCCACGATCAATAATTTCATAACGACAAGTCATTTTAATACCACAAACAAAAATACCGATTTTGTAAAGAAATTGAAATGAACTCGAATATAATAAATTATATTACGGGAAGTTTTTCATTAGGCGTCTGCATATACTGATCTATAAAACTCCATAACTTATTTGCTATGTTTATAGTTATGCAACTTGCTAACAGACAAAACATTATCCGAAAATGGGGGAACGGACAGCCGTACGGACAGGTTCCGCCTTTCGTCTTCCGAAGAAAAGAAAATACATTCGCAAAAAGCAGAGGCAATACCTGCCGTTGCATGCCGTGAAGCGTACGATAGCCTGTACACGATCGAGGGGAGGGGTGATGCCCACATTTCAAAATGACCCGAACCCGGTCTTCCGGAATACTCGTAACCCAGCCACAGAACTACATCGAGCTCCGTAGTGGAAGTCCATAAAAACGCTTCACCCGCACTGAAAAATCAGCACAGGTGAAGCGAGGCGACCGCCCGTAAAATCGTTCCGGGCAACTTGTCGGCAAACTATCGGCTCTCCTGCCGGAAAGCCGATGGAGAGATCCCAGTATGTTTCTTGAAATAACGCCCCAAATAAGACTGATCCGGGAAATGCATTTTATAAGCGATCTCCTGAATGGGCAGGGTAGTGTTCTGAAGCAATACTTTTATTTCCATTATTACGATCTTATCGATCAACTCCTTGGCCGATTGATGCGTCGTCCGGCGCACGATGGCGGAAAGATAACGGGTCGAGATACAGAGCTTGTCCGCATAGAAAGAAACCTCACGCTCTTCGATACAACAGTCATGAACTAGGGAAACAAAGCGATGAAACAGCTCCATCTGCCGGTTGGAAGTCGTGGGACACTGGCTGCTGACCTTACGCTGGATCTTATCGTAAAGCTCCAGCATAATATTCTGCAACCGATTTCTCACGATCGTCTTTCGGAACATATTACCCCGATCCTGATAGGTGTAATCCATTATTTCGAACCAGGTAGACAATCCGGCAGCCATCCTTTCGTTTACTTGAGAAATGGGATTTTCCTTCAAAAAGCTGAAAAACGAGAGCCCCAGCCGAAATCCGGCCTCCCCGAACAGGTCGGGAGAGAAGGCGCCGAACCTCACCGAAAAGTCGGCCGACGCATCGTCGAACATCAATACGCTGCCGGGCAGTAAGAGTACGATCGTATTGAGCTGCAAAGGTCCCCGGCGAAGATCGACGGTCACCTGGGCATGACCGCTCGTACAAAGCAGAACCAGTGCGCAATCGCAACGGCAGGGATTATTGAAGAAATAAGCGAGATCGGATTTTCCGATAACAAAAGGTTCCTCTTCGGAAACAGCTATGGGGTTTGCTGCGGACATAATGATTTCTTCTTTTTTGGACAAACGAAAAGCCCCTGATATTATTATCGTACAAATATGGCATAAATATACCGAAAAGTGACAATATTATTCGCAAGAAAGAAAGTTACACATTAAATTTTACGGTACTTTTGCATGACAAAAAGTTTTTTAACGGGAAAATATTTTTTCAAAGTAATAATAATCAACCAAAAAACTATGAAGCAGAAGTTAATTCAGGCAGTCTTGTTCGGAAGCTGCATGGCTTTCGCCGTATCGTGCGGCCAGGCTCCGACGGCAAGAGGCGAGGCGGAATATTCCGTCATGACAATTTCGACATCGGACGTAACGATTCCGAGCACCCACTCGGCAACCATCCGTGGGCGCCAGGACATCGCCATTTACCCGCAGGTATCGGGTACCATTTCCAAAGTGTGCGTTAAAGAGGGTGAAGTAGTTCGCCAGGGACAGTTGTTGTTCATTATCGACCAGGTGCCCTACAAGGCAGCCCTGCAAACCGCAAAAGCCAACGTCGCAGCTGCCGAGGCCAGCGTAGCCACCGCTCAATTGACCTACGACAGCAAAAAAGAGCTGTTCGCCAAGAACGTCGTTTCGCAGTTCGACCTGCAAACTTCCCAGAACAACCTGCTGACGGCAAAATCCCAGTTGGCACAGGCCGAGGCACAGCTCGTCAATGCGGCCAACAACCTCTCCTATACCGAAGTGAAAAGTCCGTCCAACGGCGTAGTCGGTGTCCTGCCGTATCGTGTGGGTGCCCTGGTGAGCGCATCGATTCCCCAACCGCTGACCACCGTATCGGACAACTCCGATATGTACGTTTATTTCTCCCTGACGGAGAATCAACTGCTCGACCTGACCCGTGAATACGGCTCGATGGACAAAGCGCTGGCGGCGTTGCCGAACGTGCAGCTTGTGCTCAACGACGGATCGCTTTACTCCCAGGAGGGACGCATCGAATCGATCAGCGGCGTGATCGACACTTCGACGGGCAGCGTACAGCTTCGCGCCGTATTCCCCAATCCCGGACGCTTGCTTCACAGCGGTAGCTCGGGTAATGTCCTGTTGCCGCACATCTACAAAAACGTAGTCACCGTTCCGCAAGTCGCTACCTTCGAATTGCAGGACAAGAAATTCGTTTATAAGGTCGAGAACGGCGTAGCCACCTCGCAGAATATCACCGTATCGCCCCAGAGCGACGGCAAGAATTTCATCGTCACCGCCGGACTCACCCCGGGCGAAGTCATCGTGACCGAAGGCGTCGGTCTGATGCGCGAAGGAACCCCGATCAAACCCAAAGGAGCCGCAACGACCGCGACCGCTCCTGCAGAACAACCTACAAAAGAGCAGTAAAATATGACACTAAAACATTTCATAGACCGCCCGGTATTGGCGGCGGTCATTTCCATCGTAATCGTCCTGGGCGGTATTATCGGTGTTGCGACGCTACCTGTCGAGCAATACCCCGACATCGCGCCCCCGACGGTGATGGTGCGTGCCAGCTATCCGGGCGCCAGCGCCGAAACCATCCAGAAGAGCGTCATCATTCCGCTCGAGGAGGCTATCAACGGCGTGGAGAACATGATGTACATCAAATCCGAAGCATCGAACGCCGGTAGCGGATCGATCACGGTCTATTTCAAACAGGGCACCGATGCGGACATGGCCGCCGTCAATGTGCAGAACAAAGTAGCGACGGCAACCGGATCGCTCCCGGCCGAGGTTACCAAAATCGGTGTGACGACCATGAAGCGCCAGTCTTCGATGTTGGAAGTCTTCACCCTTTGCAGCCCCGACAGTTCCTACGACGAGTCGTTCCTCTCCAACTATATGAACATCAATATCAAGCCCCAGATACTCCGTATTCAGGGCGTGGGTGAGTTCGTCGTCCTGGGATCGGACTATTCGATGCGTATCTGGATGAAACCGGACGTAATGGCCCAGTATAAACTGATCCCTTCGGATGTTACGGCCGTCCTGGCGGAACAAAACATCGAATCGGCAGCCGGTACGTTCGGCGAGAACTCCGACAATACGTTCCAATATACCATGAAGTATCGTGGCCGTAAAATGACTCCCGAAGAGTTCGGAGAGATCGTGATTCGAGCCACTTCCGACGGTCAGGTATTGCGTCTGAAAGACGTGGCCGACATCGAACTGGGACAGGAGTCCTACGCTTATCACGGCCTTGTCAACGGCTATCCCGGCGTTTCGGCGCTCGTCTTCCAGACCGCAGGTACGAACGCCACGCAGACCGTAGAGGAGATCGACGCATTGCTCGCCGAGGTCAGCAAGGATCTGCCCAAAGGCATCGAAATCCGTCCGCTGATGAGCGTCAACGACTACCTGTACGCTTCGATCCACGAAGTAATCAAGACCCTGATCGAGGCCATCATCCTCGTCGTACTGGTGGTTTATGTCTTCCTGCAGGATATACGCTCGACGCTGATTCCGACCATCTCGATCCTCGTATCGCTGGTCGGTACGTTCGCCTTCCTTTCGTTCGCGGGCTTCTCGATCAACCTGCTGACCCTCTTCGCACTGGTGCTCGCCATCGGTACGGTGGTGGACGACGCGATCATCGTCGTCGAAGCCGTCCAAGCACGCTTCGACAGCGGCTACAAGTCGTCATACCTGGCTACGGTCGATGCCATGGGCGGCATCACCTCGGCTATCATTACTTCGACGCTGGTCTTCATGGCCGTGTTCATTCCCGTGTCGATGATGGGCGGTACTTCGGGTACGTTCTACACGCAGTTCGGTATCACGATGGCCGTTGCCGTCGGTATCTCCGCACTCAACGCACTGACTCTTTCTCCGGCACTCTGCGCCCTGTTGCTCAAACCCTATGTAGATGAAGACGGCAACGTGAAGAACAACTTCGCAGCCCGGTTCCGCAAGGCTTACAATACGGCCTTCAGCGCTGTGCTCAAGAAATATCAGCGCGGCGTCATGCTTTTCATCAAACATAAATGGCTCACTTGGGCAACGCTGGGTCTGGCAATGGTCGGCCTGGTTCTGCTGATGAACAGCACAAAAACCGGTCTGGTGCCCGACGAGGACCAGGGTACGATCATGATCAACGTAACGACGGCTCCGGGCAGCTCGCTCGCCGAAACCAACAAAATCATGGGAGAGATAGGCGAGCGATTGAAGGGGATTCCCCAGATCCGCGACTTCCAGCAGGTAGCCGGTTACGGTATGATCGCCGGGCAGGGTAACTCCTACGGTATGTGTATCGTCAAACTGAAAGACTGGTCGGAGCGTCCCGACAAAGCCGATGCCGTGAATGCCGTGATCGGCCAGATCTATGCCCGGACCGCCGACATCAAGGATGCGCAGATCTTCGCAGTAGCCCCCCCGATGATCACCGGCTACGGTACTTCGGCCGGTTTCGAAATGTACCTGCAAGACCGTGCAGGCGGTGACATCACGGACTTCTACAACATCTACCTGCAATACATCTACGCGCTCAACCAACGGCCGGAAATCCAGATGGCCTATTCGACCTTCAACATCAATTTCCCACAGTATATGGTGGACATCGATGCAGCGAAGGCCAAACGTGCGGGCATCTCGCCGACGGACATCCTTTCGACTCTTTCGGGCTATTACGGCGGACAGTACGTTTCGAACATCAACCGCTTCTCGAAAGTTTACCGCGTAATGATCCAGGCCGATCCGAAATACCGACTCGACCCCGAATCGCTCAACAACGTCTATGTACGGATGCAGAACGGTGAAATGGCCCCGATCAGCCAGTTCGTCAAACTCACCAAAGTATATGGATCGGAGGTATTGAGCCGATTCAACATGTACAACAGTATCGCTGTCAGCGGAACTGTCGCCGACGGATACTCGACCGGTGATGCGATCAAGGCCATCGAGGAAGTTGCGGAACAAGTACTGCCCAAGGGGTATGGCTACGATTTCGGCGGTCTTACGCGCGAGGAGAGTCAGACAGGTAGCAACACGGCGATCATCTTCGGTATTTGTATCATTCTGATCTACCTGATTCTGAGTGCCCTTTACGAGAGCTTCCTGATTCCTTTCGCCGTCATTCTGGCCGTACCGTGCGGTCTGTTGGGTTCGTTCATTCTCGTCAAGCTCATCGGACAGGAGAACAACATTTACCTCCAGACGGGTCTTATCATGATTATCGGCCTGTTGTCGAAAACCGCGATTCTGATTACGGAGTATGCGGCCGACCGCCGCAAGTCGGGCATGAGTCTCTCGCAAGCCGCCTTCTCGGCCGCCAAAGCCCGTCTGCGTCCTATTCTGATGACCGTGCTGACCTGCGTATTCGGTATGATCCCGCTGGTAATCGCAACGGGTGTAGGCGCCAACGGTAACTCGACCCTCGGTTCGGGCGTCGTCGGCGGTATGATCGTCGGTACGTTGGCTCTGTTGTTCCTTGTGCCGTCCCTGTTCATCGTCTTCCAGCACCTGCAGGAGAAGGTCAAGCCGATTCAATTCACGAATACTCCCGACTGGATGATCGAAGCTGAAATCGAAGACAGCAAAAAAGAAAACGAAGAGAAGAAGTAAACCATGAAAAAGTTAATCATCATACTTGCCGCAGCCGCCATGGCTGGCTGCGGCATTTACAAGCCCTACACACGGCCGGAAGAGATCAAAACCGACGGGCTCTACGGCCAGGGGGTCGAAACGGTCGATACGATGACCTTGGGGAACATTTCCTGGCAGGAGATGTTCACCGATCCTTACCTGCAACAACTTATCCAGCAGGGACTGGACAACAACACCGACCTCCAGTCGGCTTACTGGCGCGTAAAAGAGGCGGAAGCGACACTGAAGTCGGCACGCCTGGCATACCTGCCCTCGTTCAATTTCGCTCCGAACGGAGGAGTGAGCAGCCTGACTAACCCTTGGAATGCCACGTGGACCTACACCGTCCCCGTAACGGCCAGTTGGGAAGTCGATATTTTCGGTAAACTCACCAACAGCAAGCGCCGGGCGAAGGCTCTTCTCGCGCAAAGCCAGGAGTACCAGCAGGCCGTCCGCACGCAAGTCATCGCTTCGGTCGCCAACCTCTATTACACGCTGCTGATGCTCGACGCACAATACGAGATCTCTTCGGAAACCGCTGAAAAATGGTTCGAAACCGTCAATACGATGCGGGCCATGAAAGAGGCGGGCATGACCAACGAAGCAGCGGTTTCGCAGGCTGAAGCGAACTACTACTCGATCGAAACTTCACTGTTCGATCTGGAGTACCAGATCCGCGAGATGGAAAACAGCCTCTCGTCGCTGCTGGGCGAAGCTCCCCGCAGCTTCGAGCGCGGTACGCTCGACGAGCAAATTCTTCCGGAGAACCTGGTGGTCGGCATTCCCGCACAGATGCTCTCCAACCGTCCCGACGTGAAAAATGCCGAATACTCGCTGGCACAGGCCTTTTACAACACGGCCGGAGCCCGGTCGGCGTTCTATCCGGCCCTCAGTCTGAGCGGTACGCTGGGTTGGACCAACGACGGAGGTGTTACGACGCTCGACCCCGCCAAATGGATTTTCAATGCTGCGGCATCGCTCGTACAGCCCATCTTCAACGCGGGCAGAAACCAGGCACAGCTTCGAATCGCCAAAGCGCAACAACAGGAGGCCCTGCTGTCGTTCCAGCAGACCCTGCTCAACGCTGGAGCAGAAGTGAACAATGCCCTCGCCAAATGCCAGTCGGCACGTTCCAAAGTCGATCTGCGCCAGAAACAGGTCGCTTCGCT
>ERZ1026844.1310-NODE-1310-length-15337-cov-12.426319_pt1 | contig 15337 bp, 19 predicted proteins | sample MGYA00380152_ERZ1026844 | MGnify/ENA primary metagenome ERZ1026844 (study PRJEB33269, sample SAMEA4719788) | human gut metagenome | biome: human-associated habitat; feature: organic feature; material: feces | place: Cameroon | collected 2013-10 ... | reverse complement strand
TGCTTCGAAACCTACTGTTTAGGAATAAGTTATCAAATCGTTTCTCACAGTACTCTATCCAGAGAACATCAAATCAAACTATTAGATGAATTTTTTGGAGAAGCACACATACCCTTTGATCCAGAAGAAGTGTATATTATGATGGAAAACGGACCATACACAATAGAAGAAAATCCTGTATGGTATGGTATAGATGCTATGACATCTAATCGTCCTGGTTCTGTTAATTTCTGCTTATACTACTCTTTAATGACAGGTATGATATCTGAACAAGATGGAATTAATTACTACAATGAGCTCACTAAGCTATTAAGTAGTTTCTTACATTCGTTTGGTTATAATACAGATGTGTATGTTGATGAATATATTGCTGAAACAGAACACTATACAACTACAATGGCTGCTCAATTCGTGGAGGACTGCCAAAGAGAATACATGCAGGCATCAAAAAAAGTAAATTAAACGAAAAAAAGACTTGAATGGGGGAATATTCAAGTCTTTTTTTTCTGCTTTTCTTTTCGTCTACTAGTATAACATAATTTGTAATCGCTATCAATAATTATTTTACATATACCCAATCTCTGTAAATAATGATAAAGTAATTCTATGGAGGATTAAACATATGTTAGAAAATAAGAAGAATGTATTATTTGATATGGATGGATTACTCATTGATAGTGAAGCTTTAGGAATTAAGATGTGGGAAAAGGTATTCGCAAATCATAATGAACCATTTAACCCGGAAGCTGCTTATAAAACAATTGGCTCAAACGGTCTAGCAGCACAAGAAATGCTAGAGAAAATCACAGGTAATAGATACTACTTTACTCGTTTCAGAGAAGATAAAATCAAAGAAACAAGAAAATACTTAGAAACAAACCCTATGCCAGTAAAAAAGGGTGCTCATGAATTATTAACTTATCTAAAAGAAAATGGTTATACACTTGTATTAACAAGTTCTACATTTGAACCAGACGTACTATTCTCATTAAAGTCTGCAGGTTTAGACAAATACTTTGATAAGTTTGTATGTGGTGATCATGTTACTCGTGCTAAACCAAACCCTGAGATATTCAATAAAGCAATTGAAATCTATGGACTAAACAAAGAAGAAACATTTATCCTAGAAGATTCTAGAAATGGTATCATTGCAGCAGATGCTGCAGGTATTGATGTTATTGGAGTACCTGATTTAGTAGATATTAGTGATATGACACAAACACGTCTACTTTGTATTAAAGAAAATCTTCTAAAAGTCTTAGATTTAATAAAATAATTAAAGATTAAAAACCTCTTATCACCTCTATCATGTTACAATAGAGAAGGAAGGAGGTTTTTTATGGATTACAATGGTTTAAGTATTGTATCACCACAATATTATCCTGATGATAAAGAATGGAATCATCTCTTTAATCTTTGGATTCAGGACTATGATTTGAACACAGATATTACAGAACGTTTTCATTATTTAATATCTCATTCAGATTATCTGGTTATGGTTCAAAGATCACTTGATGATAATTTAGATTATGAAATCATATCTGTATCTAATGAAGAACAACAATCCTACTTACCTGCTTTCACAAATATAAAGGAAATAACAGACTATATAGACCTTCCAGAACCACAAGAAGGCTACCAGGTAGAAATAATGGTAGCATCCTATAAACGTCTCTTAGACGAGATATATACACGTACAGAAGGTTTAAGTGGTTTAGTCATTAATCCTTTCTCACAAAAGTTAATAGCTGATGAGAAGTTATTAAACTGTATTGGACACAATACAACAACAGGAATCAATCATCATAAAGACTTACCAAGTCTTGTACCTGCTAATTTAAAGTTTAGAAAGAATATGAAGATCTATCATTCTAATGGTAAAGATCCTCATGCAAAAGAGTTATTAAAAGAGAGTGTAGAAGACCTTATGAAGGATGGGGTCTTTGCCTGTCCAGTACTTGTCAATAAGAAAGACTTATATACAAATAAGACAGGAGAACTTGCAATACACACAGATGCTGATATTTATATCAAACCTCATATGTGTTCTCATGCTGATCCTAATAAACTCTATATTAGTTTATTTACAGGATTAGATGATATTAAAAGAGTAAATCTTGATCATGATGAACCAGACATGGAAATGATTATTACATGTCAATCATTTGAATCATACAAAGATGTACTCTTTTCTAGTAATGCATTTTGTGGTATTCTCATTAATCCTTTTACAGATCATCTAGGCTTTTCTAAAGACATGCTAGATGAAATGTTTTATAATAAAGACACAATCAACTAGAGGAGGAAAACAAGTTGAATTACAAACCTTTAAAAGATGCTCAGGCATTTAATGCATCAAGATGGACTGAATCTCTTGATACCTGGAAAAAGGCTCAGGCTGACAAAGAAGTCGCTTATAGAGCATTCATTAAGAATCTTACAGAATCACACTATTATGGTTATATGAACCTACCAGAAAACGGTGAAAACATTGATTATGATCATTCATTCTTTACTATTTCACCACAAGATGGCAGCAGTAACTTTATTTCTGTCTATACTACAATGAAAGAATTAGAAAGCAGTATTGCGAAACCTACAGAAATGGCAACAGGTAGAAAAATAGAAGCTGTAGAAGTCAACTATGCTTTCCTAGCAAGAGAATTAACACTTGCAGATACTGACCAGATTGATGGTATTGTGATCAATCCATTTACTGATGATTATATTCTTACAAGAGAAGAGATTGTAAACATCTCTAGGCGTTTATGTACTGGTTTAAATCATACAGAAGATTTAGGTAACTTTACACCTGCAAATATTTTTATTAAAGAAGTTTGGAAAGTATTCCAGAACTGTAATGATAATGATCAAAGAGCTGAATTATTTAGTCATGTCATTGATGCAATCAAAGATGCTTCTCTTGCATTACCTGTAGTTGTAAAGAAAGCAGATCTAGTTGTAGAAGATGGTGAAACATATATTGATAACCCTGATGCTGATTTAGCTATCAGAATGTTATCAAGTGAAGATCGTGGTGATAAAGCAAGTATTGTTCCACTCTTTACATCTCAGGAAGATATTGAAACATTAGATGGCTGGAATGCTGAAGATGATGAAAGAACAACTTTATTTATGACTTCTGATATTGATACACATATTGCAGGACTTAATAATGGTGAAGATTTTGATGCACTCGTTATTAATCCTTTTACTGATAATATTGTACTTACAAAAGAAATCCTAACTGGATTAGGATTTATCGAAGGGGAGGAGTAAAAGAATGAGTAAACCATTATTAAGCACAACACCAGTAGAAACAACTGATAAAGATTGGAAAGAAAGCTGTGGTAAATACAGTGAAGCTTCTTTTACTGCCACTAAATTAGAAGATGATTTAATGCATACATTAAAGTCTTCTACATTCCTTACATATATTTCTGTAGACGATGATGATGAAGACTCATACTTCTTACAGACAGTATGTGATGATGATGGAGATGAATGGTATGCTATTTATTCTACATCTGAAGGTGCTCAGGATTCTACTATTTTAGAAGACGCTGATTTCCCAGATCGTCATAATGTATTAGTAGAAGTAGACTATGAATTCTTATTAAATGAATTATTCAATACAGGTGATGATGAAATCTATGGTATTGTAGTTGATCCAGAATCAGAAGCATTTACTCTAGATAGAGACACATTAAGCCATATGGGTATTGAAGAAAATGAAGGTGTAGACCATCATGAAACAATAGGTCATAGAGTACCAGGTAACATGGAATTCTCTTGGTTATATGATGAATACATGGAAGCACAGGGTGAAGAAGAAAGAGAAAAATTCAGCTTAGTTATGGATGATGTTGTAACACGTTCATGTCTTGCTTTAATGGTTATTGTAAATGAATCTGATTTAATGACTTTACCAGATGGTACATATGAACTTAAAAAGGATGCATCTATGATTATTCCTTCATTATCTGCAGAAGATGATAATGGTAATGAAATGAGTTATTTACCACTCTTTACATCTAATGAACAGATTGAAAAATGGGGTATTAAAGATAATGTAGAACTTAAAGAAGGACAGGTATTAATCAGCGAATGTCGTCCATTTGATCAGCATATTGCTACATTCTTAGCTGCTGGAGAATATGACGCTTTATTAATCAATCCATTTGATCAGGCATTTATTATCAGTAAGGATTTCATCGACGCTATTAGTGGTAAACAAGAAGAAGACGAAACACCTGCTGCATAACTTAACATAGGGAAGAAAACAATATGAAGAAACTATGGAATGAATTCAAAGAATTCGCATTTAAAGGCAATGTCATTGATATGGCTGTCGGTGTTATTTTAGGTACTGCCATTACTGCTGTTGTTACATCTCTTGTACAGGACATCATCATGCCTGTATTATCTGCAATCATTAAGATTCCATCTGATATTACAGAACTTACACTTAAAGTAAATAATATTAATATCAAGTATGGATCATTCCTTTCTAACCTTATTAACTTCTTATTAATGGCTTTCTGTATTTTTATCTGCATTAAAGCGATTAATAAGGTAATGAACTTCCGTAAGAAGGAAGAAGAAGCTGCAGCTCCTGCACCAAAACCAGAAGACATTGTATTATTAGAAGAAATCAGAGATCTTCTAAAAGAAAAAAAATAAGCACCTAAGTGCTTATAATGTAGGATCTTCTAGATCATCATTAAGATAAGTCGTTCTCTTAGACTTATCTTTTTTTATTTGGTCTGTACTAAAAGTGACGGTTTCTTTTGTATTGGTAGGTGCTGTATTTACAAGATTGACACCTAATGACCATTCTTCTAGTTCTTCCTCTAGAGTATCTGCATCCTTTGCTTTTACTTTAATAGCCATACACTTCACCTCTTTCGAATTAATTATATACATAATGAACTCTTTTTAAAAGCGAATAATAATGTTAAAATATGGGAAAGGAGTGTATTTATTATGATAATAGACTTAAACCAGATTCTATCTATTTTTAATATAGATTATGAAATAGTAATAGAAAACAATAAACTAGGTGGTGCCTCTCTCCCTAAACAATTCAACCAGGGAGGAGAAATAAAAGCCAAATTCCTCTCACGTGAATTCTCTTTAATCTATGATCCAGAAAGAAAAGATCCTGAATGGAAAAATGTTGGACATAAGAAATATGAAATGTTGTTTAAAGAAGAAAAACCAGGTATTATTTATCAGAAACCAGGATTGACATCACAATCAGGTTACTTTGCATTAAAGTATGACGGTGTAAAATACAAGATGTATAGAGTAGGATTAGAAACAGGTTATGTTTATCCTATCTATGATGGTTCTACTTTAGTAGCCTGCATTATGGCAGATAAATCTATTTTTAATGAATTAAACCTCTATCATATTTATGCATTAAATAAATCATATACTTATATTGCAACTGTATTTGGCTTATATCTAGATGCCTGCATCCAGTTAAAGTATGGTCCTCTTATTACTTCACCAAGCTTTATCGCAGGAAAGAGCCTTAGAAAGAAATATGATCCTGCTTTTATTGAAAAAATAAAAGATATGGAAAACAAAGCGTAACAAAAATATTGTTGTCATAGAAAAAGTATGCTAATATGACTGTGGGAGTCGTATTACGATTAGAATAGCTCTTGGAAAGGTCTGAAATAGGGAGTCAGATCTTTTTTTTGTATATGTTCACACTTAGTTCATATACTAAGATTATAGTAATAACTGTAAAGAGGGCCACTCCCTAATAATAAAAGCGTCCTGTTTACGATTCATAAATAAAACTCCCTTCTAATTGTATTAAATTGTTTTTTAAAACCACTGGCTCTCCTCCAGTGGTTTTTACTTGTTTTAAAATAGCAGGAGACTATAATATATTTAGATGCCGGCTTAGCTCAGTAGGTAGAGCAATATGCCCGTAACATATAGGTCACAGGTTCGATTCCTGCAGTCGGCACCATTTACTTTGGTAGGTTCTATCAAAGTTTTTTTAGTTATACAACACATATATTTTGTTTATTGTAGATGAGTAGTAGGTATTTTAAAAAATATAAGACAACGATAAGTGAGGTTACTTCAGGGATACGGACTGCTGCCGCAAAATGATGGAGATATCATTCGCTGGTTTGAACAGTCTATGTCGTCAAGGCATAGACTAATGTAGTTACATCGCCCTTTAGAACTAAAGCCCAAACGGAACATATATACGGTTGGGTATATGGTTTTTGTTTGAAAGCTAACTATTGCATAATTATCAGATGGAACAATTGTTTCTTATAGAAAAGTATCCTCGTCTGATGTAACTCCAGCTGTAGATATCAATATCAAAAAGAGTAAAGAATCAGGTTGAGTAAAACAACAAAAAATACATTTTGTGAAGGAATAAAAATGACTAAAAATACAAGATTATAGATTCCTCAATTGTAAAGTAGATACATGTGAGAAATAGCGTTTGAATTGTAACGACAAAAACGTTACGATGTAAGAAACAAGGAGGTGTGATTATGGGAAAATCAGCAACATTAAACTTAAGAGTAAACCCAGTCGTCAAAGAGAGGGCAGAAAAAGTATTGTCTCAGTTAGGTGTTCCTATGTCAACAGCGATTGATATGTATTTGAATCAAATTTCTCTTACAGGTGGAATTCCATTTTCTGTTTCTTTACCAAAAGCACCAGTATCGATTCATGCAGATAGCATGACAACAGAAGAAATCCATCAGAAATTGGAAAAAGGTTACAATGAGATAGATGCAGGAAGAGTGCAAAATGCAACTGAAGCGTTCGCAAAATTCAGGGAGAATCATTAATGTAAAACACTATACGGTTGAGTTTACAAATGAAGCATTGGCTGATATGGAGCAGTTGTATAATCATATCGCTTATGTTCTTCAGGCACCGGAAAATGCGATGGATTAATATGACCGGATTGCAGACGCTATTTTGACATTGGATACTATGGCTGAGAGAATCAGCATTATGGAATCAGAGCCGGAACGAAGCAAAGAGATGAGAAGATTGTTGGTAGACAATTACTCTGTCTTTTTTGCAGGTATTATAATAGAATACTATCTATTCGTTACAGCCTTTTCTCTTGCATAAAAGAAGAATATCACATATAATAAAACACGCAATAATATTCGTCTAGTCGCGGAAATATATTGCGTTTAGACCAGGTGGCAGTGCACTTGGTTTTTTTATTTATCGCAATTGACAACGTTTACATTGTAGGTTAAACTATAAATAGAAAGAAGTGATCCTGGCGGTATGATCTTATTATGTATTGTATATATATAATAAGTATGATAACCAGGATCATTTTTATTTAGGAGGAATGATGATGAAGATAATGGTACGTGCTGATGATTTAGGTTACAGCAGAGGTGTGAATTATGGTATTTATGATACAGTAAAGAAAGGTGTTATTAAGAATATTGGTTTTATGGTAAATATGCCTGATTCAGTAGAAGGCTATGAACTTGTAAAGGATTTAGATGTTTGCTTAGGACAGCATACTAATGTATGTATTGGTACACCTATTAGTAATCCAAAGCTTATTCCTAGTCTTGTAGATGAGAATGGACAATTCAAATCAAGTAGAACCTATAGACAAAGTAAAGAAGACTTTGTGGTACTAGAAGAAGCCATTATAGAAATAGAAGCACAATATGAAAGATTTAAAGAAATCACACATCAAGAACCTTCTTATTTTGAAGCCCATGCAGTGGCCAGTGATAATTTGTTGAAGGGGATTGAAATTGTCGCGAAAAGACACAATTTAAAGTTCAATGATATTTCTTTTGATGGGTCACCTGTTGATCTTGCAGGAGAAAAACTCTATATGCATATGGAAAGTATGAAGGAAGGCTATGATCCATTTGAATCATTTAAAGAGATGGTAGAAAATGCCCATGATGATGGCTGTGATCTCTTGGTATGTCATCCAGGGTATCTTGATGCACAAATACTACGTACTTCTTCTCTCACAATTGATCGTACAAAAGAAGCAGACATGTTATGTTCAAAAGAACTCAAAGACTATCTTAATGAACATGATATACACTTATATACATATGATGAAATAGGACAATAAAAGCTGCCAATTGGCAGCTTTTACTATTCGCACATGATTTTAATGATTTCCTGGTCAGTAGAAGCCATACCCTGACTTCCTAATACACCGATGTTATGGATTGTATTTTCTATACCCTTAGAAATAATACCATCTCCACCATAGAATTGCTGACCATTCATATACATATCATAACCTAGAATACCAGCTTCTACACTTACCGCAATCTTTGCAGCACAGCTTGCTTTGGCACCATCACAGATAATACCAGAAGTAATAGCTAAGGCATTCACAATTGTATGATTCATCACTTCTTCACTTGCACCCTTTAAATAAGCAAGTCCTGCACCAGATGCAGCACCTGCACTCACTGCCCCACAGAAAGCGGATAAACGACCAATCTTAGTCTTTAAATGAATGGCTGTTAAGTTAGAAATCACTAGAGCACGATATAATGCATCTTTATCAAGATGTTCTCTTTCTGCATAAATGATTAAAGGAACTGATACAGTTAATCCCTGGTTACCACTACCAGAATTAATAACGACAGGTAATTCACAGCCATTCATTCTGGCATCACTACCAGCTGCTGCATAGGCTTTTAATAAGCTTGGTAAATCTTTTCTAATCGCAATGACCTTACCAATATTTGCGCCATAATCACCATGCATTCCTTCCTGTGCAATGGCAGTATTACACTCAATCATCTGATCTAATAACTCTTTAATATCTTCTATTTTTACTTCCTTCGCAAAAGTATATATATCATGCATAGTAAGAGTGAGGTAATCTTCATCTATAGTCTGTTTCAATGCTTCTCCACATACAATTGTTTCATTATCTTTAGTCGTTTCTACAATATGTGTATGTGTTCCTGCGATGTGTACCATGGCTTCATGTTCATCATTAGATACAGTTAAACGAATATCTAAAGAATAAGGGGATTCTAAAGGCTGTACCTTAATAGAAGCACTCTTCATCAGTTCAGTCATCGCAATAATATCTTCTTCCTCTACATGACTAATGACCTCTAATTCCGCTTCTGCATCTCCACCTGTAATCCCAATACAGGCCGCTGTTTCAATACCTTTGTTTCCATGAGTGTGAGGTACAATAACACTTTTGACATTCTTGATGATATTACCACTGACTTCTATCAATATCTTGTTTGGCATATCACCTAATGTCTTTCTTGCGAGACTTCCTGCATACGCAATTGCGATAGGTTCTGTACATCCCATAGCAGTTACGAGTTCCTTATTTAAGATTCTTACATAAGTCTCATACAGTTCTTTATCCATTTTTTTCTCCTTTATAAAAAGGCAATGAATCATTGCCTTATTGATCGATTTCTTTTCTATAAATGTCAAAACTGCTTACTATCATCGCAAATAAGAATCCAGTTGATACAAAGAAGATTGTGTAATCTAATAATCCATGAATATAGATCATCACAATATAACCTACAATCAAAGCCACAAGAGTAGGATTACACTTAGATCTTAATAAGCGATATAAACGTTTAATATTTTCAATGAAGAACGGTGCAATCACTAATAACCCAATAATCCCAAAACATAAAACAGGATCAATAAAGATATTATGTGAATGCTGTGTAGGATGCCCATTATATTGTGCATAAATATGCCAATATGTCATAGGCCCTTCACCAAATAAGAAATGTGTCTTAATGTTCTGGATAGCGACTTCCCAGATATGTTTTCTTACACCTAAGTATTTCACAATATTGCTCATACGTGGAATATATTGAGGTTTCGCAATAAAGAAACCAACACCAGCTGCACCTACAGCACAAATACCACCAAAGCTCTTATAATTACGATTAAACAACAACATAATCGCAAGACCACCTGCAAGAGCAGGCCATGCAGTACGACATCCTGTTAAATAAAGACAGAATAAGTTAAGTAATGTGATTAAACCAATAATCACTATTTCTTTAATATGATCCATGAATCCATGATTATGTGTATACTTCAAGAACTTATAGAAGCAAATAGCCACAAAGAACTCAATCATCATGGCATAGTAGTTCGCATTAAAGAACATCGCATTCGTACGATACTGTGGCGCATTAAATACAACTAAATACCATCCCTCAAGATCAAACTGTCTTAAGATGAATACATATTCAATAATAGCCCAGATAGCTGCAAATACACTTAAACCAATCACTAAGTTCAACATTGTATCAAATAGTTCTTCACTTGCATGACGTCTATATACAAGTGTCATACTATATAACATCAAATAACCTAATGATACACCAGCACCTGGCCAGTTCTGATAAAAGATACTTGTTAAGAAAATAAGTGCTGAAAAGAAAATAATATATTTGCTGCGTTTTGTTTCTTCATAACCTTTCTTTACTTCGCCCTGTTTGATCCATTTAAAGAATATAATGGCATGAATCACAACAGTAATATAGAAAGGAAGGAATATTGCGGCAATCGCAATAAGAAAATCACACTGTACAGAATCAAAACGTGATTTTAAGTTTTTAATAATATCCATGAGAACCCCCTTTAATTACATTTCATATTATACACGAAAAATTAAAAAAAATATTGTTTACTCATAAAATATTGGTAGAATACTCTATGGAGGTAGAATTATGAATATGAACACTTCATTCTTCTCTTTAAAGTCAGGATCTCCATTCATGATTATCCTATCTATTATTTTAGGAACACTACTCATGGCTTATGGAATCTATGAAATCTTTTTTAAGAAAGATAAAAGAGAAATCAAAGGAATTTACCATGGTTATAAGAAAGTCAATAACTTATATTGTCGTCCTATCTTCCAGTATTCTTATGGTACAAAGAAGTATAACCAGGCATCTATCCAGGAATTTAAAGTAGAAAAGATTGAAAAAGATTATGTAAAAGGACAGGAATATCCTATTTATTTAGGTGAACAGGCAAATACATTCTATTTAAAGAAGAAAAGCACTTGGTCTAACTATTTATTAATCGTTGCAGGTATCTTATTCTATGTCAGTGCTATTCTAGGTTATCTAGGATTTTAAAAAGAAGTAGTTTTAATTAACTACTTCTTTTTCTATATAGGATGGAATATTTTGCTCCTTATTGAATGAAATGATTAGATTGATACTTCTTTGGAAGTCTAACTACTTTAAGCATTTTGTGATGCTTTTATACTTAAATGCGTTTTCCAATCTGAGGGAAAATTCATTGCTGAGAGATTAACTTTATTATTCTGGATGAGTTGATCTAAATCATCTACAAATATTATCCAATCTTCATCGGATGAACGAAGATACTTCATTGCTAGTAAGATTTGATATAAACCATTGTGTGTTGGCTTGGGCGTAATTTTATCTGCATCTAGGATTTCTGGTGTCGTATTTATTGTTCGATTATAAATTCTGGAATTATGGGCACATATATTACGCAATACTGAAACTCCCTGTATCCATGAAGTAAGCATTTTTTGTGATGGATTTACTGAATTTCCTTTTTTCGATTTGTATTGGTAATTACTCGCTAGGATAGAATATGAACTTCCTATACCGGTTTTTAAATTTTTTATTATCTTCGATAGTGTACCAAATGAAAGAATTTCAACAACTGCCCATATTGGTACTTCTCCATCATGTTTATCAAAATTATGTTTGATAAACACATCATTGGAACGTGCAATTTGTGACGCTATCGCAGACATATTCTTCCAATACAATTGTTTCTGTTTGAAAATCGATGAATCATGCAGGATAAGAGAATCGTTATGTATAAGTAGAGCATCTACTAAACGTACTCTTAAAGCTACCTCAATTTTTGATATCATTGAAAAAATTAAGGAAGATAATTGCTGATCAAATTTGTACAAATTTAAAATATCTTCAAACTTTGTTCCTGGAACATATTTTTTTGAAGAATTATCATATAAGTGAAATGAATATCCACGTAAACGATAAAATCCAATTGATTTTAATGCTTTTTCTACATCACTATGTGATGTAATCAACATTCCAGCATTTTTATAAGATTGAACTTGTTGCGCTATTGTTAATATTTGTTTTGGATATTGATACATAGAGCACCTCATAAATAAAAAAGTCCCACCGGGTTGCGCATGAAAATCAGAGGCGTGGTGGGTTCTGTTAAATACATTATACAGTTTTAGTTGCCACTGTCAATATTGTTTTACATTGAATTTTTGAATTGAATTTTTGAATTCTTTGGGAATTCTTTGAATTTCATGATATATCTTTTATTACTTCTTTTTCTTTTCTAATCTTTTTTCTACAGCACGATAAAGTGGTTCTAATAACTTCTTATTCTTTTTCTTACATACAAGATAGAAAGTATTTGTTGCTTCTTTATCTATGATTGGAATAATCTTTCGATTTTTTGGAGTACCATCTCTTTCTATAGACAAATTAGAAATAAATGCGGGAAGTGTAGAATTTTGAGTCAGATCCATAAATACTTCTCTATTATCCTGAAGAATAAAATGAGTATGAGGCTGTGTTTCTAAATGCATAGGATACCATACACCAATTCTAGAATACAGAAGCATAGTCTGACCATCTAGATTCTTAAAGAATAATGCTTTACTCTCTGCAAGAGGATGATCAGGTGCTAATGAGAAATACAATGTTTCTGTATCATATAACTCATAGTATAACTCTTTATTATCAGGAATCTCATTTAATACAACAGCTGTATATAAATCATTCTCTAAACCAGATAATAGGATATCTGGCATTTTTATTTCTGAAGAAACAGCCATGTTTTCATATATCTTACCTGCATAAGGTACTAAGTCCCATAAAGGCGCAGGAGCGCATGAACCAATACTAATTGTATGAGTCATACGATCATATTCACGTACACGAGCCACCATATCATTCGCAGAAAATAATACCTTCTGTGCATAATCAACAGCCACTTTACCAGTCGCATTTAAAGTAATACGATTCTTTTCACGGTCAAAAATAGGAACCTGCAGTTCTTCTTCAAGCTTCTGCATGGCACGAGAAAGAGCTGGCTGAGAGATATGTAATGCTTCAGCCGCTTTAGATAATGTTCCATATTTAGAAACAGCTAATAATTGTTCTACTTGTCCAATTTCAATCATTTTATATTCCTCCTCACTATGCACTCACATTATAGCATAATACAAAACTGGCATTGTACTTTTCTACTTTTTATTTGTAGAATACTTGTAGAGGTGAAGACTATGAAGTATACATTTATGGAAAACTTTAAAGACAAAGATCCAGAATTTTATGACTTTTATTCACATTTTATTGGTGAAGAAGTAATGGATGATACTACTCTAGATGATAAGAGTCGTTATTTAGCTATTACTGCAGTACTTGTAGGCACAAAATCTCATGATTTGTTTAAAGATATGTTAGAGGATTTATTGAAGTACCTTACTCCTGATGAAATCCAGGAAGTTCTTTACCAGGGGGTAGCATATCTAGGAATTGGCATAGTTTATCCATTTTTAAATATCATGAATGAACATGTGGATAAACCATTAAAGAATGCTTCTACCACAAACAGAGACAATCGTATAGAACTTGGTAATGAAAAACAATGTGAACTCTTTGGTGAACATATGAGAGGATTCCAAACAAGTGGTCCTGAAGAAGAACGTCATATCAAGAGATGGCTGGCAGGTAACTGTTTTGGTGATAATTATACAAGAATAGGTCTTACAGGTGCACAAAGAGAAATGATTACTTTCTGCTTTCTCGCAGCACTTGGCACTGAGCCTCAATTAAAATCTCATATTGGTGGAAACTTCCATGTCGGTAATGATGCACATTATTTAATTAATGTGATTTCAAACTGCATGCCTTATATTGGTTATCCACGTACTTTGAATGCAATTAGATGTATACATGAAATGGAGGAAAAATAATATGAATTATAGTTTAGAAGATATCAAGAAACAGAGTCCTTATCCTGTAGGTGAACTTAATACAGCTTATGCTAAGTATTTTGTAGGTGATAGTTACCTCTATCCTATTAATAATCAGGAAGTAAATATTTCTAATGTTACTTTTGAACCAGGCTGCAGAAATAACTGGCATATCCATCATGGTGCAGGACAGATTCTATTATGTACGGCTGGAAGAGGTTATTATCAGGAATGGGGAAAACCTGCTCAGGAACTCAATGTAGGTGATACAGTTTATATTGCGCCAGAAATCAAACATTGGCATGGTGCAGCACCCGAAAGCTATTTTGTACATATTGCAGAAAGTGTACCAAAAAAAAATGCTTCAAACGAGTGGCTTGAAGCAGTGGATGAAGAAGAATATCTAAAATTGAAATAAAGCAAAACGATCAGGAAGGGAAGCCTGATCGTTGTTTATTTCAAGAGTTATTTTTGAAGGGAGTTTAGGAAATTTTAGGAATCACTCTTGGTAAAAAGAAGCTTTGATTATTATAGGGAGTTGTTTTCTCTTTACAGGTACTATTATGCTTTTTATCTATGAACACATTGTGAACTCATTATTTTTTTCTAGGAAATATGTTATAATAGTCTTCGAGGAGGATTTTTTATGAAAAAATCGATCATTACATTCTTATGTTTGATGTTGATCACATTATCAGGATGTACTTATAATACCAAATATTCAGATAGTGATGCCACCTTGACTGTTACAGGTGGTCTCAATGATACATTGATTGTATATTATTCATTCAATGGTGAAGAACGTGAACTTGCGAGATGATTGTTCTTTTGTCCCAACTGAAACAAAAGCCTGATGATTACATTAATGTCACGATTGAACTTGATGATATGGATATAACATCTGCAGAGACTAAGGCTACATATGATGAGATAAAGAAGTATGTGGCTGAACATAATGCCGGCATGAAGGTTTCCAATCTGTATATCTCACAGGTAAAGAGAAAATGCGGAATTGAGGTTGGAAAGAATTATAATTTACCTAAAAATGAAGATAGCAGGCAACCGCAGTGTCCAGAAGATAAAGAGAGTGCAATTGTGGAGGCATTGAAGCATTTTAAGATGAATAGTTAATAAAGAGAGGTGCAGATGCTATGCCAGGTATACTCGTGGTTGAAGATGATGAAAATTTAAATCGTGGAATTACATTCTCACTGAAAAAATCCGGATATGAGGTTTTTTCAGCAGAATCAGTGAAAAAAGCAAAAAGAATTGCAAGTGATAATAATGTGGATGTTACCATTTGTGATGTGAATCTTC
>ERZ1026844.1306-NODE-1306-length-15383-cov-4.433455_pt1 | contig 15383 bp, 12 predicted proteins | sample MGYA00380152_ERZ1026844 | MGnify/ENA primary metagenome ERZ1026844 (study PRJEB33269, sample SAMEA4719788) | human gut metagenome | biome: human-associated habitat; feature: organic feature; material: feces | place: Cameroon | collected 2013-10 ... | reverse complement strand
GAGATGTGTATAAGAGACAGGATTAAGAGTTGTCTCCCATAACTGGTCAGGATCCATCTCTCCAAGACCTTTGTATCTCTGAAGTGTAAATGTTCCTGACGTATGCTTCTTTCTGTAATCCTCAAGTGCCTTGTCATCATATAAATATTCACCCTCACCCTTCTTAGGAACAACCTTATAAAGAGGCGGTGTAGCAATATATACGTGTCCCTGATTAATAAGCTCTGGCATGAATCTGTAGAAAAATGTAAGAAGCAGTGTATCAATATGTGCTCCATCCACATCGGCATCAGTCATGATAATAATCTTATTATATCTTAATTTACTGATATCAAAGTCATTGCCGTAGCCCTCTAAGAATCCACAGTTGAATGAATTAATCATTGTCTTAATCTCGGCATTGGCAAGTACCTTATCAATACTTGCCTTCTCAACATTAAGAATCTTACCTCTGATTGGAAGAATCGCCTGAGTTCTTCTGTTTCTTGCAGTCTTTGCTGAACCTCCGGCTGAATCTCCCTCTACAATGAATACCTCACATTCATCCGGATTCTTGCTCTCACAGTTGGCAAGCTTTCCGTTGCTGTCTATAGAGAACTTCTGCTTTGTAAGCATATTTGTCTTAGCCTTTTCTTCTGCTTTTCTTATCTTCGCAGATTTTTCGGCACATGCAATTACAGCGTTAAGGTCGTCCAAATGTCTGTCGAAATAAAGCTGTACCTCGTCTCCTGTTACATTTGCAACAACTGTACCAGCATCAGGATTATCAAGCTTGGTCTTGGTCTGTCCCTCAAATCTTGGCGCAGGATGCTTAACTGCAACAACTGCAGTCATACCATTTCTTACATCAAGACCAGTAAAGTTCGCATCCTTATCCTTCAAGATGCCAAGCTCTCTCGCATACTGATTAATAATCATTGTAAACTTGGTCTTAAAGCCTGTAATATGTGTTCCACCCTCCTGAGTGTATATGTTATTACAGAAACCAAGAATATTTTCCTCAAATTCATTAACAAACTGGAATGCGACTTCAACCTCAATGTCTTCCTGTTTCTTCTTAAAGTAGACGATATCACATACGGTCTCTTTGCCATTGTTAAGGTCTTTGATATACGCCTTAAGTCCGTCAGGCTCATGGAAAGTTTCCTTATCTTCACTGCCCTTTCTCTTATCCTCAAACTCAATTGTAAGCCCCGGATTAAGATATGCAGTCTCATGAAGCCTGCTCTTTATCGCGTCTGCCTTGAATCTTGTCTTTTCAAATATTTCTCCATCAGGAAGAAATGTAACAGTTGTACCAGTATCATTTTTTCTGCATGTACCAATCTTTTCAAGCGGCGCTGTTGCTTTTCCACGCTCGTATCTTTGCTTGTACACACCACCATCAACTCTTATCTCAACCTCAAGCCATACAGAAAGTGCATTAACTACAGATGCACCAACGCCGTGAAGTCCGCCTGATATCTTATATCCGCCATCTCCGAACTTGCCACCTGCATGAAGTACCGTAAATACAACCTCAACCGCAGGTATTCCGGCTTTAGGATGGATTCCGATAGGAATACCTCGTCCATTATCCTTGATAGTTGCTGTTCCATCATCATTAAGAGTTACATTTATCTGTGTACAAAAACCTGCAAGATGCTCATCCACTGAATTATCCGCAATCTCATATATAAGATGATTAAGACCTTTAGTTCCGACACTTCCAATATACATACCAGGTCTCATTCTTACCGCTTCAAGACCCTCCAGTATTGATATACTGTTAGCATCATATTTATTAGCTGCCATTATTAATTACTCTCCTCTTTACTTTCCAAAATACGCATTGAAAGTATCTTCAAAGCTGCTTCCCAACGTATACGCATCCTGAATACTTAACTTCTTCCATTCACTGTTATTAAATTCCATATATATACCAGCTTCATATTTCTCAAAATCAGCATTAAACTGCTCTAACTTTCTCTTTTCAAGAATTGCAGACTTATTAACCTCAGTCTTAGCCTTATCATTATCCGATGTACATCTTATAATGTAATATCTGCCTGCTGCCTCAACTATACTGCTCATCTCACCAGTAGACAGATTGAATGCTGCTTTTTCAAATGCTGCATCCATCTCGCCACGTTTCAGTTCGTACTCATATTCGCCGTCCGCATTGTATTCCTTGGCAACAGCAAAGAATGAACTTCCTGAATTCACAAGATTATATGCTTTATTAATATCTTCCTCTGAATCTGATACAATATACTGGATATCAATAACTCTTGCCTCATCTGCGCTTACTTCAATATCCATGCTTGAAGTAAGGTCATCATAGAGTTTCTGTGCTATTGCGAATTCAGTAAACATTGTATTCAGTTTATCCTTAGTTATTCCTGTACTGCTTATCTGTGATTCTGTTAATTCATTGTAAAATGCATCAACAGCCTTGCCCACAGAATCTTTTTCTTCTCTTCCAAGCACAACACCGCGTTCCTTAGCCTTAACATTCATAGCCTTGACGCGCATTAACTTACTCTTAATCTGGTCCTTAATATAGCTTTCAAAATCAGCATCACCAATTTTCTCTCTCCATATATTACTGCCAAACATTTCCTCATATTCCTTCTTCACATCAGACATGAGAATATCTGCTTCGCATGTATAAGTTGTCTTTTGTCCTGCTGTCTTAATAAGCTCACCGCTCTTCATTCCTGTTGTGAAATATATCAGATGTCCATTAAAGAACTTAATATATCCTGCAACCAATAAAACAACAACAAGAATAACTGCTAATATAATAAATGTTTTTTTTCTTCTTTTCATATTCTATCCTCTTTAATTATTTGTGATATGGCTCATTCTTCATAATCCTATAAGCCCTGTATATCTGTTCCAAAAGAATAACTCTCATAAGCTGGTGTGGAAATGTCATCCTTGAAAAACTCAGCTTATAATCAGCTCTCTTAAGTACTGCATCTGCAAGTCCCAGAGAGCCTCCTATTACAAATGTTATGTTACTTGTTCCTTCTATTCCAAGTCTGTCAATCTTTTCTGATAGTTCAACAGAATCAAGCATTTTTCCTTCTATTGCAAGTGCACATACATAAGCATCATCTTTAATAGCAGAAAGGATTCTCTCCCCTTCCTTATTCTTAATCTGTTCATTGACAACATCACTTGCATTATCCGGTGTTTTCTCATCAGCCAGTTCAACTATATCCAACTTACAATATCTTGAAAGTCTCTTGGAATACTCTTCAACTGCCTGGGTATAAAACTTTTCCTTAATCTTACCTACACACACAACAGTTATACGCATCTGTACTATCCTTCCACGAAGAAATATCCGCCATTATCAAGCTTGAATACTTCTAACTGCTCAAGAAGCTCATCATTGCTTAAATCAGATACATCCATACCTTCATCATCCATAACTTCTCTTAACTCTTTAATATCCTTGCAGTATACTGCCATACAGTCCTCTAAGAATTCCTTAGCCTCCTCTAAATCATATGCAACAGGCTCATCGAAAAGCTGTTTCTGATCTCTTAAAAACACCTTTGCACACTCATCAATATGTTTATCCATAACTTAAATCTCCTTATCTTATATCCTTAAATTGCTCTCTTAATGTTCCTTCTACCCAACCTGTTACGAAACGCCCGTGTTTCTTAACATCTTCTACAGCTTTCTCCATAGCATATGAATAATATACCTTGTCCAACATAGCGATATCATTATAATTATCACCAAATGCCATACATTCTTCAGGCTTTAAGCTGAAATATTTCTGTATCTGCTCAATTCCTCTACCCTTATTGACATTAGTATCCATAAGGTCTAAGTAAAGTTCTCCTGATACAAGTACTGAAGCCTTATCACTCCATTTGTTAATAAAATGCTCTTTAGAGTTCTTAATTCCTGTCATATCACACACAGCTATCTTTAATATATCCTCATCAATGTCAGTAAACTTATCGACTAATGTAGTATGATAATTGACCACCTTGGTCATTCTGTAATAATATTCTTCAGACTTAGGCTTAATATATGCCGTATGTTCTCCTGATACAAGCACCTCACAATCAGGCTGCTCAATTACATCCTCAATTATCTCTAACGCAAGCTTCCTATCCATAGCAGTCTTTCCAATAGTTTCACCCTTGTATTCCACAAGAGCACCATTCTCTGCAATATATGCAAGCTTATCACTGACAGCACCAAAAAGTCTCTTAAGACTCGTTATCTGCCTGCCACTAGCCGGTGCGAATATAACGCCTTTGTCAACAAGTTTATTGATATACTGTATAGCCGATTCATCAACGCTCTGTGCTCCGTTAAGAAGCAGTGTCCCATCAAGGTCACTTGCTACGAATTTAACCATATGTTTTCTCCTTAAAATACTTTAAGCTCATGTACAAGTCTTGCAACTGGCAGACCGACAACGTTATTATAGTCGCCTTCAATACCCTTAATGTATGCTGCGAATTTTCCCTGAATACCATATGCACCAGCCTTATCCATAGGCTCTCCTGTGCTTATGTAATCCCTGATTTCCTCATCAGTCATATCATATACCCACACATCAGTCTTTTCATAGAAACTTACATTCTTATGTGCGCTGCATATAGTTACACCTGTATACACCTGATGTATCTGACCTTCTAAAGACTTAAGAATTCTGAATGCATCCTCTTCATTCTTAGGCTTGGTAAGAATCTCTCCCTTATGGTAAACAATAGTATCTGCACCTATAACAATTACAGAATCTTCTTTATCTGCATATTGCTCTAATACAGACTGTGCCTTAACAGAAGATAATTCTCTTACATAATCTTCCGGCTCCATCTCTTTAATATTCTCATCTGCATCACTTGTAACAACAGTAAAATCAAGTCCTACCTGACTCATTAATTCTCTTCGTCTTGGTGAACCCGATGCAAGTATCAAATGTTTCATAAAACTTCCATCTCCTTGTTCTTCACTGTATTTTGTGTTCAGAGCCTACTTTGACTCATACATATTGCATTATAGCATAAAAAAACAGAGTGCTTCAATACCACTCCAATAAAAAAGGCACAACAATATATGCTGTGCCTTAATAATCATTAATAGTAAATATTATTTCTTATTATTCTTCTTGCTTATAACAATAACTGTTCCGAATATAACAACTGCTGCTACAAGAACTATAACATATACCCAGACATGATTGTTGTCACCTGTCTTTACAACTTCTTCATTAGCAGCAACTTCACCATTCTTTCTTACTCTTGAACCATCAATTGCCACTACGTCTTTTCCTGTTACCAGTTCTTCATCTCCAGCAACTTCGCCACTCTTCTTAGTAACATCTGTGTCTGATGTATCATCAGCTTTCTTAGTCGCATCCCCTGTCTTTATCGACTCTTCAGCTTTTGTTGTATCATCACCTTTAATTACTGCATCAGCCTTTGTTGTATCACTTACTGTAGTTTCTTCAGCTGCCTTTGTTGTCTCATTCACCTTAGTTTCTTCAGCTGCCTTTGTTGTCTCATTTACCTTAGTCTCTTCATCAACCTTTGTGGACTCATCAGCCTTTGTCTCAGCAGCAGTTTCCTTTGCTGTTGTGCCTTCCTGCTGGCAATCAGATATGAAATGCATCTGACCATTAGTATTAACGAATGTCTTTGCAATTGCTCTTCCGTTGCATGTTGATGTAAGAGTAACATCAGCTCTTGGAGCAACTACAATACCACATATCTCCCCCATGTTGAGCTTACCTGAAACATTAACAGCATTAAATATTACTGTATCAGATATATCAACATCTGTTAATCCACCAGAATACTTTCCATTAACACTGAATCTCTTAACCTCTGCATCTCCATCTGCACCTAAAAGATTCATAATAACAAACTGACCATCAGCCTTATTAGTTATACTTAACTGACCTTCTCCATAATAAGTTGATACTTCATTGCCCTGCCAGTCTGTATAATTACTTGCGTACATATTAACAACTACAATCTGCTTATCTTTAAATGATGAAAGATCAATCTTTTTCTCATCATTAGCTTTGATAACGATGTCAGCTTCTTCATCAGAAATATCTGCATATTCTTTAAAATTGTCATACACCTTATCAAGTGCTGCAGTTACATCCATATAATCTTCAGCATAATAAACATTGATTGTATCTTTACAGTTGTTGACGTTAATGACAGCCCCTGTTCTTTTTCCGTCAACACCTTTAACATAATACTTGTTCTCCGTCGGAACATAATCATAATCTGTTCCTAGAACAAGATTATTAAATGCATTCCTGTCAATAAACACCTCAGCCGAACCTGTGTTATCAAGACTTCTGATATAAGTTGTTCCAACACTCATATCCAGCCAGGCACTCAGCCACTGGTCTGTTATGACAAGATTATTGGTTGCAAAACATGTCTGATTATGATTAGCGTTCTTAAATTCTTCTGCAACCACACCATATGGCTTAGCTGCTCCTAACAGTTCATCAAGTACATCCTGTGTCTTAGAATATGCCCCAGCCTTTAATGAAGTTCCTGCAATCACAGAACCAGCAACCATTGCTGCAACAAGAACACCACTAATAATTTTCTTCGACTTTGCACTCAGACTACTTAATCGTTTTCTTAAAAACATTACCATCCCTCCGAAATGTTTGAATCAATAGTTTTACCCCTTTAACTATATTTTCTCCCCACAAGCGTATAATAGCATTAGTACTATAGTACCGCTTCCCCCTTTGAGGGGGATTTTTTAATTCTACATAAATAAAATAACCCATGTTCCTTAATCGTTATCATTCTAGTATACGTTAAGGACATGGGTACTATTACAGATTATTCAATTAAATAATATATTAAGCTTCAAGACTTCTGTTCATAGCTGACTCTAATGCATCAATAGAAGCTCTGATGATATCATGGTCTATACCAATACCAAAGTAATTCTTTCCATCATCTCCTGTGATACCAACATATGCAATGGCACTAGAATCAGAACCCTTCTTTAATGAATGTTCTTCATAACAGAAGATATCGCAAGGCTTTCCAAAGTGGCTGGCAAGAGCATTACTTACAGCATCAAGACGACCATTACCGCCATCTTCAACATTGTGCTTCTCACCATTCTCATTAATAGTTACAACTGTCTGTATTCCATTAATCTGCTTGAAATGTACTTCAGAAATCTTGAATACTGGTGTGTATTTCTTATATCTCTTCTCAAATATCTCAAGAACTTCATCTGCTGAAAGCTCCTTATGATTAACATCCGATACATCTTTAACAGCATAACCCAGATCTTCTCTCATAGCCTTAGGAACAACCATTCCATAATTATGTTCAAGGACATAAGCAACACCGCCCTTACCAGACTGGCTGTTAATTCTTATAACATCTGAATCATATGTACGTCCTACATCTTCTGGATTAATTGGAAGATATGGAACTGTCCATTTATTAGGATCATTTTCTATTCTGTAATGCATTCCCTTAGATATAGCATCCTGATGTGAACCTGAGAAAGCTGCAAATACAAGCTTACCACACCATGGATGACGGTCATCAATCTTCATCTGTGTAAGTCTTTCAAATACTTCTGCAAGATGTGGCATATCAGAAAGATCGAGTTCAGGATTAACACCCTGCATATACATATTCATCGCAAGTGTAATAATATCAACATTACCTGTTCTCTCACCATTACCAAAAAGTGTTCCCTCAATTCTGTCTGCTCCTGCAAGAAGTCCTAACTCTGCATCAGCAACACCTGTCGAACGGTCATTATGTGGATGAAGAGAAATAATAACATTCTCTCTGTTGTGCATGTATTTAGACATATATTCAATCTGACTTGCAAATACATGTGGAAGCGACATTTCTACTGTAGCAGGAAGATTAATAATGCATTTCTTATCAGGAGTTGGCTGCCAGATATCAACAACTGCGTTGCACACCTCAAGTGCATACTCAGGTTCTGTTCCTGTAAAACTCTCTGGACTATATTCGAAAAGGAAGTTTCCTCCATCAGCTTCAGCAAGTTCCTTTAATAACTTAGCGCCTTCAATAGCAATCTGCTTAACTTCTTCCTTAGACTTCTTGAATACCTGTTCTCTCTGAGCTAATGAAGTAGAATTATATACATGAACGATTGCTCTTGGAGCACCCTTTACAGCTTCAAATGTCTTCTTGATAATATGTGGTCTTGCCTGTGTAAGTACCTGTATTGTAACATCATCAGGAATCATATTCTTCTCAATAAGTGTACGGCAGAACTCATATTCTGTCTCAGAAGCAGCAGGGAAACCAATCTCAATTTCCTTAAACCCAACTTCAACTAACATCTGGAAGAATTCAAGTTTTTCATCAAGGCTCATAGGTTCAACAAGAGCCTGGTTACCATCTCTTAAATCAACCGAACACCAGATTGGTGCCTTATCAACATACTCCTTGTTAACCCAGTCATTACACTTAACTGGTGGCATAAAATAGCCTCTTTCATACTGTCTGTAATCAAACATTCCTAAAACCTCCTGAAAATATAAATATGTATTGTTAATAAGTAAAGGCTTTCTTAAAGATAAGCATAAAAAAATCTTTCGTCCATGGGCAATTCTACCCAAAGAGACGAAAGATAAATCTCACGCGTTACCACTCTTCTTCATAGCTATGCTATGCACTCACTGAATACGTACAACAAATGTGCTGCATTATATTCTGTCCACTATAACGGTTGGCTTCCGGCTACTCCTACTTCTCATAATGATTTCAGGTAGCAGCTCCAAGGCGAGTTCAATAAGTTCCTTCGACTGCCTCGCACCACCCGGCAGTTCTCTGACTCTGGTTCCTATCTAATAGTCCTCTTCACAGCATTTACTTATTATGTACGCTTATTATACTTGTCATTTTTTATAAAGTCAAGCATAAATTCAAGTTCTTCTTTGGAAATATTCTTATCAGAATATCTGGCTTTTTCATAACTTCTTGTAATTCTTTCAGCAGTCGCAGCATTTGAAGTAATATTATTTCTTGTGATATCCTCAGGCTGCATATAAACCAAACTGTTTGCAGCCATCTTTTCTTTTCTCTTATCCAGCATCGCTGCCTTTTTAAATGCTTTTCTATATTGCATATTAACCGCAAGATTGGTTTTCTCCACAGCACGCTTAGACCTTCTGATTTTTCTTTCATGCCTGCCTGTTCCTATGAATTCAACCTCATCCCCATTATCATCCCTTGATTCCTTGAACTTTCTCGCATATCTTACAATAACATATATAACAGCAATCATTAACCCTGTAATAATAACCACTGTGAAAGCAACGAAAACTGCCTGCATAACAGGATTATCCGCATATTCTTTTATCTCTGTTTCGTCATACAAAGCATCATCCTTATTGATTGGTTGAGTTGGCTGCTGAGGCAGAGCTTCGTCATTTTCTTTCATAAGCATGAGCAGCAATTTAAGAAGCGGTCTGAATACTACACCTAAAATACTTCCCATCAGTGCAAATATATTACCACCATCTCCTCTGTAGAACAGAAGCATTCCCATTATCATTAATACAGCTACAACAGCCACAGTTGCCATATTAATGCCTGTTATTCTTCTTGCTGGGAATTCAGATTTACCTGTATTACTTATAAATAAATCATTAACTCCTTTAAGCTGATTCCCTATAAGGAAAAGAATTATAAAAAGGGCAAACATCAATGATTCAAAACTTACAAGTTTTGTACTGCCATTCTGTCCTCCAAATGTACTTCCAACAATCATAACAATGCAATACACCACTGACATTCTCTCTGTAGTCTGCATTACCGCTTTCTTTTCATCATCATTAACATCTTCTGTTTTAGTGCTGAACCGCGACTCCTTCATATATTCAGTTTTTCTTACATTAGCAATCCTTACACTTACAGATCGTACACATACAACAAACACACTTACAAAATATGCCGTACTTTCAGCATCTGTTCTTCCAAGCATAATTGCTGCTGCAATAAGTACTATATGAATCATTACAAAAAGAAACAACGACGTTATATATTTTCTTGCAAAAAATGTAATGACTACAGGAATAGTGACCAGCGCGGCGTATAAAATATATTCATCAGACTTTTTAACAACCCCTAGAATTATCATTGCAGCAAATGCCATAAAAACAACACACTGACTAAGTAATTCCACAACTAACCGCGCTACATATAATGTTTTATTTCCTGAACGCGCAACAGACTCACTCATATTGCTTCTCCTTACTTAACTTCCCATCCAACCGGCTCAAAATCACATAATTCCAGTCCATAATCATCTCCTGGAAAATGTGGTACAATCCATACCATATCTGCCTGAAGCCTGCTGATTTTATTAATAACACTCTGCAATTTCTTTCTTCTGCTTGCAGAGATTAAAACATATACATATTCACTTTCTATTCTCATATTATCCGGCTCAAGAATTTTTTCAAGCATAGCAGAGTATTCTTCCATGGCAATTCCTGTATCAATTCTTGCAAGTGCAGTATTAATATTATTGAGATGTCCTGTTCCAGAACCATTATTTATTACAACCGGACTCTTTGTATCAACATCACATCCATTGCTGAGCATTGAAACATTTATTCCACATGCAATTAGCATCTGTGATATTCCTGCTGCAATACTTATAGCCTGTTCGTCAACCGCATCATACCTTAACACTCCGTCTTCTTCGAGATTTAGCAGAATGCATACATTCCGGCTGACAGACTCATCATATTCATTAACCATAAGATTGCCGGTTCTTGCCGTTGCTTTCCAGTTGACATTCTTAAGGCTGTCATTACCCGTATAGTCTCTTATTCCTCTGAATACAAATGGATCTTCCAGCATATATTTTTTTCGTTCTGCTTCTCCTGCAATCCTGCTGTTCACTGGTTTTAACACTGTCGGGTCTGCTGGTTTTGGATATACTGTTATTTCACAGTTATTACCAGTCTTTAGAACATTAATTTCATTCATAAACAAGCCAGAGAATACAATCTCAAGACCTGAAATGCGGTAAACGCCCCTTCTTGTGCACCTGGCAGGAACCTTTCTTGTAATTCTCTGATTAGAAAGAAGCGAAAATACATCATTACGGTAAGTCTTATCCGATACGCTTGAATTAGTATCTGAACCTGTAAAAAGCAATTCTCTTGCAGCCTGAAATTTAAGATTAATACAAGGAAGTGGCAGCCTCTTGGCATTAGTAACAACTTCTGTAATATTAACAATATCATCCTTAACCACATGCTTTTTATCAAATTCAAGACTCACTGTAAGATTTTTATTCCAGTTATATCTGTACACAAGCTTTACAGCAATGTACACAATCAGTACACCTAAAAGCATTAACAAAACATTCATTATCTATTCCAATCTTCAGTAGGAACTGCTGTTTTCGAGACAACATTGCCTATGATCTGTTCTTTATTATCTCTGTTCATAAAACCAGTCTGTAAAACAAGTCTGTGTGCCCATACATATGGTGCCAAAATCTTAATATCCTCTGGCACAACATAATCTCTGCCTGCGACATACGCATATGCTCTTGCAGCATTCAGCATGCCAAGTGTCCCTCTTGGACTGACACCTGTTAATACATTTTCTTCATTTCTTGTCATTCTTGCAAGTTCAACAATATACTCAATAAGCACCGGATGAATGTATACATTCTTAGCATCTTCCTTCATTGCAATAATATCCTCACATGTTGCCACTTTTTCAAGAGTTATTTCCGGATTAGATGTAAGGAATCTGTTAAGAATGAGTACCTCATCATCTTTTTCCGGGTAGCCCATATTAATCTTCATAAGGAATCTGTCAAGCTGTGCCTCTGGAAGCTGATATGTTCCTGCTGTTTCAATTGGATTCTGCGTTGCAATTACTATAAAAGGTTCTGCCAGTTTAGAATATTCTCCATCAACAGTAACCTGATGTTCTTCCATACACTCAAGAAGTGCCGACTGAGTTCTCGGTATTGCTCTGTTAATCTCATCAGCAAGAATAACATTAGCAAATACAGGACCTCTTCTGAATACGAACTCCCCCTCTTTCTGGTTATACACATGTACGCCTGTTATATCAGACGGCAAAAGGTCTGGTGTAAACTGAATTCTTGAAAATTCACCATCTATACTTTTGGCAAATGATTTCGCCATCATAGTCTTTCCTGTTCCCGGAACATCTTCAAGAAGAACATGTCCACCAGCAATAATACTTGTCAGAACAAGTTCTGAAACATTTCTCTTTCCCACAATCACCTTACTTACATTATCTAATATATCTGAAGCCTTACTCATAATACCTCCTCGTAACACGAAATTTAGACTAAGATAATTATAACAAAAACACTGCCAGAACAGCAAGTGTCTGACAGTGCTAATAGGTGAAATAATTATGAACTTTTGATTAATTATCTGTAGGCATCTCCTGATTAACATCAATACCTCTTGGCGCAACAGGTGTTGAGAACACAATCTGTGTGCTTGTTCTTCCGAATTTCTGAAGCTGGCCGATAAATGTATCAAGTTCCATGGTGCTTGGGAACATAACTTTTAATAGCATTGAATAATTACCTGTTACACAGTTGCATTCAACAACATTAGGGCATGACTTGATAAATGGATAGAAATCCGGTTTCTGTACAGGAGCAACTTCAAGATTAATAAATGCTGTGATATGATATCCCAGCTTTAACTGATTAATCTTAACTTCATATCCTTCAATAATCTCTTCCTTCTCAAGTCTCTCAATTCTTGCTGAAACAGCCGGTGATGAAAGGAAAACATTCTCGGCAAGTGCCTTTAATGGCATTCTTGCATTCTGCTGTAATAATGTAATTATCTTCTTATCGATTTTATCCATGGCGTGAACCTCCAGATTATAATATTCGTTGTAAATGCTATTAATTTAACCAAAAAGGGGACAATCCTAGCGTTGTTGCTAAAATCGTCCCCTTTGACTTAAATTATTAACTTATGCTTAATATACACCTTACATAATAAAATAGCAAGTCTTTTTTCTTTATTTTCATTGCTTTTATACATAATTTTTGTTAGAGTAGAGAAAATACTAAAGCCATTACTGGCAGAACGGAGACATTATGGAGAATAATAATCAGGAATATAACACAGTAACTCTGATGCTTGACGGTAACACAGAATGTGAATGTGCAATAATACGCATATTCCCTGCTGGAGATAACGACTATATCGCACTTCTTCCACTTGAGGGTGAAGCTGCAGACAACGATGAGGTATATCTTTACAGATACAAGGTTGAAGGCGACAACGAACCTGTACTTGAGAATATTGAATCAGATGAAGAATATGAGCTTGTATCTGAAGCATTTGACGAGGAATTAGATGCTATGGAGTATGAAGATCTATACGAAGAAGAGGATAACGAGCAGTAAGAATCTCCTCTATAAAGCGTGAACGGGTTGTATCTTTGTTATACCTCTGCTTGGGGTACAGAAGATACAACTTTTCTTTTGCCCTTGTCATCGCAACATAAAAAAGTCTTCTCTCCTCTTCTATCTGCTCATCAAGAACCGCCTTATTATACGGTATTATTCCCTCACAGACATCCATTACCAGTACAATCTTATATTCAAGACCTTTAGAGCCGTGCATTGTAAGCATATGCACACCGTCTGCTGTATTATTCTGTCTGTCTTTATCGCACTGCCTGATGTATTCTGTAATACCGTCCAGCCATTGTGACAGGCTCATATACTGCGAAGCCCTGTGTGCAAGTTCATCAAGCACATTATATAATTCTTCCTTATCAGCCTTATGTTCATATATATAATTTCTTATATACTCATCATAACCAACACCCTTTCTTATATAATTAACAGCTGCAAATGGAGACATACTTCTTATCATACTAATATCAGACACCAGCTTTTCTACCTGTTCACTCATCTGTTCATTTCCCTCATAGCCTCTCTTCAATGCATTAATATCTGCCGGCTGTGTAATATATGAACGTGTTATATATCGGAGCGGCTTATTAATAATCCGTAGAAAATCCATTCTTTCCCTGCTGCCAAGTGCAATCCTTATATATGTAAGAATATCCTTACTTATCCAGTGTTCATATACATCCTGAATTGCAGAATCATCACTGCATGATATTCCTTCACTCTTAAGCCTTGACATATACATATTGCCAATAATATTAGTTCTTGATAACACAGCAATGTCATCAGCAGCTATTCCAGCATCAATCAGCCTTCTTATCTCTGATACAAGAAATGCTTTCTCATCATTCAGAGTGTTAAATTCATATATAGACACAGAATCCCCCTGTGCATTGCTCGTCGTTATATCTTTATAATAACGATGCTCATTCTCCTCTGCCACAGCCCTTGAAGCAAGCACAACATTGCCAGTTGACCTGTAATTAATACACATATCAATTCTTACCGCATCACTGTAATACTTATTAAAATCTAACATTATCTGTGGTGCAGAACCTCTGAATCCATATATGCTCTGGTCATCGTCTCCAACCACGAAGAGATTCCTGTATCCATCAGCTAAAATCCTCACAACATCAAACTGTGCCTTATTAATATCCTGAAATTCATCTATCAAAATGTATTTATATTTATTCTGCCATGCCCTCCTGTAATCCTCTCTCTGCATCAGCAGTTCACGGCACAATACTATCATGTCATCAAAATCAATCAGATGCTTTCTTACAAGCATATCATCATAAGCCATGTATATTTTTCTGAAGCTCTGTGGTGGAACAGACATGCTCTCATATTCATCTATATTAACAGCTTCACCCTTAACACGGCTTATCTCAGATAAAACACCTGCCACAGCTTCCTTCTCATCATCATACTCCAGTTCAAGCCTGCACATCTGGTCTTTCACGAATTCATGCTGTACCTGTGGCGTAATAATGCAGCGTGCAGAATAATTATATGCAGCCTTAAGTATTGTAAAAAATACTGCATGAAATGTGCCAAATGTTACTGCTGAACTTCTTCCTTCTGACAGCCCCTTAAACTTAAGCTTCATCTGCTCTGCTGCAGCCTTAGTAAATGTAATAACAAGAATATCAGACGGCTTGACCCCACACCTGTCAATAAGATACCTTACCCTGTGTGTAATAACCGTAGTCTTTCCAGAACCAGGTCCTGCAATTACCATACACGGTCCTTTATTATGTTGTATAGCCTGAATCTGTGCTTCATTAAACTGCAAAAGCGGCACCCCTTATAATAATCTTACGCAAACAAATGTATACTAAGATTATATAAGTATGCCGCTATCATGTCAACTTAATAATATATATTTTATATTTTATTAATAACTTGTTATATTATCATCAGAATCA
>ERZ1026844.1296-NODE-1296-length-15449-cov-4.873132_pt1 | contig 15449 bp, 9 predicted proteins | sample MGYA00380152_ERZ1026844 | MGnify/ENA primary metagenome ERZ1026844 (study PRJEB33269, sample SAMEA4719788) | human gut metagenome | biome: human-associated habitat; feature: organic feature; material: feces | place: Cameroon | collected 2013-10 ... | reverse complement strand
TCAAGAATCCTGTAGAATTCTTCTTTTGTCAGCGGAGCGCTTTCTTTATAAATATAACTTCCGAATTTCTTCTTCCGCTCCAGTTTGATTGAACGGTCACTACAATCATAAATACGGATCCTATATTTTTTTCGCATCAGGACACCCGATTCCTTTTCCGCATAAGCACTGTTGAAATAATCTTCAAAATAAAGACTGCGGATCATATAACCATTTCCCTTTGCATTTGGATCCTTTTTCAGCAAATGCTTCATCCTCAGCTCCAGCAGTTCTTTTTCACTGGTACTGATCAGATATTTCCATTCATTACGGAAGCGTTCTTTTGATAAATCATTCTTCATAAATATCTTCCTCAACATTTTGTCCGCCTGTAATGTAGAAGCATTTCATACCATAGTTTTTCCCATCATCGGTTACATAATAATCAAATGCATCCTGCGTCTTTCCAGATTCGTTTGTCGCACGGACACGGACGAAATACTGTCCGTCTGACGGAACTGTCGTCTCCGCTTCCGGAATCAGAAGACCGTCCTGACGGAATATAATCTCATTAAACTGATAGTCTTTCGCCACTTCAACCGTATACTTAATTGTCTCCGCATCAAAATCATAGGACGCATCCCAATTCAGCTTCAAGGTATTCCCCTCGATCACCGGTACTCCAATATAAAATGGCATTGGTTTTTCCAGACTCTCCTTATAGAGCTCATAATTTTGTTCCACCTCGGAAGGGATTGCCGATGCAACTGTATCATATTGAGCTTCGGTCAGCGGTGCATTCATCTGGTCCGGCATCTGATACAAATACTTCTGCGTCACTGTACGATATTTCTCTATCATACTGCTGATCCGCTCTACGCTGAGATAGGATCTCAGATCCTGGATCGCCGCATCAAGTTCCTCACGAAACTCCTCGGACTGCAGACATCTCTGAAAAAGAACATTTCCCCAGTAATTACTGATTCCACATTCCCAGCTTCCCTGATCGGAACGATTTTGAATACTATATTCCGTTCTCATAAATGATCCATCATTGTCCCACGCAATCAAATACCAGGTATTTGAATTCTGTGGACTATATAAATATGTATTACGGTTCTGCGTATCTACATTCCCGGTCAGGATCTGATATGCCATCCAATACGTCAGATTTTCTCTGTCAAAATATTGATCCAGGATATTACCAATCGATTTTGAATTATCATTCAGATCCGTAAGCATCTGGATCAATTTCGTATGGTCAGAATCTCCCTTGATCTCCAGAAGCTTTTCAAATGCTGTCTGATCATAGGTCGGATCGTCTTCTTTTTTTATCACATCTTCATAACGGTAAAACTCAAATGAATTGATCTTATACAACTGCCCATTTGAATCCATTCCATGATTCTTCATTCCCGTCTTGTTGAGCTGCTCCACCTGCGTATACAAACCATAATCCTGAAACTCTGCGCTGTTTCCTTCCGTAAGATCTCTCACGTATAAATGCACAAACTGGGTTCTGAGAGACATCAACTGTGGGATTCCCTTCAAAAGATCATAAGACAGCTTATTGCGGAAACGCATTCCCTCTGTCTGGTGTTTATTCAGGTTGATCGTACGCTGTCCTCGCCAGGTTCCTTTATTCTTTTTCAGTTCTATCTTATAATTTTTCTGTGCATTACTGCTTGAAGTCTGCCCTCTGATCTGCACCGTCGCATTCGGCACATTTTCACCGTAACCAACCTCTCCACTCTGTGGACCAGACTCATCTCCAACCTGGAGGAGCGCCGCTGTCTGGTAACGGTCTACTCCCATTTTGTCATAATCATAAGCCGAATAACTGTTGATTTCCTTCCAGGTATGATTCGTACCCTCTGAAGAATTTCCTTGAGAAACCGTAAGATACATTGTCACAACACTCGTCTCGTCATCATTTTCATAGAGGCTGTCCTTATCTCGAAGATGAACGTCATTGATATCCTGTGTCTTGGCCTTTTCTATTGTTTCTTGTTGCTCTGTCTTTGTTTCTGAAGCATTCCCTGTTTTCCCCGAAGCTGTACATCCCGTCAGGCAACAGGACATTCCTAATAAAAGGGCACATCCCAGTGCAATTGATTTATAATTTTTCAAGCTCGTCTCCCCTTTCTATTTTCTCTTCCAGAAAACATCCTAACCGTGTGAAGAATCCTGTTTTATCTTCCGCCACGATTGGTTGTACACTCAAAATATAATACGGAAGTTTTTTAATAAAATATCCAAGCCGCAGCGTACAGATCAGAAAGAATACTGCACTTCCAAGTAAAAATCCAAAGCCATAGTATACTTGCGGGAAAAATAGAGATATACAGGTAAATCCTGTCGTACACGCCGCAAACATTCCTGTTGCATATAATGCTCCTTTATAATCTGTAAAATACAGCAGGATCAGCATCATTGTATTAGCAACCGCATAAAGTCCATAACCGACACACAGTGTCCTGAAATAGCCTTCCATAAGATCATTAAATCCAAGCGGAAGATAGGTCAGGAGAAGCTGTCCTACAGAAAGCGCCAATGCCGTTGTAAGAAGCTGCTTCAGTGCCGTATACTTCAGCTCCATATTCAAAACTTCTTTCATCTCGTTTCCTGCCTGTAAAATATCTTTAATTTCTCCTCTGTCATTAAACAGACTGTAGTAATTCCTGTATTTCGGATAGAAATTCACTTCCACCGACACAACGAAATTAACTGTCGTTATAAGAATCGTCAGATATGCGATCATTGCAGGGACATCGTGATACGGAGCACCATAGAACAACCCCTGTACATGTACATGGATCGGACTACACCACATAATAACCAAATGTGCAAAAAGTCCGATATTCGTAAACAAGCCTATAAAAGCAAGCGGAAGGAATTGATCCACCCAGCGCAGAAAGAAAAATGCACTGCTCTCACTCTGTGGAAAATAACGGTATAGCAGTGTCACATCCCACAGAAGCATGATCCCATATCCGATCGTTACAGCAATCATCATTGCCTCTACATGTGGAATTCCAATCAAAACTAGTAGAACTCCAATCAAAAGCGACACTGTCACTGCCGACACAAACGATAGAAGTATCCCTTTATAATCCTTTATCGCGGTCAGATAACTCATCGCATTCCATGTGACGATTAATTCTCCGAAAAACTCCAGACACAAAAACTGGTCAATCAGATTGATTCCGGAAAACAAAAGAAAGATTCCGTACATGATTCCACCGACAACAAGCAGAATCGTTGTCGATCCCCAGAAGGAAGGGAGCACTGTTTCATGTCGTTCTTCATACAACATATCCGCAATATATCTCGTCACAACCATAGAAAAGAAGCTTGTCACAGTCAGCGAAGCGAGAAGTGTATAAGTAATCATACAGTTTAAAAGTTCCCGGTTATGCCTTGTCGCGCCGGTATGATCACAGATAAAGGTAATCCCAACCAGCAGTACAATGCCGAGCAGCATCGGACCTGTACAGATAATTCCGGCATATCCATAGGCTTTCGCAGTCGATGCAATTCCACTTTTCTGGAATAATTTCTTTAACTCAAATCCGATTCCGGCCATCTGCTTCTTCCACCTCCCGATACATTTTCCGATACTTTTCAATCATTTCTTCTTTTCGATAATACGCCTTTACCCGTTTCTGTGCATTTGCGCCCATACGAAGTCTTCGCGTTCTGGAAACACACATCTGATCCATTGCCTGCGCAAGTCCCTCACGATACATTGGCGGAACACAATATCCTACGGATCCATAACAGTCCTCCTCGTTTCCATTCAAAAGTTCCCTGCAACAGCCCACATCCGTAGTCACACAAGGACGCCTTGCGGCAAATGATTCCAGGACAGACAACGGCTGTCCTTCTGATATACTCGTCAAAATTGTAAAATCCAGCTTTTCCATATAGGAGATAATATCCACACGGCCTGTAAAGATCACATTTTCCAAATGTAACTGATCGACCAGCGCATAGCATTCCTGAGCATACTCCTCATCATCAACGCCACCCATAATATGGAGCCGCACATGATCTCTTTTCGTACACAGCTCATAAAACGCATAAATCATTGTCTTGATATCCTTGATCGGCGCCAGACGCACAACCGCGCCAATATCAACCCATCCGTCTTCTTCTTTTAACGGAATAGAAGAGAGTCGTTCGTAATTGATTCCATTCTCAACTACACGACATTTTTCCTTGTCACATCCCATCTGAATCTGTGCAAGCATAGCATTGGTAAACAACGCTGAGACAGAAAAGGCTCTCGTATAAATAATATCCGACAACATATAAAAGAAGGCGATCCACTGCTTTTTAAATGCCGGCTGTACCCATTTTGCACGGATGATCTCTTCTTCACGCTCTCTTGTATAAATTCCATGCTCCGTCAAAAGCACTTTCTTCTTATAGACATATCCGCCGAGACACGCAAGAAGTCCTCCGTACCCCGTACAGATCGCGTGATAAACATCTGCCTTAGGCACTTCACTTCCCATCAGATAAAGAACCGGAAGTAACATAGAGCGCATCGTGTGAAATGCATCCGCAAACGGAGTATATGGATAATCTTTTATACAGCACTCTGTCAATATATTCAAAAACTCTTCACTTTTCAAAAAGGACATCGGGTTCAGTTTCTGGTCATAATAGAGGTGAAACAAAACCTCCCAGTCCGGACGTTTGCACAGCATCAGCTCCTTTAAGCTGTTCTTTTCTTCCTTCATAAAAGCATGAAGCATTTTCCCTGAATCTTTCAGCCTCAGGGCATCATCCAGGAAAACCTCATGGACCTCGACGACATTTTCAGGAAGTTCGTAGACAAATTTCCCTCGATCCTTCGCATTTGCTCCGATCACCCACAGAACAAACTCATGCTCTTTCATTTCATTGATATACTGATGCATCCATGTGGATACACCGCCAAACACATAGGGATAACATCCCTCTAATATAAGACAGATTCTCACAACTAACTCCTTATCTGCCGCATTTTACTGCTTCGTATTTTATTCTGTTTTCTCGATGGTTACAGTCGGCTCCTTTGCCTTGAGCAAATAGAGGTTTCCGGTCAAATGCGTAAGTTTTCCTCCCGAAACATCTCCCGGTGTTCCTTCGTTGATCCGCACCATAAAATACACTTCATCATAAAAATTGTCGAGTTCCAGTCTGATCTCCTGATCTGTCACTGTCTTTGTAAATGTGACCGCTCCGTAGCGCTGGATCGCGCCGGACAGTTCCGAACCTGTAAGCTGTCTCAAGGACGGTGCTGAATCATCCAGCCAGTCCATATAATCACTTAAGTTCCCTTTCAATTTTTCCCAGCCAAGTGCCGCACCACGATCTTCGTCCAGAAGATCATCCGGATGTATAAAATGGCTGTTCACAAAATGCATGTTCAATTCAGACAATGCTGCCATCTTCATATAGCTATCAATGATCGCACCTGAAATGATACGAGGCTGTTCCACAATACCGTCCTCCGCCACTTCAAATTCCTGCACATAAGCAAACTCACCGGTGAAATAGTTACTGGCGATCGTCCTGATCTGCGGAAAATCCTCTGCAAGCATTCTCCTACCTTCTGCCGACAATACATTGGACGGTGGTACATAAACCGACATCGATGTGCTTGGAAATATTTTATCGCCAAATCGTACCAGTTCCTTTACAGCCTTTTTCATCGCCGACTGATTTTTCCAGGTGTCATATGGAAGCACATCGCCATAGTCCGTATTTAAGAGGCTTAACGGCTGATGATTGTATCCATGATATCCAAGCTCCCCGCCCTGATGGAGCAACATATTTCCAAAATATTCGAAGCGTTTGGTATCTTTCTGCTTCTCGATCGTCCCGTCTGTCGCATCCCCATAGTTCTCAATCATCACACCTGTATAACGGATACCATGATCAGAGGCAAGTTCCAGCATGTCCGGCCACCATACGTTCATATAAAAATTGCTGATGCTCATCTCATAATCACGTTTCACATAAGTACCGTCTCCATTTGGAACCGGTGACGGGAAGTCATCCAGATAAAATGCTGATCCATTGATCACCGGATAGATACCGACATCCGTAAGAAGACTGTAAGACGCTGCATAAAATCCACGGACTGCCTTCTCATACAATCCAAAATTATCTACTACAAACTTTCCTTTTCCATATTGATTTTCCCAGATAACCGGCTGACCGTTTTCATCCTCTACCTGCGCATGAACCTTCGCCTGCTCACTCAACTGCACTGACCAGGCAGAATCATATGGATCTGTGATTTCATAAGCCTGCCCGCCGCCAAGCATAAAATCCGGTTCAAAATAAATACTGTCTACAACCGTATTTTCATAACCTGAAGAAATAATTCCAAGCTTCTGCTCTATTATCGACGTATATGCCGTTTTCTGAAGAGTCATCGCAAAGAGCGCATTTCCACCTTGCGAAACCCAGTCACACAGTTCCAAAAGTTTCTCTTTCAATGGACTGATATCACTTAATAATACAACCACTGTTTCATACTCATCATAGTCAGGAATTACAGAATCACTCTTCAGATCGACTACGTCCGTCCCAACCTTCATATCTTTAAATATTTGCTGAAACTGTGTCCAGGCCTGTTCACTTGCTTCATCCGCACTGTTACAAAGGACCAGACAGGTCTTCGGCAATGACTTCACAGCCGTCTGTTCGGTGACTACCTCTTCTCGATCGAGATACGCAACTTTTCTATTCTTTTCTGTATATTGAATACCACTTCGTTCAGCAAAAAGAACAACTGCCATCATCATAAAGACGCACAGGATTACTAACATGCTTTTAAACGGAAATGTTTTCAATGATTTTAATCTAACCAAAAATCCAATGCCTCCTTACTCTTGGAAGACAGATAAATGTGTTCCTCCTGCATCTGTCTTAAACACTTCTGCAACTCGGATGCCATTTTACGTTCCGCCAGATACTGTATCTTCAGAGTCCAGAATTCTTCTCTGTGATGCCATTTCTGATCCATAAGTTCCAGAATTTCTCCCGCCTGAACATAATCTCCGTTTTTCATCAGATTTTTAAACAGGCACACACATGTATAGAGCGTTGCTTTTATCTTCAGCTTTTGATTCAAAAGCTGGATATAACGAACTCGCTGTTCTTTCTCCATCTGTGCTTCCAGAATCCCCTGATTCAGATATTCTTCCATAAAATTACAATACTGATCCAGAACTTCAGGATCATTCGGAGATGCCGCATACAGTTTTTCCAGTTTCTGCAACCGGAAGTCATACTCCTTAGAGAGCTCAACCATAGCTGTGATCGCATAATGAACCACTTCTACATCTTCGTTCATACGAGCCTGTTTCAGAATGTCCATGTATTCTTCCGGATTGTCGTTTAGCACATCCATGATCAGCTCACGTCGTACCCCCGGCTTATTGATCAGAAGTGCTTCCTCCAGCGGAACAATCTTCTCATCCATATCCGAAGCTGCCTGAAAAATATTTTTATAAATCTCTTCATTCACACGAAGCTTTTCCACTCCCGGCTCTATTCTATTGTCTCTTTTCGTCAGCCTCTGCAAATGCAAAAGCAGCACACATATCGTCCCCCAGAAAGGAACAAAAACTACAAGTCCGATCAGATATTTTTTCACTTTCAGAAAATGTGTCTTTATTCCCATCCAGACCAATACACAACAAACAATATGTAATAGGATCAGAAGTATCCCAAGCACTGTTTGAATCATAATATCTCTCCCACAAATATGCCGGTCACAATCTGTTGCGACCGGCAATAATTCTTCGCTTCTCTTTCTTTTCTCACTTAATCCGCACTCTCGACAGCATCGATTTCATGACATATAAATCCGCCCTTCTCCAGTCTTGCAAGAATGATCGGCAATACTTTCCTGTCCGTCTGCGAAAGAATGAGAAACAGCTCTTCTTTTTCAGAAATTCCCCAGACATCATTTTCACGGACAGACTTCTGCAGCACTGCATCCGCCTCTGCAAGTGACATCTGCGGATACTCCAGTTTTAGAAGCGTATAGGATGCCAGCTGTTCTTCTCTCATAGCGTGAAATGAATACAACCTCTCTTCAAAATACTCTGGTTTCAATGTACTTGTACCTGCCACATACTGCCTGCTCTTAACCGCTTCCTGGTATTCCAGTGCACGCAAAAGAGCGGTCTCCACCAGACCACTGAGAACCTGGAACAAATTCAGATAATAAAGAGAAAGCTGCTCGCCCTTTACATCCTGAATAAAAATCAGCATCACGAGCTCTCCGTCTTTTTGAATTCCTTTCATACACATTGGATATCCTTCCAGGAACTCCCGGTTTACCCATACATTTCCGGCTTCTACTGCCTCATTTGCCTCCAGATAATCCTTCATACAAATAGAATTAGCAAACACATCTTTCATTCCTTGTGATGCGATCGTAAGTCGTCCAAACTGCTTTTTCTTTCCCACCGAATAGATTGCAATCGTATGATTCTCAAGAACAGATTCCATCACATGAAGCGTTTCGATAAAAAGATCCTGCGGAAGAAAGACATCAAGTTTTTTCGTAATGTCAAAAATCTTACCAAAACTGTCTCGACTTCCCAGAATCTGCTTCTTGTACTGACGCTTATCCCGAAGCGTCTCCTGATACATTTCCCGCGCAAATAAAAATTTATCCAAAATAAGCTTATTTTCAGCTTTCATAAACCGAACATTCTCAGTATTCTTCAATCGTACATATCCACAGATTGCACTGACAGCGAAATAAAAGATAAATGGAATCCAGTTCGACGGTTCGTAAAAAAGTGTCGTCCATCCGATTCCTGCCTTTGCATATGCCGCCAACAGCGAAAGGGATTCCAGTCCTGCTGATGCAAGTCCATAATTAATACCATATAAACTGCTGAACAGCACGATATATACCAGCCGCAGATCGATCATCTCAAACTGCACCTGATTCCCTGCCACTCGGTTCAGTACCTCGAACACAAAAAATGTGAGCAACAGCTCGGTGATTCTTACAACTGTCGCATGACTGTTGTAAAAGCTCTTCAAAGCATCTATCTTTCGGATCTTATAATTCGTCTTCTGACAATACTGTGCATATATTTCCGAGAGATCTTCCAAAAGAGAAATTTTCGGAAACCAGCCATATTCATTCCTCAATATCTTGTCAGTGACTGTTCTCTCCTGAATCATCGCATCTGCAAGATATGTAATGTGTGCGAATGGAAATATCTGCTTAAGCTTCTCTCCGAGCTGTTCAAAGGTAAAATGAAACACTTGCGGAATCTGAAGATAAGTACTCTCCTCATTCCAGTTATCAAAAATCTTATATAACAGGTCCGCAAGATCACTCAACGCAAGAAAATACATTTCCTGAGATGGTGCTTCTTCAAAGAGGATCGACTTTTGATGGAGTGCCTTCGAAAATAATTGAAAGAAATAATCCTCCTCGTAAGTGCCGGAATAAAGATACGGCGCACGCAGAATCTTAACAGAAATCTGATGCAGTTCGCAATACTGTCTGCAGAACTCCTCTACGGTACGAACCATCAATGTCTTTCCGGTCGTTTCTTCATACAAACCCTCCGGACCGGTAATATACAGCAATCGTGAATTCGTATTTCCTTTATAATAATGTAATACTTTACGTAAAGTCTCAAGCTCACCGTCTTTCTTCCCATGAAAGGTGAGATAATTAGAAAAATAAATCACACCCTCAAATTCATAAGTCTTAAAGATATCTTCAAATTCCTTCTCTGCGTGTGGCATTGGATGTACCGATATCCCCTTGCGACGATCTGACTTTAATGCAGTCTCTCCAAGCAGGAGAATCTGACACTCCGGGAAGGCCTCCTTAATAAATTCAGTTGTGATATATCCGATGTTTCCAGTTACTAATAATTTCATAAGATGATAGCCTCATATTACTCATTTCCTTTAGTATAACATTTTTCCTTTCAGATTAGAATAGACTAATCTTATACAAATTATAGCTGATTAAGCGCCATTCTATAACAAAATTCACTATGGTAAAACATTGAAGTCACACCGCACCGTCACCCTGTTCTTTCCATCCAGCGTACAAGTAAACAAGCTCAGCGCCCACTCTCCGCTTGTCATATCTTCCACACTTTGTGGAGTCAATGCTTCTACCACCGCCACTTTATATTCGAACCGGTTCCCGGCTGCATCTGTGAAGATCACCTCGTCACCCGTCTCAAGTTCTTTCAACTTCCCGAAATGCGTTCTGTAATTATGTGCCGCGATCACAAGGTTATCCAGATAAGCACTTCCTGAATAACGGCAAGGTGCCTTCTTCAGAAGCGGATAGCTCCATTCGCTCAATACCGGAAGCTTCAGATCGATCTCTGGTATCTCAAGCACTCCGATGCACGCCGCACCGTCCAGATCTTCTAATGTAATCTCCGGCATCTCCATCTCCGGGTTCAGCTGATAATCCGGTATCTGTCCGTCAGATTCTTCTGCCTGCTCTCCCTCATCAGAAATGTTCTGGCTCTTGTCTCTATATTCTTCCAACAGCTTCTCTCTGCTTTGCTCTGCCCGATAACCATCCCAGAGATTGTATACAGAAAGAGCAAGGGCTGCCGCGAAAAGCAGCAACCCTGTGATTGTAAATATCTTTCCTATCCAATTCTTTTTCTTCTTGCTCATCTATTCTTCTCTTCTTTTCTATCCCGTAAAACTCTTCCCACCAGCAGACAGATCGCACCTGCAAACAAAAGTACAAGTACCGGCCACCAGAGCTGTCCTGTCTGCGGAAGCTTGTCTGATGTCTTGTCTGTTATTTTATTTACTGTTTTATTTGTTGTTTTATCCGTTGGCTTCTTCGATGGTGGATTCACTTCTCCATCCGACTTTCCAGGCTTCTTTGCTGTATTTGTCAAGACAACTGTATTCCCTTCACGCGTAACAGCAACGGTATACCCATTCGGGACCTCTGCCTCTGACACGCTCCAGCGCATCAGCGTAGAAAGATTCTTCCATGTATAGGACCACTGGTTTTCTTTCGTAAGTGTCTGACGGTCAACAACTGTTGTATTCCCCTCCACATCTGTCTGCAGCAGCTCTACCACGATAGAATCCGGGCGTTCTTTCTCCTGATCCTGCTTCCACACTTTCAATACATGAATCTTCGTCTCTTCTGGATTCTCCGGCTTTCCCGGTTTGTCGTTCTTCTCGAACTTCAGAACCGCTGTCACCTGATAAGGATCTGTCCCTTCTGAAGTTTCCTTTGAATCCTCCGGCAATGCGATCAATGCTGTCTGTGGCTCATAGATCTGTATCTTGCCGTCTTCCTGCAGCTCTGTTGTCTGTCCCAGCACAAGATAAAGTCCCCGGTTAAGATCTGTAAAACATACTGTCCTGTCCGAACCTGATACGAGCACTGCATCTGCTGTGATTCCATCACGTCTGATATAGTCCGCCAGTGCATCCGCTGCACCCTGCCAGCCCTCCTGGCTCTTCTGCTCCAGTGAGACCGGATACTTCCGGAATCGTTCCGTCAATGTAAAACTGCCCGACTCCTCATACTCTGCCACACGGTACAGAGACAACTCCATCCCCTCAACCGGGCAGACAATCGAGATGCTTCCCTTCTGTGTACTCTCTTCTTCCGCTGCCAGAACCGTACTCCCCTTCGAGATTCCGAGCATTCCGGTCAGCGCAATGAGAAATGTCAGCACATATATCATATAATTCCTATCTCTGTGGCGGATTCTTTTCTTTGGACTTCGCATATTCTCCCTCCCACTGATTGATTTATTTCTTATTCTTTTTCTTTGAACGACCAGCGGACCAATCCGCTACAAGGAAACTGATGATTAAAAGAGGAATGGCAATACATACTGCAACCAGTACACTGCTTACCTTCGCCGCATCTGATGTGACTCTCACATCACTTCCTGCACGATTCTCAATCCTGTGGCCACGTACCAACAAACGATGCGTATTAATACCATAAGGCGTACAAGTAAATAACGTACACAGATCCTGTCCTTCCTCAATCTGAAGAAGTCCATAATCCTCCGGCTCTACAATCGCGATCTGATCCACTTCATATGTCAGTACCTGATCATATACATGAAGCGTGAAAATATCTCCGTTTTTCAAACGATCCAGCTTTGTAAAAAGCTGTGCACTCGGAAGTCCTCTGTGCCCGGATAAAACACAATGTGTTCCACTTCCTCCTACCGGCAAACTGGAACCTTCCAGATGCCCTATTCCAACCTGCAAAACTGACTCCTCTACCGTATGATAAATAGCAAGTTCACAACGAATCTCAGGAATCTCAATGTACCCCATCATCCCCGTACCATCCGCATCCAATAAACTTTTGTAAGTATTCAGTTCTTCTTCCGTCGGTGTGAAACGACCGACATTTGATAAAAGGGCTTCATTATATGCCTTCGCCGCATCAATCGCGTCCTGCTTTTTCTTTCTGCTCATCTTTTCCATCGCATCCGAATAATTTGCAACTGCTTTCGTCTGATGCAATGAATTCCAATAATTACTCACTGTTGGATACAACAGTAAGGACAGGCCTGTAACAAAAACAATCACGGTAATAATCGTTGATATACGTTTTTTCATCTTGCTCTTACAACCCTCTCCTTACTGTTGTAAAGGGAATGCTTCCCATTCCCCTTACAACAAATTTAATCCTGTTACTGTTCACACTACGTGCGATTAGCAACTGTTCATTCTTTATTTAGAGTCTGTTCTCTTCTTTGCGATCAGTACAACACCAGAAATAAGTACTAAGAAAGCTCCTGCGATGTAGAATATAGTTGTACCCATACCACCTGTGGATGGGAGGATGGAGCCGGATTTGTTTTCTACTTCAACGGTAGCTTTCAGCTCACCACCAGTTACTTTTCCGTCATTGCCATAATTTCCACCAACATTTACAAGACCATTCTCACCAATTGCAATTTTAATTCTCTTAGCCAACTTATTATATCCCTTTGGTGCAGCTGTCTCTTCTAACCAATAGTTTCCTGGTTTAAGCCCCTGAATACTAAAGCTTCCTGTACCTGTAGTCTCTACTTCTGTTATACTACCTGTTTCTGTAACTAAAGCTTTACGATAATTCTGAGTTTCTTCTTTCTGCTTTAATCCAATAGGATCCCCTCCTGTTTCAGTAGCATATAATGCAAATTTTGCTCCAGCAAGAGGTTTTTTTTCAGTTCCTGTATATTTGAATACAGGGATTTGATACGTATAGGTGTTTGTCTTAACTGACGTGCTTTCTTTCTTTTTTTCACCATATGTTAACTTTGTTGTATTTGTATTTCCGCTACCATCTACATTGTTTATTCCTATGAAAGCTTTACCATTCAATATTGCAGAATACGTAACATAGATTTTATCGTTTTCCTTCAGTTTATTACAAAATTTCTCCGTAAATCGGATTTCAAAAGTACATCCATCATCAGTCTTGTTCTCTGACTTAGTATCCTTTAAATAAATTGAATAATCATCTGATATAGACGTACTGTTAGAAATATTATTCAATTTTACTTGAATATCTTTTTTGAAGTCCAATCCTTCACACATTGTATCATGCAAAACATAATTTTGAGCTCCTGGCTGTACTGTAATGATTGTCTGGAAGTATACTTTATCACCAATATTAACTTCATTAGATTCGCCATATCCGCTTCCGTCTGTGCTACTAACTTTCTTATCTACTGTAGGCTCACCATTCTTTTCTTGAATAGTCACTTTATTATCTGTTGTTGTAAGTCCACAAAGTGCACCGAGGCTTGAATCTACCAGGTAGTAACCGAGATCAAGATCACTAAATTCCACTGCAGTTCCATCAGCCGTTTTTTCTTTTGTCGCAGTGATATGATTATTTTTAGCATAAGCTAATGCTTCTTTTGCTAACTCTGCTGCTCTAGCTTCTTTCTTTGTCTCATTTTCTCCTTTTTCCGTTTTCCAAGTCACATAACCATTCTCATTAATATCTACATACTTCGCACCTTTATCTGTTCTAAAGAATGTATCCCATTCAGTATTTGCCGGCTTGTAAGAATATAAGCCAGGATTTTGGGTCTTATCATAGCTCTCTAAGTCTAACATCTTATAGATCTTATACGTCTGACCGTCAACAGCTTTATCGATTGTAATCGTTCCTGTTTCCTTTGCTTCTTCCGCATGTGCCACGCTCACATTAGCGCCCATTGAGATTACCATTACGAGAGCAAACATAATGGCTGCAATCTTCTTAATAACCTTCATTTTTCTTCCTCCTTGTTTTTCTGTCCCCCCCCCCCGATTTTTTCAGGTCAGGGAAACACACTCTCTTTTGTTATTTTTTTGTATATCTTAACAGCATACGCAGGCTTGCATAGAGCATTAATATTATTCCTGCTAATCTGTAAAGAAGAGTTCCACAACTGCCGGTTGTCGGCAGCATTTTTGTATGGCTTTGGTTTGTCACCGTTACTGTATCACCACACTTAGCAGCATTATTAGCAGCATTATTAGAATATGTTACTATATACTGCTGTTTGTTTATTGTTGCTTCTTGTGAAGCTTTAATCGGTCGTTTGTTGTCATCCAACTCGAATACATAATATGTTGTATTTAGCTCTTGATTCTTAAATTTTGCTGTCTTCCCTCCCGCATCACCCGGACTATATTCAATAGAAACTATTTCCAGTGGATCACCCTCTCCATTAGCATTGTTATAAAGACCAAACCTATAGGTTCCACTTACTGGATTGTGAGAATTTCCGGCTGCGTCATTGATAAAGTCTTTTTTAACAATAATTCCTTTTTGAGCATTATAAACATCCAAATTAAATGACTGTAAATCATATGCGATCTTATATTGATTTGGATTATTCTTCTTTTCACGATAATTAATATACTGTTCTACTCCCTCTGAGTATTGTCCGGATTCCTTTTTTACACACATAGTATAATATGATGTCTCATCACGAATATATCCGTCTATCGTTTCCATCTCTTTCACTTCATAGATCGTATTGTAATTCAGCTTCGTAGCTTTTACGGTATAAACCCCAGCTTCATTTGTCGTTCCGCTTTCAACTTCAGTCTCTGATTTACGTTGAATCTTATCTCCATCTAATTTACATTCATAAATGCTAAATGTAACCCCTTGCATTTTATTACTCATATCATCCTGATCTATTTTATTAATTGTTAGAGTAGGATGTTCTGTACTTTCGGTGCTGCCACCTGCATTCAACGTATAGGAATAATTGTTAATTGTATTGGTTGCTCCTCCACCAGAAGAATATGATTTCCAATAAACTTCATTCGTAACATTTACTTTCTTATCCGTATCCGGCGCAACATTTACTGTTGCTGAATAAGTAATTTCAACTGGTGTTTTCTCCGGGATTTCAATTTCAATGATCTTAGTCTTCGGATCATATTTTGGAGTTATATTAACCACA
>ERZ1026844.1293-NODE-1293-length-15467-cov-9.098560_pt1 | contig 15467 bp, 4 predicted proteins | sample MGYA00380152_ERZ1026844 | MGnify/ENA primary metagenome ERZ1026844 (study PRJEB33269, sample SAMEA4719788) | human gut metagenome | biome: human-associated habitat; feature: organic feature; material: feces | place: Cameroon | collected 2013-10 ... | reverse complement strand
TTTCCATGGGGTTTACCCCTCATTCCGTGTCCGGCTCCGGCCGGGCACGGTTTTTATGCGGCCGGTACAGCCGAGGGAGCTTTTGATGAAAGTCATTGACAAGTGGAGAGGCGCGGTGTATACTCACTACGTTAGCCGCGGGGCGGCACGAAGTAAATAGGATCCGGAGAAGTCGTGTGGCTGTCCGCTGTAAAGACCAGAGATCGTTGGTCAGGCGGCAGTTCAGAAGGAAATGGGACAAAACCCACTGCGAACGGCACTGTGAGCGCAAGGATGCACCGAAACAGCGAAAGCTGTGTGACGAAAGTCAGCCATTGGGCGTAAGCCTGAGAAGGTAGGCGGCAGACGGGGAGCGAAGGCTCCGCGGCGCGAGGCAGGAGAATTGCACGTCGGAGGATCAGGTACAGCGGGCGTTCTCTCCGTATGGGACTGTTTGTGAAGGAACCACGCTGTTTTTGCATTGCAAAAGCGGCGTTTTTTTCTTAAAAACGCGCGCCTGTTTCCACGGAGGACAGGCACTGTTTTTTATCAAGCCGGGACGGCATACGCCGTCTGCCTTCCATAGTAGGGCGGAAGGAGATCGTTGGTCTCTTTCCGCCCGCCTTTTTACAGCGCACACAGAAAATTGAACATAGAGAAGGAGAAAGAGACATGAAGAAACGAGTGGTATCTCTGCTGCTGGCGCTGGTCATGCTGACCAGCCTGGTTCCCACAACGGCGTGGGCGGAGATGGCGGAGGCGGCTGCGGAACCAACTGCGGCACAGCCTCTGCCGGCGGACAAGTTATCCACGGAGCCGGAACCGGCAGCGGTACAGCCTCTGCCGGCGGATGAGTCGTTCGCGGAGACGGGAGAAGGAGCAGGGGAGCCTGCATTTGAGGACTTCTTCGCGGCGTGGGATGCCTACGCCGATGTCAGGAATGACACCAAATATCCCTTTACCGTGGCGGAGCATGGAGAACAGAGGTACTGCCTGAAATCCGGTAACGGCAGCAGCTCCTATACACGCTCGACCCTGACGGTGACGGTACGAAAGGCGGCGGAGCTGACCTTTACCTACCAGCTCGACGGACAGCAAATGAGCGGACTTGAGGTGAAGAACGGCTCCAAGACGCTGTACACCTACTCCCAATATGGCAGCAGCGGCGCCAAGCAGGCATACGGCGCTATGCAAGGGACAGCCACTGTACAGGCCAATGCCGGCGATACCGTCACCATATCCTACTACCGAGGCCCCTATTCCGGCGGCAACAACTGCATGTGGCTGAGCAATTTTGCGGCCACGGAGCCGGCACAGGTGATCTTCCACGCCAACGACGGCACGGACGCCACCGCGCAGCAGGGCGTCTTCGGCACCGGCAGCCTGCAAGCAAACCCGTTTATCCGGGACGGCTACCGCTTTAAGGGTTGGGCGACCGCACCGGACGGCGAGATCGTGTACAAGGACAAGAGCAATATCACGATCACCGGCGACACCGACTTGTACGCGGTGTGGGCCAACGTGTATACCGTGACCTTCGCGGTGACACCGGCTGACGCGGTGTTTAAACTGTACAGCGATGCAGAGCGGACCGTGCCGGTCACACCGGACAGCGGAACGGTGTATACACTGGAGAACGGTACCTACTACTACGCCGCAGAGTTGTTCGGATATAAAGATGCAGCGGACAGCGTGGCGGTCAGTGACAGAGATGAGAATGTGACCATCTCGTTGACACCGTCCCCGTCCGCCACGGTGCGCTTCGACTATGCCGAGGACGCCGCGCCGACCATCAAGGTCGCGTATATCGAGTCTAAATGGAATAAAGTCCCCATGTCCGCCGCGGCGGACGGCAGCTATCTGCTGCCCGTGGGCTACAAGTACGAGTGGACATTTGACAGCGCGAAATATGTTGCCCAGTCCGGCGAGATCGATCTGAACGGCGTGGAGGCGGGCAGCACGCAGACGGTCAAGATCCCGACGTCCCCGAAACCCGCAGGCAGCGGCTCGGCGGAGGATCCCTATCTCATTACCAATGCCGACCAGCTGCGCTGGTTTGGCGTACAGGTGAATGACAACCGCAAAAGTACCATCTGCGCGCAGCTGACGGACAACATTGATCTGGAGAGCAAGGAATGGACACCCATCGGAAAAGGGTCTTCCTATGCCTATGAGGGTACCTTTGATGGACAGAAGCATACCGTTTCGGGCCTGTATATCTCGGGCACTGCCTCACAGAACTGCGGCCTCTTTGGCTATGTGGAGAAGGGTACCGTCAAGGATCTGACTGTACAGGGGACCATCACCCTTACCGGCAGCGGCAGCAGCAGCTACGGTGCAGGCGGCATTGTCGGTCAACTCAGCGGTGCGGAGGGCAGTGTCCGTAACTGCCGCAGTGATGTGGCGATAACAGGCGGTCAGAACGTGGGCGGCATCGTAGGCTATGTGTCCAGCGGATACAGCACGGCAACGAAGTCCATCACCGGCTGCGTCAATACGGGGCGCATCACCTCCAACAGCAACAACGCCGGCGGCATCGTGGGCTATATCTCCGGTCAGGTAACGGTCGATAGCTGCTATAACCGCGGCACTGTTGCCGGCGGAGGATGGCGCGCCGGCGGTATCACAGCCTATCTATACAGCAGCAATGCCGTTATCAAGAACTGCTACACCACCGGAGACGTTACGGGCAAAGACAGTGCGGCTGTGGTGGGTAATAAGTCCTCCGGCAGCCTCAGCGGCTGCTACTATCTGGATACGCTGGGTACCGACAGCAACGCCATAGCCAAAACCTCCGATGAGCTGAAGAAACTGGCTCCCACGCTGGGCGAACTATTTATGTCTGCCCCGGAGGGGAAGAACGACGGGTATCCCATTTTGAAGTGGCAGGTGCCCACCTATGAGGTGGCGTTCCACACCGGTGCGGGGGCTTCCATCACGGTCAACGGCGTCAGCGGTCAGGCGGATGCGGACGGCAAGTACACCGTCAAGCTGCCGGATGGCGCCTATGAGTACACCGTATCCGCCTTTGGCTACGCGGACAAGACCGACAGCGTCACCGTCAACGGCAAGGCACAGACGGTGACCGTGACGCTGACGGCGGTGGAGCAGCGGACAGTCCGCTTCAACATCACACCGGCCGATGCCGGGGCAGCCGTCACGGTGACGTGGGACGGCGACGGTCGTACCGTTGAAGCACAGAGCGACGGCAGCTATCTGCTGCCGGAGGGTGCATACACCTATACTGTCAAGGCCAAGGGCTACGCCAAGGTTGTTGAACCGCTGAAAGTGGCCAAGGATGAGACGATCTCCGTCACGCTGACGCCCTCCACCGCATGGGACGGCGAAACAAGGGACGAAAAACCCAGCGGTGAAGGCACGGAGGTCGCCCCTTACCAGATCGGCAGCGGCGCGGAGCTGGCGTGGCTGGCGAATGCGGTCAACAACGCCTCCAGCGGCACAAAGTTCTATGTGGAGCTGACGGACGACATTGACCTGGGCAACCAGCCGTGGACGCCCATCGGCAAGTTTGGCTACAGTTCAAGCGACAGGTCGTTCAGCGGCAGCTTCCGCGGTAACGGCCATACGGTCAAGGGACTGAACGCAAGTGCCGAGTATGCAGGCCTGTTCGGCTCCATCAACGATGCGGAGATCACCGGCGTTGTGGTGCAGGGAATCGTCGCCAGCACGGATGCCAAAAGCGGCGACGCAGGCGGTATCGTCGGCCGCGCCATCGGCACGACCAACAAAATCATCAACTGCGGCAACGAGGCGGCAGTGTCCGGCGGCTGTAATGTGGGCGGCATTCTGGGCAACAACCAAGCATATAACACGAAAATAACCGTCCTGAACTGTTACAATATGGGGCATATTTCTGCCTCTGACCGTGCCGGCGGCATTGTGGGCCGCTGCGGCGGTAGCAGCCTCAGCGTCACCAACTGCTACAATACCGGAGAAATTACCTCCAATAACTATGCGGCGGGAGTTATTGCCGGCAGTAACTTTGGCTGGACCATATCGAACTGTTACAACACCGGCAAAATCAGTAGTAAGAACACGTCGAATATAGGCGCGTTTACTACCAGTGACAACGATGCGGCTTCAAATAGCTTCTATCTGGAGGGCAGCATTCCCACAGGGGCAAAAACCAACGGCGCCACCGCCATGTCCGACGCCGCCATACGGACGGAGCTGCCGGACAAGCTGGGCGCGGGCAACTGGAAGACGGTTCGCGGCGTCAACAACGGCTATCCCGTGCTGGCATGGCAGACGGACGAGACGCCTGCCACGGACGTGACCATGGCGAAGAATATCCGCTTCGCCCGGGAGGAGTTCGACACCGACGACGGCGACGTAGCCTCCCTGCCCACCGGCCTGCTGCTGTGGAACGCGGCGAAGGGCAGGACCTACACCGTTACCCTCTGGCAGATGGTGCGCAGCTGGACGCAGCTGGATGCGGACGGTCTGGCGGAGTATAACGCCATCACCGGAGAGTACACCGGGTTCCCCAGCCTGGAGAAGCTGGAATATGTGAACACAACGGCGGTCATCGGCCGCATGAGCGAGGAGCAGCGGACGCAGCTTGCCAAGCTGGACGCCGCTGTGGAGGCAGCGGAGAACGATCCGAAGGACGTGACGGGCGAGGGTCTGTATCAGGCAATGGAACGCCGCGCGGCGTTTATCGTCAGTCTGGCCACGACGGAGGAGCTGGGTGCTTACGAGTCCCAGCTGACCTTCGTGGAGGACATCTCCCACGTCTCCGGCGGGGAGTACGACCTGTCCGGACGGTTTGCCGCACGGGGCGACGGCGTGTATTACGCCTCCGTGGCGGAGGAGACAGACGGCCAGACGGTGTGCTGCGACGTACAGACGGCGGAGGACGAGATCGTCGGCGATCAGGAGCCCTACAACCGCATGACGGCGGTGACCGGCCTCCACTGGGAGAGGACGACGGCCAAGTGGAACGGCCGGGAGAACTTCAGCGGCGCCTATCGAATTGACCTCTACACGGTGACGGGCGAGGGTACAGGTGCGGTCTACACCCACTTCAAGACGTTTGCGCTGTCGGGGAACTATACCTCCGCCAACTTCGCCAACGCCTTTGCGGCGGGGAAGAAGTACGCCTTCACCGTTACGGCCATCGGCGACCAGAGCCTGCTGGAGGAGCTGGGGCTGACCGACAGCATTACCTCTGCGTACAGCGATGTGTACGACCCCGACAAGGACAAGGAAGACCCCAGCACCAAGGAGTGGGAGGATATCTCCAGTGCGGCACAGTGGATCGCGCTGGCCAATGTGAAGGACGAGCCCACCGGGGGTACCGATTCCCCCAACAGGCAGCAGGTGGAGTGGAGCAAGAACTACCGCCTGACGGCGGATATTGACTTCTCCAAGCTGACGGCGGCGGAGCAGACCAAGACGAAGTCCATCGGCAGGATCACCTATCCCTTCATGGGTGAGTTCGACGGACAGGGGCATACGATCACCGGACTGACCCTCAGCAACAACGACAGCGGCCTGTTCTGGTACACCGGCGCTACGGCGTATATCCACGATCTGACCATTGAGGGCGCCAACGTGCTGTTCTCCGACAACGCGGCGGTGCTGGTGCATAACAACTACGGCCGCATGGAAAAGTGCGCCGTGGTGAACACCAATATCACCGCCGACACCGGCGCGGTGCTGGGCGGTATGGTCAGCCGCAACTACGGCATCATCCGCAGCAGCTATGTGCAGGGCGGCACACTGACCTCCAACAGTCTGACGGCTACGGGTCACGCCGGCTTTGTGGGCGCCAACGAGACCGGCGGCCAGATCGAAGGCTGCTGGACCAGCATGGCGGTGAATACCACCAGCGAGTACGCCGGCGGCTTCGTGGGTCTGGGCTACGGCGGTACCATCAGAAACTGCTTCGCGCTGGGCAATGTCAGCGCCAGAGGCTACTCCGGCGGCTTTGTGGGCCGCTCGGTGTACAGCGGCAACACCTATGAGAACTGCTATGCCGCAGGCGTCGTTACCGTCAGCGGCGAGCAGGGCAACGGCTTCATCGGCGGCAACAAGCCCGATTCCGCGTTCCAGTACGACCAGTCCAAGGGCGTCACGAACTGCTATTTCAACAGCGCCACAGCTTCCGCCGCAGCCTACGGCGCGGTGGGCAAGTCGCTGGATGAGATGAAGACCGACACCTTCCGGACGGCCATCTCCGGCAGCGACAGCGGCGTTTGGGCGCGGGAGGCGGATAAGAACGGCGGCCTGCCCTATCTGCAGGGCGTCGCCGTGCCGAAGACGGCGGTGACGGCGCAGATCACCGTCAAGCTGGCCATCGCCTCCTATGACAAGAACAGCTACACCTTCAACCGCATGGGCGACGTGATCACCGTCACCATGGACAGCAACGGCAATACCCGCCTGGTGGATCTGATGGACGAGGCGCAGCGGCAGGGCCTGCTGACCTACAGCTATGCCACCACCAGCACCTTCGGACGGTTCATCCACACCATCAACGGTCGTGCGGTGGACGCGCCGGACGGCTGGATGTTCACCGTCAACGATACGCTGTCCAACGTCAGTGCATCTCTGGCCACAGTACAGAACGGCGATCAGGTGCTGTGGTTCGAGGGCACCACCGAGAACCGCTTCCAGGGACCGTCCTGGGAGGAACTGACCGGTACGCCTGCCGCTATCAGCTGGGTGGACATCGAGACGGTGGACGACCTGCTGGCACTGGCGAAGGCCACTGATGCTGAGACACTGGGCAAGAATTACCGCCTGAAGGCCGATCTGAACCTGAAGGATACGCCGTTTAACGGCATCGGCAGCGCGGCCCGGCCCTTTACGGGAAGGTTCGACGGACAGGGACACACCATCTCCCATGTGACCGTTAACGCGCCGGAGGGGGAGAACGCAGGCTTCTTCAACGTCATCAAGGGCGCGACCATCCGCGATCTGAAGCTGGTGGATGTGGAGATCACCGGCAAGGCGAACGTGGGCGGACTGGCAGGCAGCGCCCAGGTGCAGCTGGACAGCGACGATCTGTCCAAGAACGTGGCAAACCTGATCGGCGGCTGCTCGGTAAGCGGCACGGTCACGGGTACGAAAAACGTGGGCGGTCTGGTGGGCCTGAACGAGGGAAAGACCGATCCCAAGACCCTGTTCTCTATCGCCAGCGCCGTGGACAAGTGCGCTGCCAGCGTGACGGTCAACGGCAAGGAAATGACCGGCGGACTGGTGGGCAAGAACGGCGGCACGATTACCAAGTCCTCCTCCGGCGGTACGGTCAAGGGCGATACGACCACCGGCGGACTGGTGGGCGACAGCAGCGGCGACATCTACGACAGCCATACCAGCTGCACTGTCGCCGGCCGCAGCCATACCGGCGGCCTTGTGGGCTTCAGCGACGGCGCGGTGAAGAACTGCTACAGCATCGGCGGCGTTTCCGGCACGGATTACACCGGCGGATTTGCCGGCGTCATCAGCAGGGCGGAGAATGTCGTCAGCGCGGGACAGGTGACCATCGCCGGCACACCTACGCAGGGCTACAACGGCGGCTTCGCCGGAAAGCTGTACGGCATGGTAGCGGGTCTGGACAACCAGATCACCGTGAAGAATGCCTCCGGCAACTGCACGCAGCCCAACGGACCGGATCTGCCTGTCGTGGGCAACGCCATTGATTTCTCCGGCGACGCGCAGAAGGAAGCGCTGGAGAAGATGGCGCTCCGGAGCGATGCGGAGGTCAACGCCGCGCTGAAAAAGCTTTTCCCCGATCCAGTGAAGGTAATGGATACCGTTGCGGCGGCCAATACTGAACGCGCTGCCGACTGGTGGGCGATGGATATGGGCGCCTACGCCAGAGCCTATCCTGATAAGGGCGTGGCGTTGACGGAAGCGGCCAAACAGAATTACATCAACGCGGCGATCACTGCCATACAGTCGGCGGGAGCCACGGATACGACCTACGACAAGGCGATCCTGGCGCTGACCGCTAACGGTGTGGATGTGACCAAGCTGTATCCGGCGGCCAACAGCAGTACGGCGCTCAACGCCATCACGCTGCTGAACAAAGCCGACAAGAGCGCCAGTGCGTGGAGTGCGCCGTATACGCTGGCGGCCTACAATCAGGCGGACTTCACAGGAACACAGAACTACGAACAGCAGCTGGTGGAAGCGCTGCTGCGTGCGCAGAAGGCGGACGGCAGTTGGGATGAGTGGGGAACCATCGACACCACTGCCAACGTGCTGGCGGGACTGGCGTTCTATGCCGGCGACAGCCGGGTGAAGACGGCCATCGACAAGGCTGTGGACTATCTGGCCACCCAGCTGGGCGAGAGCGGCATTTACAGCGACGCCTTCTCCGGTCCTAACGCCAACTCCACGGCCATGGTCATCATCGGCCTGACGGCGGTGGGCGTGGATCCGGAAAAGGATGCGCGGTTCAGCAGGAACGGTCTGTCCGTGGTGGAGGGCCTGATGTCCTTTGCTCTGGCGAACAACACCGGCTTCGGCTTTACGGACAATATTTCCTATAATGACGCTGCCACCGAGCAAAGCTTCCGGGCGCTGATCGCGCTGACACAGTTCCGGGCGGCGGGCAAGGCGTTCAACGTCTATGACTTCAGTGCGGGTAAGACAGAACCCGCTTACGCCTCCGGCACCGGCGAGACGGAGAAGCCCTCGGAGGAGCCGACGCAGGGCGAGGACATCACGGTCACGGTGACCATCTCTACCCCTGACGGCACTTGGCTCAGCAAGAGCGTTACCGTCAAGAAGGGCAGCACAGTCTACCATGCCTTCACCAAGGCGCTGGAGGGCAGCGGCATCACCGCCGTCGGCGCAGAGAGCGGATATATCCGCTCCATGACCAAGGGCGGCGTCACCTATGGCGAGTTCACCTCCGGCCCCAACTCCGGCTGGCTGTACAAGGTCAACGGCCGCCTGCCCAGCCTGCCGCTGACGCAGCAGGCCGTGGCTGACAAGGATTACGTCCTGTGGTACTACACCTCCGATTGGAAGACCGATCCGGACGCCGGGAAGATGGGGGATGAGGAGGTCACCGCAGCCGATGTCATCAAGCTCATCGACGCCATCGGTACCGTGAGTAAGAACAGCGGCAACGCCATCGCCGCCGCACGCACAGCCTACAACAAGCTCCCTGCCGACCAGAAGAAGCTGGTCACCAACTACGACAAGCTGACGGCGGCGGAGGCGGCCTATGCGGAGATCCTCAAGGCCCTGCGGGAGGATGAGACGCAGACGGGAGACGTTACCGGCTGGCGCAAGACACACAGCGATATGCTGGATACCGTCAAGACCGATGAGTTGACCTTCGGCAGCGAGTGGCTGGTGATCGCGCTGGCGCGCAGCGGCCGGGATGTGCCCGACAGCTACTACGACAGCGTGGTCAAGGCGGTGCAGAGCGCCAAGGGACAGCTCAGCGACAAGAAATCCACTGAGTATGCCCGCACCATTCTGGCGCTGACGGCCATCGGAAAGGATCCCGCTGATGTGGGAGGCTACGACCTGCTGGCCGGATTGGCCGACATGGACGATGTGACGTATCAGGGCATCAACGGCGCTATCTTCGCGCTGCTGGCGCTGGACAGCGGCAAGTATGACGTGCCCGCTGCAGCGGAGGGCGGAACCCAGGTCACCCGTGACGGTCTGGTGGCGCACATTCTGGCGCAGCAGCTCTCCGACGGCGGCTGGGCATTGTCCGGCACCAGCGCCGACCCGGATGTGACAGCCATGGCCTTGCAGGCGCTGGCGCCCTACCGAACCGGCGACGAGACGGTGGACGCCGCCGTGGACAAGGGCGTGCAGCTCCTGTCCGATATGCAGCTTTCCGACGGCGGCTACAGCAGCTGGGGCACGCTGAACAGCGAGTCCTGCGCGCAGGTGCTGATCGCACTGGCAACGCTGGGTATCGATCCGGCCAGCGACAGCCGCTTTGCCAAGAATGGGCTGACGGTGCTGGATGCTCTGCTGGCCTACGCCGTGTCCGGCGGCTTCCGTCACACGGTGGACGGTGAGGCGGACGCCATCGCCACCGAGCAGGCGCTGTGCGCGCTGACGGCTTATGCCCGCCTGCTGGACGGCAAGACGGCACTGTACGATATGACCGATGTGCTGGGCGGCCAGATGCCGGATGACGCCGACAACGATACCAATGAGCAGCCTGCGAAGACCACGCCTGTGGTGGTGTGGGTCGTGCTGGGTGCGGCGGCCGTGGCGGGCAGCGGCGCATTGGCGCTGACCCGCCGCCGTAAGGTCAAGTGACCGCGGCCAAAGGCGGCATATAGCTTCAAAAAAGGGTCATCCCTGCGGGGATGACCCTTTTGCATCAAGTTCCCCGCGCCCGGTCTGGAGGACGCGGGGGAGAACGCGCGGGAGCGACATTTTGGTGGAGACGGCGGAACGATGGGCATACACGCGTCTTTTGCTGGACTTGCGCCGCAAAATCATGTACAATGGGAGCGGAAATTTATAAAAGAGAAAGGACGAACGACCATGACATACACCTCTGCACAGGCCAATAAGCTGCTGAAAAAGCTGCACGATGAGCACGCCGCTCTGCTGGATCGGGAGAATCGCAGCAAGGATTTCCGCGCCGCTATGGGCGAGGACGTGGAGTCCGTGCGCCCGGCCTACGACTATGGCGACACCCAGAACCGGCTGGCGGAGCTGGAGCAGCGTATCCGCAAGGTAAAGCACGCCATCAATGTGTTCAACGCCACCCATGTTATCCCCGGCTTCGACATGACCATCGACGAGATGCTGGTCTATATCCCCCAGCTTACCCAGCGGAAGAACAAGCTGGCGGATATGAAGGCGCGGCTGCCCAAGGAACGGGTGGAGGAGCAGTACGGGCGGCAATCCAACATCATCGACTACACCTACGCCAACTACGATCTGGCGGCGGTGGAGGCGGACTACGAAAAGACTGCGGATGAGTTGTCCCGGGCGCAGCTGGCGCTGGACGCCGTGAATCAGCGGGACACCTTTGAGTTGGCGGAGTAACACCGTTCCGTCACGCTGTTTGCGCCTTTTTATAAAAAGCAACGACCTCCCACCGTGTTCAAGGTTGCGAAGGAGGCGGGTTATTCTTTTTGTTATTGGTTATGCGGCCCCTGTTCAGTGTAGCGGGCAACAGAAATAGCCGGTTGCGGCAGTGTGAAAAAACTTTCCCCGGAGGTCGAAGTACGGTTATAGACCTCCACATTTATAGGAAAAGCGCGTGCGATGCTCGCACGCGCTTTTGCGATGGCTTTCGTGAAAAATAAGCCTATCCCAGCATTTTTAAGACAATTCCTCCGCCGGAAACTGCCGGCCGGTGTGGTCGATGGTGTAGGGCGGGTGGAGGATGAGCTGGGAGATGGGGAGGACGGTGTAGCCGTCGTTGATGAGGTAGGTGAGGATAGCGGGCAGCGCCTCCGGCGTGTGGAGGGCGGCGTTGTGGAACAGCACGATGCTGCCCGGCTGCACCTTGGAGGTCACCCGCTGGCAGATGGTGTCCGCGTCGTAATCCTTCCAGTCGAGGGAGTCCCTATCGGCAATAACTTGAAGCCGTTGCGGCGCAAGGGCTTGCGGGTTCGGAGGCGACGCGCATCAGGCAAAAATTTGACCTGTAAGCGGGGCGTTTGGCGGGCGTTTCAGGCGCGGGAGAGGTCAAAATCGAGGGGGCGTGCGCAAGGGTGGGAGGTGGTTGAAAGATGAGGGCGGATACGGTATACTATAAGCAGTCAAAGAACCTTTTGCATCAGACTAAAGAAAAGTACTATCGACTGGGAAATTGTATTGTTCTAGTGTGGATGGTATAAAGCACAGAAGATAGAAGAGGGGAGTTTCCTATGCGACTGATTCATCTGTCTGACCTGCATATCGGAAAGCGGGTCGACGTGGCATCCATGCTGGAGGAGCAAGAGTATGTCCTGCGGCAGATACTACAGATCATTGACACCGAAAAGGCGGATGCGGTGCTGATCGCAGGCGACGTGTATGACAAAAGTGTGCCGCCTGCGGAGGCGGTGACGCTGTTTGACGATTTCCTCTGCCGTCTGGCAAAGCGGGAGCTGCCGGTGTTTATCATCAGCGGCAACCACGACAGTCCGGAGCGGCTGGCCTTCGGCAATCGGATTCTGGAGCACAACGGCATCCATATCTCGCCTGTTTACAACGGCGAGGTGGTGCCCATCACGCTGACGGATGCGCATGGCGCGGTGCATTTCTGGCTGCTGCCCTTTGTGAAGCCTACCCATGTAAGGCGGTTTTATCCCGACGCGGGCATCGAAAGCTACACCGATGCCATACGCACGGCGATACAGCACATGGCGCTGGACAAAAACGCCCGCAATGTGCTGCTGACCCACCAGTTCGTCACCGGCGCGGCTACCTGCGAGTCGGAGGAGGTCTCCGTAGGCGGCACGGATAATGTGGACGCGGAGGTGTTCGAAGATTTCGACTATGTGGCGCTGGGGCATCTCCACGGGCCGCAGAATATCGGCTCCAACCGGATACGCTACTGCGGGACACCTCTGAAATACTCGTTTTCGGAGTGCGGACATCACAAGAGCGTGACCGTGGTGGAGCTGGGAGCTAAGGGCGATTTGACGCTGCGCCTCTGCCCGCTGGTGCCCAGACACGATATGCGGCAGATACGGGGGACATTTGCGGAGCTGACGGACAAAGCAAATTACGGCGGTACGGCAGCGGAGGACTATCTGCAGATTATCCTCACAGACGAGGAGGATGTGCCGGAGGCCATGGGACGGCTGCGGGTCATCTACCCCAATCTGATAAAGCTCGCATACGACAATACCCGCACCCGGACGAATCAGGTGCTGGGCCGTGCGGAGGATGTACATCTGAAATCACCGCTGGAGCTGTTTGCGGAGCTGTATTTCAAGCAGAATAACCAGCCCATGAGCGAGGAACAGAACGCCTTCGTGCAGGAGCTGATCGAGCATATAAAGGAGGCGGCAGAATGAGACCTCTAAAGCTGAAAATGGTGGGCTTTGGCCCGTATGCTGGCGTGCAGGAGCTGGACTTTGACCGCTTGGGCAGCAGCGGACTTTACCTGATTACGGGCGATACCGGCGCAGGGAAGACCACAATCTTTGACGCCATCACCTTTGCGTTGTTTGGCGAGGCCAGCGGCAATAACCGGAATCCGTCCATGCTGCGCTCCAAGTATGCCAAGGAGGATATGCCGACGAGGGTGGAGCTTACCTTTGCCTACAGCGGCAAGGTCTACACGGTGACGCGGAATCCGACGTATGAGCGTGCGAAGATAAAGGGGACCGGAACCACAACAGAGTCTGCCGGCGCGGAGCTGACCTATCCTGATGGGCGTCAGGTCACCAAAAATGGAGAGGTAGATGCGGCGATCCGCGAGATCATTGGTCTGACGCGGGAACAGTTCTCTCAGATCGCCATGATCTCACAGGGCGATTTCCGAAAGCTGCTGCAAGCGGATACCAAGGAACGGCAGGAGATATTTCGGGATATTTTTAAAACCGACCTCTATGTGATGCTGCAAAATCAGTTGAAGGAGAAGGCGGGAGAGGTCAAGGGTCAGCGGGATCAGGCGAGCCAAAGCATCCGGCAGTATATCAATGGGGTGACTTGTGACGAGGATTCCGTTTACGCGCTGGACGCACAGAAGGCCAAAAACGGGGAACTGCCCGTAACGGAGGTAATAGAACTGTTTCGGACGCTTCTGGAGCAGGATCGGCAAGCGGAGCTTGCCCTTGAAGCCGATCTTGCCGCTGTGGAGAAGGAACTGGAGCAGATCACGTCGCAGCTGACGCAGGCAGAAGCGTATGAGTCCGCGAAAACGGTGCTTGCGGAACGTGTGGCCGAAGAAGCAGCGCTGTCAGCGCAGCTTGAGATAGCAAGGGATGCGCTGAGCGCGGCACAGGAAACTGTTCCAGAGCAGGAGGGGCTGCAAAGCAGGATCACGGAAACGGAGCTACTGCTGCCATCTTACGACGAGCTGGAGGCGTACAGGGCGGCTCGCGCTGCGGCGCAGGCGGAGCTGGCCAAGGCGCAGACGACGCAAGAAAATGCCGTAAAAGAGAAAAACGATTTGACGACCGAGATCACGGGACTGAGGACGGAACAAAAGGATCTTGCCGATGTGAGCGCTGAGAAGGAAAAACTGGCCGCGCAGCTGCAGCAGCTGGGAGACCGACAAAAGCAGTTTGTGGATTTCCTTTCTGGCATGGAGGGGCTTGCGCGTGAGCAGGCAGAATTGGCGAAAAGGCAAGAAGATTATCTGAAAGCGGAAGAGGCCTCTTCCGAGCTACTGCGGGAGTACGAGGTCAAGGAGCGTGCGTTCCTGCGGGAGCAGGCCGGCATTATGGCAAGTAGCCTGACTGCTGGCATGGCATGCCCCGTCTGCGGTTCTATAGAACATCCCCATCCGGCTGTGCTTGCAGAGGGCGCACCGACCGAGGCGGATGTAAAGGCGGCCAAGGCAGAATACGATAGAGCGCAGGATAAAACAAAGAAAGCCAGCAACGAAGCGCAGAAGCTGAAGGGAACTGTAGGTACAACAGAAGAAATACTCGCCAAGGAGATCGACAGCCTGATCCCAGGAATCTCACTGGAGGACAGCACAAAAGCAGCGGAGGAGCAGGAGAATCTTCTTGCGGTGCAGATCGAGGGGCTGAATGTGCAGATCGCGGCACTTGCGAAAAAGATGGCGCGACGAGAGGAACTGGATGTCCTGCTTCCGAAGAAGGAACTGCTCTTGCGTGCGGCGGAAGAAACAATCACTGTGAAAACGGCGGAGATCGCGTCTTTGACGGCAAAGGCTGAGAACAGCGAGGCACAGATCCATGCGCTCCGGAACAAACTGGCTTTTCCGGACAAGGCCGCTGCCGAGGCGGAGATCAGCGCTCTGCGGGCAGAATCGGATAAGCTTCGCCAAAACTTGCAAACAGCGGAAACGGCGCATAACCAATGCAAGGAAAATCTGGCCGGCGTTCGCGGCACCATTGAGCAGCTTCACAAGCAGCTGGAGGGCGGCGTTGATATCGATACCGTACAGCTGCGGACGAAGAAGGACGAATACGCCGCGCAAAAAACAGTCGTTATGGCAAAGCAGAAAATCGTTCACACCCGCATTTCCACCAACGAAACCGCGCTGCAAGGCGTTTCCGCAAAAGCTGCCGAGGTGGAGAGGCTGGATAAGAAGTATGTGTGGATGAAGACCCTGTCCGACACGGCAAACGGCTCTGTGAGCGGCAAGGACAGGGTGATGCTGGAGACATATATCCAGACCACCTATTTTGAGCGCATTCTGGCGCGTGCCAACATCCGCCTGCAAAAAATGTCCGGCGGACAGTACGACCTGAAACGCCGGGAGAAAGCGGATAATAAGCAGAGCCTGAGCGGACTGGAGCTGGATATCATTGACCACATCAACACCACTGAACGCAGCGTCAATACGCTCTCCGGCGGCGAAGCATTTCTTGCTTCTCTGGCGCTGG
>ERZ1026844.1291-NODE-1291-length-15479-cov-15.999741_pt1 | contig 15479 bp, 17 predicted proteins | sample MGYA00380152_ERZ1026844 | MGnify/ENA primary metagenome ERZ1026844 (study PRJEB33269, sample SAMEA4719788) | human gut metagenome | biome: human-associated habitat; feature: organic feature; material: feces | place: Cameroon | collected 2013-10 ... | reverse complement strand
GTCCTCTTCCCACCGAAACCGCTTCGCTGGGTTTCGGCGGGAGCCCTGTTGGGGGGAGGTGATAAGACTCCCGCTTTGCATTTTCGGCATTTCCGTGTGGGGGGTATCACTTACCCTCCGGTTGCTGTGGCTGTGTCGGAACAACCCGGCGCGGGGTTTATTTCAGCAGAAAAAACGGCTTTCTCAGAGCGGGTGCTCTGCGCCGACGGACACGCTGTTCCCTCCTGCACACAGTGCTTTTTCGGCGTTCCTGCATGGGGGTGGTATCATTACCCTCGGCGTGAGCTTCGTGCCGTTGAAACGCTGGACGCCCGCAGGTCACAGCGGCGTATTTGCCGTTTTTATGCCGCCCAGGTGCTCACCCTGTGTGGGCTGAATATCCCATCCGGCGGGCACACACGCCACCCCAGCCCCGAACCGCGCACACAGCGGCTCACACGCCGAAACACGGGGCGTTTTCCCCGCCTGAGACAGCGGCAGGGTCGATAGGGTCGACAGCTTGGGTACCCTGTGCATCGTCACTTTCGGCACGGCGTAGTTCGATGAGCCGCTTTCCGTTGCTGCGGCGCACCACGGCGGAAATACCGATTTTGCTTAGTGCGGCAACGCTTTGCAGGATCAGACGGGATACCTTTTTCGGCGTGATGCCCTCGCTGCCCGCAGGGTCGATCTGCGCGGACAGCTCCGTGGGAGTGCCGATAAATTCCGCGCGGTCACGCATCAGCTCAGAGAGGAGAATGACGATCCGGCCGCCCAGCAGCTCCGGCTGCGTCCGGCTGTCCGACACCAGCTCCCACACATTTTCCGCGTTGCGCTCCAGCGTCAGCTCACGATATTCAATGTCACGCCCGATGCAGGAGAGCGTCGCTTTGCCGCTGCCGCGCTTGTCCTCGATGAGCGTGAAGCTGGAATCCACCGCGCCGCTGATGGCCGTTGTGCCGGAGATGCGGCTGAACACATCGTCGGCAAGCTCCTTCCGCAGATGGTGGATCAGCAGAATGGCAATGCCGTGGGCGTCCGCAATACGCTTCAGTGCGGAGAGGTCACGGTAGTCATTTGCGTAGGTGTTGTCATAACCGGCGCCGCGGATCATTTGCAGCGTGTCGATGATGACCAGCACCGTGTCGGGGTGCTCAGAGAGGAACGAACAGAGCTGTTCCTCCAGACCCTTGCCGAGAGTGTCGCTGTTGGTGGTGAAGTGGACGTTGGCGGGGGCGTCCTCCGTGATCTCGAACAGGCGGTTCTGGATGCGGAGGGTGGAATCCTCCAAGCAGAGGTAGAGTGTGGTGCCCTGCTTCACGCCCATGCCCCAGACGGCTTCGCCCTTCGCCACCGTGACGGCCAGCCACAGCGCCAGCCATGACTTTCCCACCTTGGGTGAGCCGGCGAGGATGTGCAGGCCCTGGGACAGCAACGTATCCACCACGAAGTTCAGCGGTGTGAGCGGCTGACTCATCAGCGTTTCACCATCGATGGTCAGCAATCGGTTTTCTTTTTTCAATTTTGAATCCTCCTTAAAAAAATTGCTCCCATCGGAACGATGAGAGCGGAAAAAGCAGAGGGGAGTTACCACGGAACGGCACGTGGTTTCTTCCCTCTGCTTGTATTGTGGAGGAATTCATGCTATGCTGAGAAAAAGAGCGGACAAATTAAAAATCAGGTAGGACAATTTTTGTAGGGGAGGATACACATGGGAGGCAGCGTTATTTTCTACACCTATGGCAGCACCTTGGAACTGAACGGCCAGCAGTTGACCGCCGGTATGCTGACCGCCGATCTGCTGAATCTGTCTCCGGACGAATACATGCGCCTGAAAAAGCGTATGACACAGGTCACCGACCTTGCGAAAGAATATGAGCGGAAGTGGGATGTAGCACTTTGGTGGAAGCTGAATGAGAAGATGGATGCGCTCTGCCAGAAGCTGCGCCGGTATCAGGTGTTCCGCCTGCTGCTGGACGAAGACGAGGACGCTTTCTTCTCTGCCATACGGGAGATCACGGAGCAGTTCAGCGTATTTCCCACAGAGGATCAAGCGCCGACAGCGGAGGCGCAAAAGAGGCAGTTTGAGCGCGTGGCAAACCAATTCTCCCAGCGCGGCGAATATGCTCCCCTCGACCTGTTCCATCCGAGTGAGGCAGATCTGGAAGATGGGATGGCTTTTTACTATGAGATGCTCCGCGCCTTCGGTCCCACCAGGGGCGCATGGCGTGATTACCAGAAGCGCCTTGACCGCTATGCGCTGTACATCCATGACATCCGCGCCTTCAACGAGACCATTCAGAATTTTATCCGGTTCGGCTTATCCAAGCTGGAACACAACAGTCCGGAGGAGTATGCGAAGGCGCTCTACGGTTTCTATAATGATGATCGTATCGCGGAAAAGCTGATCGTCAATCCCATCCGCAACAACGGCGACTGCTATACGACCCACGATGCCTACGAGCTTTCCTATGTGCCGCGGCCGCTGCCGGACGGCTCTGTCGCCATCTGTCAGGAGCACGTGACCGACAGCTTGCAGGCGCTGATGAAAGCGGATTATATGCTGGCGCTGAACAGCGGACACAACGTCCGCCGCTGCATCATCTGCGGACGATATTTCCTGCTCAAGAGCGGCGTCCACGCGTTATACTGCGAAGGGGCGTGTCCCCACGCGCCCGGCTACACCTGCCGGCAGTTTGGTTCTGTGGAGGTGCAGAAGGAGCTGGCGAAGGACATTCCCAAGGTCAAAGTTAAGGTGACCGCCTTTGCCCGCATCACGAAGGATCTGTCTCGGAACGCGATCTCACAGAAGGACGCAAGAAAAGCCAAGGACTATGTGCGGGATCTGCTCTATGACGCCTTGCGCGACGCAAGTATTTCCGTAGAAACCTTTGAAGAGAGCGTTTCGTCTGAGAATGTCTACCAGCGCTGCGGGATCACCAGAACGGCCAATCCGAGGGGCCGTCCGCCGAAGGCAAAGGCGGGTGAGCAAGCATGACCAACGAGCAACTAATTCGCCAATATTATGACGGTGATGAAGTCGCGCTGGAAAAGCTGTACCATAAAAATATCGGGCTGATCCGCGGAATCGCCAAGGAAGCAGCAGCGGAGTTCAACTGCCTGACGGCGGACTCACATCATCCAAATCAATTTTCCGCGTATACGAAAACGATTCTGGATGACCTCTGCGGCGAGGGCGCGTTGGAGCTTCTGACGCGGATTCAGAGCAGAGAATATGACGAGAGCCGCGCCGTGCTCACCACCTACCTCTACCCGCATTTGAAGGGGCGCATGACCCGCTGGCTGGAGCAGAATATTGGCTGCATGGCGTTGAGCAAGGACGAGATGGGTGCCGTCCGGCAGGCACAGAGGCTGTATCATGTTGCATGGAAGGATACCGGCGAAATTGCGGAGGAGTTGGGCATCTCCGAGGCTCGTGTCAGCCGATATGTTCGCTACAACACCCATTTCCTCGGTGTGCATGACCTTGTCCCGGTGGGCTATAACGGTGATCCCTATGAGCGGCTGATGCCGGGGATGCTCACCGCTTCGGCGGAGCAGGCCGTGTACCGCAAGGTCTGCATCGAGCTCCTCCGGGAGTTGTTCGACGCCCTGCCGAAGAAGGACAGGGACATTCTCGGCAAAGCCTGCGGCGTGTTCGGATACTCGGACGCGACCTTGAAAGAGATCGGGATGTATCACATGATGAAGGAGTCCGCCGTGGAGAAGGCAAAGAACCGCGCGGTCGAGAAGCTGAGAGAAGCCTATCCCGGCAGCAGGCTTCAGATATGGAGGACTGTTCATCGCATGATGCGGCGACCGCTCCTGCCGGATAAGTAATATTTCTGCGTGACCTAAACAGTAATTGATCTCCCTAAGAACTCATCTCTTTTTACTTGTGTGAAATGTTCTTCATGAGTAGGGATCAAATATCCTGTTCCACCGGACGGCAGATGTGTTCTTCCTCCTCCCGCTCGAAGGAATAGAGCCCATCTGCCTCCAGCTCTTTTACCATGCCCCACGCCAGCTTGAAGCCAGCCGTGAAGCTCATCAGCTTGGATTCAACCAGCAACGCATTCTGCGCATCCAGCAGGCGTAGCAGCTTCTTTCACCCCGCGACATCCATGTTCCGCCGCAGTTCCTCTTGGGCCCGTTCGACCTGCTTATCCAATTCGCCGTGTTCCTGACGGTCGAAGCGTTTTTGCAAAGCCTTCATGTAGTCATACATTGCGGCACCTCCTTTTGGGTAACCACAACACATACCACAACTCGGTACACAAAGCTACTGCTTTTTGAAATGATTTTTGTTGCTCATCATCGTTAAACCCATAAGTTAAGTGTTTCCCGGTTTCACTGCTCGATAACGATACGCGATTGTTGCAAATGGTTTTCTGAACATATCAATGGTTAAAACTCTTTAGGGCGGGCGTTCTACTTCATTCCCATTTTTAGGCAAATAGGGGCACGGTGTTCAAAAACGAACACCGTGCCCCTATTTGCCCATTGTTTCCTTCCGCCTTTTTCCGTAGGATGAAAGCAATTCAAGCAGCAAAAAACGCACAAACAGGAGGTGAAAAAGGTGTGAAAAAGCTAAAGGTAGCTCGTTATGGATATTTATTGATCTCACTGCTGTTTTGCCTGTCGGCATTTGCGTACTGGCTTACTCCAGTAGCGTCACCTACGGTCACCTGCTGGATCAGCGGTGGTATTCTATTAGCCTATGGCGTCATCCGGGTCTTGGGCTTTTTTTCCGAAGACCTGTATTGCCTTGCCTTTCGCTATGATCTGGCCTGCGGATTGTTGTTGATTGCTCTGGGCGTAGTAGTCTGGATCAAAGGGGTCAGCAGTTATCCCTATCTGACACCGGGGCTTGGCTGGATCGCCCTACTGGATAGTTTTCTTAAGGTCCAGATGTCAAAAGAGGCAAAGGACTTCGGCCTGCGTCAGTGGAACATTCTGCTTTTGTTGGCTGTTTTAACAGCATTCAGCAGTTTCCTTCTTGTCATCAATGGGTTTCCCGGCCCACAGGCTACGAAGGCATTGACGGGATGCGCTCTGCTGCTGGAAGGCATCATGAACTGGCTCACGATCATATTTACCGTAAAACAATACAGAAAAAATGACTCCGTTAAGGATGAAGAAATCTGAAAATGGGGCAAAAAGGAGAGCATAACAATGAGCGTTGCAAACACAATCAAGAAATTGGGACTGGAGCAGGCGTTTGATTACCTGTACAAAGACCCGGAAAACAATCTGAAAAAGCTGATGGACTGGGCCGACAAATTTTCCGGCGGCGAGTTTGAACCCCAGCGCAAGGCAATCCGGGAAGCTATCGAAGATCCAAATCACCCCTACCACGCTTACATCCTACACATGGTTCATGACATCGACCCGGAAGTCATGAAAGCGCTGGCTGTCAACTTCTTCATCAATGCGAACCTTGTAGGCTGGCCGAAGCAAGAGGAGAACCGCGCGAAATACAACTGCAATATTCCGTGGACGATCCTGCTGGACCCCACCTCCGCCTGCAACTTACATTGCACCGGCTGCTGGGCCGCAGAATACGGGAACAAGCTGAATCTGACCTTTGATGAAATCGACAGCATCATCCGGCAGGGCAAGGAACTGGGCATTTACATGTACATCTACACCGGCGGCGAACCGCTGGTGCGGAAGAAAGATCTGATCCGCCTGTGTGAAAAGCACGATGACTGCGTGTTCCTCTGTTTTACCAACGCCACTTTGATCGACGAAAATTTTGCCGACGAAATGCTGCGGGTCAAGAATTTTATTCCTGCCATCTCTCTGGAGGGCGATGAGGCCTCCACGGACAGCCGCCGAGGAAAAGGTACCTATCAGAAGGTGGTTAAGGCAATGGAGCTGCTGCATGAGAAAAAACTACCCTATGGCATTTCCTCCTGCTATACCAGTGCCAACTATGAAGCCATCACCTCGGATGCCTATTACAACAGTCTGATCGACATGGGCGCATACTTCATCTGGTATTTCCACTATATGCCGGTCGGCAATGACGCCGCACCGGAGCTGCTGCCCGCCCCCCAGCAGCGGGAAGCTGTTTATCACCGTATCCGTCATCTTCGTGCAACGAAGCCCCTGTTTGCTATGGATTTCCAGAATGACGCTGAATATGTGGGCGGCTGTATCGCCGGCGGAAAGCGGTATCTGCATATCAATGCCAACGGCGACGTGGACCCCTGTGTGTTCATTCATTACTCTAATGCCAACATTCGGGACTGCACGCTGCTGGAAGCATTGCAAAGCCCAATCTTCATGGCCTACCATGATAATATGCCCTTCAACGAGAACATGCTCCAACCCTGCCCCATGCTGGAAAACCCGGAACGCCTGCGGAAAATGGTAAAAGAGAGCGGCGCGCACTCAACCGATCCACAGTCTCCGGAAACGGCGGAGCATCTGTGCGGCAAGTGCGATTCCTACGCTAAATGTTGGACGCCGGAAGCTGAACGTCTCTGGAAAGAGCGACAGGACGAGAAGCACGCATAAGAAAAAGAACGCCGCAGATTCTGCGGCGTTCTTTTACCCTTTTGCAGCCTGTTCAACGGCTTTTTGAATGGCTTGTTCTCCCGCACTCTCCATTAAAAAGCAGACGCGCTCCATATTGGCTTCCAAGTCGTAGCGCATGGCGGCATCCAACCAGTCCAGCAAACAGCCGACAACCATGCATTTATAGTAGCGGTTTAGTATTTTCGCATCTTCGACCGGTATAGACACCGTTTTGGAAATCGTATCGAAATATTCATCGACTATGTGCTGCGCCAGTCGGTTCATATAGAGCAGGAACGTCTCTCTGGGAACCGCACGGTACACATGAAGCACCGCTTGCTTATGGGTTTTTCCGTATTGCAGAGCGGGTCTGATACAGTCCAAGGGATGCCCGAAGGCGCAATGGGTTGAAATCAGAGCATTTACTTTTTCTTCCATCATTGTTTGAAGTAACGTGGGGATGTCGGGAAAGTGATAGTAAAATGTGTTTCGATTGATGCCACAGCGTTCCACGATATCCTTCACTATAATTTTATTCATAGGGCGCTCGTTCAAAAGCTGCGCAAACGCCGCCATAATGGAATCTCTTGTTCGCCGCATATCCGTCCTCCATACCTTCCGCCAAGCGCATTGGGTTTGAAATATTATAACAAAATTCGATGTAGAACGCAAGGAACCACCATGGCACGGGAACTGAGTGCTGCCAGCGCGCGAAAAGCACACCTCGCGATTTGAAAGAATCTTTCAACATAAGGAGCAAGACAATGAAAACAGCAATTGTAACTGACAGCAACAGCGAAATTTCGCAAAGCGAAGCAAGTCGGCTTGGAGTTTTTGTGCTGCCGATGCCGGTTATCATAGATGGGCACGCTTATTACGAGGGACTTGATTTGCTGTCCGACCAGTTTTTTCTTGCGCTGACACAGCATCGGGCGGTATCCACCTCACAGCCTTCATCCGGCGATGTGACAGCACTCTGGGATCGGGTGCTATCCGAGTATGATGAGTTGGTCTATATTCCCATGTCAAGCGGTCTTTCGTCCTCTTGCGCCACCGCTAAAATATTGGCAAAGGATTATGCGGGAAAGGTTTTTGTTGTGGATAACCATCGCATTTCCGTAACGCAAAAGGCTTCCGTATTGGACGCGCTTGCTCTGCGGGAGGAAGGGGTCGGTGCGTGGGAGATCCAGCAGGAACTTGAGGACAGTGCGTTTGATTCCATTATTTATATTGGCGTAGAGACTTTGGAATATCTCCGCAAGGGTGGGCGTGTGACCGCCCGTGCCGCGGCGATCAGTACGGTTTTACAGATCAAGCCCCTCTTGAAGGTAGAGGGAGAACTGCTGGATGTCTATGCAAAAGTCCGCGGTACAATCGGATGCAAGAAGCGGCTAATGGAAGCAATACAGCAGGATGCGGAACAGTATGCCGCAAAATGGGATATTGATGTCGGAGCTGCCAGCAGTTATGCGGATATCTGTGCGGCTGAAAACTGGCGTGAAGCGGTATCCGAGTCCTTTTCACAATATCATATATCCTGCGCTCCGCTGACCTTCAGCATCAGCAGCCATGTGGGGCCGGACGCATTTGGCATGGCCGTAACCCGCAGACTGGCCCGTGCAAAAGAGGAGGTCTGAAATGGACCGTTCAATAACGGCCTCTGCGGTTCGTAAGCTCACATTAGCACCACTGCTGGCGGCAGTCATGCTGATCTATCTGTACGCTGTGCAGCCCGGAATTTTCGGCTCTGTCAGGATGCTGTTTCAACAGCTGCTCTTTTTGTCGCTGTTCCCGTTGCTGGCCTATCCGGTTCAACCGTTGATCCCGGCCTTCCGCAATAAAGGCAGAGACGGGCAGCGGCACTTGGCCATGATTTTTGCGTTTGTCGGTTATCTGCTGGCCTGTATCCTGAACGTCTATGCTGGCGCATCAAGAGAGCTCTGTCTGATCGGGTGGGTCTATCTTCTGTCAGGCATTACGATCCTGACCCTGAATTGTTTGTGCAAATTGCGTGTCAGTGGTCATACGGCAGGTGTCGGAGCAGTTATGTCTCTGCCAATTGCTTTGGGACACCCAAATGCCTTGATTGTCAGCTTTCCCTTGCTGTATTTAGTTTGCTGGGCCAGCATTACAACAAAACGGCATACCATTCCGCAGCTTATCGGGGGCACATTGGTTCCAACAGCATTGACCGTGTTGCTGACAAGCATACGGTAATGGAGGGGCTTATGCTCCGCGTATCATACAATTGATATGCCGCTCTGTTTCCCGTCGGTATTAAGACTGAATTGCAAAAAGGTAAAGACATGGTGCGTCAATCGGAATGAGGTGAAAAATAATGCAAGCAAAGTTTGTCCTATCCTGTGAATCTACAGTTGATCTGTCGTTTTCTTATGTAAGTGAAAGAAATATTCCGGTCATTTTCTACTCCTACACAATAGATGGAAAAGAATATGTGGATGATATGCTCCGTAATCCAGAAGCGCTTCCGCAATTTTATCGGTTTCTTGATGAAGATAAGCTCCCTTCGACTTCACAGATTAACGAGTTCAACTATTTGAGTTTTTTTGAGCAGCAACTGCAGCACGGAGATCTGCTCCACATTGCGTTCGGAAGTGGTATGACGCAATCGGTCCGCAATGCAGAGCTTGCGGCAGGGACAGAGGCTGTACAATGGAGGAAATCGAAAGGTGGGTCATAGATAACCGCAAAAATGTCCACCACCAGTTTTTCTCAACAGAGTTAAAGCATTACCGCCGCAGCGGGAGAATGTCCGGTGCGACAGCAATGGTCGCAACCGTTCTTGGAATCTGTCCAATCATGCGGCTGGATGACAAGGGCCGCATTACCGCTTATGGAAGGGTTCGTGGGAAAAACAACGCAATCAAAGCAACCGTGGACGCAATGGAAGCGCATGCGCAAGGCGGCAGAAATTACACAGGAAAATGCTTTATTTGTCAATCTCAGTGCTTACAGGACGCTGAAAAAACGAAGGCTGCTATATTGGAGCGTTTTCCCCACATCCAAGGCGATGTTCGTATTGTTGATATTGGAACGATCATTGCGTCCCATTGCGGACCAGGTACCGTTGCAATTTTCTTCCTTGGCGATGAGAGGGCACCTGAATAAAGGGGCACGCCGGTATGAGAGGAATTACCCAAGTGGCTTATGAATAAAAAACACAATCGTTTTTCGAATCAGCGGAAGCTTCTGCTGGCTAAATGTTTGTTGGGCCTGCTCTGGCTTACAATCATTACATTTTGCCTGCTGCATAAGGATGCGTTCACACTGGAGCAGATCCTGACCTATTCGCCGCGACAGCCTGTTTTGGCAGCGTTGGTGCTATTGGCCCTGTTTGCGGTAAAAAGTCTAAGTATTTTTTTGTACTGCGGCTTTCTGTATGCAGCCAGCGGTATTCTGTTCCCCTTGCCGATTGCAATTCTATTGAGCATTGCAGGCAGTGCGATCATGTCCAGTATTCCATATTGGCTTGGGAAAAAGCTGGGGAACCAGACGGTACAACACATATTGATGCGTTATCCAAAAGCCGTTTATCTCCACGATTTGCGGAGTGGAAATGACTTCTTTTTTGTTTTGATCGTCCGGCTGCTGGGGATTCTCCCCGCAGATGTGGTCAGTGCGTATATGGGCGCGGTCAGTGTGAGATACCGGGATTATCTTCCTGCATGCTTATTGGGCTTTTTGCCCACCTGCATTTTGTTTCCCATCATGGGCATGAGTATTTCGGATGTGCGCTCCCCGCAATTTCTTGTCTCCCTAAGCATTGAATTGGCCGCTATGCTCAGTTCTTGTATTGTTTTCCATGTTTACCGCAAAAAGCGCAGTCTGGCGAAAACTCCAAGGGAGGACGATCATGATTGAAAACCAAAACTCATATCCCATGAACCTGCTTGTCACGTTGGATCGGAATTACGTTCCTCAGTTGAATGTCATGCTGTTTTCCGCACTCCAAAGTGACCCCGCCGCATTTTTTGACGTATATATCCTGCACGATGAGGGGCTGTCAGCCTCCGATTTAACGGCGACCCGGGCGCTGCTGGGGCAGCGGGGCACGCTGCATCTGATCCGTGTGGACGAAAGCGGGCTGACGGACGCGCCAACGTCGGACCGGTACCCGAAGGCGATCTACTACCGGATCTTTGCCGCGAAATATCTGCCGCATACGCTGGACCGGGTACTATATCTCGACCCGGATCTCGTTGTGCGGAAAAGTCTGCGGGCGTTATATGAACTGCCTATGGACGCGGCCTTCTTTGCCGCAGCCTCCCACATCAGGGCTTTTCTGCACCGTTTCAACGAACTGCGTCTCGGCATGGGAGAGGATGATCCCTATATCAACTCCGGCGTCATGCTGATGAATCTGGAAGCCTTGCGGGCGAAGCAGGACACACAGGCGGTATTTGACTATATGGGGCGTCACAAAGGACGGCTCATGCTGCCGGATCAGGACATCATCAGCGCCTTGTACGGACAAAGCATTATCCCGCTGGACCCGATCCAATATAACATGACGGAAAAGCTCTTCACCTTTCACCGGCTCAACGGGGATGGCATGACGCTGGACGATGTGCGGCAGCGCTCGGCCGTCATCCACTACTGCGGGCGGAATAAGCCGTGGAAGCCCGGATACGTCGGTGAACTGGACGTGTTCTATAACGAAGTTGTTTCTCAAATGGAGAAGGACTTGTCATAAAAGGATCAGCAATCTTGCCGGTATTTCTTTTTGATCCATATAGTCACTTCGCTGACAATGCTATTGATATAGCCAGGGAGAAAACGGACCGGCCAGTACTACTCCTGGATATTAAGAGATAAAAAATTTTGTTGCGTCTTGAAGGAGGTTGGCGATTATGCAATCGTTGAAACAGTATAAGACTGGAGCAATCATTCTATCTGCGTGCATGATGATGCTCGGAATCGTTATGATGATCTGGCCGAATGTATCGGCGTTGGTTGTCTGCTATCTGATGGGAGCAATTTGTATTGCGACAGGCATCTATGAATTGATTCGATACTTTGATCTTGGGGTTGTAGGGATTCTGTTTCGGTATGATCTCCTGGTCAGCATTCTAAGTATCCTTGTCGGGATCATTCTGTTGTTCCATCCTCTTGGGGCGCTGACGATTCTGCCAATCATTCTTGGCTTTTACATCATCATTGCAGGCGTGTTTTCCATTCAGATATCCACCGAATCAAGGCACTTTGGGATGAATGACTGGTGGATGTCCCTTGTGTTCGGAATTGTCGGCATTATTTTTGGCCTGTTGATGGTCATCAACCCGTTTGCGGGGGCAAGTACTCTGATGGAATTTATCGGAATTGCCCTTCTTCTGACCGGAATTGAAAACCTGTATATTTTCCACTGCATATCCAAAACATTCAAGAGCGATGAACACCAGAAGATAATTGACGCTGTATGGCATGAAGTGAAATAAAGTTTCTTTCTTGGTGAGATTTTCACCGCAAAAGGCGAGAATCTCCCTGCGAAATGATCCCGGTACAGAGATATCATCAAAAGAACATTTATTATAGGAAAGCGCACGGTCTTTCTTTGGAGAGTGATGCAGCTTTGCCACATTTGCAGGAGGACGATTAAATGAAGACTAATTTAAAGAGAGCGGTAAGGGTCGGCGGTATTACCGTCTTGAGTGCCGCGGCTGCTTCTGCAACTGCATTTGCAACAACCAAGTTCCTGATGAGAACCGCTTTAAATCGGGATATGCCGAAGGTGGCAGAAAAGGCCGGAGAACAGATTGCTGGGGCAAGTGTAGACGAGGCATTCCTGAAGCACATTGAAGAAATGGCCGTCAAACTGGAAAACGCCCCTACCGAAGAAGTAGAAACAGTTGCATCTGATGGAACAAGACTGGTTGGCCACTGGTATAATAATCCGAATGCAAAACGTGTCATATTAGCAATGCATGGGTGGAGATCCAGTTGGAGTCATGACTTTGGATCTGTTTTCGAGTTTTGGCATCAGCATGACTGTAGCGTCTTATATGCAGAACAAAGAGGACAGAATAACAGCGGCGGAGACTATATGGGCTTTGGACTCACTGAGCGATTTGACTGTCTGGATTGGGCAAACTGGATCGTAGAACAGTGCGGAGACAGCATCCCTGTTTATCTGGCTGGAGTTTCCATGGGTGCAACCACCGTGCTGATGGCGTCGGAGCTTCCTCTCCCTGAATCTGTTCACGGAATCTTTTCTGACTGCGGTTTTACTTCTCCTGATGCCATTTGGAAACACATAGCAAATGACAATCTGCACATTCCATACGGCATCAAAAGCGTGGTGGTGGATAACCTCTATCGTAAAAAGACATCCTTTGATCCCTGTTATTCCACAACGGACGCACTCAGAAAGAGTAATATCCCGGTGCTGTTTGTACATGGTTCAGATGACCATTTTGTTCCGGTATCTATGACCTACGAAAACTATAAGGCATGTGCCGGTCCAAAGAGATTGATCATCGTACCGGGTGCGGATCACGGAATGAGCTATTATGTTGAACCTCAAAGATATAAAGATGCCGCCTTGCAATTTTGGAAGGATTTTGATTCTTACGAAGGAGAAACGGCGCATAATGATCTGACAGGTCAGTAATTCGACCATAAAGTGGCTCACTGTATGTCCGTCAAGCGAAAATGTGAGCAAAAAGGACGCAGCATTTGATCCTGTCCTCAACCTTATGCGAACGCTGTCAAACGGCGCAAATCAAGCAAAACTAATGTAAGGCGGAAGCAACGCAAGCTGCTTCCGCCTTGTGTTCAAAATAGCAATAGATGTCAGGGAGGATAGCCTTTTCCGAGAGTTAGCAGCTCACACTGCATGGCTCAGGCTTCGTACCCTTCCTCAGCCCAGAGCTTGTCGGCCTCCGGCTTCCAGCATGCGGCGTATGCTTGGCACTTTTCGCACAGGTGCTCGGCGCTCTCTGGCGCTTCAAGATCCGTGGAGTGAGCGCCGGACCGCTTAACCAGTTCGGGCAGGAATTCCGGATTTTCCAGCATTGGGCAGGGGCGAAGATGATTACCGTTAAAGGGCTGACCCTTGCGGTACTCCAGAAAGAGCGGCTGTTGGAGACACTCCAAAAAGCTCTTTTCGCGAATATTCGCACCAGAGTAGTGAATGAAGACGCAAGGCTCCACGTCACCTGCGGCGTTGATGTGGCAGTAAAGCTTGCCGCCTGCGATACATCCGCCGGTAAACTCACCGTCATTCTGGAAGTCGATAGCGAAGATCTCCTTGCCGCCGGTGAGACCACGGATCTCGCGTACACGGTCCTTCATATAGGCGCGCTGGTCGGGTGTGAGCAGCAGCTCTGTCGATGCCCCCATGCCCACAGGCATATAGTGGAAGTACCATGCGAAGTAGCAGCCCTTGGAGATGAGCAGGTCGAGGAATTCATCGCTGGTGACAACCTTGTAGTTCTTGCTGGTATAGCAGATGGAAACGCCGAATGGGATGTGGTTTTTATGCATCAGATCCATGGCCGCCAGCGCCTTTTCAAAGTGTCCCGCACCGCGGCGTCCGTCATTGGCGTCCTCAAATCCTTCAATACTGACAGAGACAATGAAGTTGCCTACACGCTTGAGTTCGTCACAGAAGGCTTGGTCGATGAGGGTGCCGTTTGTGAATGCGTGGAAGGCGATATCCCGGTGCTTTTCGCAGAGACGGAAAATATCAGCCTTTCGCATCAGCGGCTCTCCGCCGGTGAGAAGACATGCGTGAGTCCCCAATTCCGCACCTTCGGTAAGTACACGATCCATCTCCTCAAAGGTAAGGTTCTGTCTATGACCGTACTCCGCCGCCCAACAGCCCGTGCAGTGCATATTGCAGGCGCTGGTCGGGTCCATAAGGACGATCCACGGAATATTGCAGCCATACTTCTCAGAGTTCTTCTGCGCCTGCTGGAAGCCCCGGAAACCGCCCTCGTAGGCTGCGGCGGTCAGAAACGTCTTGAGCAGGTAAGGGTCACACTCCCGCATCAGGCGTTCGGCGTAATGCGCCCATTTGCCGTTGGGATCACTGGCAACTTGGTGTAGCATCTCGAAAGTCTCCGGCGTCCAAACGCTGGAGTGGATCTTCTGAACCATGTTGACAAAATCGTTGGCAACCTCACAGACATCTTTTGCCTGGCTTTTTTTGATGAGTGCGTCGAGCATGGCTTCAAACGCCTTGCGCTCAGCGGCATGAGAGATTTTATCCATTACAGTCATGATTGTTCCGTCCTTTCCGTGTATTCAATTTGACATTTAAGATTTTTCTATTTTCCTGAAAGACGGTTGACGCCGCCTTTCAGGAAAGCTGTTCGCAGATCTTTGCCAGCACTGTCTTTTCGTCCGCTCCTTTTGCGGTAACGGTCAGATTCATGCCGGGTCTGATTTGAAGAGCGATCATGCCTAACAAGCTCTTCGCATTGACTTCCACCTCTGATGACCGGACCGTGACTGTGCTTTGAAGTTCACAGGCAGTTCGAACAAGGTCCGTGATCGCTTTGCGATCCAACTGCTCCGCTGGCTTGCGGACGGTGATCTCACACTGCTCCATAGGGAACAACCTCCTGATCTTATTTTAATCACATTATAGAAAGCCCCCGCCGTTCCCACAATGGATAAAGCACCTGAAATGCCCAAATTCGGACATTTTACCGGAAAAGCGCAAGATTTGGCTGCCTTGCTGTTGAACATTATGAACGTTTACCTCTGTTTTGCAACTTTTTTACTATAAATATTGTAAAAAGTACCAGCTATTATAAAATAACAGGTACTTTTTGGAGCTGATGGCCGGATTTGAACCGGCGACCTACTGATTACGAATCAGTTGCTCTACCAGCTGAGCTACACCAGCATATTTACTTTTAGGGGGGGCCTCACTTGCTATCCTTAGCAACAACCGGCGACCTGCTCATTACGAGTGAGCTGCTCTGCCAGCTGAGCCACACAAGCATCAA
>ERZ1026844.1290-NODE-1290-length-15486-cov-5.757372_pt1 | contig 15486 bp, 9 predicted proteins | sample MGYA00380152_ERZ1026844 | MGnify/ENA primary metagenome ERZ1026844 (study PRJEB33269, sample SAMEA4719788) | human gut metagenome | biome: human-associated habitat; feature: organic feature; material: feces | place: Cameroon | collected 2013-10 ... | reverse complement strand
TTTCCGGACGCTGTGAATCATGCGGCATTTCCTTCTCCCATCCTGCGGGCCGGTGTGACATACCGCGAGAATACCCTTTATCGCTTCTTTGTCCGATAGGACGCGGCAAAAAGCAGAGCCGCGGATACCCCATGCCGTGGGATGCCATAATCAAAAAATACCGACAGCCGCAGGCCATCGCATCGAATGGCCTGCGGCTGTTCCCGCAGATTACCTCATGGTCGATTCGGCAGCGATTATAGCGGAGCAACGCACCTTAAGGCTGGCGAACCGAATCATACTTGGAATCGTCCAAGGCTTTGAGATAGGCATCGTATGCTGCTTCCAAGGAGGAATACTGTTCTCCTTTTTCCAGGATTTCCTTATATTGCTTTTGCAAAACAAGTGATTGAGAAACGGCAACATAGGTTTTGCCGTCTTTTTTTCGCTCGCCGGTCGTGGTTTCGGCAACGTAATATTTCCCGTCGCCGGTTTGAATAATTACGGGGATGTTTTTTCCGGCTCCGACTTTGTCTGTGTTCAGAGACGTCCAGAAAAGATACCGATTTGCTTTTTTCCCGTCTCTTCCGTCGCCGAGAAAGGCCCATGTGCAGTCCTCCTGCTGCAGGAGACTGTTATCCAACTTTTCAATGGCTTCGTAGATAGCCGGAACATAATCTGACTTCGGACATCTGGAGTCAAACTCGAAGTTGGAGTGAGTATTTACAGCGCCGTCTTTCCAAAAGTCTGTACTATATAGAAGTGGGAAAAAATCCGTCACGCTTGTGTTAAACGGATACTTGGGGGCAGAAGGGTCGGCTTTCCCGCTCCAAGTCAGAATGATTCCGTAATTCTCATTATATGAAACAACACAGGTTCCATTCGGCGCAGCAACGCCTTTCCAATTATCTGTGTCTCCTTGCTTTTTGTAATGGACGATACCGCCGATATTCACCGGATCGACTGATTGCCAGTCGGCCCGCTTCTGCTTCAGGTCAACGGTCACCGTGGTCTCCGAATTCCCCAGCAGTGCCTCTGCAGATACCTGTGCATAAGCGGAGCGCACATTTGCAAGGTCAGCCGCTTCTCGGGTTTTTTCAAGCTGTGATGAAAATACCGGGATCGCAATCGCGATCAATACAGCGATGATCGCAATGATGATCAGCATTTCCATCAACGTAAATCCATTTCTGATTCGTTTCACTATAATCCCTGCTTTATCTTGGATATATATTCTTTATATGCCATCCTATCATAATTTTGAGATGTTTGCAACGAGAAAGCTGCAAAATTGAAAAATGAAAATCCCCGGCAGGCTGCGTTTTCCGCAATCTGCCGGGAATCTCTTTACTACCCTGTCAATGTTGCTATGCATTTCACGGACGCTGCATGTTCGATTTGGGCGAAAATAGCCACTCTACGCCGGGAAAATAAACCAAATGTAGCCGGAAATAAAAGCCACTACCGAAGCTCCAACGGGGACGTCTTCAAGCGCTTCACCGGGTCACGAAAAAGGGGATCACACGCTCTGCTATGAGAACGTCGTTGCACTTCCAGCAGATCGTCACGCGGTAAGTACCGGCAGGGACACGGGAGACATCCTTCGCCGGAAGCAGCGTCAGGGTTCGCGTTTCCGCGGCGTTGGCGGAGCTGCTGCCCTCAGTCGCCGCATCTTCCCCTTCAACCGCCGTTGTCCATTTGATCTGGACCACTTTGTCTGCGCTGACATACTTAACGGTGGTCTGCGGCTGCTGCTGGGCTGTATTCTCTTGCTTCTCCGTCAGCACAGGCTCTTCCACCCTTGCCAGCTGTTCCACGGCCGCCGTGACCCGCAGGCTTCCGCTGTTCCACGGCTGGATCTGCATGGAAGGCAGGCCATCCTCCGTATATGTGACAGCCCCATCGCCGCTCCAGCTTTTCGCTGTCAGCGCAAGGGTCTCGGTAAATACCTTCCCGTCCTGGCCATTGGCGGTGAGCCGCAGCGTTCTGTTGCCATTCCCCGTAGTCGCCCTGCTCATATCCACCAGCAGCGACTGGCTGCCCGCCTCCACCGGGATCGGTCTATCCTCACACAGCACCGAATAGCTGATGCCATTGTCCGTGCTGAACCGTGTTCCTCTCGGGAAGCCTGCACCGTCCAGTTTCATTTCAGCCGCGGTGCAGCCAGCGGGAAGCGTATACTGCACATAAAAGGACTGCGCTGGGTCATACTCCGTCATGCTGGCCGCATCGTTGAAAAGCTCCTTTGCTACAGCGGATGATCCACCCTCTGCCGCAGGACACAGCGTAAAGCTCAGTTTGCCGCCAAACCAGGTATCCGCCGTGCCCGCCAACTCCACGCGGATGGGCATACACACCGCCACCGGGCCTTGGGGCACAGTCTGCGCCGTCAGCTTCAAGGCCACGGTGATGTTGGCCACATCGTCACTTACAGTATAGCTCGTCTGCGCCTCCGCCTGTAAATTCTTATCCACAGCACTCAGCGTCACCGAGATGGGCTCTGCAGGCTGCGTTTCCGCCGTTTCCTCGACCGTTGACACCTGCAGCAGCTCTGCCGGGCAGGTCATGTCAAACGTCACCTGTCTCCAATCCCCCGCCGCCGTCGGACTCCAGTCCGCCAGCAGGAGCTGCGCCTCGCCATCGCGCAGCGCCAGGAGGTCACTGGTCAGTTCAGACGGTGACGCGGCATAGGACGCCTGCCACTGGGCGGTACGCAGGTAACGCGCCTGGGCCGGCATCAAAAGCAGCACCAGCAGCGCCGCCAATGTCAGCGCCGCTGCCGCGTATACAGTTGTCCGCAGTCCCTTTGTCATTCGTTTCCCTTCTCGCCGCGCACATCGGCGCACAGCCGCAGCAGCGCATCATAACGAACGTCCGCATCAGCCCTGACCGCGACCGTTATGGTCTTCTGCCACCGCTCACCGGCCTTGACCGTCCATGTCACTTCCGGCCCGACCTGCTCCTGTATCTCCCCTGCCTGCCCGTCTACCGTGCTCTGCACAGACGTCACCGGGCAGAACCGGTAGCACCAGCCAGGGCCAAAGGAATACCACAGCGCCGATCCCTTCAAAATTTCCTCCGCAATGCCGCGATACGTCACCATCTTCTTTTCAGGCGCAGCATCCAGCGTGTCGTCCTGCGGCACTTCCGCTGTGTCCGCCGTGTCCACGCCCTCAACGCTCCCATTCTCCGGTTTGGTAACGGGTGTGTCGTTCGGCTCTTCCACCGCCAGCGTGATGTCCAGTGCTTCCGGTGTCTCAATGCCCAGGCTGGCCAGCAGCGTAACGCCTACGGTCACGTCGCTTTTCTCCTGCGTACCGTCGTATTCCAGCAGGAATGTGCGTATACAGCTGCCATCGACCATCTGCCATGTATCACCAGTGTCCTGCGGCGCCAGCCGCAGCGGTTCCAGCGGCCGGGCCTGAAGCGCTACCTCCTTTGAAACGGAGGACGAAAAACGCGCCCGCGCCGTACCCAGGAGCAAAATGCCGCACGCCAGCAGCAGCACCGCCGCCAGACACAGCGCATATTGACTTGTCCCTGCCCGTTTTTTCATGGATAGCTGTTTCTCCCTATGGTCTGTCATCCGATGCCGGATGACTGGTCACTCGCATTCGTATTCGTATTCGTATTCGTATTTGAATAATTGCTGTTTGCTGTCACCGCATCCGCTTTTTCGCCCACGATCAGCACATTCGGGACACCCAGTGTCTTGGTAGAAATGGTGCTGTCCGTGATCATCAGAGTGATCTCGTCCGCCCAGTCGTAATTGGCCTCCACATAGACGCCTGCACCGGTGTCCAGCCAGCCGTTCCTGCTGGCCTTGACCTGATCCTCCGTGGGAAGAAAGCCCTTTTCCGCCGTGCCGTTGACGATGCAGTTCTGGATCGTGACCGTGCCGCCCTTGACGGCTATGCCGGTCATGCCCTCCACTGTGCTGTTCTGCACCAGCAGGCGGCTGCCCCGCTGGGGCTGGTAGATGCCGGCATACTTTCCCTTCACGGTGCTGTTGAGCACCTGAATATCCGTGCCGTAGCAGTCGTCCGAGCCGTTGCCCAGAATACCGGCGAAGGTGCTCTCGATGGTGCAGTCCTCCACCAACAGCACCGTGCGGCTGCTGGACGCAGCTCCGTTGCCAAATACATGAACGCCCACCTGCTCGTTGCCCACGGTCTTCAGCGTGCAGTTGCTGAGCCGCACCACGGAGACAGTGCCATTTTCGTTGCTTTCGTTCTTGTCGTCGATAAGCAGGCGTCCCTGAATGGTCACGCCGCTGAACGCCGCGCTGCTGCCCACCAGATGCACCGCCGTATCGCGGCCGCCGCCGTCGATCGTGCCGTTGAGCACCGTGATGCTGCTGCCCGGTGCACTCTCCAGCACCGGCTGCCCCACCACAGCGGTGGTCAGCTGCTTGCCGTTCAGGTCGATGATCACATCTTTATCCGCCGGGATGGTGACGGCCTCCTCCAGCGTCATATCTCCGGCCAGCCGGACGCTTTTGCCCTGCTTTAGTGCCGCCGTCAGGTTCTCCACCGCGGTCACGTCCGCAATGCTCGTCCGCAGGTTCTGCCCGGCGATCTGAATGGTGGCCTTAGCGCCATCCAACAATGTGGCCACATCCCCGTATTTCTCGGTCTGATCCGCAATCAGCGCAATAGAGTTACCCTGCTCGTCCTTCTGCTCCAACAGATAGCGGTATGTCCCGATGCGGGTATCCAGCACAGTGGCCGCCTCGATCTCCGGCTGCGTGCAGAGATACAGCCACAGGCCGGTCTGTTCGTCCCCAGATGTACCGGTGGTATTCACAGCGTAATAGTCGCCGACTTTTGTTTTGCCCGCGTCTTTGTACCCATCGGCGGCCAGCAGAGCCTTCACAAAGTCATCTACTTTGACCTCACCCACTGTCAGCAGCTTGTCATCCTGGAAAATGGCCTTGTCGTAGTCGTACTCCACCGGGCGGATATAGACCGGCGCTTCCACGCCCTCCCGTCCGGTTATAAGCTGTCCCTTCTCGTCCAGCGTGCCGTAGACGTAATAGCCCAGCACATCATAGACCCACTCACAGCGCACAGGGGCATCCGCCGCACTGTCCGCCGTCAAAAGCAGGGTGCTCTTGGGCATGACCCGGTAAGAATAGCCGCCATAGGTGCTGAGGTAAACGCGGTTCGCCGTCTTGTCACTTTCCTTTGCCGCGGCAGGCACATAGAAGTAGATGCGCTTTTGCAGCTCCTCTGGCATGGTAGACTTGTCCACCGTCACCGTGATCTGATTGATCTGCTCTCCGTCGTTGGTCACGGACAGCGCGGCGCAGGCGCTCTGTCCCGGTGCTAAGAGCAGTCCCGTGTCCAGCGCTTTGACCTGGCCCTCGAAGCCCCAGCTCTCCGTTTCAAAGACCAGCTCTGTGGTCTCCGCCACGTTGGTATACCAGGCCGTGGTCAGGGAATAGAGCAGCACGCCCAGCGTAGCCAGTGCCGCCAGAGCGAACAGGGCTTGCTTCCATATTTTTCCAAAGGAGGCTCTGCTGCGCTCCGCCAATTCTCTGTTACTCATGTTCGTTTTTCAGCTCCTCCAGTACCTCTGCCCGTACCTTGCGGTATATCTCTTCATATTCCTCCGGCGTCAGCTCAATGCCTTCATCCAAAGCCTCTGCCTCATCCATCTCCCTGGCCACCTCCTGCAGCTGGCGGCGGATGGAGTTGATGCTGCCTCGCAGGATCAGCGCGCCCAGCAGCAGGATGGGGAACACGATACAGGCCAGAAACCCGATCGATCCTCCGAGAAATCCTATCACCCTGGTCACACCGCCTTCCTTATCGGAATACCAAACCACCCTGCCAATGAGCTGTTGCTGCGTCACAGGCTTGCCGTCCGCCACCGGGTTGGCATCACCCCGCGTTTCCAGCGTCACCGTGCCGTCCGACTGCGTGTGGATGTCGCTCACACGGTGGGTAATGATCTTCTCGCCACTGAGATCCGCCAAGCGGAATACCACCACATCGCCCATGGCCACATCGTGAATGTCCGTGCTGCGGCACACGATCACAGCGTTTACCGGGATGGTGGGTTCCATACTGCCGGTGATCACCCGGAACAGGCTGTAGCCCATCACACTGGCATAGCCTCGTGCCGCCACCTGAAGCGCAACAGTGATACACAGCAGCACCGCCGCGCACAACACCGCCACGCTGGCAACGTCACCGACGCGGCGCTTCGTTGCTTTCGTTTCCATAGTCTCTTATTTTACTGTGCTGCCCGCCAGCTCGATACGCATGGCAAAGCCGCTTACGGACGCGCCGCTGACGCAGTCCGCGTCCTGTCCCTCCAGCCATATAAACATCCGGATGCGCTGAGGCACATTGCGCTCCAGCGTCACGATGCTGTTGCTCTCGTTAGCCCCCGCCTTGTCCATATTACCCAGCGTGACCCAGGAGACGGTGTGGTCTTCTCCCATGCTTGTATAGAGCTGGCCGGTGTTCTGAATAAATTGTCCTTTGTTCACATAGTCAGAGCGGCCAGCCAGGTTCTTATAGAGCTGAGCCTGCACGTCTGCCGCAGTCGCCGTATCCCCCGCCTGCTGCACACTGGCTGTAAACAAGTCGTTGACCTTATTTTCCTCCCACTGACTGGCCATCTGCACACTGAGTCTGCCGCCCACCGGTATACCGGTAACGGAAGTGTCGTTCCGGCCCAGCGGATAGGTGGCGATATAACCCGTTTCTCCCTGCGCGGTATGGCTGCTGCCATTCGGTTCGTAGATGTGGAACGTATTGTAGCTGTATAGAGGCGAGGTCGGTTTTCCCTTCTCTTGATAGCCGCCCATCAGCGTGGTATAGCGCTGGTCGCCGCCGTTGGCGGCATAAGCGGCCGCACTGTCCGCAGCGGCGTTTTGGTTCACCAAAAAGCCCACGCGAAGGCTCTCGGACGCCGGGTACTCCGGCGTCTGCATGGCGAAGCCATCTTCCGTTTCCACCACCTGGGGCAGATCCACCACATAGCTGCCCGCGCCGCTGGCATCGTTGCTGGTGGACACCCGCAGCTCATAGCGGCTGCCCGGCGACACCACCCAGAAATCAGCGTACAGATAGCTCCCCTCGGCGGCACTTTCATCGTCAGCCGACAGGTTGGCGTGCGTCAACGTCTCGTCACACAGAAACTGATCGTAGGGCTTCAGGTCTCCTGCTTTGGCCGTCCCCGCCCGCACCTCTGGGTCATCCTCCGTGTAGTACACCGGCAGATACCAGTTCAGACCATCTGCCGTGGAGACCGGCGTCAGGCCGCTGTGCGCATCGGCGTCCAGCAGATCGTCCAGCCGCAGCGTAGCGCCAAACGCGCCGGGGTAGTGCACCCCCTCGTTGTTCACCAGATCAGGTGCCAGCAGAATGGTGCTGCCGCCGCCCACAGCCACCTGGATGCCCTCAGCCACCGGACTGGTGGACGCGGTGAGCCAGGCGTAGGAGCTCATGACGATCATGGCCATGGCGCACAGAAGGGCGGCCGCTGTGCAAGCGATCTTTATGTATGCTCTTTTCTTCACAGCCAGCCCCTCCCTTCCGCGTGTTCTGCGTAGTCTTATTTCTTCTTTCTTTTCTGCGCTTCGTCCAGCATCTCCTGCATGATCTGCATACGCAGAGCGTCCTCATCGATCGCATCATCGTCTGCCGCCATCGCCGCATACTTAGCCTTGGTCTTAGACATCTTGTTCAGTGTCACCATGACTACAGAAATGACCAGGATCACCGATCCGATAATGATAGCCGCGGTTATGGCAAATTGCTTCCCCGTAACGCCCCAGCGGGAGCTGCGTCCGGTGATCTGATAAGCCGTCCCATTGGCATCTGTAAGCGTCGCATCCACGCCGTAAGCCGCAGACAACGACTCCGGTATTACCGCGTTTTCCATGCCGACACCTGCCGCATTGATGCCCACATAGTATTTTGTCCGTTTACTTATGCTGGCCAGCGAGAACCATGCGTAGCCCTCATCATCAACCACCGAGGTCTGCACGGCGTCCGTACCCTGATACAGCGTTGCATACTGGCGGGCATTTTCCACCTTCACGCCGACGGTCACATCAAAATCCGTATTGTCCGCGAAATCCACCCGAAACACCTGGTCACTCTCAATGCCGGCCTTCTCGGAGTCTGTTTCCGTCACAGACGCTCCCAGCTTATAAGATCCCGAGTAATCCTTGTCCGTGGCGTTGGCTGCGTCGATCTTCCAGCGAGAGCCGTCCTCCGCACGGATGGTAATGGTCGCATCTTCACCGCCAAAACGAGAGAGGTCTTTGCCCGAGATCTCCCCACTGTCCGGCTGAATGATGACCTCCAACACACCGTCCGCACCTTCATCGCGCGCTTTATCCACGGTGTCCTTCAGATCTGACCACCCCTGCTTGTCCGTGATCGTGGCAGTAATGGTCGTTGTCTCTTTCCCGCCGTCGTTTTCTTTCTTGACGGAGATGGTACTGCTCTCATTTTCAGAAACGGTGGTCTGCGTACCACTGCTTCCTCCGGTGGTCGTACTGCCGACAGGCGGCGTTGTTGTCACACTGTCCGCAGAAAAGGATGTATCTCCCTGCCGGATGCTCTCCAGCAGCGCATCTGCCACCGCCTGATCGCCGGGCTCCGTATACACCGTATCAATGCTCTCGCAGCCCTTGAACGCATACTCTCCCGACGCGGAAATGGTAGATGAAAGTGCGACCTCCGTCAGCGCGGAGCAGCCGTAGAACGTCCACGTGGGCACTCCGGCCAGCCGCGCCGACAGCGTCGCCCGCACCAGTCCCGTGCAATAGGCGAACACAGACACGCCCATGCTGCTCACCGACGCCGGTACTGTGATCGCTGTAAGAGATGCACACCGGTAAAACGCCATGCTGCCGATGGTCGTAAGGGAATACGGCAGCGTTACGGCGGTCAGCTTTTCGCAGGCGCGGAACGCGCACTCTCCGATCTCGGTCACGCCGCTGCCCAGGCGGACCGTCAGAAGCTCCGCACACTCGGCAAAGGCATAGTCGCCAACGCGGGTCACACCGTCCGGCAGCGTCACGGCAGTCAGCTCTTCGCATCCATAAAATGCCAGATTGCCCACAGAGGTCAGCCCACTGGGCAATGACACAGCGGTGATCTGCTGCCGCAGATCATACCACGGTGACATCTCGCTCTCCGGAAAATCCGTCATCTCACCGCTGCCGGTAATGGTCAGCGTACCGCCGCTGAAGCTCCACTGAAGGTCATCGCCGCAGACGCCGCCCTCCTCTGCATACGCGGGGAGGGTCAGCGTGAGTGTCAGCAAAAGGATCAGTAACGTTGCTATCCCGCTTCTTTTCATACAGCTTCCTCGATTTCTCTTGCCGGCAACTTGCCAATTATGGCCCGCAGCATTTCTTGGATCGTAGGCTTCCTTCCATATATCTTCTGGAAGTGGAAAAACAGTATCACTATGCCGGTCGCGCAAATTACGACCGTCCACAGGCGCGGTGCCGGAATCCAAAGGAAAAATGGTTTCCAATCGATCGGAATCTCTCGAAGCCATGCTGCTATGTAGCGAATAACGGCATACCAAATCATATAGAGTTCCCAAAGCATTCCTTTCGCAATCCGTCTCTTTTCAAATCGGAGCAGTACGATCAATACGATTGTGTTTGCAATGATTTCAAACTCGCGACAAGGAAAGTGAATGGCCTTTCCCGTGTCAGTAAAGAACAGGATAACACCCGTACAGCATCCTTGGAAGATACACGCGACCTTGGATAGAATGTGCAGAACACATATACCCGCAGCCGACATATCGCCTATCGTGCCGTAGTCCTTTTTCAATATCTTGGTCAGCAGCCAGATGCTGAGCAGGATCATGAGCGGAACGCCATACCAGCAGCCTCCACCCCAGTAACCCAATGCGATACGGGCTGTAACTCGGTCGCCTACATTCCCAAAAACAGCATGCACCGCATACAGCAGTATAACCTGCCATAAGGCAAGGTCATAATACTTACGCCGCAGCAGGCAGCACAAAAGAGCCGCTGCCATAGCGATCAGAACGTAGGAGTTCAGGTAATATACGCGGATGAATTCCAATACTTCAGCAAAACTCATGCCCATTGCTCCTTTTTTGTTTTTCCTATTGACATTCCGCCATACGGCGAAATATCAATAGGAAATACTGCTTATTACCATGTCACAGCACCCTTATCATTGTTTTCTTTTGTACTTAGTTTGATTGTGATCGCCTGCTGAACGCTTAACTGATACTCCGTCGCACCCATCGTAATCTTTAGCGTGTCAATCGTATGCGGTGTACCTCTCCATTGATCATTTCCTCGAAGTCCATATCCCGCATCGTCTCCGCTATCTCCCTCAATCTTCCCATAGGGCATAGCTGTAGACTGCCCGGTTTTCTGATCAAATGTATACGTCTTTGTATGGGTGGTTCCTATGGCCTTACCAAGCGTACCAACGAACACAACATCCACCGTGCTGTTTTGGAAATATGTAGAATCAAGATTCTTCAGCACAATCTTTATTTGCGGATAATACCAATTGCTGTTATCTCTTTGCCACCACACAGAGGCTTCGTACAGAGACTTATTCAATACAGGATTCTGAATTGTAGCAATTTGTGTCTGAGAAAACTCCTTATACTTTATTTGTCCATTACAACTGCCGTCGTCCACCCAATAGTGCTGCTTAATATAGAAAAGTTGTACATCTGGCGCACTCCATTTAACCTCAAACTGCGGGCACATCTCAGATGCACGCTCTCCATCCCTGTACTGCAGCGGAGCCTTTGCTCCCTGCGCAGTACTGGCCGTATACGGTTCACCGTTCAGCGTAAATGTGACCGCGCAGGTTTCATAGGGGCCCGCCTGCTGGAAATTCAACGTGCCGATGTCATATACTGTGGCATCATTCTGGCGGCTGCTTCCTACCGCATCCACGATAACTCCTGTACTGAGGTTACTCGCTGTATAACCGTAAGTATCCATCGACACCTTATCACTGTTCAGCCGATAAGCTACCTTCACAGCACCGATTTCCGCCTGGATCGGCTCATGCTCGTAATCCTCAATGGTAACCGTCATGTCATCCACGGGATGGTCGGTCATAAACGTCCCTGCGAATGCGTTTCCACCCGCATGACTCGTTCCAGCCAGTGTGACGCGAACATAGTTCACCACCTTGGTTTGGATATGCTCCGCGCTCAGATCGATGGTCACGCCTTCTTCGCCGTAGTACAACTTATTGTAGTACACACCGTAGAGCGTGATCGCTTCCAGCGACCACTCGCCTTCCTGCGAAACGTCCGTTGTATCCGGAATAGCAAATATCCACTCCGTTACAGTTTTCCCATCACGCTCCGTTGTCTCGCCCATAATAACCTGTGTTTCATCCTCAGCGGTGTTCTCCACAACAATGCGTTTCCCTGCCTGGTTCTTCAATGTGGCAGTTATGTTCGACGCCGCATTGGAATACGCCAGCTCCACAGATACCACGCCGTCCTTATTCGGGCAGAACTGATATGCATCGGTCGTACTGCCGTAGTAAGACACGTCATCCGGCGGCATGACCTGAATATTGGGTGCAGAAGTAGCCGCCTTAATATCGTTGGTCTTGCCATCCGCCTTGACAGTCACTTTGGTAAAGCTATATGTACCCGCAGTCGTAATCAGGAAATCTCCGGTATAGCCTTCTGTCGCTTCATTCCATACCAGCACAGCATCCAAGCCATCCTTATCACTGCCGGCTTTCCCGTAGTACAGATTAACGCCCGTGAGTTCTCTGATCTCATTACCGCTGTTATCATAAATACGGGTAGAGACATTCAACGTCACAGACTCTGCTCCCAACTTTGCCTTATCAAACACAAATCTGGTCGGCAGCGCATCTGCCTTGACTGTCTGGAGCTTCGCCAACGTATCAGCACTGGCGGAGATCGACGTGCTCGTTTTCAGTCCCAGCAGCAGTTCCAATGTGGGCTGCAAGCTTTCCTGGACTTCATAGAACTCGCCATCAAGGCTTACATATTTCATTGTAAAGATTCCCGATGTATTGAACGTTGCTGTCCCTTTCCACACTCCCTTATCCAACTTAAAGGTAACCATAACATTACGCCCCTCAGCGTCCTCAAACACACCCTTCAAGCTGTTGGGCATTTGTTCACTGGAAGAGAAACCCAAAGTCATATTCGTACTGAAGGACGAATTTGCCGTCATGATCTTCGCACGGTTCTTACCTGCGGGCAGTGCATCGCACGACAAGCTATTCACGCTGCTGCCGCTCACTTTAACATAGACCGGCTCCTGATTCAGATCGTACTCTACACCGTCTACCCAAACTGTACGCAGCACATAGTTGCCCGGCTTATCAAAGACGATCTCACCGCTCCAATTTGCGCCGCTTCCCTCCAGCTGCACTTCCTCCTGCTGTACGCCTTGCGTCGCACTGATAGCTCTGATAAATCTGACATGGACATTTTTCGGAGTAACGCCGTCCACAACAACATGCAGTGTGGTTTTCGCCGCCTCATCCTTTTTATACTCAAAGCTATCCTCCGTCACGCTGGCTGTTACCGCGATTTTGTCATCCATCACCGGCTCGTATTCGACAGACTCGTTTGGATCATAGGGCTTATAAACCGTGTCTGTTGTCGTTCCCTCACTCTCATCTTCGTTTGTCGTCTTTGTTATCGTTGTGATCTTGGATGCCACATAACTGCCAAACTGGATATTCAGATTGCCCTGAATATCGCCGCTGGCCAGAACCATTTGGTTGCTCAGCTTTGTGCCGTCAAGGTATACAATAGCTGTAATGCGCGTAGCTGCATTTTTAACGAGCGCGGTCAGGGCATATACATCCTTTCCATCACTGCCTACGCCCAGACTGATTGCCTTGCTCTTGTCCAACGCCAATGGAACGGTCACTTTGCCGTTTTCAGCATAGTAATGCTCGGTATCCATGGTAGCTGCGCCTATAAGATTGCCATCTGCATCAATAAAGGCCACACGCATAGATTCCAACAGCTCCAGGAATCGGCTTTGATCCGTAGGATTCTTTGCGTAGAAAATATAGCAGCTTCCTCCACCCTGTGTGGTACTGGTTCCCTCAATAGATTCGTAAGGCGCCATCTGCTCGTCATCCCAAACTCTGTTGACGCCCTCATACCCTACGACAACTTGGTTACGGCTTATTTGCTCTGTATATTTCAAATCCTGTGGAATCGTTCCCCCGTTGCTATTCGCAAGCCACTGTTCAAAATCCACATCACGCTTTTCTCCTGTCTCATCGTTTACAAAAACCGTGTAGTATTTGCCATCTTCCTTACGTATAACAATAGTTTCCGATTTATCACTCGATCCAGTTAGAGTATACTCCGCGCTATAAGACCGGTAATTCTTACCATCTGCAGCGGCCAGCATAACCGTTTCTTCCACCGTTTGAGTACGCACAGTTCCCTCCAATGTCAGGTATGCCCGAACTGGATCGGTAACCGTGGTTGTCTTTCCATCCTCAGAGGTTGATGTTATCTGTTCAACGGTTGTCGGAGACCCCGCGTTGGTACGTAGCCACATATCCACCGCCAGTGCATAGGTGTCCTGCGCTGTCGGAGTGCCTCCTTTGAATGAATCCGGCTTCGTATCCTGAATCAACTGAAGATCTGTCTCCGCACTGCCCTCTCCCTCGGCGCTGGTCGACATTATTGCATCAAGAGAGTGTGTTCCCATAAACTTAACAGTGACCGTCACCGGTGCATTCATATCTGCGCCAGTGCGCTTTTCCAGCTTGTAGAGTGCTGAACCCTCATGCAAAACCGCAAAAAGCGGTTTTTCGTTCATGAGTTCCAACGCTCTTTTCAGACCCAAATTTTTAAGTTTCGTTCCGTTCAGCGTTACCTCATTGATATCACAGAGCCAATTTACAAGGCCATTTATATTTTTCCAATAAACTGTGCCGCCATTCTGCTGATAATACGCCCAATACGCCAGGCTCTTGTCCTTTTCCTTTGCTGTTAAATCAGAGTAATCGCCCTTTTCACTGGTTTTAAGGTATTCTCGAAGATTCCTATATTCTCTACAAAATTCGTCAAGGTTCGTAATTGTTTCCTTTACGCTGTTGTCAAGGCTGCCATCATTGTATGCCTGTACAAGCGTCTCCACCGTATACCCAGCGTCTTCCTCACCGGTCTTGATCATGGTGATCATATTTACCATTTGTACATAACTCTCGCCCTCAACATTGATAACGTTATCTCTATAGTAGACTAGCATATTGTACAGATTTTGGATGTACCCAGACACATCCATATTGTTCAGATTCTGGCTCGAATCCGCTTTGCATGTTGCATAAGCTCCCATCAAGCCTTCCAGGGCGGGGACAAATGTTTTGCCTGGCTCGTTTGTTTTGTCGGTCATTTTGATATAGTTGTTTTTTGCTGTCGCCAGACTACTGCGAACCTCGGACGCCATCTTTCTGAAAGTCCCAGTGCCTTCCAAGTTCTCATACTGCACCGTAGAAATTGCTCTCACGCCTAAATGGTTATCGTCTGTATCTACAAGGAATTTCCCCGAAACCTTTTCAAAGTAGGTAAAGCGGAAATCATCATTTGTCACCATACCCGTCACACGACCATCCTCACCATAACCTACACCAAAGAGAGGGTTAGAGAGCAAGCCGGTAGTACCATTCAGCGCAGCCGGGCGCAACGTAACATTGGCCAAGCCATAAGAGGGATCTGACAGGTTGACCAAATTGCCCCATTTCGTATTTGCATCAGTAACAGCCGTACCCGCACCGGTAGAATCCCCTGCCGCAGACCTGCCAGGAGCTGCTCCAGTGCCATTTGCCATGGCGATCTCGAGAGAGCCATTGGCTGCAACAGTAGTATCAATACTGGTGACCTCCGGGCTGGCAGACAGTGTGATCCAAGCGTAGGTCGCAGAAGCCGCAGAAATGATGGCTATCGCAAGCATCATCGCGGCAGCAAATATCTTCTCTCTTTTTCTCGGCAGTTCATTTCTGTACTGTTCAATTCTCGCTGTGGTTTCAGCCTTCATAACAGCTACCTCCCAGATGCGGTTTTCTGCTCATGCTCTCTCCCATGCGGCATTTCCCCGCGTAGCCAGCATCTGCCAGCGGATCATACGCCTGCTTTGTTCTATATCGATCACTCATAGCGCGTCTGCCCCCTTGCGCTGCTCCCTCCGCCGGCGGCGGGCTTCCTCGCGCTGTCTTGCGTCCTCCGCACGGCGTCGCTCCTCCTCCGCACGCAGGCGCAGCCTGCTCTCTCTGTTTTCAGTGAAAACGCTCACCTCATCCAGGTATGGCTGCAGGACGGCCATATCCCGCGCCATCTGCTCCTGCTGGGCGCGTTCCTCCGCCTCCTGCTGCTTCCGCAGTTCCTCGGCGCGGCGGGCTTCCTCCTCCTGCCGGCGGCGCTCCGCTTCCGCTTTCTTTTCCTGACGGATACGGTCCTTCTCCGCCTTTTCCTCACGCTGCAAACGCTGGGCTTCCT
>ERZ1026844.1288-NODE-1288-length-15498-cov-5.147704_pt1 | contig 15498 bp, 14 predicted proteins | sample MGYA00380152_ERZ1026844 | MGnify/ENA primary metagenome ERZ1026844 (study PRJEB33269, sample SAMEA4719788) | human gut metagenome | biome: human-associated habitat; feature: organic feature; material: feces | place: Cameroon | collected 2013-10 ... | reverse complement strand
TATGTATGTTTAATTATTATACTTTTATGGAGGATTATTTATTATGCCACGTGATGAAAGACACACTGAAACTATTCCTTACGGAACATTAGGTATTATCCCATTAGCAAGCTGCACACAGATGGGCAAGAAAGTTGACGAGTACCTTGTAAAGTGGAGAGAGCAGCGTCAGAATGAGAATACTTCTACCCTTAATTTTGCAGGATATAAGAGAGACAGTTATATTGTTAACGCTAAGACTCCTAGATTTGGTTCAGGAGAAGGAAAGGGCGTTCTTGTAGATTCTGTCCGTGGTCATGACTTATATATTATGCTTGATGTCTGCAACTACAGCCTTGAATATACTGTTTGTGGTTTCAAGAACCATATGTCTCCTGATGATCACTATGCTGACCTCAAGAGAGTTATTGCTGCTGCAGGTGGTAAGGCAAGAAGAATTAATGTAATCATGCCTTTCCTTTATGAATCAAGACAGCACAAGAGAACAGGAAGAGAATCTCTTGACTGTGCGCTTATGCTTCAGGAACTTACAGATATGGGTGTTGAGAATATTATTACTTTCGACGCACATGACCCTAGAGTACACAATGCTATTCCTCTTAAGGGATTTGAATCTGTATCATGCACATATCAGTTTATTAAGTATCTTCTTCTCAATGTGGACGACCTTCACATTGACAGCGAGCATATGATGGTTATCAGCCCTGACGAAGGTGGTATGGGACGTGCTGTTTACTTTGCTAACGTTCTTGGTCTTGATATGGGTATGTTCTATAAGAGAAGAGATTACACTAAGATTGTTAATGGACGTAATCCTATCGTTGCACATGAGTTCCTTGGAACTAATGTTGAAGGCAAGGATGTTATCATCATTGATGATATGATTTCTTCAGGTGAGAGTATGATTGATGTTGCTTCTGAGCTTAAGAAGCGTGGTGCAAGCAGAGTATTCTGTGCAACTACATTCGGTCTTTTCACTAACGGCTTCAAGAAGTTTGATGAGGCTTATGAGAACGGCATTATCGACAGAATCCTTACAACTAACCTTGTATACCAGCCAGCAGAGCTTCTGTCTAAGCCTTGGTACATCAATGTAGATATGAGCAAATATATGGCTCTTCTTATTGATACACTTAACCATGATTCTTCAATCAGCAACCTCTTAAGCCCGGTTGAAAGAATCCAGCAGAGAGTTAAGGAATATAACGAGCTTCATTACGGTAAGTAATTATTCACTTACAGCTTAATTGTTATAATAATTTAGCCGGGCGCTTATGCGTCCGGCTTTTTATCTGTGTGATTATTACTCTGTGTTGTCTCCTGTGTTGAACCTGTATTATCTGGATTAGTACCAGTATTTCCACTTGATGAACCACTCTGTGATTCTTGCTGTGACTGGCTTGGATTCTGTGTCTGTGAAGATTTCTGTGTCTCTGATTGTGTCTGTTTCTGTGTTTCCTTTACAGATTCAGTCTCAGATTCTGTCTCCTTTGTTGTCTCCTGCACATCACTCTTCTTTCCATATGATGGAAAATCCTTCTTTGCAAGATTCTCATGTGCAGATTCCATAAACTGCCTGAATATCTGCTTAGTATAGATCTGTGGTATTGTTGCAGGATAATCATATCCCTGCCATACAGCAACTGTATAATAAGCACTGTATCCACAGAACCACGAATCATAATTAGAATTAGTTGTACCAGTCTTTCCTGCAACAATAGCATTATTCGTTGCTGCTTCCCGTCCAGTTCCATCAGTTACTGCTGTCTTTAGCATGTCAGTCATCATTCTGCATGCATCTGAATCATATATCTTCTGCTGTCTGTTAGATGAATCATATATAACTTTTCCACGCACATCCTTTATCTGTGATACACATGTAACTCTTCTGTACTGTCCGTCATTAACAATTGTTGCATACGCACCAGCCATTTCTTCTGTCGATACTCCATATGTGAAACCACCTATTGATATGGCATCATAATCTTTATCCATCCATATCTTATGGAATCCCTGATTAAGCAGATATGAACTTCCAACTCTCGGAGTAATTTCTTTAAGTACATTCCATGCAACTGTATTTCGCGACAGATTTACTGCCGTCCTTAATGTAATACTGCCCATATATGTTCCATCAGCATTCTTAGGACCATTCTCAATATACTCATCTTTTACGATTGTATCAGGTGTATTGCCACGCTCAAGATATGGAACATAATCAAGTATTGGTTTAATAGAGCTTCCTGGCTGTCTGTAGCTCTGATATGCCCTGTTTAATGTATATCCTTCAAGTTCCTGACTTCTTGCCCCCACAATTGCCACTACATTTCCAGTTTCATTATCTATACATGTAGCTGCCGCCTGCATCTCATAGACATCATTCTTCATGGCCGTATAACCTTTAAGATTGTCATCTATCGCATCCTGGAGTTTCTGCTGTAAATCCATGTCTATACTTGTATATACCTTATATCCACCCGAAAGAAGCTTCTGCTGGAACAATGTATAACTCTGTTCATATAGATCCTTATACTTGTTGTAATCATCATCACTGCTGAAATCCGTTCTGAATACGAATCCGTTAGCCTGCATCATACCCTCTATAGCACAATGTCTTGCATATGTTTCCACCGAATTATTCTTAGATACCTCCGGCTGCTGTGCAAGCACTATCTGGGTATTAACTGCTGTATCATAATCTTCCTGGCTTATCTTATTATTCTCAAGAAGTTTCTCAAGTATAAGATTTCTTCTGGTCATCGTATTATCGTAATTAGTAAGCGGATTATATCTTGTAGGGCTGTTAGGTATTGCTGCGATAAATACCTGTTCTGCAAGAGAAAGTTCATTAACTTCCTTGTCAAAATATCCTCTTGCCGCAGCTCCAACGCCATAATATCCATTGGCGAAATAGATATTGTTAAGATAAAACTCAAGAATTTCATTCTTCGAGTACTTCTTCTCTATATATGTCGCAACAAATATCTCTTTGACTTTTCGCTGCCATGTAACTTCCTGACTTAAGAATATATTCTTGGCAAGCTGCTGCGTTATTGTACTTGCACCCTGGACAATTTCGTCATTCTCTGTGTTAGCTATTACAGCTCTTATTATGGCTTTGATATCAATTCCTTTGTGTTTATAGAAATCTTTATCTTCCATTACAACAAATGCATCTGCCAGTGTATCAGGAATCTGTCCAATATCTATATAATACATATCTTTTGATTCCCTCATTGAGCATAACTCATTGCCATCAGTGTCATATATTAGTGTTGTTCCTGATGCCATAAATGTGTCTGCTGAACTATCATTTACAAGTTCTTTCGCATCCTGTGCCAGTTGTATAACTTTTACTATCTTTGGTGAAAATATTGCCAGAGTTACTACAAAAGCAAGTAATATTATTAATAATACAAGCCTTCTTATTAATCTGCGTCTTCTTTTCTTTTTAGATAATTTTTTCTTAGCCATAAACTTAAATCCTTATGAATATCATTATTTGTAATAAGTTACATATATATTACCACCCTGAGAAAACATCTTACCTGCATCATTCATTGAAACTGTCTTCTGTGCTCCAGTCGACGCTTCAATATATGCAATCTCACTTGAATTATATGCAGTAATGATTATATATTCATCTTCTCCAATCCTTGCTATCACAGGACTTCCATCCCCTACATAGCTGAGTGCTTTTTCATCAGTTATTCCCGTAAGACTGATTCCATGCACACCGCTTATATTGTCAAATGTCTCAACAGCGGTATGTCCCTGCTCCATATAAGACACTGCATTGAAATCAGCACCAAGATAATTACTTACCGCAGCAACTGCATTAACAATTGAATCTCCTGATGTCACAGGAACAATACCATCTATTGATGCCTGTGTACTCCTATATCTCTTCCATACCAGCTTGGAATTGCTGTCAACTACTGTTCCATATGTGTCGTATGCAAGAGTTATTGCTGACTCCAGCTGTGTTCTGCTTCCCTGGAACTTTCCATAACCATACACATAATATCTTCCATTCCATGAAAAATCATCCTCAAGTTCAAGCTTTGTATTATCTTTAAATATTATCTCTCCAGAAGTTCTGTAAGTAACCGATATATCATTTACTTTAGTTATAAGATCAATGTACAGTTCCTGTTTTCTTGCATCTGTACTTATTGTCTCTGCTTTTACAGCATTTTCTATTACATTCTCATCTTTATTAATAAGCTGATCTATACTTGTCGGTACATAACCGCTTCCAGATTTCACAATTCGTGAAAGTGTAATTCGCTTTCCCTGAACCTCTGTACTGGAAACATATATATCCGGCTGCTCATATTCCTTAATCAGATTGTAGTCAACATCAATAATTCCAACCCTATACATTGCATAAGTCCTGCTTCCATCTGCTCCTGATATAATATCGTCCTTATGCGCCATTCCATATATAAAATCAGAATCAATATAACCAAGCGGTCTTAATGTATCACCTTCACCTGCATTTACCTCATATGCGCTGTCATTGCTCATATTAAGTATTCTTATAGTATCTGTGTTATATATATCTCCCGAAACACTGTATGCGATAGCATCTCCAGCATCGGACACTGCATAAGCATCTTCTTTAAGTCCTGTTATCTCTGTCATGACCTCTTTACTTACAAGGTCTACAGAATACAGAGTCTCATCTATAAGTATATAGAATTTGTCATTAGAAACATAAGAAACGCCGCCTACATTCTGCGTGAGAATGTTATAAGGAATCTCCACTGGAATGAATAGTCTTTCAGTAACATCATTATCTGAATATGAATATCTGCATAAAGATACGCCAACCTGTCCTTCATGCTCTCCTCTGTTCATATATCCTGATACTAAAAATGTTGCATCTCCGTTATCTTCTATTTTCATTATCTTAATGTTATGGGCATCATAACCTTCTCTTACAGAATCTGTCTCCTCACCCTTGAACGAGAATACTCTTGTAAATGTCTGTGAACTGCTATTAAAACACCACAGTGAACCCTGATTAACAAAATAGGTATATATTCCCTTTTCATCAGAAGTACAGTTAACATCTGTTGAAGGATTAATTCCAAGATTAATCTTTGCTGAAGAAGTAAGGTCATTCTTTGCATCAAATACCTGATTCATCTCTCTTTCAAAATTAAGAAGATAAAAGCCACTGTTAGCCTGACGTATTCTGTAATACTCATTCACATTATATGTATCACTTGAAGAATAATCATTAGCAGCTCCTACTCTGTAATCAAGCCTTATTATTGCAACGTCGTCATTAATAGATATGATTTCTGGTGTTATCTCACTTTCTATATATGGTTCAAGATCTCCCCATCCAACCTGACTCAGTGAACAGTTGATATTAACCTTTCCATAATTAGTGTTATCACCAACACTCGAAGTTTCAAGATATCCTCCTATATCTTTAAGTCTTGCACTGTCAAATGTACATGCATTGAAATCCTTGACAAAATCCAGCTTCTTCTGCAGATCGTAATCTGTTCCATACATAATTCTTGTATAATAATAGACTTCATCATGCTTCTTTGTCTTAAGAACAACCTCAAGAGCATACTCTTTTCCGGTATCAAGAAGATTCTTTATGTTCAATGTAACATTTATCTTATTATCAGTTACCTGATATCCACTTACTTCTGTATTCTCTATGAGAGACTTGTCCTCTATAGAACGTATCTTATAGCCGACCGACTCAACATCTTCTCCATATGTATTAATTGTTATCGCAAGTTTTCTATCCTTATTAACAGGCGTAATATTGCCATAGAATAATGTGGAATCCAGCTCCATAGTATAACCATGAAGCACATTATACTGTGTGCCTGCCTCTGTATCCATTGCAACTGTTGGGAGGGTTGCATCTGCCATAGTGGTTGCTGACGGCATTATCTGTTCGAATTTCATTGATATAAATGTAATGATAACCGTAACTAAAAATATAACTCCAAGTATAAAATACTTAGATCCTGATAGATTATAATTTCTGATTCTCTTCACTTTAATCCTCCAGAAGCTTCTTAAGCGTAAGGTCAATATTAAGCATCCTGCTCATATTCTGTACTTCCTCATAAGCCTTAGCATCAGGCTTTCCGGTCTTAACAGCTCTTATAAGCAGATTCTTTGGTGTATGCTCCATGTCTATGAATTCAAGTATCTGTGTCTGGTAACCCTTGGATTCTAAAAGCTTTGCCCTTGCACCATCTGTCGCTATTGCTGCAAATCTTTCCTTTAAGATTCCATAATCCATGACAGGTGAGAGAGTTTCATCTGCAATTGTTCTGTTTGCCTCATGCTGACAGCAAGGCACAGAAAGTATAACCTTCGCACCCCATTTTACTGCTTTGGCGAGTGCATAATCTGTAGCCGTATCACATGCATGAAGTGTTACAACCATATCTACAGACTCAACACCCTTGTAAGAAGCAATATCTCCCTCATAGAAATCAAGTCTCTCATAACCATACTTCGTTCTTAATCTGTTACAATGCTCAATAACATCTTTCTTTAAATCCAGCCCGATTATTCTTATATTGTATCCCTTAAGGACCTTAAGATAATAATACATTGCAAATGTAAGATATGATTTTCCACATCCAAAATCAATTATTGTCTGTTCTTTATCCTTATCTAACTGTGGCAGAATATCCTCTATAAATTCAAGGAATCTGTTAATCTGCCTGAACTTATCATATCTTGTCCTTACAATTGCCCCCTCTTTAGTCATAACTCCAAGATCAACAAGAAAATCTACTTTCTCGCCTTCTTTAAGAATATATGTCTTGGTTCTGTTGTGTGACATATCCTTCTGACTCTTTATCTGTGCAAGCCTTTTATACTTACAGGTACATGCGCCCTTCTTTGAACTAAGCACCGTGGCAGTTGCATCTGTCATATTGAACTGTGCCTGTTTAAATGTGTTCTCCATATATTCTGTAATTCTTGTCTTAATCTCTTCTTCTGAATAATTGGTGTGAAGCACTTTTCTTCCCACGAATTCTGATGCCTGATACTTTATCTCATCCTTAAGCTGGACCGGGCGAATCTTAACCCTCATCACACCTTCTTCATTCTTTACCTTCTGTCCGCTTATTGTAAGATCAATAAGTCTGTCATTAATACATTTATCTAAAAGCTCTTTTAATTCCATATCTGCCTCATCTTTTCTTGATTTATCCTCTGGATATACATGGTTATTTTAATCTCTTTAGCCCAAAACCACAATAGCAAGTTTCATACCTTAAAAATCATCATCAGAAATCCTCATTATATATCGGTGTTGAAAGCTGTATATCTGTCACTCCCCTTGTCTCGTCATAATTCATTGTTATATTAACATTTATCTTATTCTTTCCTATGCTTACAGAATCCTTAACGCTTTTAGCGTAAGCATACACAACATATGAATCCTGTATCTGTCCCGTAGTCACAGTCTTTGCACCCAGCATCTTAAGCATCCTGCCGCTGACCTCGCTCTTATCATACTGTGACATATCCCCAGCTATGCTTCCTTTCATGCTGACTGTTACATGAGTATCTATTCCATATTCCTCTAACACCTGTTTCATCAGCTTTTCATAATCTGAAGTGCTCTCAAATCCCTTATACAGTTCTATCTCAGTTATAAAATATTCTCCTGTACTGCTCTTTTTTATTGATATATCTGCGCTACCGTTAACTGATTGCTGTATAAGATATATTCCTGTTTCATCCTCCGTTATATTATATCTGTTAAGCCCCAGAGTCTTTGCCATCTGTGTCATCATAAGTTTCTTTGCTGTATCCGACATCCCATTGTCAATCTTTCCTGTCGCTGATATATCGGCACTTATATCATAGTACACATTTTCACAAAATGTATCTACAACATCCATTGTCTCACCCTTTATGCCCTTGTATACAAGTCTGCCGGCAAACACTGCCCATATAATTACTGCGGCTGCTATCATCAGCCTCTGAAATCTATATATCTTTACCATATAAAAAACCTCCCATCACCTGAAATATTCCCAGATAATGGAAGGTTTATACATATTATTTAATTAACAGCCTTAATTCTCGCAAGCGATCTCTTAAGCGCTGCATCTGCTCTTACCATATCCAGATTATTATCATGGCTGGCAAGTCTCTTTTCAGCTCGCAGTCTCGCCTCGTTAGCTCTTTCTACATCGATTTCATCTGACCATTCTGCCACCTCAGCAAGAATAGTTATCTTATCCTTGAGAATCTCTATAATTCCACCGTGTACCGCAGCTTTCTTTACATCATTACCATTGTGTATGCTAAGAACACAAGGAACAACAACTGCAGTAAGTGGAATATGTCCCGGATAAACACCTATATCGCCTTCACTGGTAGAAAGTTCAACAAATGTAGCGTCATCATGGTAGAAAACTCTGTCCGGCGTATTAACCAGAAGCTTTATTGTCTGTAAATCTGCCATTACAACCTCTTTTCTACTTCTCTACCTTAGCTAAAACATCATCAATTCCACCACAGTTAAGGAAGTAACTCTCTGGAATGTCATCATACTTTCCTTCGATAATTTCCTTGAAGCCCTGAATAGTCTCACTTACAGGAACATATCTTCCTTCAAGACCAGTAAACTGTCCTGCAACGAAGAATGGCTGTGATAAGAATCTCTGAACCTTTCTTGCTCTTGAAACAACAAGCTTATCATCCTCTGAAAGCTCGTCCATACCAAGGATAGCGATGATATCCTGTAATTCTTTGTATTTCTGTAAGATTTCCTGAACTGATCTTGCAACCTTGTAATGCTCCTCACCAACAATTCTTGGATCAAGAATTCTTGATGTAGACTCTAACGGGTCAACGGCTGGATAGATACCAAGCTCAACGATTGATCTTGAAAGAACTGTAGTAGCATCCAGATGTGCAAATGTTGTAGCCGGAGCCGGGTCAGTAAGGTCATCCGCTGGTACATATACAGCCTGAACAGATGTAATAGATCCGTTCTTGGTAGATGTGATTCTCTCCTGAAGAGCACCCATCTCTGTCTGTAATGTTGGCTGGTAACCAACAGCTGAAGGCATACGTCCAAGAAGCGCTGAAACCTCTGAACCAGCCTGGGTAAATCTGTAGATATTATCAATGAAAAGAAGTACATCCTTTCCACCCTTATCTCTAAAGTACTCAGCCATTGTAAGTCCTGCAAGACCAACTCTCATTCTTGCTCCAGGTGGTTCGTTCATCTGCCCGAACACCATGGTAGTTTTCTCGATAACGCCCGATTCCATCATCTCATGATAAAGGTCATTACCCTCTCTTGTTCTCTCACCAACACCTGTGAATACTGAATATCCACCATGCTCAGTTGCAATATTTCTGATAAGTTCCTGAATAAGTACTGTCTTACCTACTCCGGCTCCTCCGAATAGTCCTATCTTACCACCTTTCTGGTAAGGACAAAGTAAATCTACAACCTTGATACCAGTCTCAAGAATCTCTGTATTAGTTGCCTGCTCTGCAAATGCAGGTGCCTTTCTGTGAATAGGCATATGCTCCTGTACTTCTGGCGCTGGCTTATTATCTATTGGCTCACCTAATACATTGAACATTCTTCCTAAAGTCTGTTCACCTACCGGTACAGAAATTGGGGCACCTGTCGCCTCTGCATCCATACCTCTGACAAGACCATCTGTAGGACCCATGGCTATACATCTTACTACATCATCACCAAGATGCTGGGCAACCTCTACAACAAGCTTACCGCCGTCATTAGTCTTAATATTGATGGCCGAATTGATTTCTGGCAGATTACCGTCTGTGAACTTAATATCAATTACAGCACCGATAACCTGAGTAATCTTACCAATATTATTCTCTGCCATTATTCCCTCCATTGTTTTATTAATTGATAGCATTCGCTCCTGCTATAATCTCTGTAAGTTCCTGTGTAATTGAAGCCTGACGTGCTCTGTTAAACTTAAGCGACAGATCTGATATCATATCCTCTGCATTGCTTGTAGCACTGTCCATTGCCTGCATACGCGCTCCGTTCTCACTGGCAACAGCTTCTACCATAGCTCCATATATAAGACTGCACACATACTTAGGTATAATCAGGTTAAGAGCTTCCTCTTCACCCGGCTCATAATTCATAGGTGTATTATCAGTCTCTGCTCCATCCTGTTTCATTGAATCTGCATCAACAGGAAGCAACTTGATAAGCTTAGGTTCATGAACCACAGTGTTCTTAAAAGATGTATAAGCAAGATATATCTCTCCGACTTCTCCACTTGTAAATGCATCAAGCACCTCATTACATATAGTCTTGGCATCTGTATACGCAGGTTCTTCAACCATATCTGAATAATCTGCTTTAATCTGATAACCTCTTCTTGAAAGGAAATCTCTTCCCTTTGTTCCTATTGCATATATAAGTGCATCTTCCTTAGGAATATCGCTACCTGTTATAAGTCTGGTAATATTAGAATTATATCCTCCGGCAAGTCCTCTGTTCGCTGTAATTGTGATAATCGCTTTCTTACTTGAATCTCCGGCTTTCAGATATTTGTGATTGATATTACCTGACTTGGCAAGCATATTCTTTACGGTATCATACATAAGGTCGAAATACGGCTTGGTACTTTCCGCTTTTCCTTTAGCTTTCTGCAATTTAACAGTAGATACGAGCTTCATGGCTTTGGTAATCTGACCGGTACTTTGAATACTATCTCTGCGTCTTTTTATGTCTCTCATTGAGGCCATAAACTATTACCTCCATTCCAAAACATTTACTGGATAAATGTTTTCTTAAACTCCTCGATGGCAGCTATAAGTGCCTTCTCATTATCTGCTGTCAGTTCCTTAGTCTCTTTGATAGACTCTGGAATCTGTGGATACTTAGTATCAATAAAGTCAAATAATCCCTGCTCAAAATCAAGAATTCTGTCAACATCTATATCGATAACATACTTCTTGGTAACCGCATATATAATTATAACCTGATACTCAACCGGCATTGGCTTGTACTGTGGCTGCTTAAGCATCTCTCTGATTCTCTCACCCTGTGCAAGCTTTTCCTTAGTATCAGCATCAAGCTCTGAACCAAACTGTGAGAATGATGCAAGCTCTCTGTACTGAGCAAGCTCTGTACGGATAGGAGCAGCAATCTTCTTAATAGCCTTAATCTGTGCTGAACCACCAACTCGTGATACAGACAATCCGGCATTAATAGCTGGTCTGAAACCTGAATTAAACATCTCTGTCTCAAGATATATCTGTCCATCTGTAATAGAAATAACATTAGTAGGAATATATGCTGAAACATCTCCTGCCTGAGTTTCGATGATTGGAAGTGCTGTAAGTGAACCTCCGCCATATTCATCTGACATTCTTGCTGCTCTCTCAAGAAGTCTTGAATGAAGATAGAATACATCTCCTGGATAAGCCTCTCGTCCAGGTGCTCTCTTAAGAAGAAGAGAAAGTGTTCTGTACGCTGCAGCATGCTTGCTTAAATCATCATAAACAACTAATACATCTCCGCCGTTCTCCATCCACTCTTCACCAATAGCACATCCTGAATAAGGAGCGATATACTGTAATGGAGCAAGTTCACTGGCTGTAGATGCAACTACGGTTGTATATGCCATTGCACCATATTCCTCAAGAATCTTAACAATACTTGCAACAGTTGAAGCCTTCTGTCCGATAGCAACATATATACAGTGTACGCCCTGACCCTTCTGGTTAATAATAGTATCAATAGCAATAGCCGTCTTACCTGTCTGACGGTCACCGATAATAAGCTCTCTCTGACCTCTTCCGATAGGAACCATGGCATCAATAGCTTTAATACCTGTCTGAAGTGGAACGCTTACTGATTTTCTTGTAATAACGCCTGATGCAACTCTCTCAATCTTACGATACTTATCTGTAACGATTGGTCCTTTGCCATCAATAGGCTGTCCTAATGCATTGACAACTCGTCCTGTCAATGCGTCACCAACTGGGACCTCAACAACTCGTCCCGTTGTCTTAACAGTATCGCCTTCATTAACATTTCTTGAATCACCAAGTAAAACGGCACCAACATTATCCTCTTCAAGGTTAAGTACCATTCCATATACCTCGCCTGGAAACTCAAGAAGTTCTCCCTGCATGGCCTTTTCTAATCCATGAATTCGTGCGATACCATCTGCTACCTGAATAACAGTACCAACATCTGATACTTCAAGTTCGGTAGAATATCTCTTTATCTGTTCTTTTATAACTGAACTGATTTCTTCCGGTCTTAAATTCATTAGCTCTATGCACCCGCTTTCTGATTAATTAAACTAACCCGTCTGATATTCCTATAACTGGACTTTCATCAGACTTCTGGAAAGTTCGTCTATTTTATGCTTAATACTGCTGTCTACTACACGGTCACCGATTCTTATTACCATTCCGCCAATAAGACTTTCGTCAACCGAATAATTCATCTGGAAATCTACATATCCTGTAGTTTCTAACAGCTTCCCAGCAACCGCCTTCTTCTGTTCATCAGTAAGTGGCTTTGCTGTACTTACATAAGCAATTCCTATTTTCTTGTATTCGAGAACTCTCTTTCGAAAATACTCAAGTGTATCAACAATCTTTTTCTGTCTGTCCTTTGAGACCATGGTTATCAGCAAACCTGTCATATCTCCTGAAACAAACTGAGAGAAAATGTTATTAATAAGTTGTTCCTTTTCTCCCTTTTCAACTTCTGGATGATTGAGCAGTCTGCCAAACTCAGGATTATCATTAAATGCTTCAATGACAGCCCCGGCCTCATCATACAGAGAATCCACCCTGGACTCTTCTACGGCAAGCTCAAATAAAGCATCACCGTATGTTGCTTCAATTAGCTTAGCCATGTTTTCTCACCCATTTCATTCAAAGTCTCTTCAATAAGAGCATTGCTGTCCTTCTCATCAATAGATCTGGCAACTAACTTAGATGCCATAACAGCTGCTACAGTTACAATCTGCTGTTTAACCTCATCAGCAACCTTCTGCTTCTCAAGTTCAGCTTCAACATTAGCTCTTTCTATAATTCTTGCTGCCTCAGCCTTGGCTTCATCAATGATTTTGGTCTCATTGTGCATAGCAGTCTTTCTTGCATCACTAAGAATCTGTTCTGCCTCCTTGTGGGCATCCTTTAACTTAGCCTCATATTCTGCTTTAAGGGCGCTCGCTTCCTTCTTATCGTTCTCAGCGTTCTCCCTGTCACTTGTTATCTTGTCCTGTCTCTTCTTTAACATGTTCCTTACAGGATTGAAAAGAATAAATGTAAGTAAAAGAAACAGTATAAATACATTGACTGCAGTTACTGCTGCATCAAAAAGGAGCTGCGGATCCAGACCGAATAATCGTCCATCAGCCGCTAGGGCAACAAATGTATTTCCTGACAAATTCAATTGTAGGCCTCCTTTCTATTATCTTCGCACCTCTTCTTAGTTTCCGAAAGGCTTAACGAACATTAAGATAATAGCTACGGCAAAACCGTAAAGACCTGTTGTCTCGGCTACGGCCTGTCCAAGAAGCATTGTTGAAGTAATATCAGACTTAGCTCCCGGGTTACGTCCTACTGCAGACGCACCATAACCTGCTGCGATACCCTGACCAACACCAGGACCAACACCTGCGATCATCGCAATACCTGCTCCAATTGCTGACATAGCACTAATAAATTCACTTCCTGAAATATTCATTTAAAAATCCTCCGTCTAATAAAAATATTTGCCGTTAATCGGCTATCTTGTCGTTAACATAAACCATAGTTAACATACAGAATACATACGCCTGAATGCAGCCTGAGAATAAATCAAAGTACGCATGCAGAACTGCCGGGTATGCAACTGTGAATGGACTGAGCAAATCATATATCAATCCCATAAGAACTGTTCCTGACATTACATTACCGAAAAGACGTAATGATAATGATAACGGAACTGCAAATTCACCAATAAGGTTAATCGGGAATAAAAACCATATTGGTTGGAATAATGCTGTAAAGTGCTTAATCCTGTTCTTCTTGATACCATTGAACTGAACCAGTATAAATGTTATCAGACCAAGACACAGAGTAACACCATAATCAGCCGTTGGTGGTCTTAACCCAAACAGACCGGATATGTTAGATATTATTATAAACAAGAATAATGTGGATATATAATTCACAAACTTGTTGGCATTCTTACCCATAATACCATCAACCATAGTGCCTAACATCTCAACGATGATTTCTATGGCATTCTGGAACATTCCCGGTGTATCTGAAGCATCGACTTTATTAATCTTAATCCTTGCTATTACAGCCATAACAAGAATAAAGACTGATACCAGCAGCAGAGCCACATGTGTTGTGTCAATGTTTAATGAAACGCCATTCAGCTTAAATGTGTACAGCGTCTTAATCATAAAACTTGAATCTCCGGCCACCATCGTAGTCAAACTCTCGCTTCCCACCTACTCACTCTCCTTTTCTATTATATTTTTATCAGTCTGAGGAAACTCCCCAGTACTGTTTTCCCCTTTTGTGGACCTGTTCTTGTCCAGTAAAGGCGACAGATATGCCGCTATCTTCTCTGAGAACATGCCAATAATTGCACACAGCAAATCTCCTGCCTTAAAGATATACAATAATGCAAGCAGTATTATCATTACAAGAAATCTTACAATGTACCCAAACACAAGTGTTGAAGACTGCTTATGCCCACCATACACAACCTTTCGTATAGTAAAGCTTAAATGAAATGAACTGAATACAGCATATAAACATCCCGCAAGCAGTCCCACTGCACACATTATCTTATTCGGAACAGCGATAAATATAATTATCTGCGCAATAACAAGATAAATACATTCTATAAGCAGCATTCCCGGAAGAGCTTCATTAATATCTTTAATTCTTTTTAACATAAATCACCTCTTAATTTCACTGGAATCTTTTTCCTGCCTCTTTCTGTATTCCTCTACCTTTCTTTCGATTTCGGCCTGCTGTGCCTTATCTTTCTTAAGCTTATCCTGCCTTACTGTGTCCATTGCCAGAACATATGCATTTCTTGCACCTGCTGCCATCCCAATAAAAAGCAGTGGAACCGTGAACCATGTTCCAAACCTTTTATCAAGCCATATTCCAATTGCCAGACATAAAAATGTTGGCACCATCACGCATATAGCGAGCTGGGATATCAGTACAATATTCCGTAATGCTTTGCTATCACTCTTCATATCCTGTTCCTCACAAAAGTCTGCATTAATTTTACCAATTTATAGGTATATTTTTCAACCCTTTTTATTGAAATTTAATTAATCTGCTGATATAATTTTGTCATTATATTTTGTGTATTATTAACTATACCCGAAAAGGGGGATTTTATATGCCTACATTGTACAGAAAAAGACTTATTCCTGATGAATGTGTTAATCTCTGTCTCTTATACACATCTGACGCTGCCGACGAAGAGGATAG
>ERZ1026844.1287-NODE-1287-length-15498-cov-7.054458_pt1 | contig 15498 bp, 14 predicted proteins | sample MGYA00380152_ERZ1026844 | MGnify/ENA primary metagenome ERZ1026844 (study PRJEB33269, sample SAMEA4719788) | human gut metagenome | biome: human-associated habitat; feature: organic feature; material: feces | place: Cameroon | collected 2013-10 ... | reverse complement strand
CGCATGACGTCGCCCTCGTCGAGCTGCGACAGGCGAATGATATCGCCGATGAGCGTGACAAGGCGCTGTGCCTCCTTGCGGATATGCCCGATAAAGCGGGGAACGTCCTCCTGCTTCACCATACCGTTTTCCAGCAGTTCCGCGCTGCCGATGATGCCCTGAAGCGGGGTTTTGAGCTCGTGGGAAACATTCGCCGTAAATTCCCGGCGCGTCTGCTCCGCCGTTTCGCGCTCGGTAATGTCAAACGCCAGCAGCACCGCGCCCACCGCCGCGCCGCTCGCACCGATGCGGCTGACGTCGAACTGCCAGATCCTGCCGCCGCGCTCCACACGCGCTTCACTGTGGCCTTCCTCTATGGCGTCCTGAATGGCAAGACTCACATCATGGCTGCGGTCGATGGTCAGAAAGTCCTGCCCGATGCAGCTTGCATCTGCGCCAAAAAGCTTTTCCGCCGCGGGGTTGATGCTCAGCACGCGCTCCTTCTCATCAAGCAGCACAAGGCCCTCGCGCATACTGCCGGTAATCTGCGAGAATTCCGTCTGCTGGCGCTGCAGCTCGTCCATCTGCTCGTCGATCTGCCGGTGCTGGCGGTTGATGCGCCCGAGCAGCGGAGCAAGCTCCTCATAAGCATCGTTTTCAAGCGGATGCTCAAGGTCAATTTCATTGAGTGGTCTCACAATGCGGCGCGAGAGGCTCTTTGCCAGAACGCCGGAGAGGATCAGCGCCACGATCAGCACCACCAGGATGGGCTGTATCATGCCGACAAGCAGTACGCCTGCCGTCGCGCGGCTGATGGAAATGCGCAGCACGCTCCCATCTGAGAGCTTTTGCGCGCTGTACATCGTTTTTTGCAGCAGCGTGGAGGAATAGCGCGAGCTTTCGCCCTCGCCGTATTCGAACGCACGCTTCACCTCTTCGCGGTCGGCGTGATTCTCAAGGCTCTCCGCATCGGTCTCCGTGTCGAAGATTACCGCGCCGTCCGGCGCGATCCATGTCAGGCGATAGTGTCCGGAGGAGAGTTTTTCGAGATAGTCCGTCCCGTTTGCCTCCACAGCGGCAGCAGCAAGCGCCAGCTCATCATGCAGCTGCTTTTTTTCGACGCTGCCAAAATATTCGTACAGGCAGCCCATGATGACAAGCAAGCTCGCCAGCAGCACCGTTCCGGCCACCGCCAGAATGGAACGGAAGATTTTTTTGGTCATGCCTTTCCCTCCATGCGGTAGCCCACGCCGCGCACGGTCTCGATCTTTTCACCGTAAGTGCCAAGCTTCTGCCGCAGCGTACGAATGTGCATATCTACCGTGCGCGTCTCGCCGCAGTAGTCGATCCCCCACACATCGGCCATCAGCTGGTCGCGCGAAAACGCCGTGCCGGGATGCGAGAGGAACAGCCGCAGCAGTTCGAACTCCTTATAAGTCAGCGTGATGTTTTCGCCGTCCGCCGTGACGGTGCGGCTCTCCTCGTCCAGAACAAGTCCGCCCAGGCGACGCTGCTGTGGCACGCTCTTGGCTCCGCAGCGCCGCAGCACCGCCTTGACGCAGGAGACCAGCTCCATCACGCCGAACGGCTTGACAAGGTAGTAGTCCGCGCCCAGATCAAGGCCGCGGATCTTGTCGTACTCCGCGCCCTTGGCCGTCGCCATGACGACCGGGATATCGGAAAGCCCACTGTCCGCGCGCATGCGGCGCAGCAGTTCCATTCCGTCGATGCCGGGAAGCATCACGTCCAGCACGACCAGTTCCGGTCTTTCCGTGCGCAGCGCCTCCCAGAACGACGTGCCGTCTTCAAAGCCTCTTGCTTCAAAGCCGGTCGATTGCAGGGCATATACCTCAATATCGCGAATGCTGGCGTCATCTTCCACGCACCAGATCATCGTTCACCCCTCCTTATGCTCTCCCGTCACAGAGAAAATGACCCACTCGGCAATATTCACCGCATGGTCGCCGATGCGCTCAAAGTACTTGGCGATCATCAAAAGGTCGAGCGCAAATTCACCGTCGGTGGGATCCTGCGCAATGCGCTCGATGAGTCCCTTCTTCACGCGGGTGAAATAATCGTCCACCACATCATCTTCGGCGATGACCTGCTCGGCAAGCGCCGTATTCTGCCGGACGTAGGCGTCCACGCTTTCCGTTACCATTTTAATGGTGGAGCGCGCCATTTCCCGCAGCAGCGCGCTGTTTTCCGCACCGCGCCCACCGAGGAAGGTGACGATCTCTGCGATATCCTCCGCCTGATCGCCGATGCGCTCCATATCCGTGATCATTTTGAGCGCCGCCGAGATCTGGCGCAGATCCTTTGCAACAGGCTGCTGCTGCAAAAGGAGCTTTAAGCACAGCGATTCGATCTCGCGCTCCTTGCGGTCGATCTCCTCATCGAGCGGCGCAACGCGCGCAGCCAGTTCCGTGCTCCCTTCAGTGAGTGATTGCGCCGAAAGCGCGATGACCTCCTCGCACAGCGCGCCCATTTCAATCAGCTCGCGGTTGAGCAGCGCAAGCTGTTCATCAAACCGGCTTCTCATCAGCCAAACCTCCCCGTGATGTAGTCTTCCGTCCGCTTGTCCTGCGGCTGGGAGAAGAGCTTTTCCGTCTCGCCGTACTCCACAAGCTCGCCGAGCAGGAAAAACGCCGTGTGATCGGAAATACGCACCGCCTGCTGCATATTGTGCGTAACGATGACGATGGTATAACGATCCTTGAGCTCCATGGCGAGTTCCTCGATCTTCGAAGTCGAAATGGGATCGAGCGCGCTCGTCGGCTCGTCCATCAGCAGCACCTCCGGCTCAACTGCAAGCGCGCGGGCGATGCACAGTCTCTGCTGCTGGCCGCCGGAAAGACCCAGCGCATTCTTTTTAAGGCGGTCTTTGACCTCGTCCCAGATGGCCGCCCCGCGCAGCGACTGCTCCACGATCTCATCGAGCTTGGCTCTGCTCTTCACGCCGTGCGTGCGCGGGCCGTAGGCGATGTTGTCGTAAATACTCATGGGGAAGGGGTTGGGCTTTTGAAAGACCATTCCCACCTGACGGCGCAGCTCGCTCACATCGACGGACGGTTCAAAAATATCCTCACCCTTATATTTGATGCTTCCCGTGATCTTCACATCGGGGATCAGGTCGTTCATGCGGTCAAGCGTTTTGAGAAACGTCGATTTGCCGCAGCCGCTCGGGCCGATGAGCGCCGTGATGCTCTTTTCGGGAATTTCGATATTGATATCCTTGAGTGCCTGATGGCTCCCGTACCACAGGCACAGATCCTGCACAGAAAGGATACTGTTCATCGTTCTCTTTCCTCTTTCAATACGTCTTCAAAGGCGAGACTGTACCAATGTGCCTCGCCGCGTTTTACTGTTTTCTGCACGCAATCGTCGCAGAACTTTGCTGCATCTTCGAGTGCGCGCGGCATCGTTTTGTCATTCATCAGCGCGCCGCAGAGGGCAGAGACGAACACATCGCCCGTGCTGTGCAGCGTCTGCGGAATGCAGGGTCTGAAAATTTCCGTATATTCCCCGTCCAGACGCGCACAGTAGCCGATCTCCTCGCCGCGGCGAACACCGGTGATGATAACATTCTCCACGGGGAGCTTTTCAAGCAGTTCATTCACGTCCGTGTCCATCGGGCAGCCTGCAAGGAGCGCCGCCTCCGTGCGGTTGGGCGTGATGAGCCGGGCCGCCTTGCAGAGCGTGCGCATCGCCTGCACGTATTCCTCCGAAAAGCAGCCGTAGAGCGCGCCGTTGTCGCCCAGCACCGGGTCGACAACGATCAAGGTGTCCTCGCCGCCAAAATCGCGCAGAAAGCTTTCCGCAAATCGAATCTGCTCCGCCGAGGCGAAAAAGCCGGTGCAGATGCCGTCGAATTTGACGTCGAGTTTCTTCCAGTGCGTGGCAAAGGCCTTCATCTCGTCCGTCATGTCCCGCATGATGTAATCGCCGAAGCCGCTTGCCGTATGTGTGGATAAAATCACCGTCGGCAGCGGAACGGTCTCCACCCCGCAGGCAGAGAGAATGGGCATGGCAACGCTCAGTGAGCACTTGCCGAAGCACGACAGATCGTTTAACAGCGCCATGCGCTTCATACCGCTTCCGTTGACGGGTCGAATCATTGTTGTTTCCTCCTGAAATAGCTGCCGACGAGTGCCGCGGCCAGATTAATGAGCATGGTCAGCAGCATCAAGATGGCTGCAATGGCGAACACCAGTCCCGTATCGCTCGACTCCTTGGCGTAAAAATAAAGCGCCACGGTGAGCGTCGCACCCGCGTTGTGCAGCCCCTCCCAGAAGCCATAAAGCATGTGCGCAGAGCCCGCCGTAAAGAGCAGCGCCGCCGATTCGCCGAGAATGCGGCCGACCGACAGAATGCAGCCGGTCACAACGCCGTCCACGCAGCTTGGCAGCACCACCGTGCGAATGGTGCGCCATTTGCCCGCTCCAAGGCCGAAGGCGCCCTCGCGGTAGCTCTGCGGCACGGTTTTGAGACTCTCCTGCGTGGTGCGCATGATGGTCGGCAGGTTCATGATCGTAAGCGTCAGCGCGCCGGCAAGAAGCGACGTGCCGTTTTTGCAGAAGATCAGCATACCGACCAGGCCGTAGATGATCGAGGGGATACCAGAAAGCGTTTCCGACGCATATTCGATGGCGGAGACAAGCTTTTTATTCGCGGCGTATTCGTTCAGATAGATCGCCGCGCCCACACCGAGCGGCAGCACGATCAAAAGCGTTGCAATGACGATATAAAGCGTGCTCAGAATGTCCGGCAGGATGCCGACGCGGTTTGCAAGATAGCTTGGCGCGATGGAGAGCATCTCCCATGTGATGTTTGGAATACCATTGCCCAATATATATCCAATCATAAACAGAACGAGCGCGCAAGTCAATACCGCAGCGGCACCCATCAGCAGCTTCATCGCCGTAATATACGCCTTACGGCGAGCGGAGGCACGGGCCTTGAGCATTTAATTCCCCTCCTTATCGCGCTTCAGGAAGAAGTTGAGCGATGCATTGATGAGCAGAATGAAAAGATACAGCACGAGCGCGATGGAAAACAGCGCCTGGCGCTGGAGGCTGCCCGGACCCGAATAGGCCATCTCGCTTGCGACCGCCGTGGTAAGAAAGCGGACGCTTTCAAAGATCGATGTGGGCATATTCGACACGTTGCCCGAGACCATCATCACCGCCATCGCCTCGCCGATGGCGCGTCCCACGCCGAGCACGACCGCCGCGGCGATGCCGCTCTTCGCTGCCGGAACGGAGACGCGAAAATAGGTCTCGATCGGCGTTGCGCCCAGTGCGAGCGAGGCGTCCTCGTACTCCTTCGGCACCGCGTCGAGCGCGGTGACGCTCACCTTGATGATCGACGGCAGGATCATCACCGCCAGCACGAGGATCGCCGCAAGCAGGCTCGCGCCATCTGGCAGATGAAAGGTCTTGCGAATGGCGGGCACCAGCACCAGCATGCCGACCAGACCGTAAACCACCGACGGGATCCCCGCAAGCAGGCTCACCGCGCTGTTGAGCGCACGCTTCACGCCCTTGGGCGCGACCTTGGAAAGGTATACCGCCGTCAGAAAGCCGATGGGCACGCCGAGGACGATCGCACCCGCCGTGCCGTATACGCTCGTGAGAATGAAGGGCAGGATCCCGTAATGCGGCTGTGCCGCCGTGGACTCCCACACCTTCCCCGTCAGAAACGCGCCAAGGCCGATCTTCCGGATGGCAGGAATGCCGGAAATCACGAGATAGACCGTGATGAGCAGCACGCAGCCCACCGTGATGAGGCCGAGAATGAGAAACATACCGTGAATGACGGCTTCCCATATTTTTTTCTTCTGTGCCATAAGTCGTTCCCTCTTTACCCGGTCAGGGAGGCGGTTTTCACCGCCTCCCTTCAGATGGTTCGCTGTTAGTTTGCTGCGACTGCACCGGCATTGGCAATGATATCGGCAGCCTCAGGGGAGATCGCGTAATCGAAGAAGGCCTGTGCCGCGGGGGAAAGCTCAGTGCCTTCCTTCGTCACAAGGACGAAGGGACGCTGCACAACATAGCTGCCGTCTTTGACCGTTGCCTCGGTCGCCTTCACGCCGCCGACGGTCAGCGCCTTGACGCTCTCGCCCACTGCGGAGAGGGAGGCATAGCCGATGGCATTGGGGTTCTGGGACACGGTGTTGATGACATCGCCCGTGGAAGTCAGCTCCTGACGGTAAGCACAGGCGTCCTTGGTGCCGGTGATGGACTCAAAGCCGTCGCGCGTGCCGGAGCCTGCCTCGCGGCCAATAAGTACGATCTCGGCGTCATCGCCGCCGACGTCCTTCCAGTTGGTGATCTCGCCGGTGTAGATCTTGGCAATGGTATCCACGTCAAGGTCGGAAACGGGGTTCTCGGGACTCACGACAATGGCGATGCCGTCGTAGGCAAGCACGGTCTCCACAAGGCCGGAGGCCTTTTCATCGTCCTTGAGCGCACGGCTCGAAAGGCCGATGTCGCAGCGTCCCTCGGTAACGGCCTGAATGCCGCTGCCCGAACCGGTGGGGTTGTAGGTGAACTTCACGTCCTTGTTGGCGGCCATGAAGGACTCGCCGAGAGAGTTGATGACTTTTTCCATCGAGGTCGAGCCGTCGGTCGAAACGGTGCCGGAGAGCGCCGCGGTGGTGCCGCCTTCCTCGCCCTTGTTGTCATCAGAGGCATTGTCCTTGCTGCCGCAGGCGGTCAGCAGACTCAGCGCCATGACGGCAGTCAGTGCAAGAGTAAAAAACTTTTTCATTTAAAATACTTCCTTTCGTTTTTTCATGGATCTTTTTCCTTGCTACAGTTGCCATCATAAAAGCGGGTTGTAAAATCAAAAAGTCTGCTTTTGTAAAATCACTGTAAAAGGGCAAAAAAGGACGTTTCCCAATAGAAAACGTCCTTTTTTGAGCATTTTTCTCTTTACGTCCAATAGCTGAAATTCGTGATCTCATATTCTGCCGTGCGTTCGCCCGCGGCGTCGTAGGCCGAGAGCACAAAGCGGTCATACTCCCCGTCGCTGCGCGGCTTTTCGTCCAACCGATAGGTGCCGAGGAAATACCGCCGCCCGCCATCTTCGATCAGCTCGTCCACGGGGTAGACGCATCGTGTCTGATAAACATAATCCTGCATCTCCCCGTCCCACTTGTCCCGGCGCATCTGACAGATCTCCACGCGTGCAACGCTGCTGTCGTCGATGCGCCCGAACAATTCCAGCGTACCCTGTCCGCCGTGCGGCCACCGGCTGCACCCGCCAGCTTGAAAGGGTTCCCCGTCCGAACAGTCGAGCACGGTGCCGTTTGCTTCCTGCCAGAAGAGACCATGGCGATCGACTTCCGCGCACAAAAGTGCATTCTCTCCCGCCATCAGGTAATACCGCCGCCCCGCCTGCGTACCGCAGGACGCCACAACATGCGTTTCCTCATAGATGCCGTGAAACTCTTCCAGCATGTGTACCGCCATCATCGGCGTAAGCTTGGCGTCTGCAAGGAAGAGGTACAGTACCGCCGCACAGAGCATCACCGCAGCGGCGCGCAGCGCGCGGTGCAGACGAGAGGGCTTCCGTTTGATTTTTTTCATGTCTGCACCACCCTCTCCGGCAGTGGGATCTCCACCTCAATGCGTTCGCCAAGGCGGTCATAGATGAGCGTTATATAAGTATCGTCCGGCGCAATGGGTACGTAATGCTCCGCAGTATGCACCCAGAGCGTGCCGCTACAGCCGCCGCAGCTCGAATACCCATACTCGCTGCCTTCAAAAAACACCTCGCCGCGCTGATTCTCCAGCCGCAGCTCCTGCAGCAGCCGCTTGTAAACGACACCGCCCGGAATGCGGTCGTAGCCTCTCAGCTGCACCACGGCAAGCTGCGCTCCCCGGATCTGATCATACGCTATGCCCGTAGAGACCCCGTCCACGCAAACAATATCGTTTCCGATGGGAATTTGCACATTCAGTGTCTCGCTGCCCCACAGCTCGATCCAGCGAAATCTCTGCTCGCGTGCCCGGTAGCGATCGCTGTCGGAAAAGCGCGGCGACTTGACCATCTCATTTGCGATCAGCACGCACAGCACCGCCGTTACCATGACCATCAGATAGCGTGCGAGCACCAGCCACCACCCGCGATAGCAGCGGCGCAGCGCCCTGCCTGTCTCCTCGGGGTCGCCCATCAGCATCACCGCGCGTTCGCCGGCCTCGTCTTCCCCGTAACCGAGCGCCGTCAGCGCCTCGGCATGATCCTCGATATGTCCGGAAAGCTCGGCGCGCAGATCGCGTGCCTCGCCGCTCGTCAGCCGTCCGACCTGCGCGAGCACGCGGTCACAATACTCGTTTCTATCCATAGCCTCACCCTTTTACGCAAAGTGCAGCACGGCGTTCACCGCTCCGGAATACTCCCGCCAAGATGCTTCCTCTTCCGTGAGCGCTGCGCGCCCGGCGCGTGTGAGGTGATAGTATTTGCGCACGCGGCCTGTAGGCGCAGTCTTTTCATAGGCCTCCACATATCCCTCTCGCTCCATGCCGTGCAGCACGGGATAGAGCGTCCCCTCCTTCATTTCGAACACATTGCCCGAGCGGCGCGCCAGCTCCAGAATGATCTGATAGCCGTACATATCCTCGGTTGAGAGGAGCTTGAGCAGCAGAAGCTGCGTGTGGTCAATGCTCTTTTTCTTCATCTCGCACCTCCTGTAATGCATAGAGTTTCTATGCTTGTAGTATACATAGAATATCGAGGTATGTCAATCCCAATTGTAAACTCTTGTTCATTTTCTTAACAAACCCTGAACTTTACCTCTTGCACATTCGCGGCCTATAATTAAAATGATAACTTGCAAATCGGCGGGACTCTTTCACCGCCCCATCGCATTGACATGAAAAGAGGGGTTCCCAATGAAAACATATCAGGCTGGCATCGACGTAGGCTCCACCACAGTGAAGCTCGTTGTTCTGGACGAAAACGGAAACATGATCTTCGGGCAGTATCAGCGCCATCTTTCCCACACGCAGCGCGCACTGTCCGACCTGCTCAAGCAGGCGCACAAGGTGCTCGGCGAATGCGCGCTCTCTCTGCGCGCCACGGGTTCCGGTGCGATCAACCTCGCCAAGGCGCTCGGCGTGCCCTTCGTGCAGGAGGTCGTGGCCGTAGCGCAGGCGCTGGAGCGCGCCGCGCCGCAGGTAGACGTTGCCATTGAGCTCGGCGGCGAGGACGCCAAGATCATTTACTTCAAAGGCGGGCTGGAAGAGCGCATGAACGGCGTCTGCGCCGGCGGCACCGGCTCGTTCATCGATCAGATGGCTGCTCTTTTGCAGACCGACGCCTCGGGGCTTGACCGCGAGGCCGCGCACTATCAGCAGATCTATCCCATCGCCGCGCGCTGCGGCGTATTCGCCAAGACGGACATTCAGCCCCTCATCAACGAGGGCGCGACGAAAGCCGACCTCGCCGCCTCGATCTTTCAGGCGGTCGTCAACCAGACGATCTCGGGTCTTGCCTGCGGCAAGCCGATCCGCGGTCACGTTGCATTCTTGGGCGGGCCGCTGCACTTCCTTCCCCAGCTCAAGGCCGCGTTCATCCGCACGCTGAAGCTGACGGACGAAACGACCATCGACCCCAAAAATTCCCATCTCTTTGCTGCCACGGGCGCGGCCATCGACGAAACGCCCGCCGAGGCGCAGCCGCTCAGCATGCTCATCAGGCGGCTCGACAGCGGCGTGCAGATGGACTTTGAACTAAAGCGCCTGCCGGCGCTCTTTGCAGACGAAGCTGATTTGGAAGCCTTCCGCGCACGCCACCACACGGCAGTTGTGCCGCGCGGCGACCTCGCCGCCTACGAGGGCGACTGCTTCCTCGGCTTCGACGCTGGCTCGACCACGACGAAGCTCGCGCTCGTCGGCACGCAGGGCGAGCTTCTCTATTCGTTCTACGCGAACAATCAGGGCAATCCCATCAAGACTGCCATGCAGGCGGTACATACGCTGCGCGAGGCGATGCCCGTGGGCGCGCGCATCGCGCGCTCCTGCTCCACTGGCTACGGAGAAACGCTGCTCAAGTCCGCCTTCTCGCTCGATGAGGGCGAAGTAGAGACCATCGCCCACTGCACCGCCGCGTCGTTTTTCGACCCAAAGGTCGACTGCGTGCTCGACATCGGCGGGCAGGACATGAAGTGCATCAAGCTCAAGGACGGCGCGGTGGACACGGTGCTCTTAAACGAGGCCTGCTCGTCCGGCTGCGGCTCGTTCCTTGAAAACTTTGCCAACTCCCTTGGCATGACGGCGCAGGAGTTCGCGCACGAGGCGCTCTTTGCCAAGGCTCCTGTCGACCTCGGCACGCGCTGCACCGTATTTATGAACTCCAACGTCAAGCAGGCGCAGAAAGAGGGCGCGGGCGTATCCGACATCTCTGCCGGTCTCGCCTACTCCGTCATCAAAAACGCGCTCTACAAGGTCATCAAGCTTTCCGACGCGAGCGAGCTTGGCTCGCACGTCGTCGTGCAGGGCGGCACGTTCTTCAATGAGGCCGTGCTGCGCGCGTTTGAGCGCATCTCCGGCGCGCAGGTGACCTGCCCCGACATTGCAGGCATCATGGGCGCATTCGGCGCGGCGCTGCTCGCACGCGACCGCTACCATGGCCAGAAAACCACGATGCTGCCGCTCGAAGAGATCGAGCAGCTCACCTACAAGACCTCTGCCGCGCGCTGCCAGGGCTGCCAGAATCACTGCATGCTCACGGTCAGCATCTTCCCCGGTGGGCGGCGTCATGTGAGCGGCAACCGCTGCGAAAAGGCGCTGCGCGGTGAAAGCGCCGCCAAGAGCGGCGAAAATCTCTTTGCCTACAAGCGCGAGCGCATGTTTGCCTATCCCCCGCTCGAGAAGGAAAACGCGCCGCGCGGAGAGATCGGCATTCCGCGCGTGCTGAACATGTATGAAAACTATCCCTACTGGGCAACGTTCTTCCGCGATCTGGGCTTCCGCGTCATTCTCTCCCCGTTCTCCACGCGCGCAGTTTATGAGCTGGGCATGGAGAGCATCCCGTCGGAGTCGGAGTGTTATCCCGCCAAGCTCGCGCACGGCCACGCCCAGTGGCTCATCGACCGGGGCATAAAAACCATCTTCCACCCCTGCGTGTTCTATGAGCATCAGGAGGTTCCCGGTGCGCAGAACCACTACAACTGCCCCATCGTTGTCTCCTATCCCGAGAACATCAAGAATAACGTCGAAGCCGTGACCGACGGCTCCGTGCGCTACCTCCACCCCTTTCTTGCCTTTACGAACGAGAAGGTCGCAGCCGACCGTCTCGCGCAGTTCTGCAAGGAAACGTGGAACATTCCCGAGCGGGAAACGCGCCGTGCCGTGCACCTTGCGTGGGAAGAACAGCAAAAGGCAAAGGCCGACGTCCGCGCCGCGGGCGCAAAGGCACTCGCCGACATGGAGAAAAACGGCGGCAGCGGCATCGTCCTTGCGGGCCGTCCCTACCACGTTGACCCTGAGATCAACCACGGCATTCCCGAGCTCATCGCGGCCTACGGCCTCACGGTGCTGACCGAGGACTGCCTGCCCATCGACTTTCCCCCCAAGCGCCCCGTGCGCGTGAACGACCAGTGGGTCTATCATTCGCGGCTCTACACGGCGGCGGAATTCGTCTGCGGACGCGACGATCTTGAGCTCATTCAGCTCAACTCCTTCGGCTGCGGACTCGACGCTGTGACGACCGACGAGGTCTGCGAGCTTTTGGAGCAGGGCGGCAAGCTCTACACCTGCCTCAAGATCGACGAGGTCAACAACCTCGGCGCGGTGCGCATCCGCATTCGTTCGCTGCTTGCCGCCGTCGCCATGCGGCGTGAGCGCGGCATTCATTCGACCGCGCACGTCAAGCCCTATGAGCGCGTGTACTACACCAAGGAGATGCAGCGCGAGCGCTATACCATTCTCGCCCCCCAAATGAGCCCCATTCATTTCGATCTTCTGGAGCCCATCTTCCGTCACTACGGCTACAATTTTGAAGTGCTGCAAAACGACAACCGCAACGCCATCGACGTCGGCCTCAAATACGTCAACAACGATGCCTGCTTCCCCTCGATCACAGCGGTCGGTCAGCTGATGGAGGCTGTGACCTCCGGCCGCTACGATACCGACCATCTCGCCCTCATCATGTCGCAGACCGGCGGCTGCTGCCGCGCGAGCAACTACATCGCTTTCATCCGCCGCGCACTCAAGAAGGCAGGTCTTGAGCATATCCCCGTCATCTCGCTCAACGCCAACGGCATGGAAACGAACGAGGGCTTCCGCATCTCCCCCGCGCTGCTGCTCACGGCGGCACGCGGCATCGTGCTCGGCGATGTGCTGATGCGCTGTTTGTACCGCGTGCGCCCCTATGAGCTTGAAAAGGGCAGCGCAAATGCGCTGCACCACAAGTGGCGCGACATCTGCATCGAGTCCCTCACGAGCGCGCACCCGAAGTACAGCTACGCGCAGCTTTGCCGCGGCATCGTGGAAGATTTTGACGCCTTCCCCATCGACGAGACGCTGAGAAAGCCGCGCGTCGGCGTTGTCGGCGAGATCCTCGTCAAATACATGCCCCTTGCCAACAACCACGTTGTCGACCTTTTGGAGCGCGAGGGCGCAGAGGCGGTCGTTCCCGATCTTCTCGATTTCTTTGCCGCTACCATCTATGAGCAGGACTTCAAGCACACCCACCTCGGAAAGGGGTGGACTGCTTCGGCCAGCGCCAAGCTCGGCATTCCGGCACTTCAGCGCATGCGCCGGCCTGCCATTGAGGCGCTCAAAGCCAGCAAGCGCTTTACCCCGCCCATGGCCATCGGTCATGTCGCCGAGCTTGCCAAGCCCTTCCTCTCGATCGGCAATCAGTACGGTGAGGGTTGGTTCCTCGCCGGCGAAATGGCAGAGCTCATCACCTCCGGCACGCCGAACATCGTGTGCATTCAGCCCTTTGCGTGCTTGCCGAATCATGTCGTCGGCAAGGGCGTCATCAAGGCGCTGCGCGCAGCCTATCCCGGTGCGAACATCGTTGCCGTGGACTACGACCCCGGCGCGAGCGAGGTCAACCAGCTCAACCGCATCAAGCTGATGCTCACCGCGGCACAGCGTGCGCTGCACACACAGCAGCCGAGCGCGCCGAAAGAACCGCCGCAGCAGCCCTCGTCCCCGTCCATCAGCCTGCCGCATCCCAAGGTCGCCATGCTGTGAGCGCAGAAAACGGGTGAAATTGAAAAATAGGCTTGCTTTTCGCGTCTTTCTATGGTACTATGAGTACCTGTGATATAGCGTGATCTCACGTTCAACAACTTGGAGGTTTTCACCATGACTTTACTCGTTACGATTCTTCAGCTTCTCTGCGGTCTCATTGTCATCGGCATCGTTCTCTTCCAGAGCGGCAAGTCCGCCGGTTTAAGCGGTGCGATCGGCGGCGTGGCCGATTCTTTCATGGCCAAGAACAAGGCCAAGAGCACTGATGCCCGTCTTGCGCGCGCCACCAAGTGGGTCGGTGCTGCGTTCATCGTCCTGACGCTCGTGCTCAACATGCTGTAAGAGCAAACAAATCCAACGAAAAAGGGTGTGGAAAGCATTGCTTTCCACACCCTCTTTTCTATTGTTGCCAAGGCTCTCCCGCACATCTCTTCGATCGCCTCAGTTGGCGTTTCAAAGATGATAAAAAGCCCTTTTGTATGGCTTCGCGATCTGCCATACAAAAGGGCTTTTTACTTACGGTTCAGTGACCTGCAAGCAGCGCCTGCCGATCCAGTCGGTCGATTAGACCAGCTCGATCATAGCGGTCTCGGCAGCGTCGCCGCGGCGAACGCCGGTGCGAACGATGCGGGTATAACCGCCGTTGCGCTCAGCATAGCCGGGAGCGATCTCCTTGAACAGCTTCTTGCAGACATCCTCGCGGGTGATGAAGCTCATCGCCTGGCGGTAAGCTGCCAGATCGCCCTTCTTGCCGAGGGTGATCATCTTCTCAGCCATGGGCTTGATTTCCTTGGCGCGGGTGACCGTGGTCTCCATCTTGCCGTTATCCAGGAAATCGGTGACCTGCTGACGGAGCATCGCCATACGCTGATCGGTAGTCTTACCGAGCTTACGAGTTCCGGGCATTTCAGTTTCCTCCTTGTTATGATCGGGCGCGGTATGCGCTGGATCGTTAGTTGTTGTCTTCGCTGGCCAGGGACAGGCCCATCATCGCCAGCTTGTTGATGACCTCTTCAAGACTCTTGCGGCCGAGGTTTCTCACCTTCATCATATCGTCCTCAGTCTTGGAGATCAGATCCTCGACCGTGTTGATATTGGCACGCTTGAGGCAGTTGAAGCTGCGCACGCTGAGATCGAGCTCTTCGATCGTCAGCTCGAGCACCTTGTCGCGCTGCGCCTCAGCCTTTTCCACCACGGTGGACTTGCTGCCCATCGCGTCGGAAAGGTCGGTGAAGAGCGAGAAGTGGTCGCAGAGGATCTTGGCGCCGAGAGAAACGGCGTCGCGCGGACTGATGGTGCCATCAGTCCAGACCTCGAGCGTCAGCTTGTCGAAGTCGGTCATGTTGCCCACGCGGGTGTTTTCCACGGTGTAGTTGACCTTGTACACGGGCGTGTAGATCGAGTCAACGGGAATGACGCCGATGGCCGTCTGGGCCGTCTTGTTGCGGTCGGCGGACACATAGCCGCGGCCGTGGGAAAGCGTCAGCTCCATGTTGAGCGTCGCACCGGCATCAAGCGTTGCGATGTGCAGCTCGGGGTTGAGCACCTCGACCTCGCTGTCGCACTTGATGTCACCAGCCGTGACCTCGCACGGACCCACTGCCTCAATGTAGACGGTCTTGATGCCGTCGGCATTGTGCAGGCGGGTGATGAGGCTCTTGACGTTGAGCACGATCTCCGTCACGTCCTCCTTCACACCGGGGATGGTGGTAAACTCGTGCTGCACGCCGGCGATCTTGATAGAGGTCGCCGCGGTGCCGGGCAGGGACGAGAGCATAATGCGGCGAAGCGCATTGCCGAGCGTGATGCCGTACCCGCGCTCAAGGGGCTCCACGGTAAATTTGCCGTAGGTGCCGTTCGCGGGGTCCTCCGCGCACTCGATCTTGGGCTTTTCGATTTCAATCATGCAGTTACCCTCCATTTCCATTCTGTGGTCTCAAAGTCCACACCAAAATTCTGCGTGTGTCTGTTGAGGGCTCGCCGCCGATTACTTGGAGTACAACTCAACGATGAGGTGCTCCTCAACGGGAACATCAATTTCTTCGCGGACGGGAAGACGAACCACGGTGCCCTTGAGGCTGTTCTTATCGCGCTCCATCCAGGTGGGGACCAGGAACACGGGAGCGTCCTGACCCATCAGACGCTTGAAGACCTCGGAAGAGCGGCTGCTCTCCGCGACTTCGATCACGTCGCCGGCCTTGACGAGGTAGGAAGGAATGTTGACCTTCTTGCCGTTGACGGTGAAGTGGGCGTGGCTGACGAGCTGACGGGCCTGACGGCGAGTAGCGGCGAGACCCATACGATACAC
>ERZ1026844.1281-NODE-1281-length-15568-cov-6.705989_pt1 | contig 15568 bp, 10 predicted proteins | sample MGYA00380152_ERZ1026844 | MGnify/ENA primary metagenome ERZ1026844 (study PRJEB33269, sample SAMEA4719788) | human gut metagenome | biome: human-associated habitat; feature: organic feature; material: feces | place: Cameroon | collected 2013-10 ... | reverse complement strand
CAGCCGCGCGAGTTCATGCGTAAAAGTGAGCCTGGAGAGCGACCAGAGCAGATCCGCCTTCACCCGGATTTCAGGCGCGAGGCCGTAGGGGCCGCCGATCACGAACACCACCTTGCGGTCGAATTTCCCCAGCACTTCGGCAAATTTCACGCTGGTGAACTCCTTGCCCTCCTCGGAGAGCGCGACCAGCGCCGCGCCACGATCCCGCTCCAGCGCTTTCAGGATCGCCTGCCCCTCCTTCGCCACATTGGAGTCGGGCAGCTCCTGCACTTCGAGCTTCGCATACGGACCGAGCCACTTCGCAAATTCGTCGCAGCGCGCCTGAATCGCCCGGTCTTTCAGGCGGCCGACCACCAGCACCTTAATCAGCATGGCCGATCACGCCTCCTCCCAGCAGCAGGTCGCCGCGATAGAAGACCGCCGCCTGTCCCGGCGTCACCGCCCGCTGCGGAACCGCGGGAAATACCACCGCCCCGCCCGCGCCGTCCGGCTCCACCCGGCACGGCACCGCCCGGGAACGGTAGCGGATCTGCACCTCCAGCTCCCCCGACAGATCCGGCGCCCGGCCGGACTGCCACGAAACCCGTTCCACGGTAAAGCGCGACGCGAGCAGCCGCTCCGGTTCGGTTTCCAGCCGGATATCGCCCGATTCGGGATCGATTCCGGCCACGTAGGCAGGCACGCCCAGCGCGACATTCAGCCCCTTGCGCTGGCCGATCGTGAACTCATGCACGCCGTTGTGCCGCCCGACGATCCGCCCCTGATACCGGAACAGTCCGGGACGGCGCGGCAGTTTTTCCAGCCGCCGCAGCGTCTCGCCGAAACTCTCGCCGGGCACCTGAAAGCAGGCATCCTGACTGTCCGGCTTGTCGGAGGTCACAAGGCCGTATTCGGCGGCGATGCGCCGCACCTCGCTCTTGTCCATCGCGCCGACCGGAAAGCGCACCATCGACAAAATCGCCTGGTCGAGCCGGTACAGGAAATAGCTCTGGTCCTTTTTCAGGTCGTCCCCCCGGCGCAGCTCATAGACGCCGCCGTGTTCGGAGAGCTTCGCATAGTGGCCGGTCAGCACTTTCGCGGCCCCGGCTGAACGGGCGAATTCGACCAGTTTGCCGAATTTGATCCGGTAATTGCACTCGCAGCAGGGATTCGGGGTGCGCCCGCAGGCATACTCCTGCGCCGCCGGACGCAGCACCTTACATTCAAATTCCGGGAAGAGTTCCAGATAGTGATGTTCGATGCCGAGCTTCGCACAGATCGATTCCACCGCAGCCTCGTCGTTTTTCGACGCGCACAGCTGCGCCGCCGAAAATTCCGGATCGGGATGTTTCAGCCGGAGCGTCACTCCGATCACTTCACACCCCGCCTGCTGCGCCAGAACCGCCGCCACCGAGGAGTCCACCCCCCCGGAAAGCGCCACTATCACCTTCTCTTTCATCCCAAAATCCTCACTGAAACAGTCGACATTTTTATAATATGTCCCCTGCCCTGCCACATTTCAATAGTTGACAAGTTTGTTTTCTGCATTATATTACCTTAATTAAGGAAGAGAGGAGGATTTTCATCATGGCAAAATCTGAAGAAAACAACGGTTTCGGCAACCTTACGCCGCGCGCAAGGCAAATATTGCTGCTGGCACGGCAGGAGGCGGAGCGTTTCAATCACGACTATATCGGCACCGAGCATCTGCTGCTCGGCATTCTCGCGCTGAACGAAGGAGTCGCGGTCAGCGTGCTCAAGTCACTCGGACTCAATCTGCAGCAGCTCCGGCTGGAGGTGGAGAAGAGTTGCGGAGTGGGCGGAGCCACCCAGACCGCCGGCCCGATGCCGCTTTCGCCCCGGCTGAAGCGGGTGCTGGTTTTCGCCGCGCAGGAGGCGCAGGCGATGAACTACAACTTCATCGGCACCGAGCACCTGCTGCTGGCGATCCTGAAAGAGGGAGAAAGCCAGGCGGCCCGGATTCTGCAGAACCTCAACGTGAATCTTGACGAGGTCCGGCAGACCATCATCAAGACGCTCGATTCGGACTACCTGCCCGAGGGTGAGGAGGAGTCCGACTCCGCGGTTCCGCCGAGTTCCGGCGGCAATGCGCCGCAGGGGGGGACGCAGGGGAGCGGCACGGACGCGCTGCCCGCGCTCAACGCCTTCGGGCGCAACCTGACCGAACTCGCCGCCAAGGGCGAACTCGACCCGGTGATCGGCCGCGCCGACGAAATCGAGCGGGTGATCCAGGTGCTCTGCCGCCGCACCAAGAACAATCCGGTGCTGATCGGCGAAGCGGGCGTCGGCAAGACCGCGATCCTCGAAGGGCTCGCCGAGGCGATCGTCGCCAAGCAGGTGCCGGACCTGCTCGCGGATAAGATGATTTACGCGATCGACCTGCCGCTGATGGTGGCCGGCACCAAATACCGCGGCCAGTTCGAGGAGCGGATCAAGGCGGTGATCGATGAGGTCCGCAACTCGAAAAAGGTGATTTTGTTCATCGACGAGCTGCACACCATCGTCGGGGCCGGCGGCGCCGAAGGCGCGATGGATGCGGCCAACATCATCAAGCCCGCGCTGTCGCGCGGCGAACTGCAGTGCGTCGGCGCGACCACCCTCGACGAATACCGCAAGGGGATCGAAAAGGACGCGGCGCTGGAGCGGCGGTTCCAGCCGGTGATGGTCAATCCGCCGAGCATCGAGGATTCGATCAAGATCCTCGACGGACTCAAGGAGACCTACGAAAAGCACCACCATGTCGAATACGGCCCCGGCGCGCTCGAAGCGGCGGTCCGGCTCTCCGACCGGTACATCTCCGGGCGATTCCTGCCGGACAAGGCGATCGACGTGATGGATGAAGCAGGGGCGCGCGCCCGGATCAGCAGCGTGGTCCCGCCGCCGGACACCGCTTCGATCGAAGCCGACATCGAAGCGGCCAAGTCGAAGAAGGAAGCCGCGATCGTCGAGCAGAATTTCGAGGCCGCCGCCAAATGGCGCGACGTCGAGCGCGAACTCAAACACCGCATCGAGGACCTGCGCGCCAATTGGAAGAAGGAGTGCGCCGACACCCGGACGCTGATCACGAAAAGCGATATCGCCGCCGTGGTCGCCAAGCTCACCGGCGTGCCGCTGCAGCAGATGGAAGAGGGCGAAAGCGCCAAGCTGCTGCGCATGGAGGAGGAGCTGAAGAAGTCGGTGATCGGGCAGGACAACGCGGTCGGGATCATCTCCCGCGCGCTGCGGCGCAGCCGCGCCGACCTGAAGAACCCGGCCCGTCCGATCGGCTCGTTCATCTTCCTCGGCCCGACCGGCGTCGGCAAGACGCTGCTGGCGAAGGCGCTGGCGGAGTTCATGTTCGGCGACGCGGATGCGCTGATCCAGGTGGATATGTCCGAATATATGGAGAAATTCAACGTCTCCCGCCTGGTCGGTTCGCCTCCCGGCTACGTCGGCCACGGCGAGGGCGGCGAACTGACCGAAAAGGTCCGCCGCCGCCCCTACTCGGTGGTGCTGTTCGACGAGATCGAAAAGGCCCACCCGGATGTGATGCACATGCTGCTGCAGATCCTTGAGGAAGGGCGCATCACCGATACGCTCGGCCGCCGGATCGACTTCCGCAACACGATCATCATCATGACCAGCAACGTCGGCGCGGAACAGCTCAGCAAGGGAGCGGCTCCGCTCGGTTTCGGCGGCGACGCCGCCTCGGAAAACCAGAAGAGCGATGAAAAGCTGCTGGGAATCGCGAAGAAGTTCTTCAAGCCGGAATTCATCAACCGGGTGGACGACATCATCGTGTTCCGCAAGCTGGACAAAGCCGATCTGCTGTCGATCGTGGATATCGAGCTGGGCAAGCTGCGCGAGCGCCTGCTCGGCCGGAAGCTGGAGCTTCACATTTCCGACGAGGTCCGCGAATACCTGATCGCCAAGGGATACGAGCCTGAATTCGGCGCGCGTCCGCTGCGGCGCGCGGTAGAGCGGTACATCGAAGACCCGCTCGCCGAGGAGCTGCTGCGCGGCACCTTCGACGAGGCCAAAGGGGTCAAGGTCGAACTCGACCAGCAGAAAGTGCTGTTCTTCCCGGAAAAGTGACAACTATCGGCGAAATATGAGGCCCGCGTTTCCATGAAACGCGGGCCTTTCTTTCATGACGACCGGAAATTCCCAAACTGTTGAGCGCCCGGAGCGAAAGTTCCGGCTCCCGGTGTTTTTTCAATGCGATTCGACGCCGGCTTCGATTTCAAAGAAGAAGGTGGCGCCGTCTTTTTTCATGTCGACCGAAAAAATCGCTTTCCCGTTGCCGACGCTCTCCGGCCGGAGCTGTTTCAGGCGGTTTCCGGCGAAATCAAGAGGATAAAGCCGAAGCTTTTCCGGAGTCCGGTGACGAATCGCCACGGTGAATGCACCGCGTTCAAGCAGGGGCGGCATTTTGCCGATGTGAACGAGCGTATCCATTTCCGGGCCGGTAAAGGTCATCTCGCTGTTCAACGCGTTTGTCGCGTAAACCAGCATAAGCCGATCGGCGTCAAAAATACTTTTCAGGCCGTCGATACTGACGCATGCCAGATTGCCGTTGCAGCTCATGTTCAGAATTTCAAAATCCGGCAGCCTGGCCTGCGTTCCGGCGACGGCACAGACGCCCTGAAGGCGCGGGGTATTGACTTCAATTCGCTTTTTCGTGGAATCCAAAAAAATTTCGCCGTTGTCCGACTCGAATTTCTTCCGGCCGTCGCTGCGGTTGTCCGCCGCAAGCAACCCGCGCTCTTTCAGGAGGCCGATGACCTCCGCGGCGCTGGCAGCGGGATTGTCCACAGTGGCGGAATATCCGGCCCGGTTCACGGTAATGGCGTCGGGCTTGCCGATGCGAAAGGCGATTTCACCGGGGCGGAGCTGCAGGGTTTTCCCGTCGGTTCCGACCGGCTCGACCGAAACCCCGGTGGTCAGCGCCAGTAAGGATTGTTCCGTCGGCAATCCCCCTTTCGGGCCGTTTTCCGCAAACACCTCCTTTTCATCGACACGAATCCGGACACTGGGCCGTGCCGGTGTGACATCCCCCCGCATGAAGAGGAAAAATGTGAGAAATTCAGAGGCTTTCGCCACCGGGTCCATCGAGAGAACGAACGGCTGGATCTCGCACTCAAATTTGAAATTCACCGGGGCGGCATGGGCGGCCAGGGAGTCGAAATCCTGCAAAGCCGCATAGGCTCCGGTGGCAAAAGCCTGTTCATAACGGTATTTGTTCCAGAACACCACGTTATGTTCGGTGACCATAAACGGCTTCAACGGCTGCCTCGTGCAAATGAATCCGCGGAAAAAGTTCAATGCGACCTCGCTCGGGCTTTGCTGGCTCAATGAGGAATTGCGGTTGATGTAGGCGTTGGGATGGGCATGATAGGCGTTCATTGCGACAAACGGGGCGTCGAGCCGGGTCATGTTATAGGTCTGGCTTTTGCCGCAGTTGAAGCCGGTCACTTCGCCGTGATATCCCATGCGCTTCATTTCCGAGCGGTAGAATTCGAGCGTTTCGCGTTCGCACTCGTTGCGGAAAATCTCCGCGTCATTGATCATCTCTCCGGCGAAAGTGGTTTTGAACGGCGGCACGTCGTCGAAGGAGCGGAACGCGTCGGCGGCCTGTCCCCATGCCTTCTTCAGGTTCCCGATCCCGCCGTAGCGTTTGCGAAGAAACGCACGCCAATGCGGAGCAACCAGTTTTTCATCGTAAAGCTCCCAGAAACCGAATTCCTGCTCGTTGAATCCGACCGCCATCGCCAGCACCGGGTCGTCGATCAGCCGTGTGCCGGTATAGGGGTTGACCCGGCAGAGGATTTTTTCCACTCCCCGGCTCCAGTTTTCGCGGACCGCCGGATCAAACGCGATTTTGTGTTTGAAGGATTTCAGCGGATCGCGGTTCTTCCGGACATTTCCCGGCGTATAACCGATCCAGCTGGTCATCAGGTCGAAATTCAAATACAACCCGTTTTTCTTCATCGCCGCGACGAGATAATCGAACCGGTCAAGCACCCGCGGGTTGAATTCGAGCGGTTCGGATGCCCCTTCCATCAGCGCACTGTCCAGAAAATGCGTCCGAATCATATTGTAACCGTTGCGGCGCACCTCCTGCGCGTATGCGTCGAGCTCCTCCGGCGAAAGCGACAGCGTGATCCCGGCGTTGATCGCGCAGGCCATGAAACGCACCGGCCGGTCCGGCTGTTTTTCCCGCACGAACTTCCCGTTTCGGATCACGATCCTGCCGGATTGATCGACCGTTTCCCACGGCATGAATTTCTCCAGGTCCAACGCCGATCCCGCCCGGATTTTTCCACCGGGCGCATAGTCGAAGGGAAGCCACCGGTCATCGGCGTGAACGGTGAATTTTTTCTGTTCCGGCAGCGGAATATCCAACTCCGTCAGCGTCGCGGCAAGAATGAGCCAGACGCTTTGGCCGCCGGAACGGAAGGTGACCGAGGCGATTTCCGCCAACTCCGGGTCGACCGGAAACTTCGAGACGTACGCCGCAATCGGCTGGCCGTCGCCGCTTTTGGCCCGAAGCGCCGGGAAGCCGTTCGGCATGAAGGCGATATTGCGATACCAGTCGTAAACGTCGACGCCGTGCCGGATGGGAATGGTTTGCGTTTTTCCCTTCACATCGGTCAGTGTCACGGAGCCGACCTCGCCCGCACTCCACGCCGCCGTATGGAGCAGATAGAGAAAACCGTTTTTTCCAGATGTTCTCACCGGAATGTCCGCCGCCTTCGGCCCGGCGGGAAAATAGTGTTCCGAATACATGACCAGAACATTTTTTCCGTCGGGAACCGTCGCCAGCGGAATTTGGGCGAACTGCTTGGCATAGAGCATTCCGGCGAACGCGCGCGCATCTTTTTCCGGCCCCTGGTCGGTCCAGCCGCCGACGCCGTCGCCGGCAACCGGATCGCTGATTCCCATATTGGCGACCGACGGAATATTCACGGCAATCCCCAGTTCCCCGACGGTCAGGTTGCGGACGGCGACTTTACCGGCGCTGTTCTGGAACAGCAGTTTCAGCGTGATAGAATCCAGCTCCGACGGCGCATGGAAAACACTGGAATAAGTTTTCCAGCCATGCGTGCCGTTCGGCAGCTTGATTCCGCCGTAGGACCGCTTTCCGGCCCCTTGCATGGTGAATTGAAGCGACGCCCCCTCGTAGGAACGGATGCCGGGCAGCACATTCCCGGTGGCCGCCTCCACTGAAACCTTCAGCAGCTTCCCGGCGAACAACCGCGGATCAAACGGCTTGCTCACCTGACAGAGGGCGGCTTTGGCCGGAAGCTCCAGCACCAGTCCGGCGGGCGTGAATTGCGCCTCCTGCGGCAGCCTCCAGTTTTCCCCTGCCGGCGGTGCTTCAAGCAGCGAATTTTCATAGAGACTTCCGACGGCCGGCAAGCGGGCGCAACCGAGGATGAACAATAAAAGAACATATCGCAGACACTTCATCATAAACTCCTTTTTAAGGTTAGCGTGAAACCACGTCGCTCCCGCGGAAAAGCTGCCATGGCTTCCCGCCGTTGCCGGAACAACCGTCGAAAGAGATATCGCGGCACTCGCGCAGCGCCACCTCGTATTTCCAGCCGCCGGACTCCTCCGGACGCAATACCCGGACATTGTCGAACCGGACGTTCCCGGCGTACCGGAGGTCGAACACCGCATCGCTTGAGCCCCTCCCCCAGAAGCCGTTCCGATCGACATCCGGCGCCGGGCCTCCGCCGGAATAGACGAAGGAGAGCCCGGAAAAACAGATGTTTTCCACATAATTCTCCGGCGTGCCGAAAATCCACGACGACCGCTCCGCCTTTCCGCTGATGTTGAAAAACCGGATGTTACGGATCAGGGAACCAGGCCTTTCCGGCGGAGGAACCCGCTCATTGAGCACGGTTTTCAACGCAAGAAACCGTCCCGCCTCCGAAATGAGATTACCGATGGAAATATTCTCGATCACACACCCGGCCGCATTCTTGCTGTAACGCGAAATAAAGGAAATCGCCGTGGCGCTGTCGCGGATGATAACGTTGTCGATCAGGCAGTTGCGGATCGTGCCGCTGCCGACGCCGATCCGGATGGCATTGGCAAAACTGCTCCGCAGCACACAGCCGGAGACAATCACATTTTCACAGACCGGCGGATTGTCCAGCTTGGAGTCGGAGGCCCGCAGGGTGATCGCGTCGTCCGACGTATCGATGATGCAGTTTCGGACAATCACGTCGCCGCATGCATCGATATCGATTCCGTCGCCGTTCAGAAAATGATGATTCCCGACAATATTGATTCCGTCCAGCCGGACATTTCTGCACCCGTGCAGAAACAAATGCCAATAGGTTGCGTCAACCAGCTTCACCCCTTCCATGCGGATCTCTTCGCACTCCCGGAAAAAGAGCATCTGGGCCGGGCGTTCCGGGTTCAGGTTCGCAAAGAAATCCTCCCCCCGGCGGACCGGGCGCAACCGCAGCCATCCGCCCGCGTTGCCGTTGATCCTGCCGCCGGAAATGGAAATATTCTTTTTCCCGATGGCAATCAGAAGATGCCTGGCGGAAACGTGTTCCGCCGTCGACGGATTGGTGTTCTTCGGAGAAAAATCCACCGCATTGTAGCAATCCGGATCGGTCGAAGCCAACAGTTCCGCCCCCGGCTCCATCCGCAAATCGGTGTCGCTTTCAAGATAGAGCGTCCCGGTCTGGTATTTCCCGGCGGGAACGACGATCACGCCGCCGCCGTCAAGCGCCTTTTGGATGGCGCCGGTATCGTTCGCCCTGCCGTCCCCGACTGCGCCGAACTCCCTGATGTTTTTTATATTTCGAATGTTTCCCATCCCGATCCCCTCCCCGCCGGAGAGCGCTCCGGCCAGAACAAACACGATGCAAAGCAGCCATTGTTTCATATCATGAGGATCTTCCGTGTTTATTCCATGGTCCAGTATCTTGAGACGCTCTTCCCGATAAACCGCAGGTTTCTCACCGAAAGATTGCACATCAGAAAGTTCCCGGTAAGCTCATGCTCAAAGAGCGGACTGCAGTCGGAACGGCTCTGGTACAAACTCGGATAAGGCCCCGGCTCGTAAGATTTCACCATGCCGGTGCCGTTTGAAGTCCACTTCGGATCACGGAAAAGCTTCAGCGCCGTCATCAGCACGCCGTTGGTGATCCGGCTGCCGAACCGGTAGCTGTGATAGACGCGGTTTTCTTCATCCACATACCGCCAACTGCCCGAAAGCTGCATCCGGTCGCCGCGCGCGGCGCTGTAGCTTTGAACCGTAAACGCATAGCCGGAAAAAATCCGTTCCACCCCCTCCGGAATCTCTTGGCTCGGACATAAAAGGATGGTCTTACGCGTCAGACTCGCACCGGAAGAGTCTGACGCCTCGCTCAGATAAATGCGCATCTGTTTGGAAAAGGCGCCGTAATGATCGCTGCCGTTGGCGCTCACATACAGAAAATCCCTGTTGTCGTTGGCATACATGCCGGCGGCATAGCCGGTCTGCTTCAAGTTGTTCATGCAGTGAGTGCGCTTGGCCTTCTCACGCGCCTTATTCAGCGCCGGCAGCAGCATACTCGCCAGAATCGTGATGATCGCTATCACCACGAGCAGCTCAATCAGCGTAAAACGGCCAGTCGGTCTGCTGTGGCCGGATGCGGGGGGCGTGTCCGCCGCCCCCCGCGCCCCCTGCGTCCGGCAAGGTGCCGGTGCCGGATACGGGACGGTCGACAGGCGGAGCTGCGGTCGTTCGGCAGGGGAAGAAGATTCGCAATAACGTGACGACTTGCCGCTTGCAGAGCATTGGCGGAGGCGTAAGAGCTTGCCGGGAATCAGGGAGAGGTTAAGATTGGTTGGTACGGGGAGAGATGCGTCGCAAGCCGCCGCTTTCTCTCCCCCGAACCCATCTCTTTTACGCGAAGCGGTATATAGAAAAAAAGTGTACATTTGATAAATTTCCTTTCCAAGAGCTCTTAGCCCCCTAGGTTCCGTGGAGTCGGGAGTGGGATGTCCGCTGTTCGGAAACCCGACCGGCGTAACGGTTCTTATTCGTTGCTTGAACATAAAGAGAGCCTCCTTGTAATTCGCATTTGTTGTTCCGTAGGGAGAAACGATAAGGCGTGGAGCAATTTGATTCCCCCGTCACTGCAGTGGCGTGAGAAATCAATCGGCGAGACAATACGGTCAAGGCGCAACAGCCACTCTTCCGGGAGTCGCCGGTTTCCCGGCGCGAGGAAAATGGTCAGGAAGCTGCCTAGTTCATGCAACAGACTCCGCGTCACTGCGAATTTCTCCGGGAAAACGGGGACAAAATACGGTTTTCCTTCAAACAAGGCATTCCGCCGATCGGCGGAAATTGTTGCATGCTGCAGCCGCATCGGCTGGAGACGGAAATTCCCGTTCGGCACATGCCACTCCCCGTGAAACGCTTCCGCCTTTCCGAGGGCTTCAAGGAACTTCCCTTCCGCGAAGGCGACAAGCTGATCCATCGCGCGCCGCAGCAGTTCCCTGTACTCCGGCACGGCGGCGCTTTCCGCAATCAGGAGAATCGAAAGCTGCATTTGAACGATCGGCAGATGCCACCAGCTTTCCCGTTCATCCGGCGACAGAGTCTGTTCCAGCGCCCTCGGCAGATACTCGTTTGCCCAGTCCAGATAGCGGCTCGCGCCGGTCGCCTCGAAGGCCGCGAGATATACCATCGGCAATCGCAATGCCTCATGTGCGGAGCAGTTCCACATCGTCGAAGCTACGGCGGGCTTTCCGTCAAGCCGCAGCAAATTGTACCGGTTTTCCGGAATGACGTGCTTCCGGCAGTCACAGGCGATCAATTCAAGCAGCCGGGCGGCTTCCGAGCGCACTCCCGGCGAAATATCCCGGTGGGAATGGATGACCCGCCACAACCCGTAGACCGCAAGAGTCAACTGATCGCGGGAGGTGTTCGAATAACAGTGTTTTTCCGGCGGCGGCGTCATGCCGCGGGCGACAAACCCGGGGCGGCCGTGCCCTTCGCAGCACAACGCGATGCCTTTGACCACTTGCGTGGTGAACGCCGGATCCGGAAAAAGCTTCCACAGAATATCCAGCACCGAACCGGCATTGAGCATGCAGTCCTCCATCCCGGCGCCCCAACCGCACGGGTTCGGGAAATCGGCCTTTACCTCCCGCGGATTGGGCAAATGCAGAAACCGCCCTTCCCGGTCATGCGAAGTGACGTAATCGTAAAACAAGTTGGTTCGGGAGTCGAACAACTGGCGCTTCACCCCGTTCCATGCGGTTAACATATCCATTGTCGCTACACTTTCCTGCATCAGGGCCAATTTGTGTTTCCATTGATAATTATACCATAAAACCATTTGAAAAACAATCCATATGTTGATATTTTATATTGGCAAAACAAATCAGTATATTTGAATTATTAACACAAAAAACGCAAATGGAACAATTTGAATTCGAGCCGCTCAAAAATACCCGGAACGGCGACTCATCGTCCTGTTTCGTCAAACACCGCAAAGGATACCGGCTGTTCTTTTTTCCCATGATGCAGGACTCCGGGGAGCCGTTGTACTGTTACAGCCTCTTTGAAGTGTACTGGCTGAGCCGGGCCAGATTTGAACGCAATCACACGGATTCGCTCGGAATCGAATATGTCAAAAAGGGCTCTTTGCTGGCCACGCAGGACGAGTTCTCCTGCCGGGTGATGCCCGGGGAACTTTTCCTGATGCAGCCGGGCACTCGAAGCCTCATCAAAACCGGTCCGGAAGGATATTGCGAAAAAGTTTCACTCGCCATTCACGGTGAGCTCATGCACCATTTCCTCCTCTGCGCCGGGCTGGCGGAAGTCAACAGGATTGCTTCGGTCGACCGCCTCCGGTTTGAATTGCTGCTGGAAAAGATCAAGATGCTTTCCCGGGAATCTCCGCAGATCATCCGGCAGAAGAACGGCGTTCTCAGTTATGAATTGCTGCATTTCCTGAAGTTTCCGGAAGAGAAGCAACCGGTTCCGGAGGGATTTGAACGGCTGACCGAATATCTGCGGAACAATCTCGACCAACCGCTGCCCTTGAAGCATCTTGCGGAAATGGCGGGGTGTTCGACAATCCACTTCATCCGGAAATTCTCCCGCAGCTTCGGCATTTCTCCGGGAAAATACATCCATTCGAGGCGCATGACCACCGCCGCCGAGCTGCTGCTGGACCATCCCGAGCTCTCCGTCAAAGAGATTTCCGCCCGGGTCGGCTATGCCAACGCACTGAACTTCTCCACCGCATTCCGGAAATTCTTCACAGTCTCCCCGCAGGTCTACCGCAAACAGGGCGATCCTTCCTGACTACGGCGCACTACTCCGTACCGCGAAACGCAGAATGCCGAAGCCGTGATAACTCACACCCGGCGGGCGTTCGGCGGGAGGGCGCGGGCGCGTTCCAGCAGGTGGCCGGGAGCGTGTTTCCGGCGGTATTCGAGCGGCGTCATCCCGTAATGCTTCCGGAACACCTTCGCGAAATAGGCGCAATCCCCCAGCCGGACGAAGGCGGCGATATCCGCCGCCGTATAGCTGGTTTCCCGCAGCCGCCTCGCCGCCTCCTCCAGCTTCAGCTTCAGCACGAATCGCGCCGGGCTCACCTCGAAGTGCCGCCCCCAGCAGCGGAAAAACGAGCGGAGCGACAGGCCGTGCCTGTGCGCCAGCTCCTCATAGTCGATCTCATGGCGGAACGACTGTTTCAGGTACGACGCGATCGCCAGGATATCATCCCGGCGGAACTCCTGCCGGTCCGGCGGCGCATTGCGTTCCAGCAGCAGTTCGCAAAGCAGTTCGTAGGCGGTCAGGTCCAGCCGGTCCAACGCGTTGCGCTCCATCGTATGCCCGAGCAGCTCCGTGAACCGGCGGATCAGAATCTCCAATTCCGGCGTCAGCCTGAACTCCCGGAAGAACTCCCCGTCCGGCGGGAAACATCCCGTTTTCCGCAACGCCGCCAGCGTTTCCGGCGCATAGCTGAAATGCACCGCGTTCCGAGGCTGCACGTAGCTGTACCGCAACCGGTGGAACGGATGCTTGAAAAACACATGCGGAAACCTCGTCCGGTAAATTCTGCCGTCGATCTCGTCCACCGCCTCCGGCTCGGCGGAGGAGAGCCGCAGGCAGATTTCGATCCGGTCCGTGAAATAAAAATCGTTGACCGCCTTGCACTCCTCCACCGTCGCCCCCGCCCAGCATACCGGATAGGGAAAGCGCATCAGGCGCGGCCCGTCCGTCGACAATTCAAATGACATCGTTTCCTCCCGGTCGTATCCGTTTACAAACATACCGCATTCCCGCGCAAATGCAAATCATATTGGCATAAAATTACCGTCCACTTTGGCAGAAGGTTCCTACGGATTTTTCCCGAAGTGTGGTATACTGACAGCAGGACCAACCAACAATGGAGGCATCAGCTTATGGAAAACCTGAAAGACCGCGTCGCCCTCGTCACCGGTTCCTCACAGGGAATCGGCCGGGAGATCGCCCGGGAGCTCGCAACGGCCGGCTGCCGTGTGATCGTAAACTGCCGCAACGGGCACGACAAAGCCGAAGCCGTCGCTGCCGGAATCCGCGCCGACGGCGGAATGGCGGAAGTATACTGTTGCGACGTCTCCGACGAAGCGGCCGTCAATGCGATGTTCGCCGAACTCGGCCCCGTCGACATCCTCGTCAACAACGCCCGGCTCGATCCGTGGCAGCGCAGGCCGGAAATGAGCGAAGGCGAATGGTTCGACCGCGTGATGCGGGTCAACCTGAAGGGCGCTTTCCTCTGTTCGGAAGCGTTCTTCCGGCAGGCGCAGCCGCGCCGCTGGGGACGGATCGTGAACATCGCCTCGGTGCGCAGCTTCCGCCCGGCGGAGATGCACATGATCGCCTACGGCGTCTCCAAGCTCGGGATGCACGCGCTGACCCGCGCTTTCGCCCACAACGGCGCGCCTTTCAACATCACCGCCAACACCGTCTGTCCCGGCATGGTGATCACCGAGAACATCGACAAACGCCTGACGCCGGAAAAATATGCCGAGGAATCCGCCGCGATTCCGCTCGGGCGTGGCGCAACCGGCGAGGAAATCGCCGACGCGGTGCTTTTCCCGATCCGCAATGGCTACGTGACCGGCGAAACCATCAACATCAACGGCGGCATGTACTACGCTCCGTAACGGAAAGCAGACAAAGATGAAAATCACCAGAGTCAGGACTTATCTGTGCAACTGCTTCCGTACCAACTGGGTATTCGTGAAGCTCGAAACCGATTCCGGCATCCACGGCTGGGGCGAGGCGACGCTCGAATACAAGGAGCCGACCGTCGCCGCCGCCATTCACGACCTCGAATATTACCTGATCGGCAGCGATCCGGCCAATGTGGAGAAGTTCCGGCACGACTGCTACCGCGACGCCTACTGGCGCGGCGGCCCGGTGCTGATGAGCGCGCTCGCGGGCGTCGAGATGGCGCTGTGGGACATCAAAGGCAAGGCGCTCGGAGTGCCGGTGTATGAACTCCTCGGCGGCAAGGTGCGCGACGCGGTGCCGGTCTACGTGAACGGCTGGTTCTCCCCGGCCAAAACGCCGGAGGAGTTTGCGGAAAAGGCGGTTGAAGTCCGCCGCTGCCGTTATCCCGGCTGCAAATGGGATCCCTTCGGCAAGGCGTGGCAGGAAATCGGAAAAAAGGAGCTGGAAAGCGCCGTCGAATGCGTCCGGCAGGTCTCGGAGGCGGTCGGCGGCGATGTGAAGCTGCTGATCGAGGGACACGGGCGCTTCAACATTCCGACCGCAGTGAAGATCGGCAGGCGGCTGGAGGAATTCGACATCTACTGGTTCGAGGAGCCGCTGCCGCCGGATGACCTGCCGGGGATGCGCGAAGTCAAAGAGCGCGTCCGCGTACCGCTCGCCGCCGGGGAACGGCTCTACAACCGCTATGAATACCGGCAGTTTTTCGACCTCAATTGCGCCGACTACATCCAGCCGGACGTCTCCCATGCGGGTGGACTGCTGGAGATGCGGTTTCTCGGCGCGGAGGCGGAAGCCCGCCACCTCGGCTTCTGCCCGCACAATCCCTCCGGCCCGGTCGCCAACGCGGCGACGCTGCAGCTGGCGGCATGTGTGCCGAACTTCATCCAACTGGAAATGATGATGACCGACGTGCCGTTCCGCGCCGAAATCTGCGACGAGGAGCTGACGCTGCGCAACGGCGAAATGGTAATCCCGACACGTCCCGGCCTCGGGATCGACCTCGATGAAAAGGAACTGCTCAAGCATCCCTTCGTGCCGACGCAGTTGCGTCACTATCGCGGCGACCTGACCGCCATCCGCCCGCCCGACGCGGTCCGGTATTACCAACTGGAATTCTGAATACTCCCGTGCAGCCTACATGGAAGCTGGGATTTCGCCTTTGGCGACCAAGGCGCTTCGCCCTTGGAACCCGACCGGCAAGGTGCCGGTGCCGGGTACTCAGATCCGGGAAAGGCGTACCGCCTTTCCCTCCGGGTGGGGGAGGCTCTACTGTGGACAGGCAAGCGAGTACCTGAGCGGCACACCGCTCCGGTCGGCGCAAAGCCCGCTTTTTTGCGG
>ERZ1026844.1274-NODE-1274-length-15622-cov-4.662041_pt1 | contig 15622 bp, 10 predicted proteins | sample MGYA00380152_ERZ1026844 | MGnify/ENA primary metagenome ERZ1026844 (study PRJEB33269, sample SAMEA4719788) | human gut metagenome | biome: human-associated habitat; feature: organic feature; material: feces | place: Cameroon | collected 2013-10 ... | reverse complement strand
CATCGGCATCCGCCATGATGATGATTTTTCCGTAGCGCAGCTTTTCAATATCAAAGTCCTCCCCGATACCGCAGCCCAGCGCCTGAATAATCGGTGTTATGGAAGGATTGGAATACACTTTATCAATGCGGGTCTTTTCCACATTGAGCACCTTGCCGCGCAGAGGAAGGATTGCCTGAAAGCGGCTGTCGCGCCCGTCTTTGGCGGAGCCTCCTGCACTATCTCCCTCTACAATGAAGATCTCGGTCAGATCCGTTCTTTTTTCTTGGCAATCGGAAAGCTTGCCGGGCAGCGTAGAGGAGCTGTCCAGCACGCTTTTGCGGGATTGCTCTCTTGCTTTTCTTGCCGCCTCTCTTGCGCGGGAGGCAGCCAAAGCTTTATCAAGAATTGCCTTGCCTACGCTCGGATTTTCTTCCAAATATTCTTCCAGCTTTGCGCTGAGCAGATTATTCACAAAGGTTCTCACCTCGGAATTTCCAAGCTTGGCCTTTGTCTGACTTTCAAACTGCGCATCCGGAAGCTTTACGGAAATCACCGCGCAGATGCCCTCTCTGACATCCTCTCCGGAAAGATTTTTATCTTTATCCTTGAGAAATTTCCATTTGCGCGCATAGGTATTGAGCGCATTGGTCAGCGCCAAGCGGAAGCCAGTTTCATGCGTGCCGCCCTCTACGGTGCTCATATTATTTGCGAAGGTGACGACCGTTTCGTTATAGCTGTCATTGTACTGAATGGCAATTTCCGCCGTCATATCTCCCTTGGAGCCCTTAACCCAGATGACATCGGGATGCACCAGGGCGCAATGCTTTTGCGCATTCAGATAGGAAACAAAAGAAGCAATGCCGCCCTCATAACAAAAATCTTCTTCTTCGGGCGTCTCTTCGCGCTCATCGATCAGGCGCAGCTTTACACCGGCATTGAGAAATGCCTGTTCTCTCAGGCGCGTGCGGACGACATCATGATCAAATTCCACGGTTTCAAAAATTGTGGCATCCGGTTTAAAGCGGACATAAAGCCCGTGCTCCGTCGTATCTCCCTCGCAGCGGAACGCTCTTGTCACATGACCCTTTTCAAAGCGCTCCGTATATTTTTTTCCCTCATTGCAGTTGACAACTTCCATCCATTCGGACAAAGCATTGACAACGGAAGCGCCCACACCGTGAAGCCCCCCCGAAATTTTATATCCCTGCCCGCCGAATTTACCGCCTGCATGCAGCACGGTGAAAACAACCTCAAGGGTCGGAATTTTCATTTTTGCATGGATGCCGCCCGGCACGCCGCGCCCGTCGTCCTGTACGGAAACGGAACCGTCCGTATGCAGCCGCACCGTGATCAGATCACATGCGCCCGCCATGGCCTCATCAATCGAATTATCCACAATCTCATAAATCAGATGATGCAGCCCGCCCGCAGAGGTCGTGCCGATATACATACCCGGGCGCTTTCTGACGGCTTCCAGCCCCTCCAGCACCTGAATTTGATCATCTGTATAAACATTTTTCTCGTTTTCGATTGCCATGATAGCATCCTTTCTTTTCGGATTGATTCTTTTATTCTTTGCTCAGATTCGTATAGTCCGCTTTTGCGCGCTGCGCCAGCGTTGTTGCGGCAAGCGCGCTGAAATAGACGGTTTCTCCTTCTGTTTTAGAAACGGTTACAAGAAACGATTTCGGCAGACCCGTGCCTATATTTCTTGTTTTTCCCTGTTTTTCCGTTCGCCGCAAAAATTCTTTTGTTTTTTGCCCGACAGAGGCGCTGTCCAAATCAAAAATGCCGATAATTTCGCTTTTTTTCAGATTCTTATTTCCGCCGCCGTGTAAAAACATAGCCTTTTTCCATTTTCTCGTTTCTTATTTTCGGGTAAATTTGCCGCCGCTTGCCTCATAGCGGCAAAGCATATCCCCGCTTTGCATGCTGCTCGCATCTTTTTCATCGCAGCAGGTGAGAATCACCTGTTTTTTCTCCAAATGATCTTTCAGATAAGCGCGCCGCTTTGCATCCAACTCACTGAGCACATCATCAAAAAGATAGACGGGCTCTTCTCCGCTTTGTCGCGCGCTGAGCGCCCCTTCGGCAAGCTTCAGCCCAAGCACAAGAGAGCGGTCCTGCCCCTGCGAACAATATTTTTTCGCCTCTTTTTCATTCACATAGACAAAAAAATCATCTCTGTGGCATCCATGCAGCGTCACTCCTGCCGCAATTTCGCGCTCGATGGAACGCATCGCATTTTCATAATAAAATGTCTGACTGATTTCTTCGGCGCGCAGCTTCTCTTCTCCTTGCCCGTAGCACAGGCACACCGTTTCCTGTCCGCCGCTGATGCTTTTCATCGTCTGCGCAAGCTCTTTTTGCACGGCCTCCAAATACTGCATTCTGCATTTTTGAATACGCTCGTTGTGCGGCGCCATCTGCTGCACAAAAATTTCAAGCAAAATCGCTTTTTCCCGCGCAGAACGATTTTCTTCTTTCAAAAGAACATTGCGCTGCCGCAAAAGCTTTTGATATTCCGCAAGAGAAAGCGCATAGCTTGTGCGCAGCTGTGAAATTGCGCCGTCTAAAAAAGCTCTTCGTTCGCTGCTTGCGCCCTTGATCAGCCAAAGATGCTCCGGGCAAAACAAAACCGCGCGAAATTGCCCCAAAAAATCCTTCATGCGGGGTACGATTACGCCGTTTTCGCGACATTTTTTCGGGGCATTTTCAAAAAGCTCGACGGAAAGAGCCGTGATATCTCTCTTTTTTTCGGAAAATATCAAATCCACTCTTGCTCTTTGTGCCCCAAAACGAATCATTTCTCTTTCTTTTGCGCCGCGAAAGCTTTTCCCGGCAGCAAACAGATAGATTGCCTCGATTGCATTGGTTTTGCCTTGCGCGTTATCCCCGCTTAGGATATTGATCCCGTCCGAAAACTGCAGCGTCTGCGCTTCAAGATTACGAAAAGCGGAAAAGGAAAGCTCCTCCAGCTTCATAAAATCAAAGCCTTACCGGCACAACCAGGAACAAAAAGCTTTCCTTTGCAATGCCTTGTTTTTTCCAAGCCTTTTCATCCTCCTGCCGATACAAAGGCTCCATCACAATGCTCACAAGGGGGCTGACCAAAGATATCCGAATGCGCTCCGTATCCGCCGCACGCAAAGCATCGATCAGATAACGGCAATGCATGCCGATTTCCAGCGATTCTCCTTCAATTTCAATGGTAACCTCATCGTAAACGGAAGAGCTTTGAGAGGTAGAGGAAAGCATAAGCCTTCCGTCGCTCTCAAATTTGCATGCAACGGCGCCCTTTGATTTTCCCTGCCCTTTTTCTTCGCAAACCAGCGCAACGCGCTCCAAAGATTCCAGCAGTTCCATTCGGTCCGCAATCACGAAGGTTTTCGGGTTTTTCGGAATGAATTTTTCATATTCAATATAGCTTGTGTTGATCAGGCGCGAGAAGAAGAAGGTGTTTCCGAGAATAAAAATAATATGCTTATTGGTTGCCAAAATGCGCACGGGCTTTTCATTATCCGCAAGCAGCTTATAAAGCTCGGAAACGGTTTTGCCCGGGACGACCATGGAAAGAGAAAGATCTTTATTTTCAAATGATTCCTTTTTCAGATCCAGCTGTTTTTCGCAAATGGAAAGACGGAAGCTGTCCGAAGAGACCAAAACAATTCTTTCATTTTCAATGCGGAACAACATGCCGTTGAGCGCAGGGCGCGGGTCGTTATTGGCAACGGCATAAATCGTTTTTGCAATCATATCGCGCAGCTGCCCCTGCTGCATGGTAAAGCCCCAGTCTCCCTCCAGCATCGGCGTGTTCGGAAAATCGCTTCCCGGCAGCGCGCTCAGCGTATATTCGGAGAGCCCGGAATGAATTTTTGTATGGCCCGCTGCATCTATATCGATTTCAATGGGCGAGGGCATCACGCGCAAAATCTGAGAGAGGCGCTGCGCATTGATGATAAAGCTGCCCTCCTCCTTTACCGTTGCTTTGACGGTACAGCGAATTCCTTTTTCAAGATCGAAGGAATTCAGCGTAACATCACCGTTTGCCTGCGCGATCATCTGAATGCCTTCAATGGCTTTGATGGTTCCGGAGGTTGCAACGGCACTGAGCGCTTTTGCGATTGCCTGTGTTAAACTGTCTTTTTCAAATACGACTTTCATGAAATGAATTCCTTTCCGGCTTTCAAAAAGCAGAAACCGTATTGTCCTTTCTTTAATGGATATAGTAGAGGTAGCAGTAATAGGGGGTGGGGAAACTGTGAAAAAGTGAAAAAAACGTTGCTATTGCGGGTATCAATGAAAAAAAACAAGCCGGAAAACGCGGTGGAAAAGAAATTGAAAAGCTGTGCGAAAATCTTCTCCTTTCCGCAAAAGAAAAACGGAGAAATGCAAAAGAGGAAAACGGCTTGTTCTGCTGTTAAAAAAATGGGGAAAGCCCTTGTGGATATGTGGAAAAGCTGTGATTACATTTCCTTGCGGATCTCCGAGATCATATCCGTGATTTCCTGTGTAAGCACGGAGGAATCCGCCATTTTCTTTTCCACCACATCAATGGAGGAAAGAATGGTGGTATGATCGCGGTTGAGTATTTTTCCGATGGAGGGCAGGGAAAGATCGGTAACCTGCCGCACAATGTATACGCTGACATGACGCGCAAAGGCAATTTCCTTGGAGCGGCGCGCGCTTTTGATATCTGCCGGGGTAACGCCGTATTTTTTGGAAACCACGGCAAAGATACGGTCCAGAGTGACATTGGTTGGTTCCGCTCCCGTGAGAACATCCGCAATGCTGTCCCGCGCCGCTTCCATGGTTATTGGCATTCGGGATAGCGTTGTATAAGCGCTCAGACGGCGCAGCGCCCCTTCAATTTGGCGCACATTATTGCGCAGCTTTTCGGCAAGATAAGTCAGAACCTCATAAGGAATATCAAGATTCATGCTCTCTGCCTTGCTTTTGGCTATGGCGACGCGCAGCTCAAGATCCGGCGGCTGAATATCAATGATCACTCCCCATTCAAAACGGGTGCGCAAGCGGTCCTCAAGAGTTTTGATATCCTTTGGAGGGCGGTCGGAGGTCAGAATAATCTGCTTGCGGTCCTCATACAGCGCATTGAAGGTATGGAAAAATTCCTCCTGTGTGGAGTTTTTACCGGCGATGAACTGAATATCGTCGATCAGCAAGACATCCGCTTTTCGATATTTATTGCGGAATTCCTCCGTGGTGCCCGCGGAAATGGATGCAATGAGCTGATTGGTGAAGGCCTCGCCCTTGATATAAATAATATTTGCCTGCGGATTGTTTTCAAGGATGCGGTTGGTAATGGCATACAAAAGATGCGTTTTGCCAAGGCCGCTCGGGCCGTGGATAAACAGGGGATTGAAATTTGTAGAGGCAGGTTTATTTGCAACGGCTACGCACGCGGCGCAGGCAAGAGAGTTCGAACTGCCTACAATGAAGTTTTCAAAGGTATATTCGCGCGAGGAAAGAGAGCGATGCGGATGATCCGTTGTGGTGTCAAGCTCTGCGGTGGAAAGAGGCTGCGATTTTTGAGGCTGCTGCTCCTGTACATCGGCAGAGAATACAGCTTCGCTTTGCAAAGGCTCCTCTTTTTTCGCAGGACCGATGACAAAGGGCTTGATTTCTTCTCCCGCAGCAAGGAGCTCTTTAATCTTTTCGGGATCGATTTCGGTATGTTCCTTGCTCAAAACACAGAGCTTCAGCGGAAAGCCTACGGTATCCTCAATCACCTTCGCCGCCGCATCTGCATATTTTGTATTAATAATATGCGCTTTCATATCGCTGTCGGATACAAGAATACACTGCGTATCGTCCATGGCGACAAGGCCGAGCCCCGAAAACCACAAATCTCCCACGGTGCCCGGAAAATGCTCCGAAAGCTTTTGATACATTAAATTCCATATGTCGATGTTGCCTGTCATGCTTTGTCCTCGTCTTTCCGCGCGGCAGGGCGCAGGATATCGAAAAAAACGCTTATTGCGGCTTGTCCGCGTCGGTTTTTTGAAACTTGCTTCCATTATATATATACCATTATAGCATGAAAGCGGTTTTTTGACAATAGTTTTCCACGGAAAAATGCGGACAAACTGTGGAAAAACCGCCTTCCGTGCCCTTTACAAACCCGAAGGAAAACAGTATAATGAGGAGGAAAGAATGTCACGGAGGGAGATGATACAGTGCAGGAAGAATTTTTGTTGGAATCGCCGGCGGCGAGAAGCTTATACCGCGCGGTGCGCGTGCTGCCTATTTTGGATTATCATTGTCATTTGGACCCGAAAGAGCTTTATGAGGACAGACCCTTTGTAAGTGCGGGAGCGTTGATCTTCGGGCGGGATCATTATAAATGGCGCCTGATGCGATCTGCAGGTATTTCCGAGGAATATATTACGGGGGAGCGGGACGAAAAGGAAAAATTTATTGCCTATGCCCGCGCAATCAGCCTCTCTCCCGCAAATCCGCTCGTCGATTTTACAACGCTGGAGCTTTCCCGCTTTTTCGGCATTGAACAGCGGCTGTGTGAAGAAACGGCTGCGGATATTTATGATGAGGTGCAGCAGCAAATCACGGAGAGAAAGCTCTCTCCCCGCAAAATCGTGTGCGGCGCCAATGTCAGGCTTATCGCAACGACGGACGACCCCACGGATTCCCTGGAATACCATCGAAAAATGAGGGAAGAGGGCTATGAGGTGCGCGTGCTGCCCTCTTTTCGCACCGACCGGGTGTTTTCCTTTGAAAAAACATATCTTGCGCTTTTGGAAGAGGCAAGCGGTGTGAAAATAACATCGCTGGAAACGCTGCTTGCAGCGCTTTCGACCCGTTTGGATTTTTTCTGCGAAAACGGCTGCCGCGTCAGCGATGTCGGCATTGAGCAGTTTCCGCATACGGCAGCGGAATTTTCGAAAGCCGATACAATTTTTCGCTCTGTTTTGCGCGGCGATGCGGTGAGTGAGCAGGAAAAGGACGCGCTGCGCGGCACACTGTTTGTGCAGCTGGGCAGGCTTTATCGGGAGAAAAATATCATCATGCAATGGCATATGGCGGTCAAGCGCAATGCATGCCTCTCTCTTTCAAAAAAGCTCGGCGCAGACTGCGGAAGCGACTGCATGGGAGAGCCCATCGGCGTTGACAGAATCGCAGCGCTGCTCAACGGCATAGAGGCGGACGGAAAAGGTCTTCCCCGCACGATTCTTTATTGCCTGAATCCTGCAATGCGGGATGCTATGTGTTCCCTGAGCGCTTCCTTTTGCAATGTGCATATCGGCGCGGCGTGGTGGTTTTTGGATCATCGGCGCGGCATTCGCGAAACGCTCTCTTCCCTGGCTGAGGCGGCTTCGCTTTCTTCGTTTCCCGGTATGCTAACCGATTCGCGCAGCTTTCTTTCCTATGCCCGACATGATTTCTTCCGCCGCATTTTGAGCTCTTTTCTTGCGCAGTCCGTAAATGACGGAACGCTCTCCTATCCGAACGCGGAAAAGCTTGCAAGGCGCCTGAGCTATGAAACAATGCGTGACTGGCTTGCCCCGGCGCAAAAAAGTGAAATATTTTGAAGAAGAAAGGATTTCCCCATGAAAAAGACAATTGTTATTACCGGCGCAGCAGGTGTTCTTTGCTCCGCGTTTGCACGCGCCCTTGCCGCCGACGGGCATAATGTAGCCCTTTTGGATCTCAATGAACAGGCAACGAACGAGCTTGCCGCAAAAATCAATGCTGAGGGCGGCGGCAAAGCGCTTGCCTGCCCTTGCTCCGTTCTTGAAAAAGAGAGCCTTTTGCAGGCAAAAGCAAAAATAGACGAGGCCTTCGGTAAATGCGATGTTCTTATCAACGGAGCCGGCGGCAATTCTCCCCGCTGTACCACCGCGCATGAATTCTATGAGGCGGGCGATGAAGCCGTTACGGAGTTTACCACCTTTTTTAATATCGATCGCTCCGGCTTTGATTTTGTCTTTGGGCTTAATCTTGTCGGCACTCTTTTGCCGAGCCAAATTTTTCTGCCCGATATGCTCGGCCGCCCCGGCTGCAGCGTTTTGAATATTTCTTCGATGAATGCCTTTACGCCGCTGACGAAAATTCCCGCATACAGCGCCGCAAAAGCTGCCGTTTCCAACTTTACAAAATGGCTTGCGGTGCATTTTGCAAAAGAAAATATCCGCGTGAATGCCATTGCCCCCGGCTTTTTTGTAACCAATCAGAATCGCGCGATGCTGTTCCGGGAGGACGGCACCCCGACCCCCCGCACCGAAAAAATTCTTGCCGCAACCCCCACCGGGCGCTTCGGCAAGCCGGAAGAGCTGCTCGGCACGCTTCGCTTCCTTGTTGATGAGGAGGCTTCCGGTTTTATCACCGGCGTTGTCATTCCCGTGGACGGCGGTTTCTCCGCATACAGCGGTGTGTAAACGAAAAAAAGAGCGGGCAGCATGAAAAAAGCGGGCATAGCGTTTGAATGCGCCCGAAAAGAAGCATTTTTATGTCACTTTTTGACAAAACAAAAAAGAGGCAGTTTACGACAAAGAGTTGTAAACTGTCTCTTTTCATTTTGCCGCGGCGTTTTCAAAAGAGAGCGCAGAGCGAGCCCTTTTATTGCCCGGAAAAGGCAGGGAGCAGGGGCTTTAGATATTGCCCGGTATAAGAAGCGGGGCAAGCGGCGACCTGCTCGGGGGTGCCGGCACACACAACGGTGCCGCCGCCGTCTCCGCCCTCGGGGCCGAGATCAATAAGATAATCGGCGGTTTTAATTACATCCAGGTTATGTTCGATCACGACGACGGAATTTCCGATGTCGACCAGGCGCTGCAAAATGGCGATCAGATGAGAGACATCCTCGGTATGCAGCCCGGTGGTGGGCTCGTCCAGAATATACAGGGTTTTTCCTGTTTGGCGGCGGGCAAGCTCCGTTGCAAGCTTCACGCGCTGCGCCTCTCCGCCGGAGAGCGTTGTGGAGGATTGCCCGATGCGAAGATACCCAAGCCCGACATCATAGAGCGTTTGCAGCTTTTGGCGGAGTTTTGGCAGCTCGGAGAAGAAGGAAAGACCCTCCTCCACGGTCATATCCAGCACATCGGAAATGCTTTTACCCTTATAATGGCATTCAAGCGTTTCGCGGTTATAGCGCTTTCCGTGGCAGACATCGCATTTCACATAAACATCTGGGAGAAAATGCATTTCGATTTTTTTCACGCCGTCGCCCTCGCATGCCTCGCAGCGGCCGCCCTTGACATTAAAGGAGAAGCGGCCGGGCTTATAGCCGCGGGCTTTTGCCTCGGGCGTGAGGGAAAAGAGGTCGCGAATATCGGAGAAAAGACCGGTATAGGTTGCAGGATTGGAGCGCGGGGTTCTGCCGATGGGGCTTTGATCGATGCAGATGACCTTGTCGAGCGCTTCTACACCGTCAATCCCGTCATGATCTCCCGCAAAGGTATAGGCGCGGTTGAGCGTATGCGCAAGGGAAGCATAAAGAATGGAATTGACCAGGGAGGATTTTCCGGAGCCTGAGACCCCCGTGACACAGAGAAAGAGCCCGAGAGGAAATGAAACATCGATATTTTTCAGATTATGTTCCCGCGCGCCGCGCACGGTGAGCAGCTGCCCGTTTCCCGCGCGGCGCGCGGCGGGCACGGGAATTTTTTTGCGCCCGCTGAGATAGGCTCCCGTAAGAGAGGCGGGGTTTTTCATAATTTGCTTTGGTGTTCCTGCGGCGACCACCTGCCCGCCGTGTACCCCGGCGCCCGGACCGATATCAAGAATATAATCCGCCTGCAGCATGGTTTCCTCGTCATGCTCGACCACGATGAGACTGTTTCCTACATCGCGCAGACGCTTGAGCGTTGCAATCAGTTTGGCATTGTCGCGCTGATGCAGCCCGATGCTCGGCTCATCCAAAATATAAAGCACGCCGGTCAGGGCGGATCCGATCTGCGTTGCAAGGCGGATGCGCTGCGCCTCTCCGCCGGAGAGAGTTCCCGCGCTGCGGGCAAGGGTGAGATATTCCAGCCCCACATTCTGCAAAAAGCCCAGGCGCGCGCGAATCTCCTTGAGAATTTCGCGGGCGATCTGCTCCTCCGTTTCGCTCAGAGTCAGGCTGTTGAAAAAATCAAGCGCCGCGGTGATATTTTTGCGGCACAGCGTATCGAGATTGATTCCGCCCACCGTAACGCCGAGCGCCGCCTCGTTCAGCCGCGCGCCGTGGCAGCGCGGACAGGGGCGCACCACGGTAAATTCATCATAATATTCGTTTTGAAAGGTGTCAGCGCGCTCGGCAATGATGGAGAGCAGCCCCTTAAAGGGAACGGATTGCTCATGGCGCACCCCGTCAAAATACCGCACGATGTGATAGGTCTCTTTGCCTGTTCCCTCAAGAAGAGCGGCGCGCGCCTCTTTAGAAAAGGCTTTCAGCGGGGTATCGATGGTAAAGCCGTGCTTTTTTCCGACAGCGATGAGCAACGGGCCCATCCAGGTGTCTTCCCCGACGGTTTTGAACCCGTTGACATTGACAGCGCCCTGCCGCAGGGATTTTTCTTCATCGGGCAGAATTTTTGCAGCGCTGATGGAGCGCGTCTGCCCAAGGCCGGAGCATTCTGGGCAGGCGCCGAATGGGTTGTTGAACGAAAACATGCGCGGCGTCAATTCGCCGACGTTGAAATTGTGTTCCTCGCAGGCATAATTCTGCGAAAAATAAAGCTCGGTTTCAAAGCCTTCCGCGGGGGCGGCAGGGGCGATGAGAAGGTTGCCGTCGGTCAGGGAGAGCGCGGTTTCTACGGAATCGCTCAGGCGGGAGGAAAGCTTTTTCCGGTCACCGTCGGCGCGCAGAATGATGCGGTCAACAACAATATCGATATCATGGCGCAGGTTTTTATCAAGGGCAATCGGCTCGGAGAGATCATACATGGCGCCGTCTGCTCTGACGCGCACAAAGCCGCTTTTGCGGGCGGAATCCAGCACCTTTTCATGCATGCCCTTTTTCGCGCGCACCATGGGCGCAAGCACCAGCAGGCGGGAATCGGCGGGCAGGGCAAGAATGCGGTTTACGATCTGATCCACGCTTTGGCGGCGGATCTCCTTGCCGCAGACAGGGCAATGGGGCACGCCGATGCGGGCATATAAAAGGCGCAGATAGTCGTAGATTTCCGTCACGGTTCCCACGGTTGAGCGGGGATTGCGGGAGGTTGTCTTCTGATCGATGGAAATGGCGGGGGAAAGCCCCTCAACGCTGTCAAGATCGGGCTTATCCAGCTGCCCCAAAAACATGCGTGCATAGGAGGAGAGAGACTCCACAAACCGCCGATGTCCCTCGGCATAGATGGTTTCAAACGCCAGGGAGGTTTTTCCCGAGCCTGAGAGCCCGGTGAAAACCACAAGCTTATCCCGCGGGATTTTCACATCGATGTTTTTCAGGTTATTCACGCGGACACCGCGCAAAATCAAATACGGTGCAGACACAGAAATTCTCCTTTTATGAATTAGAAATGGAACAGGAAAGAAAACGGAACAGCGGAGCAAAGGGCATCAAGCCTTTTTCTCAAGCTCAGCAATGAGATCGCGATAATAGGCAGCCTGCTCAAATTCCAGGGCGGCGGCGGCCTGCTTCATGGCGGCGCGCAGCGCTTCGATTTTTGCGGAGCGGTCGGCGGGCAGAGAATCCTGCGTGGAGGCAAACGGCGCCTTCCCACGCCCTTTGCCGCCATTTTTGGAGGAGTTTGCCTTGTTTTTCGGGGCGGGCGGCTCCTGTTCAAGGGCGATGGAAATGCTTTCTTCCACCGGGCGGAGGATGGTGCGCGGGGAGATGCCGTGCTCGCTGTTATAGGCAGCCTGCAGGCGGCGGCGGCGCTCGGTTTCCTTGATGGCATAATCCATAGAACCCGTTACGGTATCGGCATAGAGGATCACCGTTCCGTTTGCGTTGCGGGCGGCGCGGCCGATGGTTTGAATCAGGGAGCGTCCGCTGCGCAAAAAGCCCTCTTTATCCGCATCCAGAACGGCAACCAGGGAAACCTCGGGCAGGTCCAGCCCCTCGCGCAGAAGATTAATGCCCACAAGCACATCAAAGGCGCCGCGGCGCAGATCGCGGATGAGCTCGGTGCGCTCCAGGGTATCGACCTTATGGTGGATATAGCGCACGCGGACATCGTTGTTTTCAAAATATTCCGTGAGGTCCTCTGCCATTTTTGTGGTGAGCGTCGTCACAAGAACGCGCTCCCCCTTTGCGGCGCGCAGACGGATCTCGCCGAGCAGATCATCGATCTGCCCCGCAATGGGGCGCACCTCAACGCGCGGATCCAAAAGACCTGTGGGACGGATGATCTGCTCGGCAGTGCACATGGAATGCTCCAGCTCATAGTCGCCCGGGGTTGCGCTGACATAGATCACCTGATTGATCTTCTTTTCAAATTCATTGAAAAACAGCGGGCGGTTATCAAAGGCGGAGGGCAGGCGGAAGCCGAAGGAAACGAGATTTTCCTTGCGGGCGCGGTCGCCGCCGCTCATGCCGCGAATTTGCGGGATGGCGACATGGGATTCGTCAATAAACATAAGATAGTCCTGCGGGAAAAAGTCAAGCAGGGTATAGGGGGTGGAGCCGGGGGCGCGCCCGCTGAGCACGCGCGAATAATTCTCCACGCCCGAGCAGGAGCCGACCTCCCGCAGCATTTCAAGATCATATCGGGTGCGCTGCTCAATGCGCTGCGCTTCCAGCAGCTTACCTTCGTCCTTAAAATACCGGACGCGCTCGATCATTTCCTTTTCAATCACGGAAAGCGCCGCTTCGCGCTTGTCCGCCGAGACGGCATAGTGCGTTGCGGGGTACACGGCGGCATAGCGCAGCGTGGCAAGCACCGCGCCCGTGAGCACATCGATGCGGCAGACGCGGTCGATCTCGTCCCCGAAAAATTCAATGCGCAGCGCCTTTTCCGCGCTGTTTGCCGGGACGATTTCCACGGTATCGCCGCGCACGCGGAAATGATCGCGCGTGAGGCTTAAATCGTTGCGTGAATACCCGATCGCCACCAGGCGCGCAGCGAGCGCGTCGCGGTCAAGCGCCATGCCCGGACGCACGGCGAGCACGAGGTTTTGATATTCGCTCGGGTCGCCCAGGGAATAAATGCAGGAAACGGAGGCGACAATGATGGTATTGCGCTGTTCAAAGAGGGAGGAGGTCGCGCTGTGGCGCAGCTTATCGATCTCTTCGTTGATCAGCGCGTCCTTTTCGATATAAAGATCCTTGCCCGGAATGTATGCCTCGGGTTGGTAATAATCATAATAGGAAACGAAATATTCCACGGCATCCTGCGGGAAAAAACGCCGCATTTCGGAGCAGACCTGTGCCGCAAGCGTTTTATTCGGCTCGATGATCAGCGTCGGACGGTTGCACTTTGCAATGATATTTGCCATGGTGAAGGTTTTGCCGGAGCCGGTTACGCCGAGCAGCACCTGGTCTCTCAGCTTTGCTTCCACCCCTTCGGAAAGCAGCGCAATCGCCTGCGGCTGGTCGCCTGTGGGACGCAGATCACTTTGCAGAGAAAACGGAGTATTCAGCAAAAAAGACACCTCCCTATCACAAGTCACACCTGTTATTATACACGAAAACGACGGATCCGTCAACGCAAAAACGCAAAAAAACACAATCCGTTTTTATATTTTTCGAAAAACCCACAAAAACTACAATCGTTTCGCGCGGAAATGAGACGGCGGCATTGCAAAACGGGAAAAGGTATAGTATAATGAAAAAAAGAAATGAGGAAAAAGGAGGCCCCCCCTATGGAACTAAAGCAAAGAGCGCAGATGGACCCTGCATATCAATGGGATCTGACTGCCATTTATGAAAACGATGCCGCCTGGGAGCGCGCAATGGAAAAAGCCGCCGAAGCGGTGAAGGAGCTGAAAGGTCTGCCCGGCACCCTCGGCGCCTCCGCGCAGGCACTGGCAGACGGGCTTGACAAAATTTATGCGGCAAGCGCGCTTGTGGAGCGGGCATATATTTATGCCACGCTGCGCCGCGACGGCGACAACGGCGATGCCCGCGGGCAGGAGATGAGCGGAAAATCCACAACGCTGTATGTCGAATTTTCCACCAATACTGCATTTTTGGAGCCGGAGATTCTCGCGATTGATGAAAAGACGCTTGCAGAATATCTGAAGGAGGAGCGCCTTGCGACCTATCGCCATCTGATCGGCAATATTGTGCGCGGGCGCGCGCATGTGCTCGGCGCAGAGCAGGAAAAAATGCTTGCAATGCTTTCGGATGCGGCAGGCGGCTTCCGCAAATCCTTTTCCATGCTGGAAAGCGTGGATATGAGTTTCCCTGCAATTACGGATGAAGCCGGGGAAAGCGTCACCCTGAGCCACGGCAATTTCGCCGTATACCGCGAAAGCCGCGACCAAAGAGTGCGCAAGGAGGCGTTTGAGGCGTATTTCGGCGAATTCAAGCGGTATATCAATACCTTTGGTGCGCTGTATGAGGGCTCGGTGAAAATGGATTGCTATTATGCCAAGGTGCGCGGCTTTGACGGCGCATGCGAGGCGGCGCTGTTCGGCAGAAACGTGCCCATTGCGGTATATGATGCGCTGACGGACGCTGTTCATGATGCATTTCCGACCATGCAGCGGTATTTGGCGCTGCGGAAAAAGCAGCTGGGCGTCAAGGAGCTGCACATGTACGATCTTTACTGCCCCATGGTGGAAAATGTGGATATTTCCGTCCCGTTTTCCGACGCCAAAACGCTGGTGAAAAAGGCGCTTGCACCGCTGGGCGAGGAATATGCAAAGCTGCTCGACCGCGCGTTTGCGGAAAAATGGATCGATGTTTACGAGAATAAGGGAAAAACCACGGGCGCATTTTCCTGCGGCGTGTTCGGGGTGCACCCGTATGTGCTGCTGAACTATACGGATACGCTGGATGATGCGTTTACGCTGGCGCATGAGCTTGGGCACAGCATGCATTCCTATTTTTCCGATCATACGCAGGATTATGTCAACCATGATTATGAAATCATGGTGGCGGAGGTCGCCTCCACGGTCAACGAGGTGCTGCTCACAAAACATCTGCTCTCGGTGGAGACGGATCCCGCGCGCCGCGCCTATATTCTGAATCACTTTTTGGAGGGCTTCCGTACGACGGTGTTCCGCCAGACGCTGTTCGCCGAATTTGAGCGGGAGGCGCACAAGGCCTATGACCGCGGAGAACCGCTGACGCCGAAGGCGCTCAATGCCATTTACCGCAGACTCAATGAGGCATATTATAAGGGCGCCGTAGTGGACGAGCTGCAGGATATCGAATGGGCGCGTATCCCGCATTTTTACAATGCGTTTTATGTGTACCAGTACGCCACGGGCTTCAGCTCCGCCGTTGCGATCGCAAACAATATTCTGCAAAGCGGCAGAGCCGAGAATTATCTGCGCTTTTTGACCACGGGCGGCAGCGATTATCCGCTGAATGAGCTGCGCATCGCCGGCGTGGATCTGGAAAAGCCGGATACCGTGCGCAATGCCATGCAGGTGTTTGCGCAAAGCCTGGACGAGCTGGAAGCGCTTTTGCACTGAACATAGCCGAAAAAGAAAACGGAGCCGAATAGCTGGGTGTACGTAAGACAGTATTGCGCTAAGATTGACGAAGCGGCACGAAACCGCATGG
>ERZ1026844.1271-NODE-1271-length-15629-cov-4.856299_pt1 | contig 15629 bp, 13 predicted proteins | sample MGYA00380152_ERZ1026844 | MGnify/ENA primary metagenome ERZ1026844 (study PRJEB33269, sample SAMEA4719788) | human gut metagenome | biome: human-associated habitat; feature: organic feature; material: feces | place: Cameroon | collected 2013-10 ... | reverse complement strand
GGCAGGCGGCGGCATGAACTATGTGCACGGCGGCAGCTCGCCGCAGGAAATGATCGTTCCCGTCATTGATGTGAAGACCGAAAAAGGACACATAGAAACAAAGACGGCACAGATCGCCCTGGTCAGCCTCGCCAACAAGATCACCAACCTGATCACAACGCTTGACTTCGTGCAGACGGAGGCGGTCAGCGATGTGGTGAAGGAAACGACCTATCGCATTTACTTCATCGCTGCCGATGGCGAGAAAATCTCAAACGAGAATCTTTATGTGGCGGACAGGAAGGATACCGAAACCGTCAAACGGGTGTTCCGGCTGCGCTTCTCGTTTAAGAATAAGCAATATAACAAATCGCAGAAATACTACCTTGTCGCATTTGACGATAAGAACGACATCGAGATCTTAAGACACGAAATCGTGATGGACATTGCCTTTGCCGATGATTTCGGATTTTTCGGATAACACGCTTGCAGGAGGAATATGAGGATGGAAGAATACATAACAGATCCCGAAACCAAAGCTGCCGAGTTTTCAGAAGAGCTTGACCCGGGTGCGGCGCTGAACCGCAAGCTGCGGCAATATTTTGACGGAAAGATCGTGCGCAAGGACTTGACCAAAGCCATCAAGGAAGGCGCCAATGTCCCGGTTTATGTGCTTGAATTTCTGCTTGGGCAGTATTGCAGCTCCGACGACCCGACGGTCATCGAGGAGGGCGTCAACAATGTCAAGCGCATTTTGGCGGACAACTATGTCAGACCCGATGAAGCGCAGAAGATCCTTTCCGTGTTGCGGGAAAAAGGCGCCTACACGGTCATCGACCGCATCACGGCGCATCTGAACATAAAAGAAGACCGCTATGAAGCCGAGTTTTCCAATCTCGGCATCAAGGGCATTCCGCTTCTTCCCGACTATGTTCAGAAATATGACCGCTTGCTGTGCGGCGGCATCTGGTGCATTATGCAGCTGGAATATGAGTTTATAGAAGAGGACAAGAAAGTCAACCCGATCCGTGTGCGCAAGCTGACGCCGATCCAAATGCCGCACATCGACCTTGACGAGATCAAAAATGCAAGATCCGCTTTCACCAAAGACGAGTGGATCACGCTGATGCTCCGCTCAACGGGCATGGAAGCAGACAAGTTTACCTATCGGGAAAAGTGGCTGCTGCTTGCCCGTATGCTGCCGCTGATCGAAAACAACTTTAATCTCTGTGAGCTTGGCCCCCGCAGCACAGGAAAATCGCATTTGTTCAAAGAGATCTCCCCGAACAGCATCCTTGTGTCGGGCGGGCAGACCACGGTCGCCAATCTCTTTTACAACATCGGCACAAAGCAGGTCGGTCTTGTGGGGCTGTGGGATTGTGTTGCTTTCGATGAGGTCGCAGGTATCACATTCAAGGACAAAGACGCCATTCAGATCATGAAGGACTATATGGCGTCGGGCTCCTTTGCGCGCGGCAAGGAAGAAAAAGCCGCCTCCGCCTCCATGGTCTTTGTGGGCAATATCAATCAGAGCGTGGATGTTCTCTTAAAGACATCGCATCTTTTTGAGCCGTTCCCGGTCGCAATGGCATATGACACGGCTTTTCTTGACCGTATGCACTGCTATGTTCCCGGTTGGGAAATTCCGAAATATCGCCCCGAATTCTTCACGAACGATTACGGCTTTATCACGGATTTTCTTTCCGAGTTTATGCGGGAAATGCGCAAGGAGCCCTTTGGCGATGCCTGTGATAAATATTTCCGTTTCGGCTCTAATCTGAATCAGCGGGATACGATCGCCGTGCGGAAAATGGTATCGGGCTTTACAAAGCTTCTGTATCCGGACGGAAATTACACCAAAGAAGAAATGCGGGAGATCGTCACCATCTCGCTTGAAATGCGCCGCAGAGTCAAAGAGCAGCTCAAGAAAATCGGCGGTATGGAATTCTACGATGTGAACTTTTCCTATATCGACAACGAGACCTTTGAGGAAAACTATGTTTCCGTGCCGGAGCAGGGCGGCGGAAAGCTGATTCCCGAGGGCATGAGCAATCCCGGGCAGATCTATACCGTTTCCAGAGGGAAAAACGGACTGGTGGGCGTTTATCGGCTGGAAACGCAGATGCTGCCCGGTAACGGCAAATTTGAACGAACAGGGCTTGGCTCAGACCGCGAGGTAAAAGAGGCGACCAATACGGCTTTCAATTATCTCAAAGCCAACGCAAATGCCATCAGCGGCGACATCAGCACGACCACAAAGGATTACATTATCAACTACCAGGACCTGCAGGGGATCGGCATGTCGAAATATATGGCGCTGCCCACTCTGATTGCCATTTGCTCTGCGGCGCTTGGCAGACCCGCATTGAGCAGTCTTGCCGTGCTCGGCGAGATCAGCATCAGCGGGACGATCCTCAAAGCAGAAGAACTTGCGAATGTCCTTCAGGTCTGCCTGGACAGCGGAGCCAAGAAGGTGCTGCTGCCGATCACCTCGGCAGTGGACATCGGCACGGTGCCCTCCGAGCTTGTCGGAGCATTTAGTCTGATCTTTTATTCCACGCCCGAAGAAGCCGTGTTCAAGGCGCTCGGCGTGGACTGATTTTGATTAAAAAACAGGAGGATACTAAAAATGAAAAAGATTTTAATGCTTTTTCTCGTAGCCTGCATGTGTTTTACCGTTTTGGGATGCGGGAAAAGCAAAGCTGTCATTGAAGCGGATAATTTAATAGCGAATATCGGGGAGATAACACTTGAAAGCAAAGAGAAACTTCAGGCAGCACAACAGGCGGTTTCGAATTTGGCAAGCTGGCAGAAGAAACAGCTCGAAAACGCTGCCCTGTTGGAAAGTGCTCAGGATACATACGATAAGCTCGTGGCTGAGAATGTTGATCATGCAATAGCGGCAATCGGTCCCGTTACTCTTGACAGCGCAAAAACGATTGAAGAAGCGCGAAGACTCTACGACAGCTGTTCAGACAAGGTCAAGTCTGCCGTTTGCAACTACGCGGCTTTGCAGGAGGCGGAAAATGAATTCAGCCGACAAAAGGTTGATAACGTAATCAATTTGATCAATCAAATCGGCACGATTACGGCAAACAGCTATCACAAGATCAGAACTGCACAAATGGCATATGATGCCTTGTCCGAAGCAGAGAAAAGCGATGTGAGTAATTACAGTATCCTCAGCGAAGCCCCGCAAAAGCTGAAAACGGAAAAAAAGCAAGCCGCAATGTCAAAGCTGAAAAGTGAAACGGATAAGGTCGAAGGAACGACCTGGTACAAAGCAAGCGTCCATCCGAACCGCGCAAATAAACGCAGCTATGTCCTTCCCTATATCGGCACAAAATCCGACAGCACCTGGCTGAGACTGAAGTATCTTTATACAGGGGATTCCTGGATATTCTTTAAGTCTATCACCGTTTCGGTAGACGGGAAGCGGTACGATGCGGAATTCTCCTATTGGGATGTTGAGCGCGACAGCAATACCAGGGTATGGGAATGGGTGGATGTATCTGCCACGAATGCGGATATTGAAATGCTGAAAGCGATTGCAAGCTCCAAAGAGACAATTGTACGCTTTAAGGGCGATCAGTACCATTATGACCTGGTGGTCTCTCAAAGCGATAAAAACGGAATAAACGATGTTTTGGCAGCTTACGAGGCTATGAAATGATGTTTCAGGATTCGTTTGAACAGTTATTGAGAGACTATCCCGATGCCGTAAGCGACAGAAGAAAACTGGCGGGACTGTTGAAAGACTATTTTCCCGACCGGCAAATGCAGGTGAATCTCATTAACGAGGTGCATACGCTCGGAATCGTTCAGGACATACAAAGTGCTGCGCAGATCAACAATGCCTTCGCCTATCGGTATGTAAAACGCATGGTCGACGAGTTTGGGGTAAGCCGGCTAAACGCCGATTGGGCGGTTTCGATCTGGTGCGTTTGCTATGGACAAAATACGCTCGGGAAGCGCTGCGACATTGAGATCAGTCAGGCAAGATCCGGCGCGGCGCCCGCCATCAAGGAAGAGAATTCCTCGAACGGCGGAAAACAATACGGCGACCTGTTTCGCTATACCAAAATTGCCGATGGCTACGGCGTTACCGGCTTTTCGGGGCAAAATAAGAAAACCATTATCTTCTCCGATCGACATAACGGACTGCCCGTAAAGCAAATCATGCCGTCCTCCTTTGCGGAATGCGAAGTGCAGGAAGCGGTGATGACCGAGGGGATAGAGTTGATCGGAGAGAGCGCATTCAAGGGCTGCTGTAATTTGCGGCAGGTGATCTTTCCGTATTCTCTGAAAGAAATACAGGACAGAGCCTTTATGGGGTGCGGCGAGCTTATTACAGCATCGCTGCCGCTCGCCCTTGAACAGATCGGCAAATATGCTTTTGCAGGAACGGCGCTCAAAAAAATCCGGATCCCCAAAACCGTATATTGGCTCGGCGAGGGGGCATATGCAGACTGCAAATGCCTGAGCGGCATCGAAATACCCGACACCATTGTTTCCGTTTCGGATAAACTGTTCAAGGGATGTGAGACGCTGACCGATATCAAGCTGCCCGAAAGCATCGACAGCATCGGTGAGGGTGCGTTTGAAGGCTGTGTAGCGTTGCAGAATCTTGTGATTCCGCAAGCCGTAAAAACGATTGGCGAAAACGCTTTTCAGAATGTCAGCCCAAAGTTCACGCTTCTTTGCAAGCGGCTCTCCGTTGCCGAGCGGTATGCAAGAAGCCACGATATCCGGTTTCAGATCATCTACTGACGAGAGGAGGTGTTTCGATGGGATTTCTTGATTTATTCCGACCGCAGCCGACCACACCGACCGTCACAAGCATCCTGCCCGATGTGGCAAAACAGGAAATCATGCTCGGAAGATTGCCCATTCTGAACACGAACAAGATCTTCCTGAAAAGCGGCGAGCAATGCCACTACATCGACAAGGCGATCTATGAGAAAAAGACGGTGCGCAAGCGTTATGTGCGAAGAAACAACGGATACTCCATGCCCGGTCTTTTTAAGGGGACACGCATTCATATGGGCGGAGGCAATACGGATGTAGTCGATACTGCCCACTATGAAATGCTGAGAGGGATACTGTATATCACAAACAAGCGCATTATATTTGTCGGGGATGCCAACGGGTTCGACAAGAAGATCGAAGACCTCATTGCGCTTACGCCGTACCAAAACTGTGTGGAACTGCAATTCAGCAAAGAAACGCTCAAGCTGTTTGTTCCCGACGGCAATGTCGCACACGCCGTATTACAACAGATACGATAGGAGGGAAAGAAATGGACGGTCAGTTAAAAACGGGAACTTTCCTCACATCGGAAAGCTCCACCAAGTACAAGGTCGTGTCCCTGCTCGGCGCAGGAGGACAGGGCGAGGTTTATGATGTGGAATCAAGCGGCAAGCACTATGCCCTGAAATGGTATTTCAAGCACATGGCGACCAAAGAGCAAAAAGCCATTTTGGATAATCTTGTGGCAAAGGGCTCGCCCGATGCTTCGTTCCTTTGGCCGCAGGATATTATTTTCAAAAATTACGGTGCGCCGTTTGGCTACATCATGCCGCTGCGCCCCAAAAATTTCAAAAGCATCGTGGATATGATGAAGCGCCGTGCAGAACCCTCGTTCTACGCTTTGTGCAGAGCGGCTTATAATCTCACAAGCGGCTATCAGAAGCTGCATACGATGGGCTACAGCTATCGGGACATTTCTTTCGGCAATTTGTTTTTCGATCCCGATAACGGCAATGTTCTGATATGCGACAACGATAATGTTGCGGCAAACGGTCTGGATAACAGCTCGGTTTACGGAACACCGAGATTTATGGCACCCGAGATCGTTGTCGGCAAGGCGAAGCCCTCGAGAAATACCGATCTGTATTCTCTGGCGGTTCTTCTGTTCTATATGTTCATGATGGGGCATCCGCTGGAGGGCAGGTTGGAAGCCGACATCAAATGTATGGACATCCACGCCATGAATAAGCTCTACGGAACAAACCCCGTATTTGTGTTCGACCCGAATAATAAGACAAACCGACCGGTAAAGGGCTATCAGGACAATGTGCTTATCTATTGGGACCTGTATCCGCAGGCACTTCGGGATCTGTTTACCCAGTCTTTCACAGAAGGATTGACCGCTCCGAACAAGAGAGTCACCGAAAAGAAATGGATGGAAACATTCGCCAATCTGATCACCGGTATTATCCCGTGTCCGAAATGCGGCGCAGAGGTATTCTATGACGAAAGCAAGGCGGCTGCGGGAGTGGCTCACACCTGCTGGAACTGTCAGTCAGCGGTCCCGATGCCGGCATCCATCGTGATCGGCAAGAGCCGCATCCTTCTTCATAAAAATGCCAAGCTCTATGCCCACCATATATATGATGACTACGATATGGATACGGTCGTCGGCACGGTCGTTCAGAACCCAAGCAACCCCAATCTTTGGGGCATTCGAAACGAAAGCAAAGAAAACTGGACATACATCAAGCCCGATGGGATACAGATCGCCGTTGCTATCGGCAAAAGCGCCTCTATTGCAAAAGGCGTGCAGATCAATTTCGGTCGTGTTACCGGCGAATTCAGATAAGTCGGTATGATTATGATAAAGATACAAGGAGGAAATGACAATGGCAGAACAGTTAAAACGCCCCGGAGGGGAGCTCGCAACAAGACCCCTGCATTTCTTTTGGTTGGTGGATTGCTCCGGCTCTATGTACGGAGAAAAAATCGGCACGGTAAATCATGCGATCCAATCGACCATTCCCGAAATGGCGGATGCCGCAAAGGATAACCCCAACGCGCAACTGATGGTACGCACCTTGAAATTTTCTACGGGCGCTTCGTGGGTAACCCCCGATCCGGTCAATATCGAGGATTTTGCCTGGAATGACCTGGATGCCGGCGGTGTCACCGACCTCGGAAAAGCATTTGAACTCCTGGCGGCTCAGCTGACGATCCCCCCCATGACCGACAGGGCTTTGCCGCCTGTTATCGTTCTGCTTTCCGACGGGCAGCCCACGGATGATTACAAAAAGGGATTGGACAAGCTGCTGCATCTGCCTTGGGGCAAAAAAGCCGTCCGCATTGCGATCTCTATCGGGCAGGATGCTGACGATGATGTTCTGCAGGAATTCACCGGCAACCGTGAGCTTGTCCTGCAGGCAAATAATCCGCAGGCATTGGTCAAAATGATCAAGTGGGCATCTACAGCTGCTTCCCTGGTATCGGCGCCGGCAAGCCGTCCGAAAGATGTTTTGGATGCCCCCGCTACCGGGGCTGCCAACGACACCAATGCACCGCTCGTTTTGGATATGAACAACATTCCCGATCCCTCGTCGGTGGGGGCAAACGATGTCTGGTAATGCCAAGGCCACAGAGAGGAGGATTGCACAATGAAACGAATCGTATTCGGCGAAAGTGTGCAAGGTGCTTCCCACAAAAGAAATGAGACAGAATGCCAGGACAGTATGAAGAAGGTCGAATTTGACGACGGTTCTGTTATTCTTGCCGTTGCCGACGGACACGGAAGCAAAGCCTGTCCGTTCAGCAAGTCGGGTTCCGGTATTGCCGTCAATGTCTTTTGTAAAGTTATGCAGGAGTTCTATACGGGATACAAGGACGATCTCGAGCTGCTTTTGACATATCTGAACAGAGAGGGAGATACCAAAGTCGCACAAGCCGTTGATGAAGAATGGAAGCGGCGTGTGCTGATCGCACACACCAAAAACAAGCGTGATGTACCGCATACTTCCGATGGTGAAAAGGATAAGGCAGAGATCTATAAAGAATACGGCACGACGCTTGTAGGTCTTATGATCACACCCATCTTTCTTTTTGCATTTCAAATCGGCGACGGCGACATTACCTATGTCGATAATACCGGTGTGGAAGAAGTGCTGGCAGCAGACAAAATACTCGGCACGGAAACGCATTCTTTGAGTAAGGCCGATGCCTGGAAAAAAGCCATCACCATCGTCCGGAGAAGAACTGTCGATGAAAAAACACCGGCACTCTTTATGCTTTCCACCGACGGTTTTGCCAACAGCTATAAAAACGGGGATGAATTCAAAAAGACCTGTACCGACTATTTTGAGATGATCCAGCAGCACGGCTGCGAAGTGGTCGGAGCAAATCTGAAAAGCTGGCTCTGTGAAACCAGCGAGCAGGGCTGCGGCGATGATATTACCCTTTTGATGTGCTACATTGACAAGGATGCCGGGGAAAGCGAGGGCAAGAAAAATGAATGAGCATACCGAAGCCGTGATCGTCCTGGCAAAGTGCGGAGAAAGCCATAAGACCTATGGGATGCGGGCGGAAAGACACGGCAGAGATGATTGGCTGATAACATGGGCTTTCCCGATCAAAGAAACCTCGGCAAAGCATGAGGGGTATGACAAAGCAACAATAAGGGGCAATATTCAATTTGCCGACGAGTATCCCGGTTGTCCGTATTGCGGCGGCACACAGCTTACCCTTTGTTCCTGCGGACATTCCAGCTGCACGATCCTTAAAAACGGAATTTTCACCTGCGAATGGTGCAAAAGCCAAGGGCGGATCGGTACTTATAACGGTGAAGCAATTACTGCCGGAACGGACATATAAACAAGCGCTTTGCCTGTTCTTTGTTTACTCCGGTGCAGATCTTGAGCTTTTCCGAAGTTAAAAAATAAATAGCATCAATATAGCATCAAGAACGATTTTGGCTGGCGGCAAGCGCCTTAACACGGCGGAGTTTGTGTGATTTTTCTTTTCCCGACAGCCGCTCCAAAACCGCGTGTCCTGAGTTCGAGTCTTAGTGCCCCTGCCATAAAAGAAACCTCTTTTGTCTACCAAGACAAGAGAGGTTTTTTCTTGCCTTCTGGGCAAAATACAAGGCGAATCATAGAAAAATGGGCTTTGGAGCGGTCGATCGGCTGCTCCGAAGCCCGATTTTTTGCTTTCAGCGGCAGAAACAGTCCGAAAACGCCGGTGTACAAATAGAATTTCTTTGCTCTGCAAGCAACTACTAAATGTGTTTAGGAGATAGGACTTGAACCGGATGTTTGCGAAAAATCCAGTTCGGGTAATGATATAATTACGCAAAAGCCTTGAAAAATCGGAAGTTTTGTGTTATACTTAATCAGTATTATTATACCCATTTCAAAGAGGAGGCACAGCATGGCTGCCAATATGCAAAAGATTAAGCTGCTGAAGCTTTATGAGCTGCTGCGTAAAGAGACGGATGAAGCACATCCCATCTCCCGAGTCGAGCTCTGCAGACGGCTGAATGAGATGGGCATTTCCAGTAATGTCAGGACGCTGAGTTTGGATATCGAAGTAATGCAGGAAAATGGCTTCGAGATCATGAGCTACCTGAAGGATAAGGAAAAGTTCTACTATGTTCCGGAGCATGAGCTCACCGTTCCAGAGATAAAAATACTGATTGATGCGGTACAAGCGGCCAGCTTCATCACAGAGAAAAAAACAGCCGAGCTGATAGAAAAGGTTGCCGCTCTCGGTGGATCACATCAAGCTGAACTGCTAAAAGAAAACATGGTATGTTTCAACACCCGGAAGCACACCAACGAGGCCATTCTCTACACGGTGGACGGCATTGAGGATGCCATCATTCGCAGGTAGAAGATCGAATTCAACTACTTCCATTTGAATGAAAAGGCGGAGCGCGTATATGTGACCGCCAGCGATGGCAGCAAGAAACGCTACTACGTGGAGCCGGTCGCTCTTATCTTCAATGAAGACAACTACTATCTGATGGCATACAGCAGCAAGCATCCGGACAGCACCGCCAACTATCGTATTGATCGCATAGATCACCTTAATGATCGGCTCTTTAGTGAAGCAACTGCTGTTCTTGAGAGCATCGCAGGGAAAAGAAACTCCTTTGAAAGCGCTCTTTCTTCTGTTGATTCCTATATCACTGATGAATTAGGGCTTGATATCGCAGATAAAAAAGGATGGGGTGATGAAGCGCCTAAATATCTTGCGAATTTTTGTAAAAGTCGGAACCTTGAAATAACTGTGCCCAGCTTTAAGAATATCGGCTACTGGTTCCGGCCTCGCGTGATTCTTGAATTAGCTATCATCAAAGCGGAAATAGAAAAGATAACGGATAAAGACATTCGGGACTTCATTTTCATTGCTATGAGTGAGGCAATTCGATTTGTCTCAAATCGCCGTAATGGTGAGTTTAAGATGTTTAGAATGCCGGTAGCTAAAGTCCAGAAATTTCGTCCGGATGTGTATGAAGAGTTCAAAAAAACTCTCTTGAGAAATATCGACAAGATGCGCAATTTTAACGATGCCCTGAAATCGACGAATACTGATACAAAGGTGTCAATTTTTCAAAACGATGCCTGTACATTAAATGATGCTCCCGATAATACCTACGATCTGATTGTGACTTCGCCTCCATACGGGGATAGTCGCACTACGGTTGCATATGGAGAGTATAGCAGGCTCTCACTGCAATGGATAAACCTGTTTGACTTAACAGAAAAGGAGATAATGGGTGTAGATCGCTCATTGATGGGTGGAAAGAAATATCGAAACGGCTTTGAATTTACGCTTAATAGCCCTACGCTAAGAGCATCACTCGATAGAATTAAAGATGCCGATGTTGAACGCGCTGGTGATGTATACAGCTTTTATTCTGATCTTGATGCATCGATAAGCAGTGTTGCCCAAAAGACTCGTTCTGGTGGTTATCAATTTTGGGTTGTTGGTAACAGAACTGTTAAGAACGAGCTCCTACAAACAGATGTTATTATTACCGAGCTCGCACCGCAGTATGACCTGACTCCGGTCTATACAATTGATAGAAACATACCTAATAAAGTCATGCCCGCGCAGAATTCTCCTACGAATATTAGCGGAGCAAAAGGCTCGACCATGACAATGGAACACATTATTGTTCTTCGAAAAAATTGATTGGGGGCTTTAGATATGGCAAATGAGCTGCAGCCATTGTCGCTGCTTTTTCAAAATAGATTATTCCGGATACCGGACTATCAGCGCGGTTATGCGTGGCTGCAGCAGCAGTTGGTGGATTTCTGGGAGGATCTGATAAACCTCCAGCCTGATCGATTTCACTATACAGGCCTCTTGTCATTAAAGCCGCTGAAGAGTAAAGAGGCTGTCAGCTGGGGTGAAGATTTGTGGCTGGTCGAGAATGGCTACAAGCCTTGCCACATCGTCGACGGCCAGCAGCGCATCACCACGTTCGTTATTCTTCTGAACGAGATTGTGGGCTTCGTGCGCGGCTTGGAAGAGAACGAAGGCAAGTCTGATAAGGAAATCACTCTCGGATATGAAACAATCGAGGAGATCGTTTCAAAGTACATCTGCCGGAAAAGACCGCCAAATGGAGTGGTGACGACTTACCTTTTCGGGTATGAGGTGGACAATCCCAGTGCGGAATATATGAAATATAAGGTCTTTGATGAGCCTTACTCCGGTGCGGTGAATGAGACCTACTATACAAAGAATCTGAAGTTTGCTAAGAACTTCTTTGCCGAGAACATCAGGAAACTGTACGAGGAGTCCGGAGAAAACGGACTTGAGGCAGTGAATACTCTTTACAAGAAGCTAACGCAGAAGCTGATGTTTAATCTCCATGAGATTGACGACGATTACGATGTGTTTGTGGCTTTTGAGACCATGAATAACCGTGGTAAGAAACTGACAAATCTGGAACTGCTGAAGAACAGATTGATCTACCTTACCACGCTCTATGATGATGACATATTTGACGAGAAGGACAAGAGTGCCCTCCGCAAGAAAATAAATGATGCTTGGAAAGAAGTTTATTATCAGCTCGGAAGGAATAGGAGTGTTCCGCTTTCTGATGATGACTTTCTGCGTGCACATTGGATTATATATTTCAGATATTCCCGTAAACGTGGCGATGACTACATCAAATTCTTGCTGAGCAAGTTCTCTTCAAAGGGCATATTTGAAAAGGCCCCCGTTCTGGTTGAGACAGAGGCCGAGTCGGTTATCAGCGATGATTTCACTGTTGCAGACGACACGGAAGTTACTGAAACAGAAGAACAGGAAATCATAGAGGTATCCAAACTCCAACCAAAAGAAATCGAGGATTATGTCAACAGCCTCAAAGATATGGCGAAGTACTGGTATGACACCTATTTCCCGTTTGAAAGTATAAATCTGACACCGGAAGAGCAGAAGCGAGTTGATAGACTTAACCGCATAGGTATTGGTCATTTCAGGCAGCTGGTTACTGCAGTTATTAGCCGGAGAGATATTTCCGCAAACAGCAGAATAAAAATCTTTGATGCCATTGAGCGCTTCATCTTTGTCGCTTTCCGCTTGGGGAATTTTAATGCCTCTTATGGCAGCAGCGATTATTATCGTGCAGCACGTCAGGTTTATGTAAAGAAAAAGAGTGTTGATGAGCTCTGTAGGGAAATCTATGACAGGACTACAAACGATATAGATTTTGCCACACAGAACTTTGTCACCAGAATCGAGAAGTATTTCTCTACAGGAAACGGTTACTACGACTGGAACAGCCTGCGATACTTCTTCTATGAGTATGAGGCCAAGCTGGCAGAGAAAAACAATATAGACCGTTTCTGTACATGGTCGATGTTTACGAAATCTGAGAAGGACAAGGTTTCTATCGAGCACATCCTTCCTCAAACGCCTACTAAGTTTTACTGGCGTAATATGTTCCGTCAGTTTAAGGATTCAGAAATCAAAATGCTCTCCGGAGCAATTGGAAACCTCCTCCCTCTATCCCAGAGCGTAAACTCTGCCCTGCAGAATGACAGCTTTGAGGATAAGAAGCATTCTAAAACCACAGGCCGTCGTGGCTATGAGAACGGGTCTCATTCGGAGATAGAGGTATCCAAGCTGCAGGATTGGACTGCATTTGAAATATACAACAGAACAGAAAAGCTCATCGTTTTCATGCAGGAGCGCTGGAACCTGCAATTCGACGAGGAGCAGTTGGAAAAGCTAATCGGCATTTCGTTTGTTAAAGATGTACGTGAGATTCCGGAGGAACTGGAGGAAGTGCCCACAGTGGAACCAGAAAGCGAGGATAGCACTGAGGGTTCTGGCGATGACCAGAAATTGCAGTTCTGGACAGCTTTCGTGAACTATGCAAATGAGCATGGCAGAGCATCTGATATTGCTAAGCAGAAGGCTTCCGGTCGTACATATTACGACGTTCATATTGGAGCCAATGGCTACCACCTGTTCTTCTCTATCCCCTACGGCAAGCGGATCAAGATGGGTATCTACACCTATAACGTGGATACCTATAATCGTCTGAAAGAATCAAAAGACCAGATTGAGGCCGAATTTGGCGAGAGCCTGAACTGGGAATATTCAAAACCGACGGGACAAACGCGTTCTATAGTTATTGAGGAGAAAGCTGATGACTTTAATCAAGCGGATCAGCTGAAGATATTTGACTGGATTATCGACCATTTTGACCGTATCACGACAGCATTATCTATGGCCGGAGAGCGCCTCAGTCTTGGTGGTGATTCATCAGAGACGAGGCTTGAGATTAGGAAACGCTACTGAACATATGCTTTGATACAAATACATGAGGCTCACGGTAATTCCGGTTCCTTCAGTAATGTTAATCCGTGTAGAGATAATTGGATTAATGGATTCTTTGGTATTGGTGGTTTCTACCTGTGCTGTGTAGCAAATTTTGACTCTGCCCGTAGTGAGGTGGTATTTGCCAGAGCTGAGAAATCAGAGAACAAAGCCGCCTTTGATACACTCTATCAGCACAAGGACGAGATCGAATTAAAGTTGGGAACAGGGCTTCAGTGGAATCGTGGAGACGATATCAAATCTTCGAAGGTGTTTATTCAGCTTGATAACGTGAGCATTGAAAACGAAGATGACTGGTCACAGATGGCAAAGTTCCATGCAGAATGGTCAAAGAAGTTCTACGATGTGATTGTGCCGTATATTCAACAGGCAATCTAATCTTGCCAAGGAGATGATTACATGATTTCAGAAGAATTAAAAGCTATCATTGATAAGCTAAATGAACAGGGGAAAATGATTTTTCTTGAAGGAGCAACAGAAGAACAGACTATTCAATTCGAGAAAGACCATGAGATTGAATTCCCTGAAAAGTATAAAGAATGGTTGCAGTATTCTGATGGTGGAGAGTTGTTTCTTCCCGCCGGAGTACAGTTTTACGGTGTGGCGCACAAGCCAATAATCGATGTAGATGAAAATGACAGGCCTGATGAAAAATATATTGTTATTGGTGCCTTAGCTTCAGGTGATCCGGTATTATGTGAGAAGTCGAGCGAGAAAATTTCGATATATGATCATGAAACGGGAAGCATCGATGACGAACTGATTTATGATGATTTCTATGCTTTCTTGAATGACCTTTATGACTTGCTTGGTATAGGAGAGTGAGCCTATGTCAAAAACGAGTATAAAGGAAAGAAACAAGGCAATAAGACTGGCTTGGGAAAGGGAACAAAAATTAGTCGCTGAGGGCAAAGGAACGCGGGACTGGTCGCAGGATCAGCAAAAGGACATCCTTGATCCCAATATAGGAAAAGCCAAGGACGCCAATGGACGCTCCTTTGAAGGTCAGCACATGAAGAGTGCTGCTGAATATCCTGAATATCAGGGCGATCCGGATAACATACAGTTTGTTACAAGGGACGAACATCTGGCGGCTCATAAAGGTAGTTGGCAAAATCCGACCAATTGGTACTACAATCCGGAAACTAAAGAATTCGTGGATTTTGGAGAGAATAAACCTATTCCTTGCGTAGCGATTAATCTCAGTGAGCCGGTGTGCAGTCCTGTTATTGGCAGTCAGGATAAAGGCGACGATTTAAAAGAATCGTCCAAAACGGAAGCAGAGTCTACAGAGCGCGTAAAAACTTTACGGCGGGAGGATGCAGCGCATCGCTCAGAGACCAAGTCGCAAAATAAAACTACCGTAGCTCCATCAGATAGACACGAAAGCTTTGGAGATAAGGTTCGCCATGTGATTAGCGCTGTCAAAGAATTCGGCGAAAAGCATCCGGTTCTTACGGGTGTATTAAAGACAGTGGGTATAGCTGCTGCAGCCGCTGGAGCTGGTGCTATAGCAAACAGCACAAGGGGGTCGGGCAGTGGAACAAGTTCGTCTTCGTCAGATGATTATTTTAGTAGTTCTTCTGACGATGATTATGTAGACTCTTTGGATAGTGATGACTATGATAACTCATCATCTGATAGGGATTATCCAGACGAGCGATCCTCACCTGAAGAGCATATAGTGCCCGCACATGGGCAGCATTATCACACGAAGGATGGAGTTATTTGGAAAGAAAAGGAACCGTATCAACGTGGTGGAAAATATGATGATTAGGGTTGAGACAACGGAATGATACTCCCGATTGAACCTTTTAATTATTCCACACGTTTTAATTATTCCTCTGGCAGCCGGTTTTGAGGGGTAAGTACAAAAGGCCACAGAGCCGGCCAGCGACAATCGAATAAACAGAAAAAGGGCTTCCGAAGCTCTGCTGTAAAACACAGCGGAACCTCGAAAGCCCTTTATTTCAAGCCTTTTTCAGCACTTATGTGCCGGAGAAGGCTTTTTCTGTTTGTATCAAAGACAGCGTTTTTATAGA
>ERZ1026844.1268-NODE-1268-length-15645-cov-3.844580_pt1 | contig 15645 bp, 19 predicted proteins | sample MGYA00380152_ERZ1026844 | MGnify/ENA primary metagenome ERZ1026844 (study PRJEB33269, sample SAMEA4719788) | human gut metagenome | biome: human-associated habitat; feature: organic feature; material: feces | place: Cameroon | collected 2013-10 ... | reverse complement strand
CTATGTGCGCTTCGGCGACAAGGAGGGGCTGTTTTCCGCCATTGAAGGGGGAGAAAGCGAGGCGGATAAGGATTTGCCGCGCTGAAATAAATTCGGCCCCGCAAACGCAGAATACGGGCAATTGCAGAAGCGGCATACAGCCGGGACATCGGTAAAGGAAGTAAAAAGGATACGGGCTTTAAGATATATACAAATGCCGGTGCATGGGGAAGCAGGGCGGGAAAAGCAAAGCCTTAAATGAGATACAAATTTTCAATTTGCCGTTGACATAATTCAAAGGGAGATATATAATGTAACAGTGTTATGAAACAGCGTTATGCATGAGGTGGAGAAATGGCAAGGCAGATAGAGGGCGTAGCGGAGCGGATTGTTGACGCGGCGAAGCGGGAGTTTCTTGACAAGGGCTATGTAGAGGCCTCACTGCGCACGATAGCGGCCGAGGCGGATACCAGCACAAACTCCATCTATGTGCGCTTCGGCGACAAGGAGGGGCTGTTTTCCGCCATTGTGGAGCCGGTGCTGAACGGAATGACGGAACGCTTTCTCCGTATACAGGAAAGATTTCACCTTATGACGCCGGAGGAGCAGGCGGAGCGGATGCCGAAATACGCCGATGGCGGCACATCGGAGCTGATAGACTATATGTATGAGCATTTGGAGGAATTTCGGCTGCTGCTTGATGCATCCTACGGAACGCGTTTTCATAATTTTGTGGATGAGCTGGTGCGCATTGAGGTGGAATACACATACAAATTCATGGAGGCGGTGGGGTACTCCGACAAATTCGGCGACGCGGTGACGCAGAAGCTGCTGCATATTGTAACGACATCGCGCTTTGAGAGTATATTTGAGATAATCCGCCATGGCATGAGCCGCGAGGAAGCAACGGAATATATCGAGCTGCTGAGCCGGTATCACCGCTGCGGATTTATTGAAATTTTCGGTAAGGGCTTGCAATAGAGGCGAACAGGCTGCCGGTGCGGCGGCCTTTATAAAGGCTTTACAGTTAGATATGGCTAACTAAAGGAGGTTATGATAGATGAAGGAGAAGAGCCCGGTAGGGCGGATATGGGAAATGGGAGAAAAAGAGCACGGCAAGCTGATTACGGCGGTGATTCTTGCGGTGCTGGGAGTTGCCTTCGGTATGGCACCGTATTTTGCGGCGGCAAAAATCATTGTGCTGCTGCTTGCGGGGGAGAAGGTGTTTTTGGCTTATCTGCCGTGGCTTCTTACGGCGTTTGGCGGTTTTCTTCTGCGCACGGTGCTGTATAACGGCGCGCTGGGGATATCCCACAGGGCAACCTTCAGCATTCTTAAAACAATTCGTGAAAAGCTGCTTGCAAAGCTGCCGCGCTTGCCGCTGGGAACGGTGATGGACACATCAAGCGGCAAGCTGAAGGAGATAATCGTGGATCAGGTGGACAGCATGGAAACGACCCTTGCGCATTTGTTTCCCGAGATGACGGCAAACATCGTTACGCCGCTGCTTACGGTTATTTATCTGTTTGTTCTGGATTGGCGTTTGGCGCTGCTTTCCCTTGCGGTGTTTCCGATTGCATTTGTGTTTATGATGACGGTCATGGGTGGCTATGCAAAGAATTATGCAGGCGCCGTGAAGGCAGCAACCGAGATGAGCAGCACGATGATTGAGTACATAAACGGCATTGAGGTTATCCTCAGGCAGGCAGTTTGCCTGAACCTCGCTGATGTGCAGCTTGCCCGCAATGGCTTTGGCAGCGGCTTCGTGGTCGCCGGTAAGGAGCACGGGCTGTACGCCCAAAGAGGATAAAGCCGCTATGGTGTCTGCACTTTCTTTGCGCAGCGTATCGGACAGAGCAAGGAAGCCGACAAACACGCCGTCTGCCGCCACATAGGTAACAGTGCAGCTCTGCTGAATGTGCGCTTGGGCCGACGGCACGGAGCCGAGAGCGACGCCGTGCTCGTGCAGCAGCTCCGGGTTACCCGCAAGAACGGTTTTGCCTTCCACAACAGCGCACACGCCGCGCCCCGGAATCATTTGAAAATTGCCGGCTTCCGATAATGCTTCCCCGGTTTTTTATAGCAGCTTACTATGGCCTTTCCCAGCGGATGCTCGGAAAACTGTTCGGCGGAAGCGGTCAAACGGTATATTTCGCTTTTATCAAAGCGTTCGGAAATGCTTTTTGCCGCAACGACCTCCGGAGTGCCGCAGGTAAGAGTGCCGGTTTTATCAAAGGCAATTACCTTGACCTTGGACAGCCGTTCCAGCGCGTCGCCCTCGCGAACGAGAAAGCCGTGTCTTGTGGCGTTGCCGATGGCGGCCATAATGGCTGTGGGAGTTGCCAGCACCAATGCGCAGGGGCAAAATACAACAAGAATCGTGACGGCACGGATGATCTGCCCCGTGATAAGCCATGTAAGCGCCGCGGCGGAGAGCGCTGTTACCACTATCCATGTTGCCCAGCGGTCGGCAAGACCGACGATCTTTGCTTTGCCGGCATCCGCCGACTGTACAAGGCGGATCATTCGCTGAATGGAGCTGTCTTGTCCGACTTTTGTCGCTTCCATCTCGAAGACGCCGAATTGGTTGACGGTGCCGCTGGACACCGTATCGCCCGCAGTTTTGTCCACGGGGAGGGATTCGCCGGTCATGACGGCCTGATTGACGGAGGTCTGACCGGAAAGAATAATGCCGTCCACGGGAACGCTTTCACCGGGAAGCACACGGATGCGGTCGCCGACCCGGACCTGCTCGGCGGGGATGATTTCCTCTGTTCCGTTGCGCTTCACCCTTGCAGTTTGCGGCGTCAGATGCACCAGCTTTTCAATGCCGGCTCTGGCTTTGGCTACGGTGAGCTCCTCCAGCAATGCGCCAAGCTGCATAATGAAGGCCACTTCGCCGGCGGCGAAGGTTTCGCCGATACAAACAGAGGCAATCAGCGCTAAAGAAACCAGTACATCCGCTTTAATATCAAAGGCGGTGACAAGCCCGATCACCGCCTCCAAAACGATGGGCAGGCCGCACAGCACAATGGCTATCCATGCCGTATCAAAGGGAAACGGCTGAAATTTCAAAAGGCTGCAAACAACCGCGATGCCGGAAACAACAAGCAGCACGATATCCTTTCTGATGCCTCCGAGCTTCAGGAGATGTTCCAGCTTCTCCATAACTCGTTTTATAGATAAATCTCCTCTCTATACCGTATGGGGTATGCGTATATTATACATATGGGGGTATAGGTTGTAAAGGGGATAAAAGAAAAAGCCGATTCAAAAAATCGGCTTTCGGGAAAGCTGCCGCACGGGCAGGCTATTGCATATTGGAGAAACGCTCTACGGCTTTGGTGAAGCTTTCTATTGTTTTTTCTGCATCGCCGTGTTCGATGCCGTCGCGGACACAGTGCTTGATGTGCCCTTCAAGCACGACCTTACCGCACCCGTTAAGTGCGGATTTGGCGGCATTTATCTGGGCCAGAACATCCTCGCAGGGGACATCCTCGTCCACCATTCGGTCGATGGCCTGCACCTGCCCGATGATTTTTTTAAGTCTGCGGTGCAGGTTTTCTGCATCCATACATTGTTTCATAATCAAAGCCTCCGTACTGCAAGGGGTATATGTTTATTATACTTTTTGGGTTTGCTTTTGTCAACCATGTCCCAAACATGGGCGCTTTCAGGCGGCGGAGTGCAAAAACGGCGCAGAGGCATATTGACATAAGGGCGGAGTGCTGATATAATATGCATTAAGTGATGCACATTGCATAGTGCATATTGCGAAGGAGTATATAATGGCGCCGAAAAACAAGTTTACTAAAGAAGAAATGACGGAGGCCGCCGTGCAGGTGGTGCGGCAAAAGGGATACGGCGCGCTTACGGCACAGAGCATTGCGGAGGTGCTGGGAACCTCGACAAGGCCGGTGTTTACCTGCTTTGAAACCATGGAAAGGGTGAGGACGGAGGTATATGAGCGGGCCGCTGCGGTTTATGACGGTTATATCGAGGCGGGACTGAGGGAGAGAATCCCTTTTTTCGGAGCGGGCATGCAGTATATACGGTTTGCACGGGAGGAGCCGGAGCTTTATCGGCTTTTGTTTTTGAGCCGAAACGGGGAATACGGTGCAATGAAGGCAATGCGGCATATGCAGGAGCTTGTCCGCCCGGCGCTTACGGACATTTACGGCATAACCGCAGAGGAAGCGGATATCTATTTTCGGGATATGTGGCTTGCGGCGCACAGCCTGTGCACGCTGATAGTTACCGGCGACTGCCCGTATTCCGACCGCGAGATCGGCGAAATATTTACGGGGCTAAGCGTAAGCATATGCAAGGCGATAAAGGAGATACCGGGCTTTGCAGAAGGGACATTTGACCGGGAGGAGATATTTCGGGGGCTGACGGTCGGGCAAGGGGAGAGAAGCTGAATATGAAAATAATTCGCCTGAAAAAGGAAGACTATGAGGGAAAAAGGTTTACAGCAAGCTATACAACGGGCGGTTATTATGACATTCGCTCCGTTGACAGCGGATTTTTGATAAAATATGTACCCTTTGCGGCGCCGGAGAAAAAAGCCTTTGACGATGTGTTTTTCGGAGAGTGGCTGGAGGCTCCGGCGGCATTCGGTGCGTTTGAGGACGGAAAGCTGACAGGCTTTGCCGAGGGATCCATCGAAAGCTGGAACAACCGTTTCAGGATCAGCAATATTTGTGTGTTTGACGGAAAAAACCGCGGCAAAGGGATAGGCAGGGCGCTTATGGAGGCAATAATTCAAGAAGCGGAAGCTGCGGGAGCGAGGATGGCGGTGCTGGAAACGCAGTCCTGCAATGAAAGGGCGATTGCGTTTTATAAAAAGTGCGGCTTTGAGATTATAGGCTTTGACCTTTATGCCTATACCGATACGGACCCGGAACGCTGCGAGGTAAGGCTGGAAATGGGGAAAAAGCTGATACGGGCATGAAGGGGGAGGAATAATTATGAAAAATATTGTTATATATGTTCACGGCAAAGGCGGCTCTGCGCAGGAGGCGGAGCATTACGGGACGCTGTTTCCTGATGCGGAGGTTGTGGGGTTTGATTACCGGGCGCAGACACCGTGGGAGGCAAAGGAGGAATTTTTGCGGTTTTTTGCCGGGCAGCGCGAGCGCTGCGGCAGTCTTGTGCTTGTGGCAAACAGCATAGGGGCGTATTTTTCCATGTGCACACCGGCTGAAACGCTTATTGACAGGGCATATTTTATCTCGCCGATTGTTGATATGGAAAAGCTGATATGCAAAATGATGGCGTGGGCGGGCGTGACGGAGCAGGAGCTTGCGGAAAAATCGGAAATTCCCACTGAGTTTGGCGAAACGCTGTCGTGGAACTATCTTTGCTATGTGCGGGAGCATCCGCTGCATTGGGGCGTGCCCACCTGTATTTTGTACGGCGGGCGGGACAGCCTTACATCGCCGGAAACCGTGACGGCCTTTGCAGAGCGCACGGGCGCGGAGCTGACGGTTATGCCCGATGGCGAGCATTGGTTTCATACAAAACATCAGCTGCAGTTTCTGGACAGCTGGATCACATCACGGGAGCATAAATAAGCGTTTGCCGCCTTGTGCGGCACAGGATAAAACGGAGAAAAAATTAAAATGAACACACTTAAAACCGTTCAGGTGCTTTCAAAGACGGGCAAAGTTTTAAGCAAAATAGTATTTATTTTCTGCATTATCGGCTTTTGCGGCTGTATTGCGGGCATTTTAAGCATGGCGCTGGGCGTTCAGACGCTGAAGATAGGCGGTATAACGCTTAAAGGCATTCTGCAGGCAGAGAACATCAGTGAGAAGGGCGTGTATGCGGCTATGGCGGCAGGCATGATTTTTTGCGCCGGGGAAGCGGTGCTTGCAAAATTTGCAGAGCATTATTTCAGGCGGGAGCTTTCCGACGGCACCCCGTTTACATCGGGCGGCGCAGGAGAAATGATGCGCCTGGGAATACTGGCTGTTTGTATTCCTATCGGGATACAGATAATTGTGAGCATAATTTACGCAGCATCGGGGCAGGCAGTGCAGGGGACGATTGATTTCGGCAGCTCCGGCTCGGTTGCGCTTGGCATTATGTTTATTGTTATGTCGGTTATCTGCCGCTGCGGAGCGGAACAATGTAAAAAAACCGATGAAGGGCAATGATGCGTGCCGGGGCGGAGTTTCGAATATGCGGAGTTTAAGAATAATACACGAGGCATACACGGCGGCGCGGCGCATGCCGTGCACGGTGGGCTATTGAAATATCGGCAGGTAAAAGGCGCAGTTTTTTATTGCTAATGGGAGTTTGACATGCTATAATATGACTGTGCAAACGATTATAGTCATATTTTATAATAGGCATTAACCGGCTTTACAACTTACAAAATGAGGGATATCGGAAAACGGTATGTGACTGTATTTCGCAGGGGGTTCCCGTAAATATAGGGGCGGAAGCTGCCGTTGGCAGCTTTTCAAAAGCCATGCGGTTAGCATATTCTAACCGCCGCAGGGAGGGCATTGCACAGACTGTACTCAAGCAAGCTGCGGGCGGAGCCGGCTTAAACGCATTATTTGCCAAAGGAGATTATTTTATGAACGATAACGAACTGCATATTGACCGCACCTGTCATGTGCTGTACTCAAAACCGTGCAAAAAAGAAATTCAAAAGAGAATAGCGCTGCATTATCCCGCCGAAAAAACGGGGAAGGTATGGGAGCAGGTACAGCGGAAATATGCCGAATTTCTTTCCGATTGGCGTACTGACCTTGGCGGCAAAAAGAATTTTCACAATGGTGCGGGAGGTACATACGACTGCATAGCCATTATGAGCTATTATGCCGTGTGCAGGGATGAGGTTTCCCTCAGGGAAATAGAGGAGATAGAGGAGAGCCTGATATTGCCGTCGTTTCGCAGATTGAAATTTGTAAACTGCAACAAGCCCTTTTGGAAAAAGCTGATGTACAAAGCGTTTACACGGGCAAAAGCGGGCTGCGATAAGTGGCACGATTACGAAATGAAGGTTGCGCCGTATGATAAGAACAAGCCGATATATTACGAATTTACGGCATGTCCTGCGGCGGAATTTGCAAAAAAGCACGGGCTGGAGGAGGTTATGCCGGCGCTGTGCAATGTGGATTATGCGTCCATGGAGCTTATCCGCGCAAGGCTCATCCGCACATCCACCTGCGTTGACGGCTGCAAATGCGATTATACTATCTGCGGCGACCGCGACCCGTATATAAAGGAGCATCCCGAATACCGTGACGGGGCGGGGTATAGAAGAAACAGATAATTATTTATTCCCGGATCGGTAATGAAAGTATCGGTTTTCGGCCGGCATGCTTTAACATAGGATGAAAAAAGGCTTTGCCGGGCATCCGAAGCCTGAAAATGCGTGAAATATAAAATGTGCAAGTTAACACTGACACTGCTGAAAAAGTAATGCGGAGGGCGATTGATGTTTTGGGATGATGTTGCGTGGATATATGATGTTTTTGCAAATATTATAAACAGAAAAGCAAATAAAGCGATGTGTGCGGCGGTGGAGAGGCTTATTTCGCCCCTTGACGATGTGCTTGAGTGTGCATGCGGTACGGGGCTTTTGACGGGTGTGATTGCGCCGCGCTGCAAAAGATTGACCGCCACCGATTTTTCCGTCAAGATGCTGAAGCGGGCGGAAAGGAAATACGGAAAGTATGCAAATGTCCGTTTTGAGCAAGCGGACATTCTCGGGCTGGCATATTCGGACGGATGCTTTGATACGGTGGTTGCAGCGAATATCATTCATCTTTTGGACGAGCCGTATAAGGCGCTGCATGAGCTGGAACGCGTTTGTAAACCGGGAGGAAGGATTATTATTCCGACTTATCTGAATCAGAAGGACAACGGCAAAACAAACGGCGTTTCCGGGGCTATCGGTAAAGCCGGAGCAGACTTCAAAAGGAAATTTACCTTTGATGCATACAAGCAATTTTTCTTTGAGGCCGGATATCCGAAGGCGGAATATGTTTTATGCAGGGGCAGTATCCCGTGCGCGCTGGCGATATTGCAGAGAAAAAAACAAAACATATAGAGCTGCGGCATTGTGCGGGTTTGTGTCGTCGGAACAGTGAGACGGTTTGTTTCACCGTATATTCAGAGTGTTTTTTCTGCTTCAATCACCGTATAATGCTCCCTAACGGATTCTGCCCCGGTTGGCCGAAAACCCTGTTTTAGCCAAAAGCACTGTGCGGACAAGTTGGTTTTAATATATCCCAGCCTGATACGCATGTAACCTTCTGTTTTGAGCGCCTGTGAAAGCGCTTTTGCAATATAAGTTCCGATACCTTTTCTCTGGAGGCTTTTCAACACCATAAAAAGCCCGATGAAGGCAGTTCGGTTATCCGGATATCGGTCAATCAGATCCAGAACCGCAATAAGAGAATCACCGTCAAAAATGCCGATAAAGTATTTATCCGACGCTTCCTTTGCCGGAGGCAAGGCAGCCAAATCTTCTTTTACCGTTTCGCTGTTCGGATTAGGAGGACAATGCTTAAAGTATTCCGTGTTTTCCAAATACAAATTCAGGATGCCCGGAATATCGGCCTCTGTAAGCTTTCGTGCTTTGTACGGTGTAAAAATACTTTCAAAATTCATAATGTGTTTATCCTGTTATGCTTTTTTAGACGCTTCGGATGCCGGTACACCGGCCGTTCTTACAGCCTGATAACAAAACACCGCCTGTCAGCTTGCCGCCGGCATTTGCGGCTTAGCCGGGCAAGCGGCGTGACATGCGGCGTTTTGAAAAAGGAAGAATGCAGCGCATTCAGCCAAAGCGCATACGGCTGCTTTATGATCGACAGCGGCAGGCTTTATTCCGTCTGCTCCAATGCCGCAAGGTTTCCCGACTGAATAGCGGGAATACTGCGCTTGATTTTTTCATAGTCCCAGTCCCACCAGCGCAGGGCCTCCAATTTCTCAATCGTTGCATTGTCAAACCGTCTGCGGATGGGTTTGGCGGGGACGCCGCCCACAATGGTATAGGGCGGTACATTCTTTGTTACCACGGCGCGGGTGCCGATAATTGCGCCGTCGCCGATTTTTACACCCGGCATAATGACCGCCTCATAGCCTATCCACACATCATTGCCGATCACGGTGTCGCCTTTGTTGTCCCATGCGTCGCGGATGTTTTTTACATCAAGCTCCCATTCGTCAAAAAAGAGGGGAAAGGTGTAGGAAGACAGTGACTGCATTGAATGATTGCCGCTGGTGAACAGAAATTTTGCACCGCAGGCAATCGAGCAGAATTTTCCGATGATCAGGCGATCGCCGTTAATCGGATAATGATAGAGCACATTGTTCCTTTCAAAATCACGGGGATCGCGGACGAAATCGTTGTAGATCGTGTAGTCGCCGACCTCGATGTTTGCTCCCGTGATTACATCCTTTAAGTAAACCGTCTGCTTGTCGTGCGCGCGGGGATAGATTTTATTTTTCATCTTGAGTTCCTTCTTTCGGGAATGTGTATCGCCGCCTTCCGCTGTTTCTTCGTTTGGGCGATGGCAATTCATCATACATTGCTTCAAACAGCTTTGTAAGGAATTTTCTGCTGTCAACCTCGTCAACACGCAGCATTTCGTGCGCTCCGTCATACGGACGGTCCAAAACAGCCGTGGGCATATATCTCAAAGCCGATTTTACGGGCTTTACAAGCAGCCTATTATCATATATTCCGCCGATGATTTTACCGCGATAACGGAGGATATATTCCCCCATCATGGGACGGTAAGAAACATCGTTCAAATCGGATAGCTGCTCCAAAATGAAATGAAGATACTCTTTACTTGATGCCATTTATTTATGCGCCGCCTTTTGCATTGCCTGCTTCTTGCATCATTCGTGTGCTCCCGGTTCAGAACAGCTGTCCAGGCAGCTTCTGCTTTTCCTTCTTCGGGAATGTCGCTTCAAACTGTTCAAAGCCCTCAGGATCTTTTTCACAGACAAAATAGCCCTCAGGGTCTTTGTAGGTGCCGGAAATGCCGTCCAAAAAGCCGGGCGTCAGCTCCTTGATGAGAAAATAATCCGCCTCCGGGTCGTCTGCATAGCGCACGCCCTTTGTTTTGGCCGGAACAAAGCCGGATTTGCCGTAAAACAGAATATTGCCGGTGATGGCCAGTGCTCCTGCGCCCATTTCCTTAGCTTTTTCCATGGAATAGTCCAGCAGCTGTTTTCCGTAGCCCTGCCGCTTATATGCAGGCGCAATGCCGATGGGGCCGAAGGTCATGATCGGTATCTTTCTTCCGTCATCGCAGTCAATTTCCGACCGCACATAGATGACCTGTCCGATCAGCTCACCGTTCAGCTCCATAACAAAGTCCAGCTCCGGCACAAAGTCCGGGTCCTTCCGATAGCAATGCAGTACATAGTGCTCCATGCAGCCGGGACGGTAGACATTCCAAAAAGCTTCGCGGGTAAGGTTTTCGACATTTCGATAGTCGTTTTCGTTTTCAAGACGAATGGTAATATTCTTTTTCATTATAATTCATGCTCCTTCGTTAAATTCTTTTGCTGTGATTTTGTGCAAAACAGGTGAATACCAAGTGCCGCATTGAAGCCCGTTGCCGCAAACACGCTGAAGCGCTCAACCACACCGAAATATTCGGCGGGGACGATTTTCATACCTATCGCGCCGACAAGCATCATGCCAAGGGCAACGCCTGCGCACACTGCGTAAGAGAGACAATTTCTGTTTTTAGCCCCGGCGATAATGATAACGGTCAGCGATACGATGGACAGCAGCACAGCCAAAGCGGTGACGATCATGTGCATCACATCCTGAAAGGTTCCTGCGTATCCGCTGCTTGACAGCGGGAACATCCGATATCCAACCGCCGAAATCCACTCCATGACGGCGAACAGATAAATACCGGTGCGCAGCAGCTTGGTTTTCTGCCTCTGAATACCAATGCAGACAACCGTGGCGCAAACAACCTCGCACACGCCGTAAAGGGCGCTGAGCTGATTCCAAAGCGCCAGCGACGGCGCGTTGGCGGCGCTCAGGTCGCTGACCGCCTGTGACAGCGGGTTATAGCCGGGGTAAGCAAGCGGCGCAAACACCACCGCAGCCGAGTACGAAAGAAAGCTGACAATGCCCAGCAGCCCAAGCTTCTGCACCAATGATTTCTTCATGATTTCCCTCCTGAAAAAAGGGGCGTATAATCCGTTTTCCGCCTGTAATAATACCTGCGGCGTTAAACGCCCTATAAGCTTTCATGAACCATGCGGAAAAAGAGAGTCACATGATTTTTAAGCTTTTCCAAGCACTCGGCCTCCCGTTCGGGCTGACGGTCGCAAATGCCGATGAGCGTAACGACCGGGGCAACATACATCATGGCCAGCGCATCCGGGTCTTCTGCGCAAATCTCGCCGGAGGCTGTCAGGGCGCGGAAGATGTCGGCGTGGTAGTGAAGAATGCGTTCCACATACCGCTTTGTGTAAAGCGATGCCAGTTCCGGCGAACGGAACTGCTCAATGGTCATCATGCGGCGGAAGCGGCTGATGGCTTCGTTGTGAAGAGAGTATTCAAATATCTGCCGCACCTTTTCAAAAAGCGCATCCGCAGTAATTTCCGTAAAAATCGGAATGTCTCTGTGCACATCCTGTACATGTATGTCGATTTTATCGGTATCCGCCTCATACTGTGCTGCCGTGGATTCCACTATGGCGTTAAAGATTGCCTGCTTGCCGGGGAAATGATTATACAGCGACGGCGCCTTTATGCCGACTGCCTCTGCGATATCGCCTACGCTGACGGAATCATATCCTTTGGCAGCAAACAGCTCCAAAGCCTTATCCAAAATTTTTTGCTTGGTGTCCTCCTGCTTCATAACCCGCCTCACTAACTAACATTAGTTAGTTATATTATAGCCGTATTATAATAAATGTCAAGAGGTAAATAAAAAGCCGTGCGGCTTTCGTTATATGCGCTGTATATATGTATGCGTGAGAAAACATTAAAAATCAACCTATCCGTTAACAGCTTCGGGGTCAAAAACGGCAATTAACCTATCGTTAACATGAAAAAATCGCGTCAAAACGGGTCAAATCCCATCAGATTTTTTGAAAGCCGAACAAACGAAACGGATATAAGAAAACCCCGGAAAACGGCTGTTTTCCGGGGTTTTTGAAGCAATTTGGTTGTAAAATCGCGGGCGATCAGCGTTTGCTGAACTGAGGCGCGCGACGGGCGGCCTTCAAGCCATACTTCTTTCTTTCCTTCATTCTGGGGTCGCGGGTAAGGAAGCCGGCGGCCTTCAGAGAGGAACGCAGATCGGGCTCAGCCTTAAGCAGAGCTCTGGAGATGCCGTGACGGATGGCACCGGCCTGACCGGTGAAGCCGCCGCCCTTAACATTTACCAGTACATCGTATTTAGCGCCGGTGCCGGTAAGCTCAAGGGGCTGGCGGACCATCATTTTGAGGGTCTCCAAACCGAAATAATCGTCCATAGTGCGCTTATTGATGGTGATATCGCCCTTGCCGGGAACCAATCTTACGCGGGCAACAGCGGTCTTTCTTCTGCCGGTGCCCCAAAACTGAGTTATTGCCATTTTTTTATCCTCCCTTATTTAACAAGCTCAATGGCCACGGGCTTCTGAGCTGCATGATCGTGCTGAGCGCCCTTGTAAACGCGAAGCTTCTTGATCATGGTTCTGCCCATAGAGTTGTGCGGGAGCATACCGCGAACTGCCTCATAGACGACCAGCTCGGGCTTGGTTTCCATCAAACGGCGATAGGGGATTTCCTTCATTCCGCTGATGTAGCCGGAGTGACGGCGATAAAGCTTCTGATCCAGCTTCTTGCCGGTAAGGATAGCCTTCTCGGCATTGATGATGATCACATGATCGCCGCAGTCCACATTGGGGGTAAAGGTAGGCTTGTTTTTGCCGCGGAGAATAGCTGCAACCTGACTTGCCATTCTGCCAAGAGTCTGCCCGTCTGCGTCAACAATGTACCATTTGCTCTCGACGCTGCCGGGTTTAGCGACATAAGATTTCATAATGACCTCCGAAAATAGGTATATTTCGCCCATTACAGGCACTGAATTATTATACGCATTGTGTGCTGCTTTGTCAAGATTTTTTTATGAGCCTTCCCGTACTGACCGTTTTGCTTAAGCAAGTCGGCTTGCGGGGCTTGCCCGCACGCATTCGGAGGCATATTACATCGGCATGTAATTACCCAAAATTGAACAAAAACACCGTTGACTGCGGACAAACCCGAATATATAATGAAATCAAAATGAATCGGTGATATGCCGGGGGGTTACATACCGACAAAAAGCAAATTTATATGCGGAGGATTGATTATGTATAAACAGATGTGCTGCATTGCTCTTGGGACAATGGTTCTGTTAGGCGGGTGCGAACCGACTCCGCAGATATCGGAGAGCGAAAAATCCTGCCATACCGCTGTGGGACACCGGGTTGAAAGCGCAATGCACTTCGATGTTGTCTGCGACAGCTACCCCTCATGGGCCGCTTCGGCATCTTCGCAGCCGGACAGCGGAAGATGGCGCCTCTACGGCAGCGGGATAATCTGGCAAGCAGACGAAGATAAAGATCTGCCTCATTACGATCATATTGAGCAGACGGGACTCAAGGCAAGCAATATAATAAATTTCGGAGTAAATTCGGCGGGCAAACTCGTTATTTTGCAGCATATTGTATTTCCTACCCTCAGAAAAATGCCGGACGATACTTTCGGTTCGCTGAGCCATAATTTTGCGCAGTCCGCATCCGTAAGTACGGAAAACGGCGTGGAAAACGAGACGGTAAACAGCATAATAATAGACGGCAGAGTTACCGTTATAAGCAATGCGCTGGAAGGAGCTCTCGGTATAAAACGGATTATTACGCCAACGGATACCACGGCTTCGGCGGAGCAGTATATATATGAAAACACGGGAGAAGGCGTGCTGAAGTTTAATGTTTCCGTTCCGGATTATCAGGGCAGTACCGACGAGAAGAAGGGCAAAAAGAAAGCGTCATATACAATTTTCAGCGGGCTTGCCGATGAAGGAGGTAAATATTCTTCCGACAAAAACTATGTGCACAGCATTACTTTGCAGCCCGGAGAGACTGCAACGGTTTATATGGTAAACGGAGCGGCAAGAGAGAAAGTATTCTCACTTGATTGTGCGGAGGCGATGAAAAGCAGAGAAGCCTTCATTGCGGAAACGGATTCCGTAAGCGTGCTGGAAACTCCGGAGCCGGAGCTTAATGTCATGTACAGAATGTGCAAAATACGCGCGCTTGAAAGCATAACGCTTACTGACGACGGGCTGTATATCCATTCTCCGGGAGGCGGCAACTATTACGGCGGGGTATGGGCAAATGATCAGTGCGAGTATGCAAATCCTTTTTTCGGCTATTGCGGAAGCCGGGTGGGCTATGAATCCGCCGTTGATTGCTTTGAGCTGTTCGGCAAATATGCCAAGCGGTTTCCTATTCCGTCCAGCATAATTGCGCTGGGTAAAAAGAGCTTTTTTGCTTTTGACAGGGGCGATGCTTCCATGGTGGCCTACGGGGCTGCCCGTTTTGCGCTGGAGTGCGGAGAGGCGGACACGGCGCGGGAAATGTACGATCTGGCTGTTCGCTGCATTAACTATGCGCTCAGCAAAAAAACACAAAGCGGCGTTATAGCCAGCCGGTCGGATGAGCTGGAAACGCGATATCCTTCGGGGGAAGCAAATCTGTTTACATCCTGCCTGACATATGACGCGCTTAACAGCCTTTGTTATCTTGCCGCAGCTTTTGAACCGTCAAAGGCGGATTATTATGCCAAAGAGGCTGCGGAGCTTAAAAGCAGCATAGAAAGCTATTTCGGCGCAGAGGTGGAGGGATACGATACCTATCGCTATTATGAAGGTAATGATATATTGCGCTCGTGGATATGCCTGCCGCTTACCGTAGGAATATATAACAGGGCGGAGGAAACCGTAAAAGCCCTGTTTGCAAGCAGGCTTTGGAGCGAAAACGGAGTGGTAACACAGGCGGGGGACAAAACATACTGGGATCGCTCCACACTGTATGCTTTTCGGGGTGCGTTTGCTTGCGGAGAAACATGGGTTATTGACAAGCTGCGTACATATACGCATACGCGTCTGTTAGGGGAACATGTTCCGTATGCGGTGGAGGCGTATCCCGAGGGAAACGCCGCACATCTTTCCGCGGAAAGCGCACTGTATTGCCGCATTTTTTCCGAGGGTTTATTCGGGCTGCGTCCAACAGGCCTTAAGAGCTTTGAGCTTTGCATAAACATACCAAAGCAGTGGGACAAGGCAAGTATATCCAATGTGAAAATAGCGGGCGCGGATGTGGATATCAGGGTTTTGAAAAACGGAGACGAAATTGTTCTGACCGTAATTGCAAACGGTTCGCAGGCGTTTAACGGCACCGTGGGTATCGGAGAAAAAATCAGCATAAGAACGGAATAAGCGATTCTTCGTGTATCGGAATCGTCTGAAAGTAACATTTACGGCATCATTTGCGATATTAAGGGGCAGAGGGGGCGAATGCGTTAATATAGTGCGCCTGAGAGTTAAAATCGTTCATTCCCATCAATGCGGCGGGTGATTTATAATCATTTTTTAAAATGTTATACGAAGCTACAGTTCCAATTCCAAT